>Ga0247610_10001479_pt1 | contig 29108 bp, 26 predicted proteins | sample 174DNAGHGhighgp2_FD_193483 | JGI IMG/M metagenome (GOLD analysis project Ga0247610, IMG submission 193483) | Sheep rumen microbial communities from Palmerston North, Manawatu-Wanganui, New Zealand - 1742 DNA GHGhigh gp2 | ecosystem: Host-associated > Mammals > Digestive system > Stomach > Rumen...
TATACATTTAATCGATTAAATTTTGACGCTTATGAAAAAATTATTTGCAATTGCAGTTTTAGGATTAGTATTACTATCCAGCTGTGTTAAGGGCTTTGATGGTGTGGAACCAGAGCCAACTCCAAATCCAGAACCAAACATTACAACGAAGGTTCCAAATTCGTTTGATTTCTCAACAATTCAGGATGTTCAACTCAATGTCGACTACTCTTCTTGTCTGTCAGGATGTGTGTACTTCGATATCTATGCTGACAATCCTCTTTCAGATGATGTTGAACCCGTGTTGATGGATAACATACAGCCGGTTTATTCAGCCTATACTGATCCGACTGGAAAATTCTCTCAGCGCATCAAACTTCCCTCTTACGCTAAGCACCTCTATATCTATACAGGAAACTTCTTTGTCGGCGAACAGCTGTTGGAGTGTGACGTTACGAACGGCATAGCTTCAGTCTCTGCTACCGCATACAACGCTCCAGCACAAGCACGTGCGATGACTCGAAGCGGTGATTCTGGTCAGACAACAAGTCTTGAGACACTTTATATGTTGTCTAACATCGTTGATTGGCAGACCGGTGACAAAACTGATACTCAAATCTACAATAATTGGCATACTCCTCTTGGTTCTTGGAACGCCGAAACCGGACGCCCATCCTATATAATTTCTTCTGCTGAAGCAGGAAACCTGGCATTTAATGCGGATGAGATGGCTGGAATCCAGCAGACGATTGCCGGAGCATTGACTGCAAAGGGTCACTGCGATCAGCGTTACCGTCAGTCTTATGACTTGACTCTCAAGCAGAACAGTGAGGTAGCTGTGACTGTAGTCGGCTCGAACTCTTGCTGGAACAGCACTATTGGCTACTACTATTACACTGACACACCTAAGTCTACTCAGGACATCAACATCATTATGCTTTTCCCGAACACACAGGACGGCCAGTCGTCGTTCATCAAGTCTCGCGGAAACAAGTACAACGGTAACATTGCTCTTCAGAGAGGCGATATTGTTAAACTGATGTACTATCCGAATATTGCTTCAGGTGACTACAGCGGCGCTACTTCAGTTTTCCCTGCTGGCACGAAGATTGGTTTCATCCTGAAATCAAACGGCTGGGGAATGCAAAAGCCTAACGGAAACAAGGTTTACTACAACAGTTACACGGGCGAGATAAAGGACGCAAAAATTGCTCGTCAGTATAATTCTTGGGCTGCAAGTACAGATGGTTTGTCATATTGCCTGGCTGATGCAGGACAGAACAGTGCTGACAACGGTATCTATTCTAAGCCCAATCCTAACGGCCAGGCACGCACTGCTAAGTTCGCTTATGAGAACGCAGAAGGTCAGCAATATGCTATCGTCTCATTCGAAGACGCTTGCAATGACGATGACTATGATGACGTTGTTCTGGCGTTGAAGCCAGTTGGTGTATTCGAAGAACTTCCGACTCCGGATCCGAAGAAGACTTCTGTTAACGGTGTTTATGCTTTCGAGGACTTGTGGCCGGCAAAGGGTGACTATGACTTGAACGATGCTGTAGTCGACTATCAGCATGACTATGTTTGGTCTGCTCCGAATGTTGGGTCTGACTATAAGATTTGCAAAGAGATCTTTAATCTGACGACTTATCAGAACTATGTTACACTTACTAGTGGTTTGGCATTGACACTGGAAACTAAGAAAACTCCTTCTGAGATTAAAATGAGAAAGATTGCTAAAGGTTCGACAGTCGAGAAAGAGGTTTCATTCACACAAGATGGAAATGTATATTATCTGACGAATGATTTCAAGGGCGAATTAGGAACAACCTATATACTTGAACTTATTTACAATACCCCATTGAACTCGGATGCAGAATTGGCAAAGATTAAACCGTTTATTTATCGTTCAGAGGGTGATAAAAACTGGGAGGTTCATATCCCAATGGAGGCTCCGACTGCAAAGATGAACACAAGTTACTTTGGAACAGCCGACGACTGCTCAGACCCAAGTAAGGGGTTGTATTTTGTTCGCGAAGGTAATTATCCATTCGCATTCTACCTTCATGGCGTAAATATTAGCGTATTTGAAGAGACAATCCTGAAGCGCGAAAATGAAAGCAAACGTATTGATGAGTTCTTCCCTGGTTTCTTGGAATGGTCAACTTCAAATGGCACTAAGAATCAGAATTGGTATATTAAATAATTAGGCATTAATAGAAATTAAATATAAATCGTGTGAAGTTATACGCTTCACACGATTTTTTTTATCGATAGTTTGTTCAAATCAAATTTAATATGTATCTTTGCCATCAATATATTACATATATGGATAAAAGAGATGCAAATATCGTGTATTTCATATCCTTCTGCGTAGAGCAATATAAAATGCATAAGGGCTTATCGGGTAGTGAAACAATTAAGCTATTCGACCAGAAAGGTGTAACTTCTTATCTTGCAGATCATTTTGATGTACTTCATACACAAAGTGCTCAATGGCTTATGCAAGAAATTGATGAATATATAGTGAAGTAAGGAGATTAAGCTATGATACCGGAGATTACAGATAGGAATTTGTATCTACTACTGCCTGGAAAAGTCGCAGCAGTAGTAGAACAATATATTGCAGATAATGGAGTTTCGATTCTAGATGGTTTGCGAAAGTTCTATAATTCTTCAACTTATAGCAATCTGGAAAAAGAACAAACCAAACTATGGCATTTAGGCCCAGTTGGTTTGTATGAAGAGTTTGTAGAAAATGGTTAGTATGGATTCGAATAATGCTTTATAATCTCATAGGCGATTACGCTGTCAAGTACAGAATAGCCCTTTTCATTTAAGTGCATTTGATCCTCAATGTATAGATTATTTAAGTCATTCTCGTATCTTTTGTTCCATGATTTATATCGCACTATATTCACTTTATCTTGATACCCATTTTTCTGAACTAGTTCATCGAGAGCTTCTCTGAACTGCTGTTTGCAATCCAAATCTGTACCATTTGTTTGCATCGAAATCTGTCTCAATAGTTTTTTATCAGTCTTTTGATTATCATATGCTTTTGTGATATTATAATCTGGTATTTCCTGAATAATGGGATGAATATGGTTGGCCAGCAAGAATTGAATGATACAATCCATACTCTCCTGATAGTAGGAAGTACTCATTTTCTTATATGTATCATTGATTCCGGCAGATATGAAACAGTAGTCATAACCCTTTTCCATGAAATGCTTAAGACTATCTAACTCGAATAATGCATTGTAGATCTCCTTACTCGTTAGTCCCCCAATTCCGTATGAATTTACGATGGCGGGGCGATGCAATTCGTTTTCTAGATACTCTTTGATTTTGCATTGATGGAATCGATGTCCAAAAGCCCAACTATCACCGATATAGGCGATACGAATCGTGTCATCGTGATGTTGCATTGTTTTATAGATTGGGCGTTCTTCTGCTGGCACATAGTATGAATATAGTTTTATACTCAATATAAAACATAAAGTGACGAATACTATAAAAAAGATTATTAGTTTGTACTTCATCGGTTTCCTGATAATACGTTCTTGACTTTGGGAAAATATCGGTTGAGAATATGATAGATAGAAAGACTTAATAATGTTGAAATAACAACACATACAAAGTATAGCATGATGTGTATGATGTCAGATGCGTCTGAGTATTGAACTATACAGAACTTTCGTAAGACGACCACGATAGGGTAGTGTACGCAGAACACGATGAAAGCTGCATTTGGAAGGAATTTGCTAGTATATCCATGTCGTACACAATAGTCTGCCAATAATAGCAACGCTGAAATATTGGAGATCAATGCAAGACGATGGATTTGCAGATTGAATGCAGTTCCGTACGCAGTGTGGGAGATTATGTCTCCGATAGCTAATACTGCGAACAAAATAAGGAACATTGTCTTATTTTTGTCAACCATCCTAAGAGGATTGATTTTGAGGATGGAGAAGTAAGCACCCAGACAGAAGAATAAAAAGGTCTGTGGAATAAAGGCATTATGATATGTTGTCATCCACCATGTTGCAATGACCAACAGAAAAAACTCTCGTGCGTACCTAATAATATAATATAACAGCGGTGAGAGAATAGACATGATTAATAGGTTTCGGATATACCATAGGGGACATAGTAGTGGTACAAAGTTGCCGTTATCAAAAGAGCCTCTGTCCCAGAAGAGTCTGAGATAGTCTATGAAGTTGTAATCAACAAGGCTCCTTCCATTGATATCCTGAGGATATCCTATGACAAAGGCTATAACGTATAATACTAATAAGAATGTATTCCATATAAGATAGGGGATGAGAAGGGTATAAATTCTAGTCTCCAGTTTTTGAGTGTATGTCTTTCTGCTGAGAAAGAATAGATAGCCGGATATGAAGAAGAATCCAGGAACGCCCGTCTCTCCCAGCCAATTATAAAAGGGATACAGTACCTTGAAGTAGATCTCGTGACTACCCTCTAATCTCTGCACAGAATAGCAATGCAGCATGATAATAATGAATATCAGTGGAAACCGAAGCCATGTGATGGTATCGGAAAGGCGTATTATGTATGGATCGTTATTGTTCATGGAGATAAACTCGTGGTAAATGAGTAATATTTAATATATTATCTTCTGTAATGCATCCTCCATATGCTATGAATGCTGTCTTAAAATTGAATTCACTTATAAGACGGTATTCACGTTCTCCTATTTCATTTGGAGAACCATAGGGATAGGCAAAATGGCGAATAGGCTCTCCTGTAGCTGCTTGCAATTTGAAAATTCCTTCAGATACTTCTTGACGGAAATCTTCTTCACTCAATTGGTTAAGCGCAAGATGAGATACAGTGTGCCCTCCAATCGTACATAATCGGTGTTGACTGATTTCCTTAACCTGTTCCCAAGACATCGCTTGGCGTCGAACAGGTTCAAACCAGTCAATGTTATAGTTCGCAAACATTCTTTTTAAGGCATCCTCTATTCTAATCTGATCAAAGCATAGTATTTTTTCTCTAATAATACGGAAAAGATCCCATTTTTCTTGAAAAGTATGGCAAAGATATTCGTTATTCTCTATGATGATAGAATCATTTTTCAGAATAATATCCTCTAAAATATCCCACCATAGGATAGTTTTCTTGTCAATGAAGTCGGTTGCTATGAAAATGGCAAAAGGTATTTGATGTCGCTCAAAGACTGGTAAGGCGTTTGAGTAATTATCCAAGTAGCCATCATCAATTGTAAACGATATAAATGGGTGTTCTGGTTTCTTCTCAGAAATAATAATTTCACTGAGTTCTTCAAGCGAAACGAATTCAAATCCTTCCTTTTTATACTTTAGGATAATCTTTTCAAGAAATTCTGGAGAAACCTTTAGGTCCTCATTAGTAGGAATGCCCTTAGGGTTCTTTGGCGTGATATGGTGTAACATATAAACAACCCCAAGTGCTCCTCTGGCTTGCCATTCTTTTCTGCTTAGTGAGGTAAGCATAGGATATTGTTCACGGACAATCTGTTGTCTGTAATATGTATGAATTCGATTTTGTATTTTTCCTATGAATGTCATATTAATCACCATATTTTTTGCAAAAATACGACTTTTTATGGAATAAATAGCTATATTTGCACAATAAAAAGCAAAAGAAGATGAAACTTTCTATTATTACGGTTAATTATAATGATGCAGAAGGGCTTGAACGTACTATCAAGAGTGTAATGTCGCAGTCTTTCAAGGACTTTGAGTTTATTATCATTGACGGGGGGTCTACAGATGCAAGTGTGGATGTCATTAAGAAATATGAAGATAAGATTGATTATTGGGTCTCTGAGCGGGATGGTGGAATTTATCCCGGAATGAACAAGGGACTTCGACAAGCCAAAGGAGAATATGTGAATTTTATGAATGGTGGTGATTGCTATCATTCACCTGATGTGTTAGATATGATTTTTTCATTAAACTCTGATGCTGATATTATTACTGGAACTCATTCGGAAAATGGAATACGTAATGTAGGCAAGGATGGTGTAACAATGCTTGATCTTTATAAATGGGCAATTGACCATCAGGCATCTTTTATTCGTCGTGAAGTTGCACTTCGTCATCCCTATGATGAAAAGTATCGTATTGTATCTGATTGGAAATTTTTCATTGAGGCGTTGATATTTGATAATTGTTCCTTCTATTATACTGATATAATTGTTGTTGATGTTGATATGAAGGGGATCAGTAATACGAATTTTGAATTGGACAAGCAGGAACGTGAACTGGTCCTGAAGGAATTGTTCCCAGAAAGAATTCTGAAAGATTATCAATTGTTAGCTTCCATCAATCCAGACTTACTGAATGTTGCTCCTCGTATTAGTAAATCGCAAACAGTCATGATGGCTGTAATTAAACTTGCAAAGCAATTATTGAGAATCAAGGGTGTCTGAGTTTATGCTGGAATTCTAATAGTTGCTTGAAAGCCTTCGCCATCGGCAGCATATGATTTGCGGATAACCATAACTCTGTCTTTCTTTTCCAATCAAGTTGTTTGTATTTCCAGATGTTACTGTTCGTCTCAGGATAAGTGTTTAGCCAATCTTTGTAATTCTTGTTATTGCTTAGGTCTGTCATCAATGGCAACTTTGAGAAAAATTTTCTGTATTCAATGTCTGCAGCATATTTCTCATACAGATTCTTCTCCTTCATAATCTGCTCTATCATATTAGCAATAGCAATGTCACTATCAATTGACTTCCTTGTGCGTTGAACACATGAGGAGTTTTCTGTATGTCGATAGTGATAAGGAGCCCAATCCAAGCAGACAATTTTCTTTGCACACAGATAGAGTTGAAGATTAAAATAGAGGTCTTCGCCCATATTGAGTCCTTTGGGAAAAGATATGTTGTTTTCTTCAATTAAACTTCTTCGAGTTAATGATGTACAGAGTGAGGGGAATATCTTTCCATTTATTAAACGGCTGATATTCTCCTCAACAGTATCTGCATATTGCTGATGAAAATCGTATTGCGTGTCATAAAATTCATGCCTAAAGTTGCATCCTACAATATCCGCATCAGTATCTTTTGCTTTATTGTAGAGTCTTTCATACATATCTCTTTCTACCCAATCATCACTGTCACAATGGATTATGTATTCGCCTGTGGCATTTTTTATACCAATATGTCTGGCATTTGAGACCCCACCATTTTTATCAAGGTGGATAATCTTAATGTTTTTTTTTCTATTGGGATATTCTTCAATTATATTATAAAGAATGGTAACGCTTTTGTCCAGGGTCGCGTCATTTATAAAAACATATTCAATATTATCCAACGACTGCTTTAAAAGTGATCTTATACATTGCTCAATGTATTTCTCACAATTGTAGATTGTTATTATGGTGGATATCTTGGGGACTCTCATGATATTTTAGTTATTTCAATATATTTACTCGGATAAGCAGAATATGGTTTCATAATACCAATTTTCTCAAATATCTTCCTTATAGAGTTTTTTGTTCTGTTTATTAATGAAATATTGGGTTTGTCATAGATAATAGGCATGTCTGCCCATTCTGTTTCTTTCTGATAGTTGAAAAAAACATCTTTCCATGGATGATCACACCCTTTCTTCCAAGGTTTAGAATCTGTATAATGAATAATAACTGGATCCTTTCTTGCTTCTAGTACCTCTTTCTCATACTTCCAGTAATCATAAAATATTTCTTTCCATAAAAAACCTTCTTGAAAATTGTATTTAATGGGCAAAATCAATTTGTCATCATAAAAGGCTCTGTTCAGTACGTCCTGATCATGTAGTTTTATCCAGTCTGGATGTTTGTTTATAAAGGATGTGAAGTCTGATAATATTTTTTTATGGCGCCATTTCTTTAACGATATTAAGACCACCCCTGAGTTGAAGTATCCGTTAACTTGCGGATAACGAAGACGATTATATTTGTCAATGAGACCTTCTGCAACATCTGGAACAACTGCAACACTTTTGTTCTTTAAATCTATATTCCAAAGATTTTCCAATGAGTGTCTGACAATTATGTCGCAATCCAGGTATAATACTTTGTCTATGTCTGTTGGTAATAATTCTGGTATATAAAGAATATAGTATGCTGCCTTGGTAATATAATTCTTGGGATTAGAATTGTCTAATCGTGGAAGATCTTGATATTTCTCTCCGTCTATATTATAAAATACGATAGATTTCTTGCTGTGTTTAAAATGAATAATAATATTTTTTAATGATTCTTTTTGTTCTTCATCAATACTTTGGTCGATGATAATATGAAATGTAATTGCGAGATCTTTATTATTTTTACATACAGAATACAACATAACACCACATGGCATTACATAATTTGTATCTGTACAAGCAACAATATCCATAATTTGACCAATACAATTTATTGGTGCAAAGATACTATTTATTTCTTTATCTTGCAAATATTTTAAAAAAAATATATATTCTTTTGTAGTTTTCCAAATATTTGCTATCTTTGCAAAAAATACGTAGTAAAATGAATATCGCTTTATTAATTGCCGGTGGAGCTGGAAATCGTATGGGACAAGATATACCTAAACAATTTATGCATATTGATGGTTGTCCTATAATAATCTATACGATGAGGTGTTTTCAACAACATCCTGATATAGATGCTATTGCAGTTGTTTGTTTGAAAGGCTGGGATACCGTACTTCAGGCCTATGCTAATCAGTTTATGATAGATAAACTGAAATGGATCTTTCCTGGTGGAGATACAGGTATGCAATCTATTCATAATGGTATATATGGATTAAAAGATGTTGGATGCTCTGACGATGATTTGGTTTTGATTCATGATTCTGTGCGCCCATTGCTGTCTCAAGATATTATTTCATCTAATATTGCCATATGTAAGGCATACGGATACGCAATTACTGGCATACAATGCAGAGAAGCAATATTGGAAAGTGATGATGGTTTTACAACTACAACAAGTATACCTAGAGATCGTTTGATACGAACTCAAACACCACAGACATTTAGCTTAGGTAATATTATAAGTGTTCATGAAGATGCCAAAATCCAAGGAATTGAAAATTCTGTGTCTTCTTGTACCCTTATTGCTGAAGTCGGGGATAATCGTATTATGCATATTGTTCCAGGCTCTGAAAAAAATATTAAGATAACTACGGTAGAAGATTTGGAAATATTAAAAGCATTGATGCATACATTTAAAGAATCGTGGATAAAATAAAATATTCATATGAAAATGATTTGAGGCTTATCTTCGATAAAGATCTGCCATGGGAAGTATTGTCGGGACAGAATATCTTAGTTACTGGCGCTACTGGGTTAATTGGTGGATGTTTGGTTGATACATTGATGAATAACCCTCATAAAGACTATCATGTTTATGCAAGCGGAAGAGATAATAGAATAGTAGATAGATTTGCTTGCTATGCGAATGATGAATCTTTTCATATTCTTATATATGATGTGTTGAGTCCTTTACATTGTGATATTAGATTTGATTTTATTATACATGCTGCAAGTTATGCAAGTCCGAGTTCTTTTATAAAGAACCCTGTCGAGATAATAAAAGCAAACGTTTATGGAGTAGACCATCTTATGGAATATGGCATAAAGCACAAGATGAAGCGCTTTTTATATATATCATCTGGGGAAGTATATGGAGAAAGTAACTCAGAGGTGTTAAAAGAAGAAGATAGTGGCTATGTGGATTGTTTAAAACCACGTTCGTGTTATCCGGCTTCAAAACGTGCTGCCGAAGCGTTATGTATATCTTATATTGAAGAATACGGTATTGACGCAGTGATTGCTCGCCCTTGTCACGTTTTCGGCCCAAATTTTACAAATAAAGATACCCGTGTATATGCGCAGTTTATTAGAAACGTACTAGACGATAGTGATATTATAATGAAAAGTTCGGGAGAACAATTTCGCTCTTGGTGTTATGTCGTTGATTGTGTTTCTGCACTTATATATATATTGCTGAAAGGAAAAAACGGACAAGCTTATAACATTGCAGATAAGAATGCTTCTATTGCTATTAAGGAACTCGCAGAATTGATAGCAGATATTGGAGGTAAAAGTGTTAAGATGATTATGCCTAAAGAATCTGAGTCTAAGGGGTATAATGTTGTTAAACGTTCTGTTTTCTCTACAGAAAAGCTGGAATCGCTAGGTTGGTCTGTTGAGGGAAGTATAAATGAAAAACTAGAAAAGACAATTCGGTATGAAAGAGAAAAACGCTATACTACAAAATAGAAAATATAACACAGGTGAAACAGCTCTGGAACTAAAAGAAAAGCATAATCCGGAAGGCAGTTTAATTAGGCGTGTTCAATTGCGCCTATTAGATATGCTGCTTTATTTGGATAAAGTTTGTAAAGAGAATAGTATTGATTACAGAATCGATGGAGGAACTGTTTTGGGCGCTTTACGACATGGCAGTTTTATTCCTTGGGATGATGATATTGATATTGTAATTGAAAACGCTAATGATTATGATAGATTATGTAGATATTTACTTACTCATCCTCATCCTCAATATGTTTTACAAAATGATAAGACAGATAAAGGTTGCATTAAGTATTGGAGCACTCTTAGGGATTTGAAAAGTGAATATGTGCATTTAGATTCATATGAACAAGCGATTGATTCTAAAATGAAATATCGAGGCTTGCAAATAGATATTTTTCCATATGAAGCAGGTGTAATTCCTTCATTGTACTTCCGTTATGCAAAATTGGGTAGAAAAGAGCGTTATTATATCGTTAATCAATTTTGGAAAGCTAGAACTTTACATTTGATAAGGAGGAATGTCTTTAATCCTGTACTTCATCTGATAAGTAGATTGTTTGGAAATAGAAATATATATATGCACTCTTATGGTGAGGGATTTTCCTGTAGATTCCATAAGGACGTGTTGTTACCGCATAGGCCCATCTTGTTTGAGGGACATATATTTCCTGGTCCAGCTGACCCTGATAAGTTTTGCAAGATCTTATATGGTGATTATATGAGTTTACCTCCGATAGAAAAAAGGAACTCTCATTTGGTAACTTACAAATTATGGGATTAATGAAACACTAATAGTAATTATTATGAAACTTAGTATAATTATAGCGGTTTATAATGTTGAAAGATATATTCGAGATTGCCTTGATAGTATTTTTAGACAAGATTTAGATGATGATAGTTTTGAAGTTATCATTGTGAACGATGGTACAGAAGATAATAGTATAAATGTTATTTCAGATATTGTCAGCGAACATCAAAATATCATAATAGTAAATCAGGAGAATCAAGGTTCATCTGTAGCATGGAATAATGGTATATCAAAATCAATAGGTGAATACTTACTCATAGTTGATGCCGATGATTTACTTATAGACCACCGTCTAAAACCCCTGCTTGAAAAAGCTCTGGAAACTCAGGCAGATCTTGTGGTTGCAGATTTCCTAGAATTGGATGACAAAGAAATAACGCGACCTGTAATTGCTCATATCTCAGAAGAAGAACATATGTTTGCCTTTCAAGAAAAAAACGGGCAAGATATGTTTTATGATCTTCACCCTTCGCAATGTTATGTGTGGAGAACGTTATACAAGAAAAGCTTCCTTAAAGAGAAGAAGCTTTCTTTTATTCCTGGTATTCGTTATCAAGATATACCTTTTACTACCGAATGTTATATAAAGGCATGTAAGTGTCTTAAGGCTTCTCAACTGTTATACGTATATAGAAAACGGTATGTTTATCCGTCTTTTGCTGCTAATGTGAAAAAATACTATGAAATTACTATTGCTATAAGCAAAACTTGGGAGTTGATGTCAAAATGTCAGCTTTCTGGTAAAATGAGAGCTAAACTTGAGGATAATGTATATGCAAATCTTGTTAATTTTACAAGACGGATCTCTCATCTCTCCAACAATTTCAAGGTGAGGGAAGGTATATTTGATCATTTAAGGAAGAATATAAAAGATTTGCATTTTAAAAACACAATAAAGCATAGACTTTTTTCTTATGTGTTTTGTTATTGTCCTTTTTTGTTTAATATTTATCGTTTTCTTTATGTTAAGATTATAGAGGATAAAGTGATTAGGTATTTTTGAATGAGGCAACTATTTTTCTTACAATAGGAACTCTTGTTGTAATCTCTCTAAAACCTTTACCCACAAAATAAAGAAGAATTGCGTAGAGAAGGATTGTGGGAACAATTATTCTTACTCCAAATAAAATCATTGAGAATAGATTTGGTTCGGGGAGTGCTTTAAGAATAAATATCAAACTAATCATGAAACCTAAAGAAATAAAGAAACAGAGATAATATCCCCCTACAACTTTCCAGTATGTCATAACAGGCTCTTTAATACCCTGTGTAAATAAATAGTAGGGCTTCCATATGACAACTATAATCAATAAACTGATAATCTTTCCCATAAGTATACCAATTATTCCCCAGTTAATTGCGATTGAAACTGTAACAATTATATTAATGAAGAATTCTGTCCATGCAGCCCATACATCACCATAAAGTCCATGGGTATGGTTAAAGGAGTCAACGAATTGTCTTGTCTGCATGATGAAAAGATTAATCATCAGTAAAATGACTATAAAAACCGATAATTGGTATTCCTCTCCAAGCCACCAAACAATAAGTGGATTAATAAGAAATGATAAAGTGAAAATAAGAATTCCTGTAATGAAGTATTTTAGAGATGATAGTTGCCAAAATATTTCCAATATATGTTTTTTGTTGCCTTCCGCAACCAAATTGCCAATTCCTGCTGAGATTCCAGAAAACATAGTGAAAAATGCGGCTGTTAACTTGCCTATAACCATGGTGTAGTTACCATAATATGCAACCATTTTTAGTGACACAAATGCAAAAATCATTATCTCGTCACTTTTGGTTAACAGAAAGTCTTTTAACCTGTGAATGACTATCTGTTTCGTTTTTTTAATAACATCTGGATATTTCTTAAGCAAAGTCTTTCCTTTTTGCTTGTTGGTTTCTAACCAGGGATACTCTTTTTCTATTCTCCAATTAAGAATTATGCAGTAGATTAAACTGGAAATAAACTCTATCGCAACCCAAACATATAAATTTTTATAATAATAGGCTAAATAAATTTGTAATACAGACTTGAGTAATACAAACCCCTGATTGTAAATGTTTACTAAATACATTTTTTGATCAGCTCCTAAAAGAGTTTGTCTGTAATTGATAAAATAACCAATAGCATTGGATGCTAACAAAGAATAGAATGAAAAGTATATAATTCCATACGACATATTCGTATGGCTGAAAATCCATGGAAATAACAGACTAACAGCAATGCCAATAGAAACAATGAAGAATCCGATACGTTTATATAAATAACCAAGTAGCGATATTATATTGCATATTTCATGATGATCATTATCTGCTATTGGCTTAAAAAGGAAGAAGCTTATGCATAGGCCAATTCCCATTTCGGATAAATTCAGAATTCCTAAAATATTACTTAGTGTACCGGTTAGACCAATGAATTCTGCTCCAAGATTGTCAAGAAAGATCTTTCTTGAGAAAAAAGCTAGAAATAAGCTAATGATATAGCTTATGAATCCTACTTCAGCGTTTATAATACTTTTCCTTGTTCTGTCCCCCATGAATTCAGCGGCTTAACCAGTAAATACAATCGTTAATAGAATTTCTAAATAAAGAGTGTATATTTGAGGTGTTCACATCTTTTGAATAATTGTCAAGAGGCATGATGAGCGGTACGTGCATAATACGAAGGTGATGGTGTGCACAGAATACATTAACTAGTCGTTCGCTCATGTAACCGTAAATTCTGCTTTGTATAGGATCATCAATGGGGGGGACTCTTTTCTCTACTTCGAAAAGAATATCAAATAACCATTCTGAATAGGAATCGAAATGTTTCCAATGGGTAATAAACATGTTATAGCCAACAGACTTGTTGCTATGATCCATCGTCTTTTCGAAAGCTGACATATATTTTGGATGACGTTCTTTGATAATCTGGCGGAGCATTTCCCAATCTTTTGCGATATGATAATCTCCATATTGTTGTGTGTTGCTAACTCGCCAATGTCGAGCAACTGGGAGGATAATGTCATATTTTGATAATAATTCCTCCAGATTCGGAAATTTATATTCTTGTTTTAAAAAGTCTTCTGTTGCTATGAAATGTTTGTCTGCAGAGAACTGTGGCCATTTTCTTGTGAAGTCGAAGTAGCGGCGGTAGTGATTAAGACCTACAATATCCACATTCTTTAAATTCTTCCATGCCCAGTAGTGACATGTGAGTTCACAGAAATGAGGGTTCTTTATAGATATATTATCTCCTTCATTATCTGGTTGGTAACCATTTATATGTTCATGAAGTGCGGCTCCCGCTTGAATAGGCAAGAAATAGGGATGTTGGGGTAGTGGAACCTCCTTATGTGCACAGACAAAAATCTTTATGTTACTCATTTGTTTTCTTCTTTAATAACCCACTCTTCAGGAACTCGAGTTTGTGCATCGAATTTTACTCCAACCTTTATCACTTTTTTTCCATCTGCCTTGTATGGGATGGCGTAATTGCGATCATCTATCTGTGCCAATGCCTCCTTAGCCGTGCCTTCAATTTTTAGTTCGAATATATATATGGTATTAGGCATCCATACAATCAGGTCTGTACGTCCTTTTTGACATTTTACCTGAGTGCGTGCATAAACATTAAGCATGGAGAATATAAGATACATAGTATACTCGTAGAAGCCTTCCTTTGTTGCTGCTACTTCTAGTTTTTTCTTAAAACCTTCTACATAAGGAAGACCTGCCATGTATGATTGCATCTCTTTCATGGCCAGATCAATATCTCCTTGCTTAAGGGCCTGCCAGAATTTTACGGCAAATCCAGACTGTACATTGCTGCTATCAATTCCAATATAGATAGGCAGGAGACCATCAGTATACCCAATTCGCACCTCTTGGTTAGGTAGCGCCAATGTGTATTCTTGTGTCTCTGGATCGTAATCCTTAATGGTGAGATAGCCAGTTTGATAAAGTAATGGCAAGGCAGATGTCATTGCTTCTGTAGGCTTGTCGAAAGCGGAAGAAGGAACAATCATGCTATCTAGTGACATAATATCGGTGCTGAAATGTTGCATCTGCCTGATTAGGAATGTTGGGGTGCCACTTTCAAACCAATAGCTGCTAATTCGCTTGCTGTCGAATGCTTTCAATAGGCTGAAAGGATTATATATATCTTCTGATTGCTCGGAGAAATGATATCCATCATATCGTACTTTCAATTTCTGATGCATCTGTTCCCAAGTAATTCCATTGACTTGAGCCATCTGTTCAATGTCTTCATGCATTGCGGTGGTAAGTTCATGTTCTGTTATGCCGCATATTGCAGAGAACTGAGGCCATAGGCTGACGTTTGTCAGATTGTTAATTGTAGAAAAAATGCTAAGTTGTGAAAATTTGGTAATGCCAGTAATGAAGCAGAATTTGATATATTGTTCATTGGCTTTCAGAGGCACATAAAATTCCTGCATCACATGGCGCATATCGTCAAGTGTATTGTCGTCATGTAACACTTCAAGCAGCGGAGCGTCATATTCGTCGATAATTACAACAACCTGTTTGCCCGTCTCACGATTCACTCGCTGTATCATTCCTGTTAGTATTTCGCCAGGGGTCTTCTCATTTGGGTTTTCGCTATAAAGATCCTGCCGTGAAAGCAATAGCATGAGTGTACGTCGCAATTCATTAGCAGACTCCTTCCCTTTTGTAATGCTTAAGTCAAGGTGTATCACAGGGTACTGCTTCCATTCTTGCTCTAATTCCATAATCTTTAGACCTTGGAATAGATCTTTCTCGCCTGCAAAAAAACTATGTAATGTAGAGGAAAGTAGGGATTTCCCGAAACGGCGGGGACGACTAAGAAAGACATAGCTTCTTTTGTTTTGCATATGCCAAATAAGATCGGTTTTGTCGATGTATAAATAACCTTCCTCTATAATCCTCCGGAATGTTTGTATGCCTACTGGATAATATCTTTCTGCCATAATTAATCGTATTTTGGTGCAAAGATAACATATTTATGTTATAATCCCAAATTTTTGACACAATTTCGTTTACTATGTCGTATGTTCGGTATGGATGAAGTCGGTATTCTTGCGATCCATATGGAGAACGTTTTTGAGCATACGGAAGACTAGGGCGGGGATTGTAAGAACTTTAGAGAAGGATCGGAAACGGATTTCGCTGGGAATCGCAACGAATAATGATAGTCCTAATACCGCTAGTGTGATCCACCATTTTTCGCACCACGATGGCATGGCTATAGTCATGAAAATGGATATGGTTGTTAACAATACTATCAAGATTGATCTTGGAATTAAAGCTTGCTGAATAGTCTTGTCAACAAAGTTAATCTTTCCATGAACTAGTGCTCCAGGGATTTTTGGAAGATTGCTCATAAGACTCTGAACCTGAGCTGTCATCCAGCGCATGCGTTGTTTTTGGAAGTTGTCCTGATTGCTTACTTTCTCGTCAAAAACGTGAATGTCTGGGGCATATTTGATAAATACTTCCTGATGAAGTAGCAATGCTTCCATTTCGCGGTCTTCACCTGCTGTAGAAAGTTGAAAAACGTTTTTTTTGAAGAGCTCGTAGTTGAAACACATTCCAGAGCCGATAAGGGCAGATGATAACCCCAGACGGTTATGGGCTTTACGGAATAACGTGTTGTTGATTTCCTCGCTGGCACCATCAAGTACTGCTACATCGTTATTGGCATTCTTGGCGCAACGGTGACATTGAATGGCATCGTAAACAGAACACAAGATGTTCAGTTGTGACAGGAACTCTGGGCGTACAACATTATCTGCATCAAGTACAACTACGTTGTCAAATGTATCATGGATAGTGTCAATAGCGTATTGCATAGCCTTGGCTTTTGAACTTTTTTCGAAAGTCGGAGTTAGTAAAGTAATGGGTAATGTGCGCAGGTAGTCGTTTGTCTCAGGTTTCATGTGGTCAGAAATGACTGCTACAGTATACATATCCTCTGGATAGTCTTGTTCCAAAAAATGTTCAACAGCATTTATGATAACCCGGTCCTCATTGTAGGCAGGGAATAGGATGAGAAATTTTGTCATACGATTTGTAAGTGCTGCAGCATGTATGGCAACACGATCTTCTTTCTCGTAAAATAAAGAGATAATAGCGAAAAAGACCACGTATGCTACAGAGCCTAAAATTATAACCCAAAGGGCAATGTCAATGATATGTAAAATTTGCCAAATCATATTTGTAGTGTAGGTTTAATTGTCGTTATTTTTCTTGTGGAATAGTTTGGTGCTGATAATGCCCCATAGAGTGATAAATGGAGAACGTAAGAATGTGCGATCCCACATCTCGTCTACAAGGTAGTCAGGGGTTGCTAGTGCAAAGAAGAATAATGTTAATGAACTCAGTATCCACCATTTTATTACCATAGACATATATATAAATGGAAGAACAATGCTCATTACCATCAAAATACCAACCATACTTGTACGTGGAACTAGCATCCATTGAATCAGTTTATCTGCCCAATCGTATTGTTTGCGTAAAATAGCGCCAGGTAAATACCTAATATTTTTGAGTAGGTTTTGGAACTGCTGCAATGTCCAGCGGCTATGTTGTTCATTCATCTTGCTAGTGGTTCTTTTCTTCTCACCATAAAGAAAGATGTTGTCGAAATAATCAATAAAATAGCCTTGTTTTAGCAAAAGGGCCTCCAATTCCTTATCTTCACCGGAAGTCCTTGCTTTCATTACATTTGTTTTAAACCATTCAAAATCGTATGCAGTACCTGAGCCTGCTAAAGCGGCAGATATTCCTAAATTGATGTGTCCTTTTCGGAAGATATTATTGTTAATTTCCTCGAAGATCGAGCCCATGCGGGCAGCTGCAGTATCTCTGTTTCGTGAGATTCGATGCATCTGTATGGCTTTGGTGGCTGCAGTTTCAAAAGCATCATTAACTTTAGTAAGAAAATCTTGCTCTACAATGTTATCTGCATCTAAAACCAAGGCGATGTCATATATCTTGAATTCTGGTAGTTTTAGAATTGCATATTGAAGCGATTTTGCTTTTGTACTTTCAGCAAAATCTGGAGTTAGTAGAGTAATGGGGTATTGTGCTAAGCGCATATTGGTTATCTCTGATTGGTGGTCGGAGACAACAACAACGTCAAACATACGTTGTGGATAATCTTGGCTTAATATAGATACTACTGCTTGTTCGATAACATTGTCTTGTTTATGGGACGGGATGATAATAGCAAAACGATTTTGATTTTTTGCCGTGTTTTGAACAGTCTCCCTGTTGAAAAGAGATGCTATGGAGAAAACTCCAAGATACAGGACTGTACCACCAACTATGATGAACAGAATCCAGTCGAAAATAAATAGTATAATCCAGAAATCCATATTAGTCCAATTGAGAATTGATAATTGAAAATTGACAATTAAAAAAATCCTTTAACCCCTTGAGAACTGCCTTTTTGAGTTTGGCTTTCCGGGTTAATGTATATTTTATTATATCCCTTAGTCCGACAATACCTATAAGATATATATAGGATAGGTATTTATTGAAACCTTTATAGTTTCGTTTCACAAGCAATAATCTATTGCGAGTGATGTAGTAGGTGCGGAGGGGACTGTTTTGACCAGTAGTTTGGCTTTCCTTGTGATATACAGTACATGCTGGATCGTACCAGATTTCATACCCGGCACGTGTGAACATCATTGACCAGTCAATCTCTTCGTAATAGAGAAAGAAACATTCTGGCATAAGGCCTACTTTGTCAATCGCCTCGCGTTTGATAAACATAGCTGCACCATGAGCGTAGGGGGTAGGATGGGCATTATTGTATTGACCATTGTCTTCTTCTCCAAAGCCTATAGCAGCATTTCTTACGGTAATGCTAGATAATGGAGTATAGCCAGCGAATTGAATCGGGTTATTTCCCCATGCAAATTTAAGTTTGGGGCTGACAATACCAATTCTGTCGGATAATTCTAACCTTTTGATTATGGTATCTATATTGAAATTTTTGAAATAGGTGTCGTTATTTATTAATAGGATATACTTACCTTTTGCTTCTTTTATGCCAAGATTGTTGCCGCCTGCAAAGCCTAAGTTTTTGCTACTGCGGATTACTGTTACTTGTGGAAAACGTTCTGTTATGATGCTGGCTTCGTCTTGTTTAGAGGCATTATCTACCACAATCACCTCCGTGTCGTCGCTGAAGGGGATGGAATCAATTAGTTCACAGGTGTCTTTTAAACCATTATAATTGATAGTGACTATAGATAGTTTATACTCGTTTTGCAAGTTTCTTTTCTAATTTTAATTGTTTCTTTTTTTCTTGTTCTTCCAATCGTTGTTGTTCATACTTTATCCAATCTGATTCTAGATAAGGAAGAATATATACAATGGCCAATCCGCCAAAGAAAGTAAGTCCATTAGGATATTGGAATAGCACCTGATTTGCGTATCCTCCCAAATGAATAGCAATAAAAGCACTACATAAACCACCTCCAATGCCAATAAGGGAAGGACTATGAAGTTTAAACATAATAATACTACAAGCTCCTAGCCACATGAGTACCATGCAAAAAGTAAATATTGATACGCCTATTATACCAGTATGAACCCATATATATACATATTCGGAATCTGGTGGGATGTCAGACAATTTTCGGTATTTGTTGTTTGCAGGAATGTTTGCCTGCGTTGAACTAATTCCTAATCCCCAGGGTGCGTCTTGTAGATATTTCTTAATAGATGCTTTGTTCACATCTCGAACATTAGAGGATGCGTCTTTTTTGTCAAATGCAGAACGCATTCTTCGGATTTGTTGATTGCCATTACCAATTGTAGTAAACATAAGAAATGCCATACAAAGCATCAAGAAAATTCCAAATGGAATAGCAATTTTAAATGATTTTGATAATACAACATATACCATAAATCCTGCTGCTATACAAAAGATGGCTGTGCGTGTTCCAGATTGGAACATGCCCCAAATTACGGCTATACTAACTATTAAGAAAAATAATTTTTCTCGTTTGATTTTACTAGTAATAGCAATAATCATAAATGACACTGCAGAAGCTGCTGCATTACAACCATAGGTCGCAGCATCGTTAAATGTTGAAAAGTATCTGATAAGAGTTCCTCCATTAAGAAGATGTGTCACCTGGCCTGGTCCATAATATAGCCAACTATGTTCATTGGGCGTAAATCCAATATAGATTTGCTTGTAAGTCCAGAAAACAGAAAACAATGATAGCAGAGCCCATACTCGTAAATAGTTTAATAGAATTTTAGGCGAGGAAATGTATAATGAAAATACTAAAAGAATCCAAACTAAATGAAGAGCCATTAATCGTGCACTTGTAAACCATGCGGATACATCAATACCTAAATCGCAGGTGTTGTTTAAAAGTTGCAAAGTACACTGCCCGCCCCAGATTATTATTGCAAGCAGCATTAGGTTAATACATCTATCAAAGTGTGTCTTTTGACGTGTGTCAATAATAGCGAGTGCAATTAATAATAGTTCTAGCATTTCATCCCAAATAGATTTAGGAACACTTGATGGTAGTGGGCAGTCTTTCATCTGTATGAAATAGTTTACGACGATTAATGCCCAAAAAGCAGCCATCTTCCATCGGAAAAGAGCATAAACCGCAATAACCAGAATTGGAGATATACAAACAATTGTAAAAGTGGTGTATCCACTATGTATAAATTCGTAGATTGCAAGTGAAAAGAGGAGAAAGAGTATTAATACTCTTCCTCCATTTTCATGGGTGTATTCAGATATTCTATTGGAATATACTTTATTAACCATTATTTTGCATGACTATTTTCTACAGCAGTCAGGCCCATTTGAGACATGCGGTATACGAAGTTATTGAACCCTGTATATGGCGGCAACTGCCCCACAAACTCTTCAACGGCATATCTTTGACATTCTGTCAGGTACATAAAGAGGGAATTCTTGTTCTCTAAACGATCATTCAATTCTTTGAGTGCCTTTTGATCAACATCCTTCCACGTACGATTAGCGCGAGTAACCATTAGATTGACGGTGCCCATGTTTAGAAGGGCAGGTGGAATAGAATTATCGTCCAAATTAGGATATTCTATAATGGCGATTTCATTTGGTAGAATATCTGGACATATGTCTTTAATATCTTTTGCCAAAATAAAACGGCTATCTTCTGCCAAGAAATCCTCATCATAGGTGATACGGCGAACTTGAAGACCTATGGATATCCAATAGTTTTCAAGTTCTTGGGCCACATAACTCTTACCATTGGCTGCGTCTGTTGATAGCAAATTGAGCACATTCTGCTTGCCTTCCTCGAAATGGGGTAGGAGCGCCTTGCTTAACTGGCGTAATGCCATGTCAGCAATTGTCTTATTGAATCGACGATAACGTAAGTTGCTTTCCTTTGGGAAACACCCCATAACAGGAATTTGGGTAATACGTTCTGAACGCATACGGTCTCGTAGTGTTCTGTCCAACAATTCGATAATAAAGAAGTACAAAGCTGTAAAAACAAATGCCATCATAAATGCTCCTAATAACGTCATCATACGGTTGGTCGGCTGTGCATTCATTGGAAACATTGGAGGGTTAAGTACACGTAAAGTTGCAGTAGACATCTGTAGATTCTTCTGACGTAGGCGTGCTGAATTTAAAGCACCGAGCATAGACATATAGTTTCCTTCTATAAAGGAAATGTGTCGATCTTTGCGAGAGATAGTTGCACCAATAGGTGCGTAAAATAGGAATTCTTTATCAATTCTTTCACGCATGACATCTTGGGCACTTTCGTGAGCTTTTGCTTCTTCCAGTTTTAGAACCTGGTCGAGCCATTTGTCAATCATTCCACTTGATTTAACACCTGTATCTGTGTTATAGTTGCCAGCCTCAATGTCTTTAACAAGCCCTCTTACATTGTTAGATGCCTCTTGGAGCATACGTTGCGCTTTGGCAAGTTCTTGTTGTGTTTCGATTTCATTTCCACCTTCGCTACTCATCAATCTTAGATTGGATATGCGCGATTGAATACGGGAAATATCTGTGACCTGATTTGTAAAGTCTTTATTGGCTTTGATAACCTTTGCACGGTCTCCTAGCTGACGTTCCAAATAGTTCATCAAGGCTCGTGTAGTAGTTTTTGTAATCATTAAGTCGTTATCTGTTACTTTCTGGTTTGCATCCATACCTGATAATAACTTTGTCTGTTCACTATAATTGATAATTCTTTTTTCAACATTATAACGTATCAAGTCATCTTCTGCATTTGTCAAAATACGATATAGTCGAGCCACTTCTCGCTCAAAAAACTTAATCACATTATTAGTCTCACCATAACGTAATAAAGCATATTGACGTGCAAATACTTCATTGAGAATATCTAAAGTGTTATAAGCAATACCTGCATCATTGCATGAATAACCAATATCGATAATATCACTTTTACTTAGTTGTACAACTTTTATACGACTAGTAATGTTGTTGATACCAAAATATGGATGATAGTTAGTGATGCCAAAAATATAATTATCTGCTGAAGGACGTTCATATGCTTTTAAGTTTGCATAAGTGGCATTCTCGCTGTTATGGTTAATAAGAGCTTTTACTTCTGTAGGAATACTATTATACAACTGACGATAATGTTCTGCAGAAATGTAATTGTTATCTTTGTTTGCATTGCCATACATCATACAGCGGGCAAAAAGGCGCAATGAAACTTCATGGATGGTTGCATCTGTGGTAATTAACAACATTAAATTCGTCATGTTTGTTTGCTGTTGGCCACCAGCAACTCCCGTTCCTCCTTCAAGATTATAACCAGTAATCATTCCTGTATAAATCGTAGTATTGGTATCGTAAACACGTTCCAAATTACGGGTAGAAAACCATGCTACAACCAAGGCTATCATTGGCAGTATGATAAGATACCATCTGATTTTATATAGAAATCTAACAATATATCTAAATAAATCCATAGTTGCAAATTTTAATTATTTCTTTTGCTTTTTGGCTGCTTTGGCTGCTGCTTTTTCGGCTTTAGCTTCTGCTTTTTCCAATTTTTTTACTTTATATTTTTCTTCTTTTTCTAATTTCTTAATTCTTTTTTCATTAGCCTTGTTTTCTTTAGCTTGCTCTTTAGGTGTCTTACTAATGCTCTTGTCAAGTGTAATTTCTGTTGTTGCATTAGTGATAATTGGAGTATGTGTTAGTATTTCAAGCGTAATAATGTCTGTGGTAATATCTGTTTGTAGTTGTTGATATCCAGAAACTTGGCCGCTCTCAAACCTTTTGGTTCCCGCGTATGTAGCAATATCCATATTGCCATTTTCAAATTCTTCACGATCTAAAGCACCTGCTCCTTGATATGCGGCAGCAGCTTCGCCTAAGGTCTTGAGAGAAACCAAGTTGTTCGTTATTTTTACAAATAACGTGGCAATCTGGAGCTTAAGTTGATCATAGGCAACATCTTTTTGGATGACAGCCTGATCAGCTTCAAGTCTTTTACGCTTAACAGCAGCAGTTAAATCCAATATGTCTTCTACAGGTATAGCTAAATTAATACCAATATTCCAATAGGCTTGTTTTGAACCTTGGTATTGATAGATTGTTTGGGTATAGGCTGATGAACTGTTACCCCACATATCGCCTATTCCATAGCTATAACTTGCATGGCCTGTGACGTAAGAGAAAATATGTCTTTTTTGCTTTGCGACTTCCATCTCGGCTAGTTGACGTGCTTTTTCAAGCGTCAATATTTGTGGATTGGTCTTCGCATTTTCAAACAATACCGCCAAGGGGGGCAGGTGGAATTCAGAAAAGTTGATGTCTTTTTCGTTACTAGCATCAAAGAAACCAGCACTGATGCCGCTCTCGTTGAATTGGGCGAGGGCGGGTGTGGTTGCGGTTGCAATGATAAATGTGAATATCAATCGTCTGAATCTGTTCATAACGTAGGGATTTAGTTACACATTCTCCTTCTGAACGAAGGCAAAGAAGGTACGGAAAAGTATCTTCATATCCAGCCAGAAGTTATAGGTCTGGCCATACTTGATATCGAGTTGTTTGCGCTCCTCGGCTGACATCATGCCACCCTTGCCACGCTCCTCAACCTGCCAAAGACCAGTAAGGCCTGCGGGAGCCATAAAGCGGTCGATGCTGGTATCGATAGTGAGCTTCTCGGCCTCGTAGAGTGGGAGAGGACGGTTGCCGACAACGGACATGTCGCCCTTGAGAATATTGAAAAGCTGAGGAAGTTCGTCGATGCTGAACTTGCGGATGAACTTGCCGACCTTAGTAACACGGGGATCGTTTTCAATCTTAACGAAGGCGTTTTCGATCTCTTCCTTCTTCTCCTTGCTGAAGTCGGTCTCGGAGATAACGAAGTCGTCGCCTACCAGCATTACCTCATCATCGCTGATCATCATATCGGTATCGTCGCCAATATTCATCATCATATCGGCCTCCATACCAAGTCCTGCCATACCCATAGAGGGTTTGTCCTGCTTCTTGCTCATCTCGGCATACTGGTTGCCTGCTTCTTTAGCTACCTCCTTGAGGCGCTCTTCGGCATCCTGGTACATAGAGCGGAACTTCAAGAAATTGAAGATGGTATAGTTGGCACCAACTCGCTTTGACTTGAAGATAACCGGGCCCTTGCTCTCCAAACGGATGGCAATAGCGGTAAGGATGAAGATAGGCGATGTGATAATGAGCGCAAAGATAGCGAAGAACACATCGAAGATTCTCTTCCAAATGGGAATCTTGAAGCGCAGCATTCGGTATCTGGGCTGCTGATCGTCGAACAACATGTTCTCGCGATCGGAGATGAACTGTATCTTCTTGTTGAGTTCGGTAATAGAGGCGTTGGAATCGAGAGTATCGTTGATTCCTGCCTTCTGGTATCCTAAACGGTCATCAGAAGATAGTTCCTTGGTGAGCAGAATAATGTAGATTCGCTTGTTCTTCTTTTTTAAATAGGTGATTGCATTAATGTCGTCGGTTGGGTCGCCTTGCTCATAAAACAAGATGAAATGCTCGTTGCGGACGTGAGTGGAACACGCTGACGCCGCATCTTTGTAATTCCTTGTGTACTGCACCAATCGACCGGGGATATAACGTAATCGCTCCTCAGTCTTAGGATTGCTGCCAAGATATACAACACCTATCATATTATTCTATTTAGGGAATAATCTTTTTTACTCGTATTTTTAACTCCATTGGGTTGAAAGGCTTAACAATATAGTCTTCGGCACCGATCTCCAGCAGGCGAATACGCTCACTGGTGGAATCTTCGCTGGAAAGCATGATGACTGGAATCTGCTTGAACAACTCGTTCTGCTTAATCCACTCCAAAAAGTCATCGCCGCGCATTCCTGGCATACGAATATCAGATATGATAAGGTCTGGGGTATTTCCTGCCTGCAACCATTTTACACCCTGCAAACCATCGGGCAACCACTGTACATCATAGTCGCTCATCAGATAGATCGAGAGAACCTTAGCAATGGTCTCTTTGTCGTCAAGTATTAGTATCTTTTTCTTCATATATGAATATTTTTTATCTGGTAATTACGTTATTCTATTGTGCAAAGGTAAACAAAAAAATTAAATACAACTCAAAAATGCGTAAAAAATTCACTTTTTTATTGAAAAAAGTCGTTTAATTGGGAAAAAATAGGGAAATTTGCATTTGAAACGTACTATAATTAAAGATTTCTTAATAAATTGTTATGGCAAATAGGTATCTATTAGGTTTCGATGTCGGTAGCTCGTCAGTGAAGGCATCATTGGTTAACGCCGATAGCGGCAAGTGTGTAGCAACAGCATTCTATCCTGAAAAGGAGGCTCCAATAATGGCTGTAAAGGCCGGTTGGGCGGAGCAGGATCCTCAGATGTGGTGGGATAACGCCAAACTGAGTCTTCAGAAGATTATGAAGGAGAGTGGTGCTACAGCTGAGGAGATTAAGGCTATCGGTATCTCTTACCAGATGCACGGTCTGGTATGTGTGGATAAGGATCTGAAGGCTCTGCGTCCTGCAATCATCTGGTGTGACTCGCGTGCTGTGCCTTATGGTGAGAAGGCTTTCAAGGACCTGGGCGCTGACAAGTGTCTGAGTCATCTGCTGAACTCGCCAGGTAACTTTACTGCAGCCAAGCTGGCTTGGGTAAAGGAAAATGAGCCAGAATTGTATAGTAAAATATATAAGGTAATGCTGCCTGGTGACTATATCGCCATGCGACTGAGTGGTGTGGCTAACACTACCGTCAGCGGTCTGTCGGAGGGAATGTTCTGGGATTTCAAGAACAACAAGGTGGCTGACTTCTTGATGGATTACTATGGATTTGACGGTTCGCTGATAGCTGATATCGTTCCTACATTTGCTGAGCAGAGCGTGGTAAGCACTGAGGCTGCTGCAGAGATGGGACTGAAGGCTGGTACTCCTATTACATATAGAGGTGGCGACCAGCCAAACAATGCGCTGTCGCTGAACGTGCTGAATCCTGGTGAGATAGCTGCTACTGCAGGTACATCGGGTGTGGTATATGGTGTGCTGGGTGATGTGAACTATGATCCACAAAGCCGTGTGAACACCTTTGCTCATGTGAACCACACTGCCGACCAGACTCGTCTGGGTGTGCTGCTGTGTATCAATGGTACAGGTATCCTGAATGCATGGACTCACCGCAATATCACTCCAGAGATTGGTTATGCAGAGATGAATGACCTGGCTGCCAGTGTGCCCATCGGTAGTGAGGGGGTTACCGTAATCCCATTCGGAAACGGTGCTGAGCGTGTGTTGGAGAACAAGGAGATTGGTTGCTCAATCAACGGCCTGAACTTCAATAAGCACTGCAAGGCTCATCTGGTTCGTGCTGCCCAGGAGGGTATCGTGTTCTCATTCTGCTATGGTATGGAGATTATGCAGCAGATGGGTATGGACATCAAGAAAATTCATGCTGGTAAGGCAAACATGTTCTTGAGCCCATTGTTCCGCAATACTCTGGCTGGTGTTAGTGGTGCTACTATCGAACTGTATGATACAGATGGTTCTGTAGGTGCTGCCAAGGGTGCTGGTCTGGGTGCTGGTATCTATGCAAATGCTTCCGAGGCTTTTGCTAGTCTGGATAAACTGGAGGTAATTGAGCCGGATGCTGTTCATTGCGCTGAGTACCAGGCTGCATACGAGGCTTGGAAAGCAACGCTGAAAAAGAATATGTAATAAAAAGTCTGAGTTCGCTATTGCGAACTCAGACTTTTTTTATACCAATCGTATAATTTCTTAACTCCATCTTCGATTTCGACTTTGTGTGTCCAGCCGAGTGAGTGTAGCTTGGATACGTCGATGAGTTTACGCATCGTGCCATCGGGCTTGGATGTGTCGAACTCTACTGTTCCCTCGAAACCAACTGCTTTTACGACAAGTTCGGATAGTTCACGAATAGTGAGCTCCTTGCCTGTGCCGACATTTATGTGGCAGTTGCGGATTTCGCCAAGTTTGGGGATGGCGCCACCGCGACCTGCAGAATGATTTCGATCTACAGCGCCATCGGTGCTGGCTCCGTAGTGAACTGACGAGTATTTCTCGATGCCGATAATGTCGCTAAAGTTGACATTCAAAAGAACGTGTACTGATGCATCGGCCATATCTTCGGACCAAAGGAACTCGCGAAGTGGAGTTCCAGTGCCCCAAAGTGTTACCTTATTATTCTCAATGCCATACTTGGCCAAAAGGTTGAGGACCTTTTGTTTGATTGACAATTGACAATTGATAGTTGACAATCCTTCGCCGGTGACTCCTTCGACGGGACGCTTGTTCAGGTCGATGGCAATCTTATCCCATGCTCCGTCGTGAATCAGCTTGGCCAGGTAGATTTTACGCATCATGGCTGGCATGACGTGTGAGTTCTCTAGGTGGAAGTTGTCGTTGGGACCATAGAGGTTCGTTGGCATAACGGCAATGTAGTTGGTGCCGTACTGCAGATTGTAACTTTCGCACATTTTGAGACCGGCAATCTTGGCAATTGCGTACTCCTCGTTGGTGTACTCCAATGGTGATGTGAGCAGACAATCTTCCTTCATTGGTTGTGGCGCATTCTTGGGATAGATGCAGGTAGAGCCGAGGAAGAGCAGTTTCTTTACGCCATGAGCATAGGCCTCGCTGATGACATTGCACTGAATCTTCATGTTCATCATGATAAAGTCGGCGCGATAAAGCGAGTTGGCCATGATGCCACCAACAAATGCAGCTGCGAGTACAACTGCATCGGGGCGCTCTTCGTCGAAGAACTGCTTGACAGCCACCTGGTCGGTAAGGTCAAGTTCCTTGTGAGTGCGGCCTACCAGATTGGTGTAGCCTCGCTGGAGCAGATTATTCCAAATAGCGGAACCCACTAGTCCGTGGTGTCCCGCTACATATATTTTACTATCTTTACTCAGCATCGTCTATGTGTGCTTTAAGGAATAGCTTCTTTACGAACTTCATGTCGTGCTGAACCATTATCTTTACGAGATCCTCGAACGAGGTCTTCTGTGGATTCCATCCTAGTTTAGCCTTGGCTTTGGCAGGATTTCCTAACAGCTGATCAACCTCGGCAGGACGGAAATACTTCGGGTCAACCTCTACAAGAGTTTGGCCAATTGACAATTGAGAATTCTTGGACGAGCCAAGCGGCAAAGCCGAGCGGAGAATTGAGAGCTCTGGGCTGATACTCTTTACAATTCCGTGCTCATTTATTCCATCGCCACGCCACTCGAGTTCGATGCCAACCTCCTTGAAGGCGAGGGTTGCAAACTCGCGGACAGTGTGATACTCGCCGGTGGCAATCACAAAGTCGTCTGGCTCAGGCTGCTGCAAGATGAGCCACATGCATTCGATGTAGTCTTTGGCATATCCCCAGTCGCGAAGTGAATTAAGATTTCCGAGATAGAGCTTGTCCTGGTATCCCTGAGCAATACGCGCTGCAGCCAGTGTGATCTTGCGGGTTACGAAGGTCTCGC
>Ga0247610_10001481_pt1 | contig 29097 bp, 62 predicted proteins | sample 174DNAGHGhighgp2_FD_193483 | JGI IMG/M metagenome (GOLD analysis project Ga0247610, IMG submission 193483) | Sheep rumen microbial communities from Palmerston North, Manawatu-Wanganui, New Zealand - 1742 DNA GHGhigh gp2 | ecosystem: Host-associated > Mammals > Digestive system > Stomach > Rumen...
TATTATTATTTATATTATTATTATATTATTATATATTATTATATATTATTATTACTTTATAAAAAATTTGACACCTCTGTCAAAAAATTTGACACTTGTGTCAAAAAATTTGAAATTTTAGCCAAATAATTTGACACCATGTGTCAAAAAATTTGACACCTGATGTCAAAAAATTTAGTTATTCACGGGCCAAATTTTTTGGGTTTTAGTTAAGTATTTTATCAGGCTTAAAATAATGTGTATTGATATAAGGTGATAAATTTCGAGCCAGGCCAGGAAAAATTTGGTGTCAAAAAATTTGACATTTTTTCAAAATTATATTATAATTAAGTGTAGAAAGAAATAGGAGTGTAATTTCATTTATGAATAAGTATTCTGTATGGTATATGCCCTATAGTAAAAAATATCTCATAACCCACCCCTGGCAGTGGGTACGCCGCGCCTATAGGAATATCCGCGACGCATATCGGAGAAGTGTTTATGGTTGGACCTATGGAGATGTATGGGACTGGGATAACTGGTTCACGCATATTGTACCAGACATGCTTCGACATATGGCTGATAAAGGCAGCGCATATCCTGGACGCGAACCTTTTGATACTCCAGAAAAATGGCATGAGTGGCTTCATCATATGGCTAACTTAATTGAAAGTGCAGATGAAGAATGGCAAAATGAACATAATGAGTTCTATAAAGACTATATGGAACATATTATGGAAAATGATAAAGAACGTTTCAATAAGTATATAACGCGCGCAAATGAGCTGCATGAACGCGGCGAAGAAAACATTGCCCAAGCATTTGTAGAAATGGGACAACATTTTTCATCTTTATGGGATTAAGGAGGAAATATGACTAGTACTTTGAAAAAGAAAGGTGCTGGATACTTCTGTAGTAATTGTATGATGCGCCAACCCGCAGACCTGCGCCCCAACTGCGTATTTTGCGGGAATGAATTCAGTAATATCTTGAGTGTATTACGTCAGGAATTTAAAGATAAACAAGACAAGGAGATGCTTGAATATGAAAGTAAGTTTTATGGAAGAGATTGAAACTAAACATGCATGGCGCGAATGTATGTATTGTCCTCAATGTGATAATGGTGTATATCGTATCCACCATCAAATTATGCCATATGCTGATGAACCTTGGTGGATTGAATGCGCAAATTGTGGATATGAAAGTCGACCCTCTGCTATTCGTAGTGGAGCAATAGCGCGGTGGAAACATAAATGTTAACATGCTTAACCGCGCTTGAGGCTCGCGCAATTTCATATCTACAAACACCAGAAGATTGGTCTCTTTATACACATATTGAGGTAAGAATATTGGATAGTATTCAGCATGGCGCTACAAAAGTAATATATGCGGGTCCAGTTAATATGCATATAGTAGATGCTTTGCGCGCGCTTGGATATGAAGTTACTATCCTCCAATATGAAGGAAAAGAAAAAATGATTAGAATTGACTGGACTAATATTATGTGTCCAGATAGTTTAGTATGTCCAAAAGAGACATGAAAATGATTAAAGCATAAGAAGTAGATAAAAAGAATAATTATAAGTTGGGAGTGATTATATGTCTTATCAATTGGGAATTAAAGTTGCATTTGATGCTATGGAAGAACTCTATAAAATGAGCCCTACGATTAGACAAATATTATTTGGATATGGCGATATACAACATATTCTAAAGGCACATCAAAGTGGAGAGTTTGATATTTTAGCCATTCTTGATAATAAGAATGATGTGCTAGCAAATTATGTTGAACCTGGCGATATACTCGCGCGAGATAATATTGAAGTTCTTGTAACCAATACCGCAGACCATAAACATTTTGATGGTATTATTATTAATGGGCCTAACCGTGGTAGTGTATGGAAGTATACAACAGTACAAGATTCTCAAAGTTATAAAACTGGTAAACGAACTAATGAATATTTTGTTCAGACATATGATTGGGAGGAATAAGTATGCCAAATAGTATTGAAGAACTTGTTGAAATGATTGCTAAACGTGATAATATTAGTTATAATGAAGCACTTGCATGTGTGCGCGATGCGGCTCTTGATATGGAACATGCCTTTTATAATGGAAGATTAGATGAAGCGGAAGATATACTTAGGGAAAGCTTATCACTTGAACCAGATTATTTAGATCTTTTTATATTTTAAATTGGCGCGAAAGCGCCTCTTTTTTTATTGCTCAAATAAATTATTATAGTTTCTTTCATTACTTTATACCTAAAATTAGGAAAATGTACAAATAGGGGGAACTATTATGGCAAAAACTATAACTACCGGTTGGATTGGAACCAATGGCTCAACCACTGCTTTTTCTTCCCCAGTTTCTTTGGGAATATCTTCTGGCGCAGGATATTATCCTGCTGGGGCTGTAACTATTACTTATAAGAGTACTAATCCCCAAGGAGGTTGGCAAAGATAGTCGTCTAACATTAATTCAAGAATTATGTTATATCTTTGTGATAGTAGTGGCAATAATACAGTAGCTTTTTGTGAAATTAAAGGGTTTGTCTCACAAGGTAATATGTTAACAAATCCACCAAAATCTTTTAATATAACCAATACTAGTAAACTTCTAAAAAACACAGCTCTATATTTAAAAGCAACAGGAGATACTAGTTTAGTTAAATTATACAGTCAAATAACAATTACACTTACATTACAACCAGCTTTTACACACGTTACTGCTGGGTCTCTTATTAAAAAAACAGATTTATCTTAGAGAGCCACACCAGATGATGCTACTTATATTAAATACCGTGCTCAATTCAGCGCGGGAGCATCATGTAGTGCTAGTACTTTTAATACTTGGCTTGATAGTTAATATAAAGGAGGGATAATATGGCAATTAATTACAATTTACCGCCAGATCCACAAAATGCGGTACTAAAACGTATATATCCCTGGGATGAATATGATATTAATTTGGTAATGTAGTGGCTTTTTACGCAAGCCAAGAAAACAGGTTTTACTGGCTCAATAGATGATTTTAAATTACGTTATGGCGCGTTTATAGAAGCGGCGGACCCGTAGGAAATATATGATTTAATAGAAGATTATACTGGTACATATCATATTACACCTCTATTAAGTATAGAACAAGTATTACAAACAAAGAATAAAGTATTAAATTAGAATATTATAATTGACCCAATTCCAGAAGATCTAGTAGTAAATAAAAGAGCATATAAAGGTTCATATACAGTTACTCCACTACCATTGGTAGATTAGCTATTACGAACCGAAGATAAAGTAATGACAGAAAATTTAATAATAGAACAAATACCATTTCATAAAGTAAGTAATGATGCGGGTGGATACACCTTCACAATTGGATAAGGAGGGATTACAATGGCTAGTAATCAATATGTAAATAAGGTTATATTTGGCGGCGAAGTCATTATGGATATTAGTAGTGATACTGTTGCCGCAAACAAATTGTTAAGTGGTATCACCGCGCATGACCATACGGGCGCTCCAATAACAGGTGAATGTACTTATGATAGTGATACCACAGATGCTGATGCTAATACAGATGAGATTTTAGCGGGCAAATATGCCTATGTTAATAAGGTAAAATTAACAGGCACTATGGTAAATTAGGGTGAAAAACATTATACTTTAAGCGCGAGAGATACTGAAGTAAGTATTCCATAGGGATATCATGACGGTAGTGGCGGTATTGGTTTAAGTTCCGCAGATAAGGCGGCTTTGGTTGCTGCAAATGTACGTCAAGGTGTTACTGTATTAGGAATAGAGGGCGCCATGAGTGGTATGGAAGGTGTTAAGGCTACGAGCGCTTCTATTACTCCATATACTACAGCTCAAACTTTGGTACCTACTGACTTAGGAGACTATAATAGTATTACTCAAATTAGTGTAGCTGCTATTACTAAAACTGAAGTAGACAATGTTGCAGGCGGAAAAACTGTAACGATTGGAGCCGTTGCGCCTGTTTCTGGAACATAAGGCGGTGATGCCTTATGGCAAATAATCAATACGTAAATAAAGTTGTATTTGGTGATGAAACGTTAATTGACTTAACGGGCGATAGTGTAAGTCCTGGAGTTTTATAGGAAGGATATACTGCACATATGGCCTCTGGCGCATCAATTGTTGGAACATTAGCAATTTAGTCTCCAACATATTTAGGTTTTGTAGATGGTCAATATAAAATAAAATTAGAGCGTGGTATTTACTCAGGAGCAATGACAATTCCAGGTATTAAATTAGAAGTACCATCTTCTGGTACAAATACATTTTATATAGATTTTCCAGATAATTCCGCGCCCGCATCTAATGATGAATGGACGCGAATTACATTTTCAGTTGATTCAAATGGTAACTCAAATATTGCGGATGATACAATTCCCGCAAGTGGGGTGAGTTTTTAATGGCACAATATTTAACAACAGGTGAAGATTTAACTAATATTGCTAATGCTATTCGCGCGAGAACTGGCGAAAGCTCATCTCTAATATATCCAAATGGATTTATTACAGCTATCGAAGGTCTCACAAAATATGATTGGAAAGGAAAAGATGCTGAATTAGTAGATACAATATATGATGATGCTATTGTTTTATCTAATACAGATTTATCTACATGGACACCAAGTAGTACTGTTAAAACTGTATTTGATGGCTCATCAGTTAGCACAAATAGTGTAACTGTTAATAGTGATTATGATTATGTTGTTGTAACAGATGTATGTATTAGTTTGCAATATACAGGCACTGCGCCAAATCCTCATATTGTTGAAAGCTATGGAAGTGCTTTTGCTTATATTGGCGCGCGACCAAATACATATTCTGATTATATAAATAATATTAATAGTACGCATACTTATGATTCAGCTGTTACGCATTGGTTAATTATAGCGGATAATTCAGCTGGAAATAAAATAATTACTGCTAATACTTATGGAGTTTTTATAATAGCCAATTCTCCAACAGTGAGCAAAACTAATTATCCAACCATGAGTATATCAACAAAATTACCTAATTTACGTGTAGGTACTTCTGGTAGTTATATGACATCAGCGGCATTTGATGCTTTAGATTTAAGTAATTCTAAAATGCATATTTGGATAAGAGTTTTTAGAACAGCACATGATAATTTATTTAATGGCGCCTGGGCGCATTTTAGAGCGATGGGTGACAAAATACATAATGTAACATAAGGTGGTGATTTATAATGGCTAATATGAACTTTGGGGTTAATATATTACCCAAAGCCAATAATACTTATACATTAGGTAATAGCGATTATAAATGGAACATTTTTGCTAATACTTTAAATGGTATTTCTCTTACTAATATAATTACAGATATACAGATAAATGGTACGTCTATTATATCCAATAATATTGCTAATTTTCCATTAGCTTCCACCACAGACTTTGGTTTAGTTAAAATAGGCAATGGCCTATTAATTAATTCTAACACAAATAGAATTGAAATTAGCGCGGCCAGCTCAACTAAGATTAAAGAGGGCACAGATTATAATTATCCAATTGTACCTGTAAGATAGCACGAATCAGTTTTCTATGGTCTGGCAAAAGCAGCAGGTGATTCTACATAGTCTGCTTCATCTAACGCGGTTGGTACTTATACAGATAGCGCAAAAACCGCTATTCAAAATATGTTGGGTATTACGACAATGACTGGAGCGACCTCTTCAGTCGCAGGCACATCTGGTCTTGTACCTGCGCCAGCGACTACTGATGTGGATAAATTCCTTGCGGGTGATGGCACTTATAAGAGCGGTGGCTTGCCTATGGTTATTCTCTCATATGGCAACTCAACTTGGCAAGACTTTTTAGATGCTTATAATAACAATGTAATTGTATATTGTCGTGCTTCTTCTAATAGTAATCCAGCATCTGGTTCTCAAACACGTATGGCCTTTATGGCATATGTAAGTGATGCTTCTAATCCAACAAGCGTAGAATTCCAGTATTATCGCTCAATGAATGCTCATAGCGATAGTTAGATGGGTGACCAAGTATATATCTATAAATTAACAAATCAAAGTACGTGGTCAGTTACAGTTCGTGACGCTAGTATTAAATCAATTACAGGAAATGGTATTGATGTTAATTGGAATAGTAATACTGTTACATTAACTAATCAAGCCGATTTAAGACAATGGGAATTAATTCGTGAAGATACTCTTACCAATACTACATAGGCAGATATGGAAATAACTGTAGATAATGATGGTAATGCATTTGAATTAACTGATATTGCATTATGGGTAGCACTCCAATCAGACAGTGAAAATATATCTACATGGGGAGATTATGGTAGAACTAGATATATTTATGGTACAGGTAGCGGAGATTATGATGATACACTTTTTAATACTATCACTGTTAATGCTGGAACTAGTGCTAAAATTGCATATGCTTATGTTGAACAAGATGGCAATTTAGTACGTAAAATGGCGATGAATAATACTACTAGTGGTAATACTGGCACTTTAATATAGTATGCTACAAATAATTTTTCATCCCAAATAGCTCCTATGGTGCTTACTAATAGTACTCGTTATTATAATAAAATAATTTTTAAACAAATTTTGGGTACTTTAAAATTTAGAATATATGGCAAACGCAAAGCCACATAATATGGGAGGTAATACACTATGACAAATGTATATTTTGTTTCTCAAGTCCAACATAATCGCAAAACTGGCGTATGGACAAAAGGTCTTGTAGTAAAGGCGGACCCTAATATAGATAATGAATCAGCCGCATTACAAACCTATCACTCTTACCTTGGTGCCTATGGCTATGGTAATAATGCTGATATTGACTATGTATATTGCCGTTTAGTTGCGGCAGACCATCGCCGCGAACCAATGGAAGAGAGTTGGGAAGCACCAGATTATGGTGTTGTACCAGAAGAAGAACCAGAAGAAAATAATGAGGGTGCGTAAGCACCCTCTTTTTTATTTGACTTTTTTTAAATTTTATATTATAATATAAATAGAAAAAGATATAGAGGTGTATAATATGCTATGTTGTAGTGATTGTTGCCCAAAATATGAAGAGTGCGCGCGAGCATGTATTAATACAGAATATAAGAATAGATTAGAACAAGTAGAAAGTCTATATACATATGGTTCATGCTCCATACAATATATTAATGGCGAAGTTAAAAAGAATGAAAACTATATGTGCGGCCCAACCTCTAATTATGCTATGTTTATACCAATCATACCAGAATATGATGAAATCTTTAGAAAATTCAAAGATTTAAATAAATATCATCAAATAACAATGGATGAATGGATTGAAGAAAAAGAAAAACAAGATTTAACTATGAATGATTCATATTATATGCAATTTAGTAATATTGTACTTGAAACAATGAAAACCGCAAGAGAAGCATTAACAGAACAAGAATATAAGTTATTTATTCAATCTATTCAAAAACTATGTAAACAGGGAGTAAGAAAAAATGAACGATAATATTGATGTGCGCGTTAAGGTAATTCCATATACAGATAAAACTGGATCGGTAGAAATGGACTTTGAACATCCACTATATGTAAATTCAGTTTGGTCGCATGATGAATTAGTAGAACTGGAACATGATGGTCATAAAGTAATTGTAAGTGAAAGTGAATTAGTAAAAGCCGCAAAACTTTGCGCGAATAATAGGTGGTAATATGAAATATGAAAAGGGTTCGATAATAGATAATATGATTACTAAATTTCCAGTACGTTATATTTTCTATTTATTTATTTTATGGCTAATAGTAATTGGAGCGTTAGTTTATTATGGGACTATTTAATAGAAAAAAGGAAATAACACCTAAAGAAGCACATGAATGCGTAATGAAAGATTTTCCTTGGTATATGGAAGTTCATTATAATGGATCTAACAAAACTGCATCATATGAAATTATAGAACCTTATGTGTGTATTTCCGGTTGTGGCAAACGTATAGACAAGGTATTAGAATCAGATTCATGGACAAATATCTCAACCAATGAGCGTGAAAAAGAATATAAGCAAATAAGACAAAAGTATAAAAAATATTTGAAGCCACGCGCAGTAGTTGAAGATATGATTAATAATGTACTTTTGGTTAAAGATCCTGGACGTCTCGAATTAATAGAAAGATTTTATGGATTACCGCATCAACGATGTGGTACATCAGCGAATATGGAACATGCGCAAACTTCAGTACAAAAACCAGATGTACCAAAAATTGAATTGGAGGATACTTAAATGAATATACCTCAATGTCCTCATTGTGGAGGAACACGATTACAATATAGATATTCAACTTCTACTGCTATGGGATTCACGCAAATTATTGATAATGGAGTATGGGAAGATTGTGATCCTAATTATTATACTTCATTTTATATTTGTTGTAAATGTCATCATAATTTTTATATACGTGAACAGTATGGTAAAGTTATAGATGTTGTAGATGAAGGTGAGATTAAACAAGTTCCAATAGAGAAGATGCCCATTAGTGTAAATGATAATACTACAGTTACTGCTTCTACTCTTGCTATAAATACAAATAAAAACGCAACTGAAGCAGAGATAAAATATCAAGGGCAAATAGATATTGAAGATCTTCAACGTCAAATGAAGGAAGTAAAAGCAGCATTAGAAAGATTGGAAGTGAATATGTCAAATGGACATAGTAACGTGGTGGAAACAACGAAAATGTAAACATCAATGGGTTGTCTTGTATAGAGGTAATCTTCAAATGCACAGGCGCTGTTACCTATGCGGGAAAAAGCAGTGGATAAAGATTTGACTTTTTTATAAATTTATATTATAATATTTATAGAAAGTGAGGGATATCTATATGGCAAGATATGTTGTGCCACCTAAATATGAAACTATTGTAAAATGCAGAAAGTGCGGAACACTATATGTTCCAGATAGCACTCATGCAAGTTGGCATACTTTTGAAGATTGCCCTCATTGCGGATATTATGGTAATAAGAAAAAGGATACTATTCCTCTTTGGAAATATAATATAATTAAGTGGTTTAGAGGAGGCTTTAAAAATGCGTGATAATGTAGATAAAGTTGCGGATATTTTTGTTATTTTGGTTGCCGCGACATTGGTAGTTTTAAAACTCACTGGTGTTATCACTATTTCATGGTTTTGGCTCTTCAGTCCTATTATTTTTCTATTTGGATTAGGATTGCTTTTTGGCGTAGTCCTCACTATAAGTTGTTTAATAAATACATGGTATCTTGAATATAAAAAGGAGAAAAGAAAATGAACGGTATTAAAATGTCAGATTGTAAATTTTATGTGGATGAAGATGCGCGGGTAATCGTGTGTGTAATTTCCAATGTGCATGATTTACTGCAAGATTTTATTTCACAGCATTTTTCTTGGGGTAATATTAATGTAGAATGGGCAGTTGGTTATCAGTTTAATAAGCAGCTTGAAATGCCCAATTCTTTTATGGGTAAAGCTGTATGTGCGCCGGAAGATGAATGGAATGAAGAACTCGGTAAGAAAATTGCTTTCTCGCGCGCAAAAGATAAATGTTATAAATCTTTCTTCAAGCGCGCAAACCTCCTTGTTCAGACATTTGATAAGCGGCTTGGGGATATGATTGAAACCTTCAATAACTTTGGCCTTAAACTGGAAGTAAAGCGCGAAGCATTAGAAAGTCAAATTGAGGGTGCAATAAAAAAAGAGGGAGATGCTTAAAGCATCTCCCCAATTTCTTTTAGTGCCTATTTAACGGCTTTTTCAGCGTCTTTTACTATATCCAAATAATCTTCCTATTTCATTTCAATTTGCTCTAGCGTTGTTTTAGGATAGTAGAATGAAAGAATATCCCGAAACCCAATACCTAATTTAGCAGCAAGTATCGCGCCAACCTATGACATTCCAACGCCATGTCCGTTTTTTGGCTCAAGCGTCCAAATATCTTTGCGCGCGATTAAGTAGTTGCGCTTACCGCCCCAAACCTCTTCACTACTATATGTGCGGCCACCATTAGACTAACAAAAATATGTTGAAGCATAGCGTCCACCATATCTTAAAACCTATCCAGCCGTTGCTTTTGCGGCAGCCTGTGCATTTTTATATGTGTATCTTGGCGCGCGAAATGCCTATGCTTTACTTGCATTATCACTAATAACTTTACCATCAAGGACTCCTTGCGCGCAAGCATAAGTACGTGAGGCAATCGCCTATGCTTTTAGGGCCTCTGCGGGTGCATTACCCATTTCACTAGCTACAACGATTGCGACATAATCTTCAAGTTCTATTTCTTTAATAGTATTCTTCTCACACCCATAAAACTTTATATTCTCATTCGTTGTAATTTTAACTTTTATTTTCATAAACATCACCTCAAGAAATTAGTATTTGACAAAAATAAAAATTATGATATAATTTTATTAGAGGTGGAGAAAATGAAAGTAAGATTTTTCAAATTTGCGCGTGAAGCGTCTATGAAAGCAACGTATCAAGGCTCACATAGGTTTTCTCCTATGATTGGTGTTGCGGCCGTATATAAAGGCTCTATAGTAGCAACTGCGTGTAATTCCAATAAAACATCTCCACTGCAAGCGCGCTACAATATATATCGCTTTAATGCAGACACTCCAGATAAAATGCATGCAGAGGTAGCTTTAGTACAGAAGCTAAGATGGAAATTTGGAGATAGTCTAGACTGGGCGAAAGTTCATATTTATTTGTATAGAGAATATAAAGACGGACATATTGCACCATCGCGCCCGTGTCCCTCTTGCATGGCAATGTTAAAAGAACTTGGAATTAAAAGAATAGCCTATACTACCGATGATGGATATGCAGAGGAGAAGTTTAAATGAATAATTATATTGGGAAACATGAAAAATTAGAAAATATACAAAGACCTATTCCTGGCGCAGATTTTCATGGAGAAAGTTGGTATCAATGCCCTAAATGTGGTAACACTTTTGAATTTTATGATACTCAATTTGAGCGCGGTTTTACTAAAATTAGAAAAAATATTTATCAACATAATGAATGTGGACAATTAATTGATATGACATAAATTGCGGCGAAAGCCGCAATTTTTTTATTTATCTAAAACTAAAAACTATAATTACCATATTGCGGCAATACTAATCTGTTAGAAAGAAGTTTATGCTTCTTTAACGAAATTTGAGAAAAAGGAGGGAAATGGTATGGCGTATACGAAAACAAATTGGAATGCTGGCGACCCTATTACTCAAGAGCGCATGCTTCATATAGAGTAGGGTATTGCAGATGCACATTCTGCGAACTAGACTAATGCTACAAATATTGGTTCATTAGAATCAACTGTAGGAACACTCGCTGGCGATGTAAGTAATGCCAAAGGGGATATTTAGGCTTTACAACAAAGTTAGGCTGATAATAGTACATATGGGAAAGAAGGCCATGCGGCTTGGACATAGATTGCCGGTGCTGTTGAAATTGCCAGTGGCACTCCAGAACAAGGTAATCTTGTTTACAGTAAAACTTTAAATACTCGCTTTAGTGATGTAGAAACATTAGCTGGTATTTTGTAGACTGAAATTAATGATGCGCATCGTGGTAATGTAGTCAACGATTCTTTAGATAAACGCTTTGATGATATTGATAATAATTTATCAAGCTTTAATACAAACTTCCAAATTATTAATGATAAATTTACTACTGCATCTAATAGCTCTGTTTTCGGTAATTATGGTTCTGTTGATGAACGCTTAGAGGCCGATGAAACTAAAATTAATGATTTACGTACCGAAGTTAATGATGCTCATCAATCTACAGCGTTTAAAAGAACTTCTTCCCCTTATGCTTCATTAGATGCTCGTCTTGAAGATGGTGAAGGACGCATTGTGGCAATTCAAACCGAATTAACTAATGCGCATGAATCTACAGCATTAGGAAAAACTGGTGTAAATGCATATGGTTCCATTGATGCGCGCTTTGAAGCTATTGAAGAAGAACTCACCGGCACTAATAGTATAAGTTCTCGTTTAGATACCATTGAAGGTAACGTTACTAGTTTATCAGATAATAAAATTAATAAAACTGATATTGCTAATAACTTAACTACCGAAACTGCGGGTAAAGTTCTAGATGCTACACAAGGTAAATTATTAAAAGATACTTTAGATAATATGGATACTGCATATAAAGCAGCCGATACTGCATTAGACGGTCGCCTTGATGCTATTGATGGTGGTTTAGCCTTAGACACCACTAATGGTACCTTAGCTGCTCGTGTATCTGCGCTAGAAACTGAAGTAGATATGACCTCTACTGATAGTCGTATTGATACGGCCTTATCTCGTATTGATGCGATGGATAATAGTTCTACTGGTTCTATCGCGGGATTAGATACACGTATTAGTGCGTTAGAAACTACCGTAAATACTTCTACTACCGGTTTAAGTGATAGAATGACCGCGGCTGAAAATGCTATTAGCCATACAGCTTCTGGTTCAGATACGGGTGGTTTAACCGAGCGTCTTACTGTCGTAGAAGATGATATTAATACCGCTACTACAGGAATTAAGGCTCGTTTAGATGCTTTAGATAATAGTAGTACTGGTGCAATTAAAGGTCTACAAGATGCTGACACAGCACTGGACGGGCGCTTAGACGCAATTGATGGCGGTACTGCGTTAGATACTACAAACGGCACTTTAAGCGCGCGTGTAATCGCTCTTGAAGGAAAAGATACAATTGTAATTGATGCACCTGTTTCTGGTAGTAATTATACCGAGGGTGTACCAAATGCAACTGCAGTTGCTACACCAAGCGCCAATGCCGATTACTTAATCGCTGATGATAATGGTAAATATTTCTATTGGCGTTATATTAATAGTAATTGGGAACTTATTAGCGGCGCTGGTGGCAGCGGAACTGGTAGTTCTTCTGGTATGTTTATTGCTTCTTTAGATGTATTTGAAGGAGAAAATGCTTTAACTCCAGATGAAAACACAGATTATTTTGTTGGTAATAATACTATTGGATATACTCATTATCGTTATTTAATACCAGATGGTTCTGAAGTTGGTTCCTTTGTTCGTATTTTACCAAAGGGATTATTAATTAATGCTTCTGTTAATGCTAATGGTGGCCTTGTTGCTGGTACAGTAGAAAATCCAAGCACTAATGTCTTTAGCTCTTTTGTGGCATTAAAGAGTGTTGATTCTGAAGTTGTTACAGATACCAATGGCAATGCTTCGGGCACAAAATTAACATTTGTAGATACAAATGGTACGTCTTATCCTATTACAGTACAAGGCGGCGGTGGTGGTGGTAGCCTTTATACCGTTAAATTAAACAATGAAATGGGGAGTTTAAACTTAATTGTTCCAGACGTTGCCGGCACCGTTACTAACCTACAAGCTAAAGTTGTAATTAAAGAAGGCTCTGAAATTGCATAGAACTTAGGTTCTGCATTGACAGTCACTACTCAATATCGTGTAAGTACTAATGATAGTTGGACTACATTAGAAAGTCGTGTAGTAGAGAATAATACAAGCTTTAGTGTAAATATTAGTTCTATTTTACGTACTGGTATAAAGACATATGTAAGAATGGTACTAACTACCACATTAGAAGAAGAGGAAATCACTCGTACTATTAACTATGAAGTAACAAAAGTAGAAATGTCTATTTCTGCAGTTAACTTTAATCCTGCAACAGTACGTACAGGTAATTTAGTTTTCCAATATAAGTGTTTGGGTAGCGGCTTGGAGAAAGTCGTACATTTCAAAATTGATGGTACAGATGCAGTTACTCCAGTTACTACTAGCACTCATAATGAATTATTACAACAAACTATTCCATTATCCGGCGAAGCAGCTGGTATGCATAGTTTTCAAGTATACTTTACCGTTAATGGTATTTCTTCTAATATTTTAAACTATTATATTCTATATAATAATAATACAGCAAATTTAGAGCCTATGATTGCTCTCGCGGCTGAACGTGCGACAATCACCTATGGCGATGAATTAGCAATTAATTATACAACTGCTGTTAATTCTAGTATAGAATATATGGATGATGTTATTTTAGAGTTGTATACAGTAGATAATAATGTTGAAACTATTGTAGCAAGCACAGATTTAGTAAATGTACGTAATGAGCGCGTTCATACCTGGATTCCAACAGAATATCCAACGTCCGGGACTGCTTATGTACGTGGTATTGCAAAGCGCACAATTGATGGTACTTTACATACTGATACTAAGACAATTGAAATTACTATTAATGAATTAGTAACAGACTATGATTTATCATATGCTGGTACTGAAAACTTATTATATTCCTATACTGCATATGGTCGTACAAACCAAGATGCGGGTAAAGAAGAATTTACTTATACATATACTTCCCATGCTTCTGGTAATCCAGAAATTACTTGGACTGGCGCATTTAATAACTTTAACTGGTCTACTGATGGTTATCCAGGAACAGAAGTATTAAATAGCGATGGTTCTACAAGTAAAGTATATGATGCATTATATATTAGCGGCGGCGCAACTCATACTATTAATGTTCCTGTATTGGATTCCGAAGATAGTAATCATGTAAGTTTAGAAATTGCGCCTGAAAGTTATAATGACCCAACTCAAAATGGTCGTACTATTGAAATTGAATACGAAGTACAATCTGCTACGGACTTAAATGATGTTATTATTGACTGTATGGATAATAATCATGTTGGTTTCCGCGTGACTCCACAAAGCTGTTATCTATTAAATAATAATGTAAATGTTAGCTTAGCACAGGACGGAACAGGAACAATATTGAATGAAGATGCTATTGCGGCCGCATATTTAACAACAGGACTTCGTACACATCTTACATTTGTTATTGAACCTTGGGCCGCGTCTAAAGCATATGATAAAAAATATCACCAATCTGTTAATATCTATATTAATGGTGAATTTGCAAATGCATGTCCATATAATAGAGATAGTAATGGTAATATTTCTGATAGTTTTAAAACTAATGCTACAATCCGTATTGGCAGCGCTTCTTGTATTATTAAAGTATATAGTATTAAACTATATAACCGTGGTTTAACTCATACTGAAGTTCTACAAAATTATAAAATGGCGCCCGGCGCAACTAATGATAAGATTGCTCGTTTTGATGCCAATAATGTAATTAAGAATAGTAAGGTTGATTATGAACTAGCACGTAAAAAGTTTAATTGTTTACTATTAGTTGGCCCTGAACCAGATATTCAATAGAATTAGCAGGGACAAAATTATAATGCAAGACCAACTATTTCTCCATATAAAGGTTCTCCGTCTCCTATTGGTAGAACAGATAGTAAGGGTAATCCAGTAGGCAAAACCGAAAGCGGTATTATTCTTACTTATCCAGATAGTGAAAGTATTGATGGTTATAAAACAGAGTTTAGTTTATTAGATAAGCTAGTTGATGGCGGTTATGCTAGCTCTAACAACGTTCAAGGTACTTCTTCTCAAAAATATCCAATACATAACTTAAAGGTTTATTTAGCAAAGGGTAAAGCCGGTACTGAAAAATATGAGAATGACGATGCAGAAAATGGCGAATTTCTTGGATATACTAAGAGTGAGAAGGTTAAATATAAATTACCTGGCTCAAAGGGTAAAGAAAGTACGCTTTGTTGGAAAGCAGACTATATGTCTACAGACCATGCTAATACTTTCAATGCTAATATTGCTGATACATTATTTACAGATAGCTTAAATCCAGATATTACATCAGAGGATTGGCGCGCAAATGTACAAAATACTGTACATGGTATTCGTTGTTTACTATTTAAACAAGAAGGAACTAATGCTCCAGAGTTTGTAGCTGATGGCTGCCTAAATAATGATAAGGGTAATAGCAAGACATATGGATTAGAGTATCCTGCACCAGATGACCCAAATGAAATTGACCCTGAGGCTGAATATGATGTAGACGGAACCGCCGATACAGTTGCACAAAAATGGGAATTTACTAATAACTCAGATGATTTAGGATTCTTTAAATATGACTGCTTATTCTATCCTGTAGGAAATGATTAGCATTATCGTGCGCTTGATGCATTTGAGAGTTGTTATCCAGATTAGGGTGACTTAGAAGAAGCATAGGCAGATTATAAAGCAGAACACAATAATGTTGAAGACCCAATATTAAATCCAAATTATAATCACTTACAACTATTATTAACTTGGGTTTCTCAGCGCGCCAACTACTGGGATGCAAGTGATACCGTAGTTCCTGGAACAACATATACTTATAATGGTACTACTTATGATAACTTAAAAGCATATAAAAAAGCTATCTTTAAGAGAGAATTTACATGGCACTTTAATTTAGACCACGTTTTAGTTTACTATCTATTTAGTGAATATGTGGCACTATGTGATAACCGTGTTAAGAATATGTTTATGCGCTCTGATACAATACGTAAAGAAACCATTAAATTAATAGGTGAAACTGAACCCTTATATGAGGGCAATAGCAATCCTAATGCAGATTTCTGGAAAGAATTTGTAGAAGTTAATACTGGTGTAGTTGATGCTGAAACCGGTAATCCAATTATTGAACATCGTGTTAAGAATGCAAATCAAATTGACTGGGAAGAAGGAGAAGGACATTCTACATTTGCTCGTTGGGCTCCAGTCTTATATGACCTTGACTCTTGTTTCGGTGTTGAAAATGTTGGTTTATTAAAGATTCCTTATAATGCTGATTGGCAATATTATTCTGAAGGACAATATCGTTTCAATGGTCACGATTCAATCTTCTGGCTAATGGTTGAAGATAGTTTCCAGACAGAAATTGCAGCGAAAGCATTAAATTTATATAATAGAAGTACTGGATTAAATTACAATACTTTCTATCAACAACAAATTGTTGGTAATAATGAAGCTATCGCGCCCGCTATGACCAACCAAGACATGCTCTTAAAGTTTGATGCTCCTTGGGCGACGGGCTTTATGAACTATGCAAATACTCCTCCAACATATGAGACTCCTGAGTATAAATATTTACAACGCGGTTCCCGCGCAACTCAGAAAGATTCATTTATCTTTAAACGTTCAATGTTATTATCTAGTAAATATTAGGCTGATGCATTTAAGAATGATAAAATTTCCTTCCGTTATGGTGCAGACTTAACTGCGGCGCAAGCAGTTATTGAATGTTCTGCTAATTAGAACATGTATCCAGCCGTAAGTTTCGGTGATAATAAAGGTTGGACTCAAGCGCTTGAACTTACAAATGGCACTGCGGTTACCGATGGTCTTGTTCTTGCAGGTCAAACTTGTCGTATTCGTGCAACAAGCTCCGCTAAAGGTCAAGATACGTTATTTATTGCGGGCGCATCTGTATTAACAGATATTGGTGACTTATCAGTATTTAAACCCTATGAATTAAAAGTAGGACAAGGTAAGAACCTAAAGAAACTTATTATTGGTTCTAATGCATCTGGTTATACCAATGCTGTTACTACTGCCATTGAAAATATTAGTGCTTGTTCTATTCTAGAAGAAGTTAATATTAGAAATTGTACTGCATTTACTAGTTTAGACTTATCTGCCAATGGCTTAATTAAGCGTGTTTATACTGCAGGTAGTGGCGCCGGCACTGTAAGTTTACCAGCTGGTGGCGTTCTTGATACTATTGAATATAGTACTGCCGTTTCTAATATTACAATTCTAAATCATATTTACTTACAGCATTTCTCCTGCGAGATTGAAGATGGAGAATCTGAAGCACAATATAGTAATTTAAATAAATTATGGATTGAAAATACTCCTAATGTACCAATTGTTGATATTGTTCTTAAGAGAATGGCTTACTTAACTAATGGTGTTAGACTCATTGGTATTAATGTTGATTTAGGTTCTAATCCAGCATTCTTAGAAACTATAGCTAGTTCTCTAGCAAATGGTAAATATCTAGATAGTACTGGCTCTCTTAATACTAATCGTACTCCTGAAATTACAGGTACGATTCGTATTACTAGTATCCGTGCTTCTCTATATAACACTTTAAGAACAATGTATCCAGGTTTAACAGTTAATGCTAATGAAGTTGTACAAGAATTTGAGGTTACATACAAGAACTATGATAATACCGTACTATTCATAGACCATGGAACCAATGATGACCCATTAAAAGACCCAGTATTTGATACTAATCCTATTACTGGTTAGCCATATATTGAAATGCCAACTAAACCACAAGATGCTCAATATCAGTATCGTTTTGGTACCTATGATAATTAGGGCAAATATCGTAAGTTTAGTGGATGGGTGCGTCAAGGAACAACAACCAATCCTGTGAGCGGCCAAACAATTAATGGTTCTATCGTATTAATTGCATATTACCCAACCACAATAGATTAGTATTATACTGTTACTTGGTATAATGAAGTTGGTGGAACTCCTGTAGGCGCGCCATTAAGTGAAAAATATGGCACTGACTTATCTAGTATGGCAACTCCAATTGAAAATGGAGACTTACCGCGTGTAAGATAGACAGGTAATGCGGTTAAAGTATTTAAAGGCTGGAGTCGCCCACTGGGTAAATTAACTGAAAATGTTAATGTCTATGGCTTATGGGAAACCAGCTATATTAATGATGCTACTGCAAGTGTTAATATGGATGAACTTACCGCTGCGGACTTATATGCAATCACTTAGATTTAGGATACCACTGTAAAGAGCACTCTTCTAAGAGACCATATTGGTGAGCCAATATTCGTTCCTATGGGGCATGATTTTGAGTATACCGAAGGTGTAACTGAGGTTAACTTACTAGGCTCAAGTGATAAGCTTGTTTTAGATGGTTCTCAAGAAGAAATCCAGATTTATAATGATATTAAACCGCTTAGTACTAATAGTGACTGGACATTAGCAATTGACTATAGATTCTTACTTAATAATGTGGGCAAGAATCAATTTAATAGTGCAACTTGTGATTATGTACTTGCTTCTTGCTATGAGAATGCAAATTCCGCTATTAATGGATTTAAATTATCTTTAGTAAAAGATACGAGCGGAAATAATCGTCATATGGTATAGGTAAGTTGGGGTACTGAAGTAGTAACTATTGACTATGTTTATACTGATTCTACTTTAGATGATAAGATGTGGTTCTACTCCTATCGTAATGTTGTAGTATTAAGTCATAATTCTAAAGATGAAGATAAGAATAAGTTAAGAATTACTTATGTTGCGCCTAATCTATCTAATGCGAATGCTAATGGTACTACAAACTATGGTTCTAATTATGGTACCTATACTACTAATACTTAGTTAACATATAATAGTAACACAACTATAAATGCTCCACTTATTATTGGTGGTAACTATAGCGGTGCTACTACTAGTATTGAAACTGGTAATTTCCGTAATCCAGCTGAAGGTGTTATATATTGGGCCAAGTTCTGGAATACAGACCTGGGTGTCAATAACTGTTCTAAACTCGCCTCTTGGATTCATGAAACTGTTCCTTTCTATCTTAGTGGTTTTAATGGAACTGGCGCTGGCGGTGGAACTGAATAGATTTATAATAATACTTCTCTTTCTTTCGTTGCGGCGCAAGGTATGGGTGATAGATATGCTTATGCACTAAAGAATAATCCAAATAATGATGAACTTAGTGGTGGATATTATGGATATTCATTAACTGGTATGTCACATATTTGTGATAATCTTATTTATGCGGGCTTACCAGAATCCTATCAATCTATTGTTAAATCTACATTAATCTCTACGCGTATTAGACAGGTTGATACCGGTAATTATTCTACTGAAGAAACTAATAATTATATGTTCTTACCTTCCATTCGTGAAGTTGATATTAATAATGAAATGCAAAGTAATTATGGTAGTGAAGTTAATATTAACTGGATTCCACCGTGGCATTGGATGGTTGCGGCTAATAGAACAAATCTATATGGTTTCGTTAGTGGACAATACAACTAGGTTGAACAGAAGAGTGGTACAGTAAATACTTATTTATATAGATTCTTAGGTAAATATATTGAAGATACTGCTCGCATATTTAATACTGGTGCTAGTGACCCAGCTGGTATTTCTGGCTTACAATTAAAAACTGGTAATACATTTGTAAGTATTAGTGTACGACCTGGCGATGTGTGGATTAATGAAAATAGTGAAGCTTACATCTATTTCAGTAATGCAGAAATCGCAGAAGGCGCGAGAATTGATATTCCAACAACCACCGGTGGTTGGAAGAAAGCCAATATATGGAATGTACGTTCTATTGCTACTGGTAACTCTCGTTCTTCTGAAAACGCATTAATGCGCGTAGGCGCAAATGGCGAACTTACTACTAACTCTGTTGCTAATCAGTTAGCAGAATAGGGTCGTTTAATGTGTCCAGAATTCACGATATAATAAAGGAGGAAGGGATTTTCCCTTCCTCCTCTTATTAGAGGAGGTAAATTATGAAATATTATAAAATTGTAGTAGGTGTGACTCTTATCGGTGTAGTTTATTCTGGACAATTTGTAACAGCCAATGGCAAAGGTCGTTTAGTTGTAGCAGATGAAACACATGGATAGTTTGTAAATTATAAAGACCTGCTTTATAGAGATTATTGGATGGTTCCTGTAACTACTAATCATCCATTTATTGTTGCAAATATTAGTGAAATTAGTGAATTAGAATATGAATCATTAAAAGAAGCTGTCGAAACTAATGAAGAAGTTGAAATTGAAGATGAAGAAGATGAACCAATTCCAGAAGTTATAATTGAAGAACCCGATGTTTTTGTAGACTATGTTCGTGAAGCTAAACTCAAAGCAATGAGTACTGCTTGTAAAAATACTATTGAAACTGGGTTTGATTTAATGCTTCGCGGCGAAACGAAACATTTCTCTTTAACTACTCAAGATTAGCTTAATTTAATGAATTTAAGTATTGCCGCGCAAACACAACAATTAATTCCATATCATGCAGATGGAGAAGAAGTAACTTTCTATACTGCAGAAGAAATTAATTAGATTATTTCTGCAGCAACATCATTTAAAAATTACCAATTGGCATATCATAATGCATTAAAAACATATATTAATGCATTAGATAGCGTTGAAGCTATCGGCGCGATTACATATGGGACTCCAATTCCAGATGAATACAAATCTGATGTTTTAAGTATATTAGAATGATAAATGGAGGTAGATATTATGGAAAATAAGTTTTTTCTCCATCGTATTCGTAAGGATGGGGATTCCTATACTTGCGGTATTGAAGTACATGATACTCTTGACGCCGCGATTCAATCTTTTCATAGTCAAATGAAAACTGCATATAATAATCCAAGTTATCCAAATATGACATATGTTTCTTGCATGGTAACTAATGAAAATGATGAAGTAGTACCAGGATATAATGAAACTTGGAGTAAGGAACGAGTTCATGAATTCTTTGTACATTACATTCGTCATGATGGCGATACTTATACAAAGGGGATAGATGTAAAGAGTGATTATGGCGATGCTTGCCGCACTTATCATACTTATCTAGAGTATGGACATGGAAACTCTAGATTCCCCAATGTATCATTTGTGTCAAGTAAAATCACAAATAGTAGTGGCTTAGTCCATAAGAGTGAATCTTGGACTAAAACAACTATTGAAGAATAATATAATAAAATGGGGTGAAATCGGTTATGAAAATTATAAAATGTTTATCTGAAACTATTGAATGCACATTAGATGCTGCAGAGGATACCATCAAGAAAGCAATTATGTATAAGGATGAGTATCCTGCAGCTGCTAAAGCATTATACACTCAATCTGTAGCTTTGATGGATAGTATCAAAGGATTACATGACGCAGTAGTAGTATTAATAGATGGATATAGAAAAGAAAAAGGTGAACCACCAGAACCTATGATGGCAATTTATAATTATATGCATGAGCGTTAGATGGTTTAGGCGGCTCAAGTAAAAAACTTATAGGATATGTATATGAAATAAATAATAGGAGGTGATGCTTATGGCTAGCAATAAAAATGGAAGAACCGCGGCCGCAGCGTTACAATATAGTAAATGGATGAGTAAGTTTATTTGTTGGATTTGGGCCATTTACCGATTTGGTGTACTTATGGCCTCTACATTTAAACCCGAAGCCGCGGAAGCCTTAGCATCTACTCTAATTAACTTAGACTGGATAATGCTTGTTAATGAAGGTACATATTTAATTAACTCCTTAGGTGAAAAATATATCTTTAGTGATAGATTCATTTTAAGATGGGTTGATAAGGGTGGCTTCAAGAATATGATGGCACGCATTGGCTTAATTGGTTAGGCGGTCAAAACATAGGATGAACAAGCAGAAGATGAATAGTTAATGGACCAATTAATTAATGAAGAACTTGAATCAGAATTAACTGATGAGGAAGATGTAGAAGGAGGTGAGAGCGATGGCGGAAATCAAAACGGTTGATTTAATTGCTAAATTTCAATATGCCTATGATAATAAATGGGGATATATTCTAGGTACATGGCATACAATGTGGACACAAGCTTTGTAGAACTAGAAAGTTAATTATATGGAAAGCAATTTTGGCGTAAAATGGAAGACTAGTTCTGCCGCGAAAAAGAATAAATATTATTATTCTGCTCTATATGGTGATAAATGGATTGGACGTTATGTTACAGACTGCTCCGGTTTATTCTATTGGGCTTTTAAAGAACTTGGCGGTTATATGTATCATGGTTCTAATACCATGTGGGATAAATATTGTACCGCTTAGGGTAAGTTAATTAAAGGTAAACGTTCTGATGGTTAGGAATTAAAACCTGGAACTGCAGTATTTGTTTTAAAGGGCACTTCTAATCGTTCTCACGTAGGACTATATATCGGTAATGGTATTGTTATTGAAGCAAGTGGAACTCAGGCTGGTGTTATTACTACTAAAATTGATAATAGTAAGTGGGCCGAATGGGGCGAGCTTAAAGGAGTAGACTATGGTTCTTCTGACACTCCAACAGTTACTCCTACTCCATCTAATAATAATACAAATACAAATGTAAAAAGTGCAGTAGTAACCGGTACACGCTTAGCACTACGTTCTGCTCCATCAACCTCTGCTTCAATTTTAACTCGTGTTAACACTGGAGAGCGAGTACAATTACTTGATGATACAGAATGGGTTAAAGTTAAATATCAAGGAAAAACAGGTTATATGATGGCTAAATATTTACAATTTTAATATAAGGGCGCGATGCGCCCTTATTTTTTTATGCCTAAAAATAATTTGATATTGTTTTTTCTTGACTTAAGTACCTTTTAAATAGGGAATATCCCAATTTGATATTAAGGAGTGATGAAAATGGCATATGCAATGACTAAACAAGGTTCATTAGATAATTGTATTACATATGAATTTATATGTGATACGGTTGCTGATATGAATGCCATTGAGAATAGATATAGAACCATTGGTACCGTTGCAATTGTTTTATCTGGCGAAAGTGAAGGATTAGAAGTATATATTGCTGGCTCTGATAAATAGTGGAATAATATTGGTACTATGGGAGCTAGTGGTGATACTGGGACTGCTGGTCTATCTATTTATATTTGCGCGCAAAATGAAGTTTCTAATGGAGTACCAAATATATAGGATCCAGATGAAACAACAGTTTATTTAGTCGCTGCTGACGAAACTAGTGGCAATTTATATGAAGAATATATATATGTAAATAATGCATGGGAAAGATTTGGCGCAGCCAATATTGATTTAAGTGGATATGCAACAATTGCTGATCCTGTGTTTACTGGAAGTATTAGTGATGGAAGAAAAGCTAATACAACGATAGGTACTAATAGTTTTACAATTGGTGTAGACACTACAGCCAGTGGTGACTTTTCATAGGCATTAGGATATTCTACAACGGCCACTGGAACAGCTGCTCATGCAGAAGGTATGGGCGGATCAGTCATGTTTGACAATGTAACATATTAGTCTGGTGCTATAGGTACTGCAGATCATGTAGAAGGATATTAGTGTTTAACCGCGAATGGCATGCCTGGTAATCATGCAGAAGGCTATCTTACACGAGCAACTGGCGGCGGAGCACATGCAGAAGGATGTATGACAGTAGCTTCTGGACAAAATTCACATGCAGAAGGTAATAATACAGTTGCGTAGGGTGTACAATCACATGCAGAAGGATCTGATACAAAAGCAGTAGGAACATATTCTCATGCCGAAGGTCAGGGTGGAACTTATACTGATAATGGGACATCATATGAATCTAAAGCAGCTGGTAATGCTGATCATGTGGAAGGTTGCCTATGTCTAACAGGATCAGCTGGAGAGCCTGGTAAACATGCAGAGGGAAATAAAACAAGAGCTACTGGAGGAGCGGCGCATTCAGAAGGAATCTCAACATTAGCTTCTGGACTTTCCTCGCATGCTGAGGGATGGACAACAGTTGCTTCTGGTAATTATTCTCATGCTGAAGGAAATTTGACTATCGCTTCTGAAGCTTATACACATGCTGAAGGTTATTCTACTAATGCATCTGGGCCCTTTTCTCATACAGAAGGCAGTGATACGGTAGCAAGTGGGGCTTTTTCACATGCAGAGGGTAGTCATTCAACTGCTTCTGGATCATATGCACACGCGCAAGGATGTTATACAACTGCATCTGGGTAGTATTCTCATGCAGAAGGAAATAATAGCCTTGCTAGTGGATATTATGCACATGCGCAAGGATAGTATACAATTGCATCTGGCGAGTGTTCACATGCAGAAGGTTATAATATGACGGCTGCGGGAAGAAATTCACATGTGTTTGGAAGATATAATGTTGTAGATACAAATTAGACTTTTGAGGAATGGGAACCTAATAAATCTTATTTTCTTTATGATAAAGTTAAAAGAACAGCTAATAATACGGTAAAGAGTTATATTTGTAAAATTATGAATGCAGATGCTTCTTTTACAGAATCCAATTGGTATGACATCACTGGAGAACAAAAATATATTGAAATTGTTGGTAATGGTATAACAGGTAATGCTTCTAATGCCCGCGCTCTAGACTGGGATGGCAACGAGCGTCTAAAAGGTGATTTATATGTAGGTTGTAATTCCGATAGTACTGGTGGTGTTAAAATTGCTCGTATTCCAGACCCACCAACTACCGATGGAACATATACTTTACAAGCTACAGTTGCAAGTGGTATAGTAACTTATACTTGGATTGCAGGAGTGTGATTTAAATGGCACAAATAATGACTAAGCGCGGAAGTGCTGATAATATTGTCACGTATGAATTTATTTGTGACACTACATCTGATTTAAATGCAATTGACCCAAAATATATAACTATGGGTTCTGTCGCTACTGTAATTGAAGGAGAGGCAGGCTTTGAAGTATATATGGCCAATTCAAAAAAGCAATGGGTTAATTTAAGTGGCGGATCTTCCGCCGAGGAGGATGAGCCATAATGGATATAATTGATATCATGCTTGCAAAAGCAATGACTCCACAAGGTAAAACTGATGCTTATGTTGCTAAGGCCAATAAAGCGGCTCAAAAAGCAGCATAGGCAGAACAAGATGCAGCCGCAGCTATTGCAACAGTAACGGCTGCTGCACAAGATATTGCAGATGCACAAAGCGCGGCAGCAACGCTATTAGAAACTGCACAAGACGTGCTTGAAACAGCGCAGGCCGCACAAATTAATGTACCAGATACAGAAGATATTGATGCTGAAGTTAAAAAATTACTTTTAGGTATTAATGTTAATGAAGCTGCAGGCGTGAATACTATTAATTTACTTACTACCTATCCAGATAATACCGGAGATTCTGATGTAGTAACTAAATTATATAAATTAAGTGGCTCCAATGAAGATGGTACTATGACACAGAAAGCTATTACTGAAGCTCTCGCGGGAAAACTTAATACCAACGCATTAAACGGCTATGCTACTGAAACTTATGTAACTAATGCTATTGCTAATATTCCTGGCGGTGGCGGGTCTGGTAACATGAGTGGTAATATTACTTCTGATGATGCTGGACATTTAGTAGCAATAGATGAAAATGGTAATTTAATTCCAAGTCTCGCTACTGACGCAGCAGTTGTTGAAGCACTATTACAAGCAGGTACATATGTTGCTAAAGATGCTGTAGGTCTAGATGTAGACTATGCAAATCGTGTAAATACACGCATACAAGAAGCAGTAGGTAAAACAATGGGTACTGACTTTGATATGTATCCAATGTATGGCGGCCGCATGAAATGTAACGTAGCAGATGATGGTACTATTAATGCTTTCTATGGTGACAACAATTATACAGAAGATGGCTCTAATGGACAAGTTATGATTTATCAGCCAAAATTCTATTATAAACGTATTATTCGTACTGCAGATGAACTTACCAAAGGTAAAGTAATTAGACATGAAGCATTAATTATTTCTGCTACTGAACAGCCTGGCTTTAAACTTGCTCCTGCCTTTGAGGGTGGCTTAGAATATATTTTACTACCTGCATATGATGCTGCAGTTGTAGATAATAAATTAACTTCTATCGCGGGTGTCAAACCAAAGAATTATATTACTAGAGATGCAGCTGAAGCCGCAGCAAACGCGCGCGGTGCTGGTTGGCATATTATGACGATGGCAGCTGAAAGTGCAAATCAAATGCTTGAAATGGTTGAGTTTGGTACTATGAATGGTCAAGCCGCAATTGAAGAAGGTATTACATATATTCCTACTGGAAGTAATGGTAATGGTATGTTTATTACTGGTTCTACCGCTTCTTTAGGAAATGGCACTGGCCATGCTGAAACAACTGTAATGGATGTTGATGGCACTCGTTCTAATCAAACCGAAAATGGTATGCGCGCTATTATATATCGTGGTATGGAAAATCCTTGGGGTAATCTATGGTCTATGATTGGCGGCGTTACTGTTAGTGGTAATGGTATTGAAGGTGGCGGTAAAGTCTATATCTGTAAAGACTTTAACTATAGCGGTAATAATTATGGAGAACTTGGATTTAATCTACCAGGTCAATATGGTTGGATAAATGCTATGGGTTATGGTAGTGATGAATTTGATTGGGTTTATTTACCAATTGAATGTTCTTCTAGCGCAAATAGTTATGCACCAGTTGGTGACTATCTCTGGACCGTTGGTGGTTTAAATGGTACAATGATTATGGCAACTGGTGGTAGCTTTGGTTATACAGAAGATTGCGGCCCATTCTATTATGCGGCTGACCGTACTGTTGAAACTTGTTCTCGTAATAACTATGGCGCAAAACTCTTATTTATTCCAACTAAAAACAACATATATACTGCGAATATCGCAAAATGGACTGCTAAAATGGAGGGATGATAAATGAAAGTAAGAAGTTAGGTTCAGCCGCAAGAAATTACAATGACGGCTAATGAAGTATTAGTAGCTTCTAATATCACTCCATATGAAGAAGAAATAAATGGTATTACTAGAACCGGTTATGAATATGAATGTACTCGTTATACAAAAGATGAGTACATTCTACTCATGGCCCAATAGCTTCAAGCCGCAAAAATCTTATTAGGAGTTGATTGATTATGACATTAGTTGAATTAGCATAGAAATTACATCCTTATATAGAGAAAGCGGCATTATCTTTATCTGATGAAGATGCGCTTGAAGCTATTGATTTATTTGGTAGTTGGCAAGCTGATAAAGCCTATGTAGTAGATGATAAAGTAAAGTATGAAGGTAATTTATATAAGTGCCTTCAAGCGCATACTTCATAGGCAAGTTGGACACCTGTCGCGGCCGCAAGTCTTTGGGCAAAAGTCCTTATTCCAGATGAAAATGTAATTCCTGAATGGGAGTAGCCAGAAAGTACAAACGCATATATGGTTGGTGATAAAGTAACATTTGAAGGCCATATTTATGAAAGTGCTATAAATAATAATATCTGGTCGCCATCTGCATATCCAGCTGGCTGGGTTTTAATAGAATAAACATTTGACAACTTATTATAAAATATGATATAATAAAGAAAAAAGGAGGTATTCGGCTATGAATATTACTCAAATTTTACTTGGTGCTATTTTAATTTTAGGTGGCTTAGCTACTCTAATTGTATGGCCTTATATTAAGGCTCATGTATCTGCTGAACAGCTTTCTATGCTTGTCGGTATTGCATAGACTGTGGTATATGCAGCTGAAAAGATTTTTGGCGCAAAAATGGGTGCAGATAAGTTAGCATATGCTTTAAACTTAGCAAAGAAACTATTAGAGAAGAAAGGTCTTACCTTTGATGAAGATGTTATTCGCGCAGCGATTGAGGCTCAAGTACAACAATTAAATCTAAATCAGCAAGCCATTGAAGAATGATTGTATTTGTAAAAACTGCTAATAAGGGAATGTTAAATCTGCGCGCGACTCCTGGTGGAAAGATAATCGCGCAGATTCCTAATGGCACAAAACTTGATGCTCAATCTGAAGGCGAATGGTCTAAAGTTGAATATAATGGAAAGGCGGGATATGTTAAAACCGAATTTCTATCTATAGTCAATGACAGAATTATTACAAAAGATGATTTAAAAAAGGTTTATGATAGTTTACAATCAACACTAAAAACTATCGAAGCCATACTAAAGTGAGGTACTTATGGAAGAATTTGGATGCTTCTATTGTTGGGATGCGAAGAAGAAAAAAGAGAAACCCTACTTATATTTCTTCGATGCGGCAAATAACTTAAGAGAATGTGATTATTGCCCGAAATGCGGGCGCAAATATGGGGAGGAAACGGTTAATGAATACATGGAGCAATTAGAATTAGAGTCCGAATAATATGACTGTCGGATAGGCGCAATTTAATCCATATATGAATCCTTCATGGACTATGCCACAAAAATTACCAGTATATCATGCCGAACCAATTCATGGTGAAAATGCTGCTTGGGCATTTCCTATTGGTGGCGGCGATATTTGGTTACCAGATGCAGATGCAGATTTAATTTGGTGGATAAAAGTAGATTAGAATGGTAATAAATAGGTATTACCATTTGATTTAAAACCACATGAAAAACCCCAACCTGTTG
>Ga0247610_10001483_pt1 | contig 29095 bp, 30 predicted proteins | sample 174DNAGHGhighgp2_FD_193483 | JGI IMG/M metagenome (GOLD analysis project Ga0247610, IMG submission 193483) | Sheep rumen microbial communities from Palmerston North, Manawatu-Wanganui, New Zealand - 1742 DNA GHGhigh gp2 | ecosystem: Host-associated > Mammals > Digestive system > Stomach > Rumen...
ACCGTCAGGTCACCCTCCGCAACCCGCGTGATATGGCGATCCTCAAGGTACAATCGACGATCGCACGTGCCTTCGGCGAGTTCCTCAGTGCCAACGGCTTCACCCAGATCTTCACCCCGAAGATCGTGAGCGAAGGAGCAGAAGGAGGCGCGAACGTCTTCAAGATGGATTATTTCGGCAAGCAGGTCTACCTCGCGCAGAGTCCGCAGTTCTACAAACAGATCGGTGTCGGCGTTTACGAGCGCGTCTTCGAGATCGCTCCCGCTTACCGCGCAGAGAAACATGCTACCTCCCGTCACCTCAATGAGTACATTTCCCTCGATGTCGAGATGGGCTTCATCAAAGGACAGGAAGATGTCATGACCCTCGAGGCTGCTCTCCTCCGCCATATCATTGCTGTCGTTGAACGCGACTGTGCGCACGAGCTCCAACTCCTCAATGCGGTCAACCCCGTATTGCCCGAGCAGGTTCCTGCATGGAAACTGAGCGAGGTACATGAGATCCTCTTTGAGAATCATCTCTGTGAGGCAGACCACCGTGGGGAAGACGACCTCGCTCCGGAAGAGGAACGCGCTATCTGCAAGTATGCGTTTGAGAAATACGGTTCGGACTTCGTCTTCGTAACGCATTTCCCGAGCGAGCACCGTGCTTTCTATGCGATGGACGACCCCGAGGATCCGTCTCTGACCCTGAGCTTCGACCTCCTCATGAGGGGACTCGAGATCACCTCCGGCGGACAGCGTATCCATAAAGAAGCCGACTACCGCGAGAAGATGATCCGTCGTGGCATGAACCCCGACGCGTTCCATTTCTACCTCGATACCTTCAAGAACGGCATGCCCCCTCATGGTGGCTTTGCCATCGGCTTGGAGCGTATCACCGCTTGCTTCTTAGGCATTGCCAACGTCAAGGAATGCTCGATGTTCCCCCGCGATATCAACCGCGTGGCACCGTAATAAAAAAATCGCTCTTCGGGGCGATTTTTTTCGTGCCTTTTCTTGCATATATCAAATATTTGTTGTACCTTTGCGGCAAATTTTAACTTTTTAAAGTAAAATGTGCTAAATATAATTTACTTTTTAGAGTATAAAATACAGTGACTATTAATCATTATAAAGTAAAGAGTATGGAACAATTGGTTAACTTTTTTTATCGGTTATTAGAGCGTTATTCCGGATTTACACAGATGCGTTATTTGTACGAGAGTATAAATTGGGATGACCAACTTATTCTTATCCGTGGTCCGAAAGGTTCCGGTAAGACAACGATGCTGATGCAGCATATCTTGCGGACATTTCCGGATAAAAGCAAAGTGCTATATTGCTCTGTGGATCACTTCTGGTTTGCGTCTCACACGCTCCTGGATTTAGCAGAATATGCGTACACACACGATATCACGCATCTATTCCTTGATGAGATACACAAGTACGGGAATTGGGCGCAGGAACTTAAGAATATCTACGATGGCTATCCTCATCTACATGTAGTAGTAACTGGAAGTAATGCATTGGATATTATTAAGCAGACATATGACTTATCCCGGCGTTGTGGCGTATATACCATGCACGGACTGAGTTTCCGCGAGTACCTCAAACTGGAGAATGTGGCGGACTTGCCGGTTGTATCATTAGACGAATTGGTGTCGCGCCATGTGGAAATAAGCCGTGACATCACGATTAAACAGAACGTCAAAGTACTCCTGCATTTTGAGCGCTATATCAAGGAGGGGTACTATCCGTTCTATCGCGATCAGACCATGAACTTTGGCGAACGATTAAGCCAAGTGATTGATACCATTATCTTCAACGAAATACCGGCTGTATCGAACTTGGAATATGAATCGGTCTATAAGATCAAGCCCCTATTAGCCATCTTGGCGCAACAAAATCCATACACACTGAACATATCTGCATTAGGTAAGTCGCTCAGCGCTTCGCGTAATGTGTTGCTTAAACTCATCGACCTTCTCGATCAAGCAGCCTTGATTCGTCGATTGTATGCAGCGGACGAAGGGTGGGAGCAAGTCAATAAACCGGAGAAGATTTTATTCAATAACACAAACCTAATGTATGCCCTATCGCCCAATGCTGATACCGGCACGATGCGGGAAACGTTCTGTGCTTCAATGTTGGCGAAAGGACATAAAATAGCCATGCCACAAAAAGGTGATATTGTTGCAGACAAACAATATTTGTTTGAAGTCGGTGGAAAAAGCAAAGGTTTCGGACAGATAGCCAATATCCCGAATAGTTATGTGGTGGCAGACAGCATCGACATGGGATTCGAGAACAAGATCCCTCTCTGGATGTTCGGTCTCTTATATTAACCCTTTAGGGTAGTTTGCGTAAAAATGTGCACGTGCGTATTGCGTACGTGCGTTCCATTTCTATAATAAAAAAATCGCTCTTCGGGGCGATTTTTTATTCTCAATAAGAACGAAGATAACGGATGCAATCATCCTTGCGCCCGTCGAAATCGGACATCAACCACTGGCCGTTCACACGCTCCATGTATAGTCGATGCTCCTCGATACCGCTCCCCTGAGCCAACGAACCGTCTTCCCATACTTGATGCACAGCGATAGTGGCTACGGCATGGTTCTTATCCGTTTGCTCCACCTTCACCACCTCATAGTTCGGAATGGTTCCTCCGTTTCCTGTGACGAAATAGTAGAGCCAGTCATGATCCATCGCCTCGTCTGCCGGAAGATGATGGAACATCGTGTCCAGCTCCGCATAAAAATCCGGCGTCATGTAGTCGCGTGAAGTCTCAAGCAATTCATGATCAGGGATGTATGCGCATAACTCCAAGGCTCGTTCTTCGAGCGTCTGAGATTTCTGACATGCCGCAAGTGTTACGGCTAATACGATATAAAATAGGATTCGTTTCATATACAAATTTTCTGCAAAGGTACGAATAAATTTGCATATATCAAAAAATTGTTGTAATTTTGCGCGAAAGTTTTTCGCGCGGGTACCTCACTTGAAACTCAATCCTGCCGATGAGGGCGGATATTAAAGAAGGATTCATTGCTCCGGCAATGACAGAGTCTCTTTTGGTGCCTGAAAAGGAACAAGGTGGAGTAAAAAGGACTAAGTAAAATGAGACAGGAGAAATGGAGATTTTTGATAAATCTTCATTTTTTTTTGCATATGTGAGAAAAAAGTAGTAAATTTGCACCCGAATTGGGTGCATATGGCAAAGAAGAACGAAATAGCGAAAGTAGAATCGGCATCAATTCAGCCGTTGGAGAACATTGAGAACCTCATCCACGTCATACGTGGCAAGCAAGTTATGCTTGATCGTGACTTGGCGCGGTTGTATGGAGTGGAGACCGGACGTCTGAATGAGCAGGTGAAACGTAATATAGAGCGTTTCCCGGAAGATTTTATGTTTAAACTTACACGAGAGGAGGCTGAATCTTCAAGATCGCAATTTGCGATGTTGAACGATGACAGCATCTCATCGCAAAATGCGAGGACATCTAGTTCTTCTGAAGATTTGAAGTCGCAAATTGCGACCTCAAGATGAAATCACAAATTGTGATGACATAAAAATATCGTCAGCTGCCCAAGACGTTAAATAGGGTGACATATTGTTAAAAAATGCGCGCAAAGCGTTGCGCTGACAAAATAACATATTAACAGCATTGGCTATTATTCGCGTTCGAGAAAAAGGTCCGGAAAACTAATTTCTTAACAGAATTAGAAAAGCCATGTTCACGGAAGTCACGGAACTTCCCATTCTCAACCATAAAGCACAGGTTTTCCTGTGTGGGTATATCTATGGTTGAGAGCGGGTTTTCTTTCCGGACCTCCCGTGAACGCGAGTAGATATACTCACTTTTCTTTTCTGCCTGAGTGATTGATGGCAATGCAAAATTGCTATCAATCTATGGCAAAGGCAAATTTAGCAGCAGCTAGGAATGCCAAACAAGATGAGTTTTATACCCAATTGGATGACATTTCTTATGAACTGAAACATTATCGCCAACACTTTCGCGATAAAGTTGTTTTATGTAATTGCGATGATCCTTACGAGAGTAATTTCTTTAAGTACTTTGCTCTCAATTTTAATCTATTAGGTCTCAAAAAACTCATAGCGACTTGCTATGATGGTTCTCCTGTTTTAGGAAATGAGTTGCTTTTAGATTTTGGAGAAACGACTACAGAACCAAGGAAAATAGCCTACAAAGTAGAGATCACGGAAGTTGCAGACTATAATAACGATGGTGCAGTAAATCTCGCAGATGTTAGGTACTTATTGCAAAATGATAGAAATGTTATTTCCATCCTTAAAGCGAATGGGGATTTTCGCTCTGCTGAATGTGTTGAATTGCTCAAGGAAGCTGATATTATCGTCACTAATCCACCTTTCTCTTTATTTCGTGAGTATATTACACTTATGATGAAATATCAAAAGCAATTTTTAGTATTAGGGAATCAAAATGCTGTTACGTATAAAGAGATTTTCAAGTACATGCGTGACAATGAACTATGGCTTGGATATAAGAGCGGAGATATGGCTTTTAAAGTCCCCGAATACTATGAGCCGCGCGAAACACGTTATTGGGTGGATGAGTCTGGACAAAAATGGCGCAGCATGGGAAATATTTGTTGGTTTACAAATTTGGATATTCAGAAACGTCACGAAGAATTGGATTTATATAAGTATTATTCTGCAGAAGAATATCCTTTATATGATAATTTCGAGGCTATAAACATTAATAAGGTTTCCGATATTCCTTGCGACTATGAAGGTATAATGGGCGTACCTATTACGTTTCTGGATAAATACAATCCCGAACAGTTTGAGATTATAGATATAAACCCTCACTTCTTTACGATGGTGGAACAAGGACTTCCAAAGCCCAAACAACTTACACTTCATAATGTTGGGCAAAAAGATCCTTATGCTCGCATTTTAATTCGTAATAAAAAACCACAAAAGCCATGAAAATAGATTTACATGAAGTGCGCGTGCGGGAGTTGTGCGCGGGGTACAATGATTTGAGTATTCAGGAAGAAGGCATCGTCGGTTATAACGGGCGACTCAACATTCGTCCGAAATATCAGCGGGAGTTCGTCTATGACGAGAAGAAACGCAACGCGGTTATGGACACCGTTTGGCAGAACTTTCCGCTCAACGTCATGTATTGGGTAAAGACCGACGGCGCGGATGGAATCGACTACGAAGTGCTGGATGGGCAGCAACGCACTATCTCTATCTGCTCATTCATTGCCGGTGAATATATGATGGAGTTTGACGGTAACCTGCTCGGTTTCAATAATATGACCCAAGAGCAGCAAAATCGTATTCTCGATTACAAACTGCAAGTCTATATCTGTGAAGGTACCGACGAAGAAAAAATCAAATGGTTTCAGCGTATCAATATTGCCGGTGAGAAGTTGACCGACCAAGAGATTCTGAACGCTATCTATGCGGGTTCGTGGACCACACAAGCCAAGCGCCGTTTCTCTAAGACTGGCTGTGTGGCTTACAAAATCGCCTCGGATTTTATGTCCGGTTCGCCGATCCGTCAGGACTATTTCGAGACCGCCCTCCAATGGATAGGTGACGCGCAAGGCAAGTCGCTTCGTCAATACATGGCAGACCACCAGCACGACACCGACGCGGACGAGTTATGGCAGTATTTTCAGGATGTCATTCATTGGGTGGACAAACTCTTTGGACGCAAGTATAAGAAAGAGATGAAGGGTGTGGCATGGGGCTTGCTTTATAATCAACACCGCGACACTAAACTGACGGCGACCGCTATCGGCGAGCAAATGGCAAGACTGATGGCAGACTCCGATGTGCAGAAGAAATCTGGTATTTTTGCCTATATCCTCGATGGCGATGTTCACCACCTCGGTATTCGTGCTTTTGATGCGAATACGCGCCGTGAGGTCTATGAGCGGCAAGGCGGTAAGTGCGCTATTTGTGGCAAACCGTTCGATATTGAAGTCATGGAAGCCGATCATATCACCCCTTGGGTTGAAGGTGGTCGTACGATTGCTTCTAACTGCCAAATGCTCTGCCGCGAATGTAACCGCCGGAAGAGTAGCAAATAATCCTCACTAAAAAAATAATTTTAGGTTTTCGCAGCACTTGTGCTGCGATTTCTTTTTAGTCTATATTTTTTCGTGCCGGCTCTTGCACAATTCCAAAAAATGTAGTACCTTTGCAACCCGTTTCCCCGATGCATGAGAAACACGTGGATGATCATCTAAACATATCATCGGTGCTTGCTTTTTCTCAACAGCAAGATGCCCTTATCGCCGCCCAACAACAGGTGACGCAACGGGTAATGGACAATAATCAAATGCTGCGGGAAGCACTTCAACAAGAGCACGATAGAGCAGAATCTTTACAAGAACAATTAAAAAAGGAGCAAGCTAAGAATGCCGAACTCCAGGCGCGTGTGGATCAACTTGAATCACGGCCTATTAGCGTGTCGGGAGACTATGTAGAGACGCAGCGTATCAGTAAATATATCGCCTCCTACAAACCGAATAAACAAAGATTGAAGAAGCCATCTAACGATCCGATATTACCTTTATGGGAAAACAACGCAACATTTATGTAGCCGGTAACTATATTGCCAGCCAGACTTTCGGTACCTACATTGCGCATGCCGAGCACGTCCATACCTTGCAGCCGGATGACTTGTCTGAACCGCGTATTGCTGAGGATGTGGAGTTTGAGGAGATGCCGGTTTATTGTGTCTATCTAGATATAGATGCCATCAAACGTGCGGGTATTTGGACACCGGCGATGGTACAGGAACAGCTGGAGAAAGCCAGTGAGAAAGATGCAAAAGAGTTCGTGGCTTTCTTGCGGGATTTTGAAAAGAAGACCTACCTTAATTTCCATGGGGACAATAAGCGTAAAATCTATAACACACTACGCGCACAACTGCCCATGATGCGCGACTATACGGAGAGTAATTTCTATACGTATTTTTAGCGATTCATTGTAATCCATTGTAACAATAGCGCACGAAAAAGAACTCGCTATTCGAATCCTATTGTAATAATCAGGCTAAATGCAGTCACAATTTGAGTGGCTGCATTTTTTGTGCTAATTTTGCACCGGAATTCTTAGTTCGCAGAGCGCTCACACGACAGGAATTCTGAAAAACAAGGCTACCGGTAGCCATAATTTTTAACATTTAAACAAACAAAAGTTATGGCAAAAAGTAAGAAAGAAGACGCGTTGGAACTGGCGCGCATGGAGATTTTAGTGAATGACCTTCGTCAGGCGTATCTGAAGCGGATCAAAGAAGAGGCATTAGCCTTGGCCAAGATGCTCTATCCGGATCAGGTGGCGGCAGGTAAGGAGTTCGTGCACAACGGCAAGATCTACGGTGTGAAACACACCAAGAAATGGGACTTCAGCCACGTCACGATAGCACCTATCTTCAGTGACCTGCGTGCGGCGGAGAAGGCGCTGGCAGAGGCAAAGAAGAAACGTGATGACCTTCTGGAGACCATCTTCAAACGCTACCCGCACCTGCAACCCAAATCGGACTCGTTGACGCTGTATATCAAGCGTTCGAAAGAGGAAATGAAGGCACTCTCCAAACTCGAGAAAGTTACGCCGCAACAGTTTATCGACGCCGACTTCAAGCAGCATCGTGAACTCTAAAATGCCCCCTTTAAGCCTGTATTAAATTAGTAATATTTTTGCAAAAAAGATACAGGCTTAAGGGGATAAAACTCCACAAAAAGAAAGGGCATAAGAAAAAGTAGTCAAAAAGAATTATCAAAAAAAAAATTCTTTCTTTCTATGAAGACATTCGAAGAAATAATATCGTTATTAAATCCGGACGAAAAATATAATCCGGTATTGAAGCAATGTCAACAATTATGGGAATCTTTCTCTTCTGAAAAGCAAGACTTTGTCTATCAAGCGATCCAAGAAAAGAAAGAAAGAAAAGATTTTGTTGATTATAATCCCTTGTTTGCGATAAAAAGAACGTATCGCGCGCCGATGCCGCAAATACTTTCTTACGCAGATTATTACGCCAAGTTCGGCACGACGGAGGAGCGGGACGGATGGAAGATGCAAAACCCGACGGGGCAGAAAGTTATTTATGTTAAGGCCGGATGATATCCGGAATAATGAACGAAACTATTATGAGTGCATATCCTTTATATGACGTACCGTGGTTGGTGCAAGGGTCGAATGACCATTATATGTCGTGGACACGACACAAAATAGAGGCGCAAAACCAAGCGATCGTGGACGCATATTTTCTTGAACGAGACAAAGGAACGTCTGCTCCAGAGGCAAAGAAAATGGTAGCACACGAGCATGGTATGTCTGTCGTGCGCGTTCGACATTGCCTCAGATGGTTCTATCAAGAGGCGGTCAGACGGAAAAAATACGATTTTTTGCAAAAATTTCCACCTGAAAAGGAACACATTGTTCACTTTGATATTATCTTTGCAGCGGATTTTGAAAACCAAGAGTGAACGTATGTTTAACCTATGTTTAACCTATGTTTAACCTATCTAACCTATGGCAAAAGTTATCATCCATGACATCCCGCTCAAAGAAGCAGCAAAGAAACTTGCACAATCCGGAATAACACTCGATACCCACCAACTCCCCGATGGAACCTATCGAGCCTATGTTCGAAAAGACAAAATTCAAAGCATTTATGAAAAGATTTTTAATCATGACAGTCATTGTGACTAGTGTAGTGATGGCGAGTTGTAACGTGACGCGGACGATTACGAACGAGAGCCAGTACTACCAACGGGGTGACACGAGCGTCGTCATCCAGACGCGCACTGTAGAAACCTACGACGCGTCAAAAAAGCTCTATTAATCAACCATTAAACCTAAATTTTAACTATTATGGGAAAAGTATCTTATTCGCCGGGTATTGAGTTCGTACAGGGCTCCCTGGCAAAACCGAAGAAAGTAGATGGTCACAGTCACGGCGATTACCTCATCGGTACGCACCGCACCGCTCCGACCGAGAATCCGAACTGCACGCGTATCTATGTCCGCAAGGGTAACACCTACGGTCAGAACGTCAGCAAGTCGCAGGAGAGCATCGCAGCTCGTTTGCGTTTCAGTGCCGTCTCCACCGCGGTTAACACCCGCTCCAAAGACCTCACGAAGATCGCAGCCGACCGTGCAGCCTTCCTCGAGCAGAAGGACGAGCCGGGTGGCAAGAAGACCATGAAAGCATGGTACTGGAAAGTAGAGGGTCAAGCCTACGACCAGCAACACGGTTAACATCCGCATGGCTGGCTTGCTCCGGTTCTAAACCGGTCTTCGGTTAACGAAAGAGGCGCTTCGGCGCTTCTTTTTTTCGTTTTTATTTGCGTATGTCAAAAAAAAGCAGTACTTTTGCCGCGCAAAGTTCTGTGAAACAGAAAAAAACACAAACAATATGAAACCGACATTATTTGTTTTGGCAGCCGGAATGGGCAGCCGTTACGGAGGTCTCAAACAGTTGGACGGGCTTGGCCCCCACGGCGAGACCATTATGGACTACAGTATTTATGACGCTATTCAAGCAGGCTTCGGGAAGGTGGTCTTCGTCATCCGCCGTGTCTTCGAGCAGGATTTCCGCGAGAAGATCGTATCGAAGTATATCGACCGTATCCCCGTGGAGCTGGTGTTCCAGGATCTGGACAACCTGCCGGCCGGCTTCAGCGTACCGGAAGGACGCGAGAAACCCTGGGGAACCAACCATGCCGTGCTGATGGGTAAGGATGTGATTAACGAGCCGTTTGCCGTTATCAATGCCGATGATTACTATGGCCGTGAGAGCTTCAAAGTGCTGGCCGATTACCTGTGCTCGATCGAGGGTACGGAAGGCCAGTACGCGATGGTGGGTTACCGCGTAGCGAACACGCTGTCCGAGTCCGGCACGGTGGCACGCGGTGTGTGCGAGACCGATGATAAGGGCTTCTTGACGAAGGTCACCGAGCGCACGAAGATCCTGCGCGAGGAAGACGGCGTGATCCGTTATATCGAAGAAGACGGCAAGACCGCCGTCGCAGACAACACGCCCGTTTCGATGAATATGTGGGCGTTCACACCGGATTATTTCAAGTATTCGGAGGCGGCTTTTGTGGATTTCCTCAAGGCACATGGACAGGAACTCAAATCCGAGTACTATATCCCCAAAATGGTGGACGATCTGATTCATGCCGGTAAGGCAACCTGCCGTGTACTCGATACGCCGTCCAAGTGGTTCGGCGTGACGTACGCCACCGACCGTCCGCAGGTGGTAGCTAAGTTCGCAGAACTGGTGGAAAAAGGTATCTATCCCTCTCCTTTATTCAATTAAAAACGCGCAAATGGCGTAAAAAAGAAAAAAAATCAACGAAAAGTGGCATACACTATTGTGTATGTCATTTTTTTTTTGTACCTTTGTCGCGATTTTTATGCGCGAGTGCGTAGCACGCGTACACACACGGAAGAATATAGAAGAATTAATATATAAAAAATGGAAGAACAAAAAGAAAAGTATGATGGATCGAGTATTCAAGTGCTCGAGGGATTAGAGGCGGTGCGCAAAAGACCGGCGATGTATATCGGTGATATCTCGCTGAAGGGTCTGCATCACCTTGTTTATGAGGTGGTAGATAACTCGATTGATGAGGCGTTGGCGGGATTCTGTAACGAGATAGCGGTGCACATCAACGAGGATAACTCTATTACCGTTCAGGATAACGGTCGTGGTATTCCGGTGGACATGCATCCGAAGGAGCACAAGAGTGCCCTGGAGGTCGTTATGACGGTGCTCCACGCCGGTGGTAAGTTTAACAAGGATTCGTACAAGGTATCCGGTGGTCTGCACGGTGTGGGTGTGAGCTGCGTGAACGCGTTGTCGAAGAAGATGCACGTAGAGGTGTATCGTCAGGGCGCTATCCATAGCCAGGACTACGAGAAGGGCAAACCGCTCGCTCCGGTACACACGATCTCCGAAGAGGAGGCAACCGGTAACTGGGAGCAACGCAAGACCGGTACGTTCGTGCAGTTCTGGCCGGACGATTCGATCTTCACCGAGACCGTTTACCACTGGGAGATCCTTGCCAACCGTATGCGTGAGCTCGCTTTCCTGAACGCAGGTATCAAGATCGTGCTCAAAGACAAGCGTGTCATCGACGCAGAGGGTAACTGTAAGAAAGAGGAGTTCTACTCGGAGAAGGGTCTGAGTGAGTTCGTTCGTTATATCGATGGCACCCGTACACCGCTGATCAGCGAGGTGATACACCTCAATACCGACAAGTACGGCACGCCGGTAGAAGTAGCGATGATCTACAATACTGATTTCAATGAGAACGTACACTCCTACGTCAACAATATCAATACCATCGAGGGAGGTACCCACGTAGCCGGTTTCCGCGCTGCCTTGACACGTGTGATGAAGAAGTACGCAGAGGACAGCAAGATGCTGGAGAAGGCGAAGCTCAAAGATAAGGACGGTAACTCGACCATCGACCCGAACGATTTCCGTGAAGGTCTGACGGCTGTTATCTCCGTCAAGGTGGCTGAGCCGCAGTTCGAGGGTCAGACGAAGACCAAGCTCGGTAACTCCGAAGTAGCCGGTATGGTTAGTGCAGCAGTTGCCGAGGCGCTGCAGAACTACCTGGAGGAGCACCCGGATGATGCGAAGAAGATCGTGGAGAAGGTAATCCTCGCTGCACAAGCCCGTATCGCTGCCCGCAATGCCCGTCAGTCGGTTTTGCGTAAGAGTCCGTTGAGCGGCGGTGGTCTGCCGGGTAAACTGGCTGACTGTGTATCGAAAGATGCGGCGGAGTGCGAGCTCTTCCTCGTCGAGGGAGACTCGGCAGGTGGTACGGCTAAGACCGGTCGTGACCGCGTGCATCAGGCTATCCTCCCGCTCCGCGGTAAGATCCTGAACGTGGAGAAAGCGATGGAGCATAAGGTGTTCGAATCCGAAGAGGTACGTAATATCTTCACCGCTCTCGGAATCACCTTCGGTACCGAAGAAGACCCGAAAGCGCTCAACCTCTCGAAGATACGTTACCACAAAGTGATCATCATGGCCGATGCCGATGTGGACGGTGCGCATATCGCTACGCTTATTATGACATTGTTCTTCCGTCATATGAAAGAAGTGATTGAGCAAGGCCACCTGTACATCGCTTGTGCACCGTTGTATAAGTGCTCGAAGGGTAACTACAGCGAGTACTGCTGGAACGATCAGCAACGTCTGGCGTTCATCCAGAACTACGGCGCCGGTGACGAGAAAGCGATCAAGACGCAGCGTTACAAAGGTCTGGGTGAGATGAGCGATGAGCAGCTCTGGGAGACGACCATGGATCCGGAGCGTCGTGTGCTCAAGCAAGTGACTATCGAGAACGCGGCTGAGGCCGATCGTATCATCGCGATGCTGATGGGTGACGATGTGGCTCCGCGTCGTGAGTTTATCGAGGAAAACGCAACCTACGCAAACATCGACGCCTGATGCGCATAGCGGTTTATTGTTCGGCGAAAGATGCGATTCCTGAGGAGTATCTGGCTCTGGGTGACGCATTGGGTCGGTGGATAGGCGAGCAGGGTCATACGTTGGTGTATGGCGGTGCTACGGGAGGCTTGATGACGCGCACGAGCGACGCGGCGAAAAATGCCGGCGCACATGTGATAGGAGTCATCCCGCCGCGCATCAAAGCCGCCGGCCGACTGGCAACCAACTGCGACTACCTCATCGAGGTGAACAATATGTCCGAGCGCAAACAGCGTATGCGTGACGAAGCGGATATCATCGTCTGCCTCCCGGGCAGTTACGGAACGCTCGACGAGATGATGGACGCTACCAGTAGTGCGATTGTAGGAGAACATCACAAACCGGTGTATGTGCTGAACTACAAAGGATTCTATGAACCGCTCAAACAGCAGATAGCGCACATGCAATCCTTGCAGTTCATCCCGCAAGAGGAGCATTACAAGCCGACCTTCGTCGATACGCTCGAGGATTTATACAGAGCATTAAAGCATTAAAGATATGAAATTTTTTAAAAAAATATTTGGCAATTTGTTTTCCTGTAAGCAGGAGACCGTTTGCACATTGGAGGATCGCGAGCGCGTTCTTCGTTACCGCGAAGTAGAGGAATCTCCGGAACTGAAGGAGTATCTGGCACTCGACAAGTTGATAATGAGCGATGAGTTTGTCCTGAAAAGGTACAACCTGAAGCATAAGGATTATAAGATGACGGATACCTACGTCATTGCAAGCCGCTACAAGGAACTGCTGAATGATGAAGAACTGCAGGCTTTCCTGGAGCTGGAAGAAAGTACGCGTCTAAAGAACTTCCTCAAGTTCAAAGCTTCGGAAGACTATGCCAAGTTGAAAAACAAGAACGAGGTAGCCAAATCGCTGGATCTGCAGCGGATGTATAATTTCGAGCACTCGGATGAGTACAAGCTCTATCTCGAATATCGTGACTCGGAAGTACCGAAAGAGTACAAGGCACTGGTCAAGAAGATGGAGACGCCGGAGTGGAAGAAGGAATATGCGTTCTGGAGCAATCCTAACCGCTGGAAAACGACCGACGAGTACCAGCAGGAGATCCGCTACAAGCAATTGGCCAAACGGGCGGATATCGTGTTCTATCTCAAGCAAGATCCTGCCGAGATAGCCCGCTTGGAAAAAGAAATGAAGAAATAATTAATAATATAAAAAACAGAGTTTTTTATGAACCTATTTGCAGCCCGATTAACCGGAAAAATGCTCTCGACAGAGGCATTCGAGAAAACTATTTATGACATGCAGGAGCGTGTTAAACGTTGGCGTGCCATCGAGAAATCGCCCGAGTTGGCAGAGTATCGCAAACTGAAGGAAGTAGTGGAGAGTTCGGACTTCCAAGAGAAGAAGAACGAGCTCATGAACCGTAAGTACAAAGATACGGACGAGGGTCGTAAGATGACGGCATTCGAGAAACTGAGTTCCTCGTGGAGCATGCGCCGCTACAAGAAAGCGTTGGAAGATCCGATCTTCCAGGAGTTCTTGAAGTTCCGCGAGACGGAGGATTTTGCGAAGATCAAGAGTGTCAAAGAGTGTCTGACGGACTCGCAGATCCGTAAATACAACATGATCTATCACTCTTCGTTCTATACCAACTATACCAAGGTGCTTAACTCGGCAGAGTTGCGTCAGTTGGCAGAGTTGGAGAAAGAGGTGAACACGCCGGACTTCCAGAAACGTCATGCGCTCTGGGCAGATGCCAAGCGTTGGCAGCACTCGGAGGAGTATAAGACCGAGCAACGTTATCTGGAACTTGCTAACTCCGACGATATCAAGTTCTTCTTTACTTCCCGCGAGGAGAAGATCGACTGGGCTGAACTGTTCCGTCCTGCTTTCGACGATGATATGTCGAGCAGCAAGAACTGGAAGCCGGGCTTCGGTTATGCTAACAAGGCAATGAAAGACGGTCACTCGCGTACATCCGAGCGTCAGGCGTATAACGGCGGTAAGAACACCTTCTTCGTAGAAGGTCGTATGGACTTGGAGACCCGTGAGGAGAGCAAGAAAGCTGTCGCTTGGGACGAGAAGAAAGGCTTCATGGAGCAAGTGTTTGAATACACTTCCGACGTAATGAACACCAAAGAGGCGTTCGCACAAGAGTCCGGTATGTTCATGGCCAAAGTGCGTAGCCAGGGAGCAGGTCATCATTTCTTCGGTCTGACCACCGGTAAGCCCAACAGCCCGATCATCTCGCTATATCACTATAACGGTGATCACCATCAGATAGGTCTGGTGAACGGCGCAAAGACGGAAATGGTGGATCTCAATTACATGCCGCGCTCGATGTACCAGGTTTATACCTTCCGCTGGACGAAGAACGAGTTGGTATGGTACGTCAATAACCTGGAAGTACTCCGCTTGCCGAATCGTCTGCCCAAAGAGGCGATGTTCTACCTCGCACAGAGCTGGCTGCCGATGAAAGAGAAAGGTGGAGCCGGTAAACTGAAAGTGCAATGGGCGCGTGCCTATAGAGCAGTGGATTGATATGTTCCTTATCGGCGGGCCATGTGCCATCGAAAATAGAGACTGCGTGATGCAGACCGCAGAGACGCTCCGACGCCTCTGCTACGATCTTGGGATAACGCTGTATTTCAAGTCGTCCTTCGACAAAGCGAACCGCACTTCCGCTTCGGCACGAGGTGTGGGGATGGACGAAGGACTGCGTATCCTCGAAGAGGTGAAGACCTCTTTCGATCTGCCTATCGTAACGGATGTGCATGAGAGTTGGCAGTGTGCGCCGGTAGCGGAAGTGGTGGATGTGTTGCAGATACCCGCTTTCCTCAGTCGTCAGACCGATCTGCTGCAGGCGGCTGCCGCTACAGGCCGGATCGTGAACGTCAAGAAAGGGCAGTTCATGGCGCCGTGGGATATGAAAGGAGCGATCGAGAAGATCGAACAAGTGCAACCGAATGCAGCCCGCGAAGGCAAGGTATGGCTCACGGAGAGAGGCTCGTCCTTCGGTTATGGCCGACTGGTAGTAGATATGACTTCACTCGTGGAGATGCGCCGCTTCGGTTGTCCGGTGGTCTTCGATGCTACGCACTCGGTACAACAGCCTTCGTCGCAGGCCGGTATAACCGGTGGTAACCGCGCGATGGTACCATACCTCATGCGTGCGGCACTTGCGGTAGGCATCGACGGACTGTTCATCGAGACCCATCCCGATCCCGACAAAGCCATCTCCGATGCTGCCAACCAAGTCAGACTCGACGATATGAAAGCCCTGCTGCAGCAGGCACTCGAGATAGATGCCCTCACTAATCGCTAATCACTAATCGCTAATAATATGGAAAAGACCATCACCATTTATTGCAAGAACACCCGCACGTATCATGAAGTGCCCCGTGGTATATCGCTTATTCAGCTCAAAGACCTCATCGGTCTGCAGTTGAAATACCCGATCATCGCGGCACATGTGAACTACAAAGTGGAGAACCTGGACTTCCTCCTGTACAAACCTAAAGATGTGGAATTCCTGGACGCCAGCAGCCCTTCCGGCATGCGTGTGTATGTGCGCACTTTAGGTATGGTCTTAGGCGCAGCGGTCAATGAGTTGTACCCCGAGATGGATTTGCGTGTGGAGCACCCCATCAGCAAGGGTTATTACTGCACGCTCCAATGGCATCAGGACAAAACGACCGAACTCGGCGAAGAGAAAGAGCCGCCTGTGCTGACGCGTGAGATGGTGAAAGCGATCAAAGAGCGTATGCTGCAGATCATCGCCGAGAACCGACCCATCATCGAGGAAGAGAAACAGACCAAAGAGGTGATTAAGATGTTCGCCGAGCGTTATAATAACGAGTCGTCGATCTTCGAGGCACTCGGTAACCCTTACTGCCGCTATTTCCGTATGGGCGACTACATCGATTATTACACGAACGTGTTGCTGCCCAGTTCCGGTTATATCAACGTGTTCGACGTGCGCCTGTTCCAAGACGGACTGCTGCTGCGTATCCCGAACCGTAATAACCCGACCGTCCTCGAGGATGAGGTGGCGCAGGATAAGATGTTCTCCATCTTCCAGGAGTATAACCGTTGGAACAAACTGCTGCGTATCAATAACGTGAGCGATTTCAACATAGCCTGCAAGCAGAATAAGTCCTTCGGACTGATCAAGTTAGCCGAGGCGCTGCACGAGAAGAAGATCGCTCAGATAGCGGATGCTATTGCCGAGAAACGACCGAAGATCGTCTTTATCTCCGGTGCATCGTCTTCCGGTAAGACGACGTTCTCCAAACGTCTGCAGATACAGTTGCTGGTGAACGGTATCCGTCCCGAAGTGCTCTCGATGGACGATTATTTCGTTAACCGCGTGGACACGCCGAAAGATGAGAACGGACAATATGATTTCGAAGATGTCAATGCCGTCGATCTGCCGTTCTTCCGTCAGCAGATGCATGAACTGATGGAGGGTCATGAGGTCAATCTGCCGACGTATGACTTCACCAAAGGGGAACGTGTCTTCCGCGGCAATAAACTCAAACTGCAGAAAGACTCCGTATTGGTCATCGAAGGTCTTCACGCCCTCAATCCCTGCATCCTTCCCGATGTAGATAAGAGCCTGACGTATAAGATCTACGTCTCGGCGCTGACAACCATCAATATCGACAACCATAACTGGATCCCGACCACCGATATCCGTCTGCTCCGTCGCGTGGTACGTGACTATAAGTACCGCGGTTATTCGGCACGCGAGACCATCGCTCGTTGCCCGTCTGTAATACGTGGCGAGACCAAATGGGTGTACCCGTTCCAGGAAGAGGCGGATGTGATGTTTAACTCGGCGCTGATCTTCGAGTTCGCCGTGCTCAAACGCCATGCCGAACCGATCCTTCAGGAAGTGCCTAAGTTCTGCGAGGAATATACGGAAGCACACCGTCTGCTCAAGTTCCTGCAGTACTTCATTCCGATACCGGAGAAAGAGATTCCGCCTACATCGTTCTTGCGTGAGTTCGTCGGTGGTTCGTCATTTAGATATTAATGCTTATGAAAGTAATACTGATTATATTATTGTCGATTTTGGACTCGCTTCCAGGCATTCAACTCATCCAGGACTCCACGGTGGGCGTCTTGTTGGACGAGGCCATCAACGGCAAGCACGAACTGGTCGAAATGGAAGGCTATCGTGTGCAGATATACTCCTCCAACCAACAGCAGACCGCTAAGTCGGAGGCGCTGGAGCTGGAGACGAGACTCAAAGATGCCATCAGTCAGACGGTGTATGTGCAGTATCTGCCGCCGTTCTGGAAAGTGCGTGTGGGAGACTTCCGTACGTATGAGGAGGCGCGTGAGTATAAACGGCAATTCGTGGCGCAATACCCTGATCTGATGGGAGATACGTATATTGTGCGCGATAAAATACTGGTGATGCAATAATGGATTTGCAAGAGTTTCATAGTAATCCCGAGGTGACTGCCGCCATTGAGAAAGCGGTGGAGGCTACCTTGCAGCAGATAGGCGAAGACCCGCAGCGTGAAGGCCTCAAAAAGACCCCGCATCGGGTGGGCAAAGCCTTGCAGTTCTTGACCAAAGGCTATCATGAGGATCCGGAGGCCATTCTGCGTTCTGCCTTGTTTGAAGAGGACTATCGTCAGATGGTGGTAGTCAAAGATATCGATTTCTACTCGCTCTGTGAGCATCATATGCTGCCTTTCTTCGGCAAGGTACATGTGGCGTATATCCCAAACGGCCGTATCACGGGACTGAGTAAGATCGCCCGCGTGGTGGATGTGTTTGCTCGCCGACTCCAAGTGCAGGAGCGTCTCACGACTCAGATCAAGGACTGTATTCAGAACACCCTGGATCCGCTTGGTGTGATGGTAGTCATCGAAGCAGAGCACCTCTGCATGCAGATGCGAGGCGTGCAGAAACAGCATGCCATGACCGTCACTTCCGACTTTACGGGCGTCTTCCAGCAGGCCAAAACCCGCGAAGAGTTCATGAAGTTGATTAAGGGGTAACGCGCCATTTTCATACGAAATGCAGTACGGCAAGAAAGATATAGAAGTATCGGCAATCTTATTGTTGATGCTTCTTTCTGTCAATATATATACTTTTTTCTTCGCAGATGCTCTGTTTGACGGAGTGCTGGACAGAGTGTGGTATGTATTGGTGGTTCTGTTCGGCTATCTCGCCGGGCTATATCTGCTGCGTATAAGGACGTTTTTTATCGTGGCCGGCATCGCGCAGATGGTACTTGTTCCGATAGAGGTAAGTAGTTTGTATCTAAATGCTCAACCGGTCAGTATGCCGTATATGTACTGGATTCTGAGTACCAACCGAGTGGAGGCTATGGAGCTGATTGCTTCGGTGTGGTGGTTAGTTCCGGTAGTGATCTTTGTATGGGTCGTATATGGTTGGTTAACACTGTCTATACGCCCTGACCTTCGCCTACGCGGCAAGAAGAAATGGAGTATGCCGAGTGTGCTTATCATACTGTTGGCAGGCTTACTATCTATCCATGCTGTTGTGCTAAATAAGAACTATACTGCTCCCAATAAACGTGTCTATGCAGGTATTTACGCATGGTCGTTCGGAATGCGTGTAGGCAAAGTCTTTCCATACGATATATACCTGCAGACTTTCCGTGCCGTCAAACACAAGAAGGAGATAGACGGTTTAGCATCATTATCGGATTTTCAATTCGGGATAGCTCCTCGTGCAGATATCGATTCCGCCTTATACGTATTGGTAATAGGAGAAGCGGCGAGATATGATAACTTCAGTCTGAACGGAGTATATGAGCGAGAGACGACCCCTTTGTTACATCACCAGCCGAACCTTGTCTCTTACTCCCATTCCTATGCGGAGGCGAATGCTACAGACCTTTCTGTGCCATTGATGATAACGCGTGCATCTGCAGAAGATGCCATGCGGGCGTATAGGGAGAAGACCGTTCTCGGTGCGTATCAAGAAGCCGGTTATAAGACGGCATGGCTTAGTGCCGAATCATCCCCTATACAGTATCTGCAGCATGTGTTACCCACTACTGATACCGCGTGGATAGCTCCTGAAGAGGCACTCGATGAGGAGTTGTTTGAACCGTTTCAAAACCTGATAAACGGAGAAGGAGGAGTGTGTTCCGCAAGCAGCCTATTGGTACTACACACGAAGGGTAGTCATTTGAATTATCAGGATCGGTATCCGGATCGTTTTGCCGTGTTTGAGCCTTGCCTGAAAAAAGGTGTTTCTGATGGCAGTTTCGACAAAGAACGGATGACCAATACCTACGACAATACGATTCTTTACACGGATTATATCCTGCATTCGCTGATACAGATGTTGGAATCGACAGGTCGTTGCGCGTGTCTGATGTATATGCCTGATCATGGAGAGAACCTATGCGATGACGAGCGCAAGTTATGGGTGCACGGGTCGTATGAAGGGAGTGAATGGGAGTATCATGTGCCCTTACTGGTGTGGTATTCCGATGTCTTTCAACAACGCTACCCGAATAAAGTGCGGGCACTGGAGACCAACAAAGACAAACTCGTAACGTCTCAAGTGTTATTCCATACCTTATGTGATATGGCTGATTTGCAGGAGGTGGTGGATACGCGTTATAGCTTGTTGTCCGACAGCTTGGAAGCACAAGAATCGGTCTTTATGCTCAACGGTAAAGGCGAAATCATCCAAGGACAATACCGATGAATCAGGTACGCGACGGGCAGCAGAAGGAGGATGGTACTAAGGCACAGCACGATACTTCCGACCGTTGTCGCCCAAAACGGGAAAGGGATATGGCATAATACGCCGATTCCTTTGACGATACTGAACGTGCTCATATGGGCACAGAGAATAAGCAGGGTATTCTGCCCGATGTAGCGCAAGAGGCGCAAAGGAACTTGGCTCTTCTCCAATAGTATTCCTACTGACATCCACAAACCAAGTGCGGCGAGTGCCGTCAGGTAATATAAGAACGGATTGCCGATAATACTATCGCATAGTTTGATGTCACTGTTATACGTGTATCCGATCCATAAACCTACCAGACTAATCAGTAGCATAGCTATCCATAGGAGAGGATGCAGCGTACGTATGGTTTCTTTAAAGAACCGTTTATACTCTGCGCCTATCGCGTAAACAGGAAGGATGATACATGCGGCGGAGATACCCCATATCCAGTTCTGACCGAAATGCGCGAGAAGGCAACCTATACCGCCTACACCAAGGATGAGAAGCCATCGTAGGAGCCGTCCGGTACTCCGACAAATCAACCAGTATATCCACTCCAGACTCATCATACAGCATAAGAACCAAAGCGGAACGTTGTGCTGCATTTCATTCCCTCTTCCGTGCAGCATGCCTATTAACGGTTGCCACCAGCTGACATCTTTGTCGTACGAGGGACTAAACTGCGGGAGGATAAAAAACCAGAATACCCATGTCAGTATACCCCATATAAGAAACGGAATCAATAAACGCATGGTCTTCTTGAGAAAGAAATCTTTCGGCGATAGTTCAGTATTCGTGAACAGCCCTGCTGCAAAGAAGAAAGCGGGCAAGCACACCAAATAGAGCGCCGATCTGATTTCCGGCATGATTTGGGTATGGAAGAGAACCACAGCCAAAATAGAGAAGGCTTTCATGTAGTCCACCCATACGAGGCGTTTCATATCGTGGTTAGTCGGGTTCATGGGTGGGGTGAACAAGTGCGATGATGGCATACGGTACAGCTAACGTGAAATAGGAGATATCGCAGCATATGTCAAAGAGCGTTACCGGTTCCGGGGATTTATAGATGACGCCCAACTGGGTAAAGAGCATAAAGGCAAACATAAACACAGAGGTAGTGCAGAGGTAGTAGTAAAACGAAGTTTTTTTATAGGCTATACCCATCGCGACAAGAACCATAACCCCTAATATCCATGGCGTACCCGGGGATGTCTGCGACATAAAGGGGTTGCGCTGGAAAAATATCCAACTCTCTGTGTCCCAGAATATATACGGCGCAAAAAAGCCAAACACAATAAGTGCAGCTATTCCGATAAAGCCGAGTTGCTGTTTCCAATTAGCTTCTAACCAAGGTCTGAATAAGTAGAGCGCAACCGGTATAATGGCACTCAAGCGCGTAGAAGCCAGACATCCTGCAATAATAGCCAACACCCACCATTGTTTGTCCATGGTGATAGCGCGTCGTTCTATCACTAAGAGACAGGAACAAACCAACAACGCATTGCTAAGCCCGTCGCTGCGCGTGACCAATTCCCACCAGTACGCGGGAGACAGGTATAAAATCAGCAAAACTCCTAATAATGCGCGCCACGATTTGAAATAACGATACACACAAATCAGGAAAACCAGTAGGAAGAAAACCTGTATCCATCCTACATCACCTATTAACCAGAAGGGTAGGTTCAAGTAGTGCCATAAAGGGAATGGCGATGGGTAGTTAGTTTCCGACACATGCGTATGTACGCCGTAGGGATACACCCCGTCTCGCAAAGCATCCAGGAAAAAAGAAGTAGCCGACCATCTGTCCACTTGAATTGTGTATGGGTCTATCAGGAAGATGGCACATGCAATAAAACAGATGATACCTCCTGCCAAAAGAATAGACAACACGCGTGCTATGTTCTCCGAGAGGCGATCTTTCAAGTAACGGCAATAGAGATAGCCCCCACCTATTGCAACCAGTCCGTATACGATGGAAGGCAGCACAGGGGCAATGCCGGCGCGTGGGATGTATTTGCAAACGAAGAAGATGTTCGTGGCTAAAATGACAGCCCACTGTGCCCAAAGGGAGATACGATCAATTAGTCTTTTTTCCGTCATGTGTGCGAATAAAATAGGAAGGACGACGCTTGGATTCATGGAAAATCCGTCCGATATATTCTCCTAAAATACCGATGGATAACAATTGTAAACCGCCCAAGAATAAAATGACGATGATTAGTGTCGGGAAGCCGCGAACCGGATCTCCGTAAAGCAAGGCTTTGACAAATACGTACACAAGGTACAGGAAGGAAATCAACGAAACGGTTACACCTGTTTTGGTCGCTATTTGCAGCGGTTTGATGGACGATGAGAGAATGCCGTCGATAGCTAAGCGTACCAATTTACCAAATCCCCATTTGCTGCGGCCTGCAACTCGTTCCTCTTGGGCAAAATCAATCGAAGTCTTGCGGAAACCGATATAAGCATACATCCCTTTCGTATAGCGGTCAGTCTCCCGCATCGTACGCAAAGCCCGGATGCAGCTGCTGTCCAGCAAACGAAAATCACCTACATTGGGATAGATATTCGTGTCGGACGAAGCTTGCAAAAGCGCATAATACCACTTGGATAAGATCCGTCTTCCCCATCGTTCTTTGCCGCGTGTCAGACGCCGGGCATATACATCATCATACCCTTCTTCCCATTTCCGTATCATATCCGGTATGGCAGACACAGGATGCTGCAAATCGGCATCAATGATCACTACAGCATCCCCCGATACATGATCCAAACCGGCCATCAAAGCGTTCTCTTTGCCGAAATTACGGGATAACTCGATATAATGGATGCGTTCATCCTGTTGATGAGCTTGCTCCATTACATGCAAGGTGCCATCATTGCTACCGTCATCCACTAACAGCAACTCCCATGCATATTGCTTATCCGACATCACCGGACGGATGGCTTGCAAGAATAACGGAAGTACTTCTTCCTCGTTGTAACAAGGTACTAATATAGAAATTTTTTTCATGGCAATTTAGTAAATACAAATCGTACGAGTATAAAATTAATGGGGATCACGATGCAATACACTAATAACGGTGCATACACTTGCCCGATACCTATCCACAAGAACAGGTTGAATAGCCCCATATGCATCAGATAGTTGACCACGTGGCTACCGATAAATCCGCCGGCACGATAAATAGACATGTCCCTACGGAACGTGAAGCGGGAACTGAGGAAAAAATTACAACCCAAGCTGACTATCCATCCTATCGTATAGGCGATATTGACAGGCATGATCAGTTGGCATAGCAAGTAAACGCCATAGTGAATAGCTGTCGCAATGACACCCACTATACCGAATCGCACTATTTCTCCCCAATTGATTTTCATCGAATGAACATTATCTTGACGGCCGTATGTCCGCCTTCGGTGTGACAAAGTGCCGTATAGATACCCGGTGTGGCACGCTTACCGTACGCATCCTTGCCGTCCCAAACGGCTGTGCCGCCGTGACTGCGCGTCTTGCATACCAGATTGCCGCCGCTATCGACGATTCGTACCTCGGAGTTATCCATCAGACCTGTGATAGTAATCATGCCTCCGTAGTCCGGTCGTACGGGGTTTGGGTAGGCATATGCGCTTTCCATCGTCTCTCGCGCTTCACTGGCATCGCTGCGGTAGGAAGCAATACCGTTGTCCGTTCCGACAAACACTTCACCGGTCGTCGGATGGATGGTGATGGACTGAACACTATTGGACGGCAGCAACGAGTTCGTCTCCGTGAAATGCGCCACGGTGATCGTATCGTCCTCTATCAGATATAGTCCGGATGCGGCCGTACCGATCCACATGCGGTTTCCTCCGTCCACGGCCATGCAGTTAATCTGCTCGTCGCCTAACAGGTAATCACCTAAACCGGTGCCATCATTACGAGGGATGATGATGCGGTAGCATGCATTCGATGTGAAGAAGTCTGTCTCCGCTTTGATAAGGAATAACCCTTTCTCCGTACCGATCCATATACGGTCATTATGATCTTGTGCAAAGCATCGGAATTGGGTTGCGGCAATCAGCTTGCCGTTTTGGTCAATGAACTCGCTGCGCTTCATACACCGATCGTCGCCGCTACTGGTCGGTGTTCCGCCGTCATCCAGCAGGATCACTCCTTGCGTGTAGCGCTGATCGAACATCCATTTACGCTTCGTGCTTCTGCGATCAACCCATATGCCGCTCGGCGTAGTAAAAGCGATATTCGAGCCGTTAGCGCGCAAACGTAATGCATACCATTGACCGTTCGGAGTTAACACATGCAGAGGCTCGCCGATAGTCGTCGCGTTCATCACCCATAGATTGCCCTGTTCATCCAGCATGGCTCCGTCCGTACGTGTGTAGTATTGCGGAAGACTAACCGTCGAACTGACAGGCTTCAATGTACTATTTGTATAGGTGTAATGTTGAACAAGGCCGTAATTGCGGAACTCCAAGACGCCTGTTCCGTAGGTCGCCACGAAGTAATGTCCTGCATCTTTGGGGTCAACGGCAATACTTACCGGATCTAAGATACGCAAGTTGGCAATGCTGTTCACCGTACCTTCGTCGATACCACGCCAGGTGTAGCCATCATAGATATTCATGCGGAAGTCACGAATGAACTCACTCGCCCAACGACCGCCTACCAGCGCGTATATATGGTCGGCTGCGGCATGTAAGCAATATCCGGAATTGCTGTTCGGACCGCTGGTGTGATAGTATTCATCGCCCGAGGCATTTAGCCGAATCAGTCCAAAACTGAACTCTCCTAACCAATATTCACCCTGCGTATAAACCGCATCGTGGATGTAGTAGCGGTCGCATAAGCCTATGGCCTTTCCGTCTTCCGCCAGGCGATAGAGGATGTGGTTCTCTGTGCAGCACAGCATCTGCCCGTCCGTCACATGCATCCAGTTGATAGCTTCCGGGCGAACCAAGTCCCATGTACAACCGTTACGTACGTAGAGCGAGTCATGTTGCAGCGCGTATAGTTTGTCTTGATAAGCTGCCGCCTGTTGAACTTTCTCGCAAGGTAATGCTTCCGAGTGCCAGAACGAGAAATCCACCAGATTGTCGCGTAGCGCAGCTTTATATAGTGTGTCATAGGAGAAGGCGTATAGCGAGTCTCCCATCTCAACTACTTGTTGAATATCCAGTGCTGCGGCATTGGAGCCGATATAGTAGGTATCTGCTATCTCGGCTTTTTTTGTATTAACAGCCACGATACCAAACGGCATCGCCAGATAGGTATAACGCGATCCCGGGGTTATGCTGTTGATAGTCAATGCGATAGAACCGGCTTTCAGGCTCAGATCCGGTATCTGCGTTACATTCCCATCTCGGCTCAGTAGGTCGATGCGACCGTCTGCATAACCGATCACAAGCGCATCTGCCCTCTTGTCATACGCAATATGCGCAATCGTTGAACCGCTCAGGCCTGTCGCTTTACTCCGGTATTCCAATGTACCGTCAGCACGGTCATATGCGAAAAGCGAACCGTTTGCCAGAGCATAGACCGCATGTGGAGCTGCGGCTACTTCCGTCGCATTCGAGTACGACAGATGTAACTTCCATTGCATCATAGAGCCCATCTCCAAGCCATCCGTTCCTTCTTGAGATGAACCGTTCATTCCTTCTCCACCTCCGTTCGGATCGTATTCTACCAAACCTTCTGCCGTACCGATCCAGGCTTTGCCTGATTCATCAATGGCCAAGGATAGAATACTATTGGACGGCATAGCCGAGTTATCGGTCGAGTAGTGCGCAAGCACTTCTGTCATCGCATTATCCAGAACATATACACCGGCAGTCTGCGTGCCCACCCAGATATGTTGGTCTTGATCCAAATCGATAGCCATGATACGGTGTACACCCAGCAGATTATCGCCATTATCGTCTGTAATCTCCGGGCGGAAACATTGGTCGGACACGAAGAAATCCGTCTCGGCAGGGATGACTGTGATACCGTTATCGGTGCCTAACAAAATACGTCCGTCTGCAGTCTGCTTCATAGCACGAAGTTCACTAAATTGGATTGCCTGACCATGTTGGTCAGTCCATTTGTTGCGGAAGATAGTCTGGTCGTCCTCTTCATCCCATGTCCCCTTATCATCCACTAGTCCTAAACCTGCGCCGGCACGAGCCAAACCAATCCATTTATGTTGCGAATTTCGATTGTCTAAGATCAACCCACCCGGTGTATAGACGGGTTGGGCTGCGCTTCCGGAGTAAATAGTCACCGCATGCCATACACGAGAGGCATCAAAACACTGCAGTTGACCTTCACTACCGGCATCCATCAACCATACGTTGCCATTGGTATCATAGGTAGCCCAATTTAAGCGGGTGTACCATTCCGGTTGGGTGGCTGAGGCAGAGACTAACGTGTTATCGCCTCCGGCGATGTCATGACGAACTATCGTGTCATGGTCGAACTCATACAAACCTGTACCGTAACTGGTTATGAAATAATGATGGTTATTCTGCGGATCAACAGCCACATTCATGAAGTCCTTCGCCGACATGCCCGTCTTGGCTTGTATCGCTTCGGTGGACACGTTGATCCAGTGTGAACCGTCATATCGCATTACTATAGCAGGGAAATTGTCTTGGGAAGCCCAACCACCACCGGGCACAACCCATACCTGACCCTGCTTGGCTGTCATGCGGTAAGGTTTGTTCAGTGTCGGGCCGTTAGGCTTATAGGTCAGCCGATCGGTTGCCGTGAAGCGTACAATACCCTCCGCGCCACCTGCGTACCAGTTGTCTGTGCCGTCCTGATAATGCGTACCTTTTTCGGGATCCGGTGCTATACGACCGCTGCGAATCTCGCGATGCCAGTAGGTATAGTCCACTAAGTTATCACTCAGCGATGCGCAGAAAAGGCTGTCGTCTGTAAAAGCATAGATACTGTCGTTCGTCACCACGATATCTTTTACCGGCGTCTCCTGACCGCCCGGACGAAGCCAGTAACTATCCACTAACTTGTTCTCCCTCAGATCCATCGTCTGCACACCGTAATGCGTGGACAGATACGCTGTACGACCCTTCAACGTCACGTTATAGATCGTCTTGCGTTGCGTCATGTCCTTGTCATACAGTTCACCGATATACGTCACTCCGTTCGCAGACAAGATATCGATCTTACCATTGCCATAGGCAATGATCAACTGCTCACCCGTTGCATCATAATGGATACACGTGATGCCCACTTCATGCAGACCGGACTGCCGGCTATACACCTTGATCTGCTCCGTCTGTTTCTCGACGCTGAACAGACTGCCGTCCGAGACGGCAAACACCTTATCCGACGCCGGCGCTATCTGCGTGACATTATTATACGCGAAATGCGTACGCCACGCCGCCGCCTGCGACGCAAGTCCGATTGTCAATGCAATCCCCAATATATATCTACGGAGTTTCATACCTCTCCAAATTGTGAACGTATGTGGAACGTATGTTTAACCTATGTTTGACGTATGTTTAACCTATCGTCAATTCCTTAACGAGCGCTGCCAGTGCCCTCGCTCTATGACTGATGCTGTTCTTTATTTCGGCCGGCAACTCACCAAAGGTCTTATTGTATCCCTCCGGAATAAACACCGGATCATATCCAAATCCTCCGTTGCCGTATTCTTCCTCTGCTATCCGTCCGCGTACAATCCCTTCTACCTGTAGCGTAGCGTCCTGTAGGCGCTCTGCGCCGTCCTTTAACCTTATAAGAGTTATTACCGTTCGGAATTGTGCGCCTCGATCTTCTTTGCCTTGCAATTCCCGCAAAGCCTTTGTGCGATTGGCTTTGAAGATCATCATTTCATCATTGAGCGGCGTAGCCGCGCTCATTCCATCATTGGTTAGGTACCATCGTGCCGTATAGACTCCCGGTTTGCCACCTAATGCATCGATCTCCAATCCCGTATCATCCGCAAACACACCGTCAATCATCATTCCATCATTGAGCAAAGCGCTCATTCTATCATTGATAAAAGCGGTCACGGTGGTCGCTTTTATCGCACTATTCTCTTCCAGCGTCGTACCCGTCTCCTCTATCTCCGCCTTAAAGCCGATGTCGTTCAAACTCAGTACCTCAATACCCTTCGGCATGATCCCGCGCACTTCCTCTAACTTATGCGCATTATTTGATGCAAAAACTAACTTCATCGTATCCACGTTTGATTGCGTCCCAAGAACCCGCGCTTGTCCAGCGAACCGCGCAGCACTAACTTGCCGTCCTTCAGGTATATCTTGCCGTAATAGAACTTACCGCTCTCCGGATCGAGTACCTTGCCGCCGACTAACTCGCCGTTCTCCGCTTTCATGCCGCGGATGATCACCAGTCCCACGATGGGCTTGTTGTAATCTTCGTCTTTGCATTGGTCGCATTTCAGATCCATGTCGGTGTACATCAGCATCTTACTGATCTTGCCGTAATATAACCCGTCCGAACCTTTATATATCGTTACTACCGAACGTTTCTCGCCCGTTTTGTCATCAACGGTCTTCCAGTCACCCAAAATCTTATTCACTTGAGCGCCGGCGCTCATCGCTACCAACAGGAGCACTATGATTCCGATTTTTCGCATAATAACTCAATTTAGGGCACAAAGATACGGATTTTTTTCCAAATATTCAAAGAAAATGCACTTTTTTTGCATTTTTTTTCAAAAATATTTGGTCAATTCAAATTTTTGTAGTACTTTTGCACCCGCTTTCGAAAGAAAAGCGATTTGATCTTACTTTTAGAGTCAAAAAGATTGCGGAAATAGCTCAGTTGGTAGAGCACGACCTTGCCAAGGTCGGGGTCGCGAGTTCGAGTCTCGTTTTCCGCTCTTTTTTTTTGCCCAGATGGCGGAATTGGTAGACGCGTGCGTTTCAGGT
>Ga0247610_10001485_pt1 | contig 29082 bp, 23 predicted proteins | sample 174DNAGHGhighgp2_FD_193483 | JGI IMG/M metagenome (GOLD analysis project Ga0247610, IMG submission 193483) | Sheep rumen microbial communities from Palmerston North, Manawatu-Wanganui, New Zealand - 1742 DNA GHGhigh gp2 | ecosystem: Host-associated > Mammals > Digestive system > Stomach > Rumen...
CTCCAAAAATTCTCCGGGGGGATATTTTGCCAGAGCTTTTTGAGTTTTCTGGAGAGGGCGGTTGGTGTTCTTTTGTGCTGAGACACTTTTAATAGAGATCCCGGGAGAAAACTTGTGATCTGTCTTTGTCGTTTGCGGAGTGGTCAACCACAGACGATCCTGGCGCTTCATACCCCCTCATGCTTTCTTCATGCTAAGTCCACCTCCTAACATATGAAACTCCCGGGATCTTTACTAAAAGTGCCTCAAAAGTCACAAACAGTTGTAATGAACTAATAGCAACACATGCAGAACGAATCTTAAAGGAGTTAAAAGTTATGGGGAAAGTTGCAATGTCACCTCCGTGGTATGATTATGCCAATAAAATTCAGGCACTGTTTAGCAGAGATCCTGATGTCACGGTTCGTTTTGAGGATTCTGACCTGACATTAAAGCTTATGGTCAGTAAAATAGAGAAGTGTGAAGCTCTGCAGAAGCTACTTCCTGAGAAAGTTAAGTTTGGCAATGTTGAAATGAAGGTTATCATTATCCCATCAAACAAAACCATGAACAAATTGGATCTTTTCAGGACTGCTTTTGATGGAAATGATGCTGTTACACAGATTCAGGAAGAGGATGGTGTATTCTCCAATCCGATTATGTATATTGCATTTCGGAAAGAAGTTATACAGTATTATAGCGATAATCTCGGAGACATCAATGGAAATAAATCCTGTTTAATGGAAGATATCGCCAGGGAAGTATTCAGAGATTCAAACAACGGTGTCGTTTTGTTTTGCACAGATAATAAGTAAATGGATGTATCAGCCAAAGGAGTTGAATTCTTATGAAAAACAATAAGAAGGTTGTCGAGGGTACTATGCGACGGCAAACTCCGGCAATTACTCCGGAGGGCCGAGAAGATCAAATGATCGCATATGCAATTGATCTGGCAGAGGAACAGTTGAGGAATGGCACTGCATCAAGTCAGGTCATCACCCATTATCTGAAGCTGGGGTCTATGCGTGAGCGGTATGAAAAGCAAAAGCTGATCGAAGAAATCAAACTTCTGACTGCAAAGACAGAAGCCATTAAGGCAGATCGCGAAAAGAATGTTCTGTATGAACAGGTCATCGAAGCGATTCGTTCCTATACACCGCACTCTGCCGAAGAATACTGATACAGGAGTGGGTCCTATGAACAGTGATTTTCTGATGCATTATGGGATCCCAGGAATGAAGTGGGGCGTTCGACGGTATCAACTGAATGGAAGTTCGAAGCGAACTCCGGAAGGAAAGATCCGATACGCGCACACAAAGTCTGATGCGCATCATGTGAATCCACAGGCACTTTCAAAGGGTCTTCGTAAAGTGAAATACAAGAACTTCACAAAACTTATGTCTCATGATGATGTCGCAAAAGGCAAGAAAGGTTCATGCCATGATCAGGTAATGTATGAAATGGATGAGCTCCGAAAGATGGGTTTAAAGCCGAAGGGCCTGTTTGTCATGGAAATTGATGATAAAGGCCAAGGCGGGATGACCCATTCACTCGCGTACTATAAAAACGGCAATAAAGTGTCATGGCTTGAGAATGCATGGGGAGAAAAGGCTGGGATTAAAGATTATGATTCACTGAAAGCAATCAAACGTGAAATTCAGCGTGCCCATAAATCCGGCGAATTTGGAAACAGTTCAAAATATAAAAAGCTTGTGTTTGGTGAGTTTGATGACCAAGATCATGTCGCAGGAGAGTCGCTTCAGGAACTGGTCGATAAATGCTTAAGGTGATTTAAATTATGACAAGATGCTATTCCGAATTAATTCAGCTTCCGACATTTAAAGAGCGATATGATTATCTCCGGCTTGGTGGAATTGTCGGGAAAGAGACATTTGGTTTTGACAGATATATTAACCAGAAATTTTACCGTTCACCGGAATGGAAGCGTGTCCGAAGAGATGTAATTATCCGTGATGAAGGCCGTGATCTGGCGATGGAAGGGTATGAACTTTATAACAACGTATTTGTTCATCACATGAACCCGATTACAAGTGAAGATATAGAAAACGTTTCAGATTTGATTCTGAATCCTGAATTTTTAGTATGCGTTAGTAAGAAAACTCATGATGCTATACATTTTGGAGATGCAAGCCTTCTGCCAAATTTGCCAACAGAGAGAACGCCGAACGATATGTGTCCGTGGAAACTGTAATTGATGTTTGTATGTTTTAAACGCAGCACACAAATATTTTGCAGTCTTTATGGGTCCATATGGCTCGGTGTTCTTCAGTCATAAACAAGGCCTTGCATGTTTGCCTCATTATTATACAGAAAGGAGGAATGACCATGGGATTGGTCGATGATGGAAGTATTCTGATGAGTATCAAGAAGCTTTTAAATGTCTGGCATGAGGATCCGTCCTTTGATACTGATATTATTATGTTGATTAACAGTGAATTTATGACATTACATCAACTTGGTCTTGGGCCTGCTGAAGGATTTTCCGTGCATGATGTCAACACCAAATGGGAGGATTTTTCGACAGATGAGAGTTTAATTAATACTGTTAAAATTTATATATATCTGAAAGTCCGAATGGTCTTTGATCCTCCGGCGTCGTCCGTTGTTGCGGATGCAGTTAACTCCCGTATCCGGGAACTGGAATGGAGATTGAATGTTCAGGCGGAACGAATAATTTAAGCGAGAGGCTGATACAACATGAAATACTATGCTGTGACAGATGATCCGAATGAATTGCTCCATTACGGCCGTCTTGGAATGAAGTGGGGGGAGCACATATTCGTCGGACCAAAGAGTCTGGCCTATAAGAACGCGGCCAGAAAATTAAAGACCTCATCCAATATCAGAAACAAGGTAGAGAAGTTTAAAAGCGTTGTGAATAAAACCCGCCAGCAGATTGCGGCCAATCATCAGCGTACGCAGCAAAACAAATACAATAATGCTGTTGCAAAAGCGCAGAAGCGGTTATCTGCCCTTGAGGGCATGAATAATCTGGATAAGCTTACTTCCTATGAGCGGGCAATGGAGCATCAGATCAAGAACGATGCATTTACCGCAAAGACCGAGGCAAAACAGATGCGGTTTGCGGAAAAGATGGACCGCAAATATGCGAAGAATGAACGGAAGATGGATAAGTATACGCAGCTTGCCCGTGAGGGAAGGCTCGCATATGGGAAACTGTCTGAGGATCAGGTAAACCGGATTACGAACAGACTTGCAATTGAACAGAATGCCCGGAGGTTGGGAAGCACTGAAAAGCCGAAGTTCAGAACACGTCTGAAGGAAGCGGCACAGGAAGGTATCCTGCAGGGTGTTATCCAGGGAACCGCTGCCGGTATGAAGGAAATTGCAATTGACAAAGTTCAAAATAGATTGAGAAATAAGAGAATCCTTGATAAAGCAAATCGGAATGAAGCGGAACGCATTAAAGAAGCAAATCGGATTAAGAATAGCAGGACTCGCAGAGAAATTCGTCAGGATAAGGCGCAGGAAGCTTATGAAGCGCAGATTGATGCCGGTACCGGTATTCTTGAAAGGAGTCGCGTATTACATCCATTCCAGAATCTTAATTCTGGGAAAGCAATTCAGAGAGCGAATCTTCGTAAACAGATCAATCAGCTTAAGCTTGAGAGTGATACTAAAGAGGGCTCAATCGGTTCTGAATTACAAGCGCTTAAGGATAAGAAACTTCGTCTTGAAGCAGATACTAATGTTAAGAAGAAAATATATGAGGCTGACGCTAATAATCGAATTTCTGATTCAGATCGTCTTAAGATTGAATCTTATGAAGATAATCAGCGTGAACGAAAACGCCAACAGGAACTCCAGACAAAGCTTCGGAATGATGAAGATGAAGCCTGGAATAAATATGTTCGTGAAGGCGGAACAACAACATTGTATGATCCGAAATCAAACAGCCTTATTAATCTGAATGATGCTAAACGAAATACAGACACATACACAAGAGAACAGCGTAAACAGGCGATGGCGGCTCAAGAGCGAGCTGAGAAAGCCAAAGAAGAAGCAGCGTATAATAAGCGAACTAAAGAAGAAGTTCGAAGAATTAAACAGGAACAGTATGATAAAGCAGTAGATGATGCTGACAAGCGATATGAACGTGCGATGAAGAAATATCAGGAAGATAAAAAGGCAGATGATGAAGCAATCGCAGATTATAACCAAAAAGTTAAAGAAGAGAAAGCCAAAAATGGTTGGAATCCTGGTTATAAATCGAATATTACTGCGCCAAAGCTTCATAATACACCAAAACCAAACCAGAATGATTACACGGTTAACAAGAGCACATTTAAATATGACGTTCCTAAAATTGAAACTTATGATGAGCGTAAGACACTTATTGAACTTGGTATGCCCACTTATTTCCCGTATGAGAAGAAGAATGGAAATAAGGGTGGAAATAAGGGTGGTAACAGGAAATAATGCTGTATCTTAGTAATACAGCCACGCCAAAGTATTTCGGACAATTTCGTGATTTGGTTGTCCGTGGTGAAATACCGGTTTGCAAAGAAATATCCATGGAGATGTACCGGATTCAGGAACTGATCGACAATCCGGGCATTTACTATGATCCTCAGCCAGTAGAGGCATTTATTGCTTTCTGCGAAGCGGAAATGTGTCTGACGGACGGTAGTGATTTGAAACTGCTGGATTCGTTTAAACTATGGGCTGAGGAAGTTTTCGGATGGTATTATTTTGTTGAGAAGAGCGTTCCGATTGTAAGTGAAGACGGACATTCCGTACATTATGAAGTCCGTACAATTAAGAAACGCCTGACAACAAAACAATTTCTGATCGTCGGACGAGGCGCAGCAAAAAGCATCTATGCCAGTTGTATTCAGAGTTACTTCCTGAACATTTCTCCGGAGACAACGGACCAGATTGTTACGGCGCCGACAATCCGGCAGTCTGATGAGACACTGGGGCCTATTCGTACCGCGATCGTACGGGCGAGAGGCCCCTTGTTTAAATTCCTTACAGAAGGAAGTATCCAGAATACGACAGGATCAAAAGCAAACCGCGTAAAACTGGCTTCCACAAAATTAGGAATACAGAATTTCATTAACGGGTCGATCATTGAGCCACGCCCAATGACGATTGACAAATTGCAAGGCTTACGGCCTAAGATTGCTACTGTTGACGAATGGCTGTCGGGAGATATTCGCGAAGACGTCATCGGAGCAATTGAACAGGGTGCTTCCAAGCTTGATGATTATTTCATCCTGGCGACAAGTTCCGAGGGTACAGTTCGGAATGCCAGCGGTGATGACATCAAAATGGAATTACTCAGCATCCTTAAGGGAGAATACTTTAACCCGCATGTCAGCATCTGGTATTACAAGCTGGACGATGTGAAAGAGGTCAATGACCCAAGCATGTGGGTAAAAGCAAATCCAAATCTTGGTAAAACGGTTAGTTATGAAGCATATCAGCTGGATGTGGAGAGAGCGGAAAAAGCACCATCCGCAAGGAATGATATTCTGGCAAAGCGGTTTGGTATTCCTCTCGAGGGGTACACATACTTCTTTACTTACAATGAAACGCAGCCGCATACGAAACGGGATTTCTGGGAAATGGCATGTGCTATGGGCATTGACCTTTCACGGGGTGATGACTTTTGTGCATTCACATTTTTGTTTCCTCTTGGTGACGGCAGTTTCGGCGTAAAAACAAGATGCTACATATCTGCCTCCACATTTGCAAATCTTCCGCAGGCGACCCGGACAAAATATGATGAATTCATCGATGAAGATAGTCTTCGGGTTTTAGACGGTGCAATTCTGGACATGATGGATGTTTATGACGATTTGGACAATTATATTATCCAGAACAAGTACGACGTCCGCTGTGTCGGATATGACCCGTATAATGCGAAAGAATTTATTGCCAGATGGGCAACGGAAAACGGTCCGTTCGGGATTGTGAAAGTTATACAGGGCGCCAGGACGGAGAGTGTTCCGTTAGGTGAACTGAAAAAACTTTCCGAAGAGCGGGCTTTGATCTTTGATCAGCAGATGATGACTTTTACAATGGGCAACTGTATTACGCTTGTGGATTCCAATGGGAACCGAAAGTTATATAAGAAGCGTAATGATCAGAAGATCGATAGTGTTGCTGCTATGATGGACGCTTTGGTTGCTTACAAGATCAACCGGGAGGCTTTTGACTGATTTGTGCAGAGGGTGATCATATGAATAAATATTATGCAATTGTGCGCTCTATGAATTACCTGAAGCACTACGGTGTCAAAGGGATGAAATGGGGTGTCCGAAAGAAACGCCCGTATTCCGGAGAAACACTGTTTGTTTCCGGAAGTTCCAAAACACAGGACTGCTCATCGCCTTATTATCGCAGGAAGCTGCCAAAGTTTGTCAGATCCCAGCTGAAAATGTCTATGAAGAAAGGCGATAAAATTATTGTTGGTGATGCGCCCGGCATTGATCGTCAGACGCAGGACTACCTGAAGAAGAAGCGGTATAACAATGTTGAGATTTACGGCCCCGGAACCAAAGTCCGGTACAGTGCAGATTCAAAATGGAAAACCCATCCGATCAACGATACAAAACACGAAGTTGGTTCTCCGGAGTGGTTGGCCAAGAAAGATAAAGCAATGACCCGGAACGCAACAAAAGGGCTTGCCGTAATTCTGGATGAGGGTTCAAAGGCAACACGGAATAATGTTAAACGCCTTATGAGCCAGCATAAGAAAACCCGTGTCTATGAGCTTCATAAAAACGATCCGTATAATAAATCGCGTGATCGGGAAGTCAATTTATATTATCAGGGTTATAAAAAGAAACACAAAAACAGACAGGTGATCGTATGAGTGAATATTATGCAGTTCAGCGTTCCACGGATCACCTGGCGCATTATGGCGTTAAAGGGATGAAGTGGGGCGTACGAAGAGCCATTGCCAATGCGAATGCCAGAAGCCTGGACCGCCATTTCAGAAGGGCTGCCAGGAAACTGAAGAAGCTTACGGATATTGGTATGAACAGTAAGAAATATGCCATTAAAGCTGCTGCTTACGGAGCTGCTGCTGCCGGAACCGGCACAGTCGCTGCTCTTGGTACTAAAGGGTACTCAAATATTCTTCGGAATAAAGCAAAGAAACTTTTGGCAGGCAGACTTCGCGCCGAGGTTGCTTCCATGCCTGGGCAGAGACTTGTCACCGGGCCCGGGCCGTATACGTTTAAGAGCGAGGCGGCAAAGAATCTGACAAAAGAGGCCCATAAACTGACGGATAAAGCAGACAGGATTGACGCCTGGGGTGATTACAGAAAGTCTTATACTCCTGTAGAGATGAAATCGAGACGGCATCCTATAACAGGACGCACTGAGCATCAATTGGTTGCCGGTGAAACTCAGTATACAGGGCTTTCCAGAAATCAGAAGCTCCGGATTGGCGCCGCTGCTGCAACGGCAGGGCTTACTGCGATGAGCGCGCTGAATGCTTACAGGGCTTCCCATCCGCAGAAGTACCGGCAGAAAGCAATGGAATTTAAGAACGCGATGGATGACGTATTTGCCGGAACAAAATACGCAGGCAGATATGTCGCTGAACCAAAGCCGCGAAAGAAACGCAACAGAAGCAGAGGGTGAACAAGATGAGTGAATATTATGCTGTACAACGCACCGGAAATGATCTTGCTCATTACGGTGTAAAAGGCATGCGGTGGGGCATTCGGAAAGCGATTGCTAAATCGACAAGTGCTGGTAAACAAAAGGCATTAGCTAAGCAGTACAAGAAGGCGTCCAAAAAGCTGGATAAACTTATGACAAAGGCCAACATTGAAGCACAGAAAGCAAATGTATCTGTGCAAAAGAAGAAAGCAATTCGTTCGGGTCTTGCAACATTACCCATTGGTGGTATTGCCGCACTCACCAGGCCGAGGATTGATCCCAATGGACAAAGAATTACTCAGGCCATTACTAATCTTAACAACGGTACTACTACCATTGTAAAAAGACATAATGCACCTATGGAAGTTGGCAATAGAACAGGACATTATATATCCGGTGGACTTACTGCTGCGGGACTTGCCAAGACCGCATATCATACGGGGAAAGCAATAGCTTCAAAATACCGGACTACATCGAAGGGGCATGCCAAAGCTGTAGCTAAAGCTAAAGCATGGAAATCCGAGATGGATAAGGCATTCGCTGGCACACCATACGCAAAGAGTTCTTCAAAGAGCAATGACACGAATCGGCATGGCAAGCGTCGTCGTAGTTCCAGGAACGGATAAATAAAAGTGTAGGTGAATAAAATGAGTGAGTATTATGCTGTACAACGCACCGGAAATGATCTTGCCCATTACGGTGTAAAAGGCATGCGGTGGGGTGTTAAGAAAGCGATAGAAGCAAATAGCGATAAATCCATGAGCAAGCAGTTTAAGAAGGCCTCCAGAAAGCTGGAAAAGCTTGAACGTCATGGGGAAGGAAAAAAATATGCAAAGCGGGCAGCTAAGCTTGCCGCGGGCGGAGCTGCTCTTGGCGCAGCGGGTGCGCTTGGTAGCATCAAGAATATTGATAAAGTGGCAAGCGCCGCCGCACGACTTTCATCGAAGCTTTCCAATACTCCAAAAGGAAAAGGCCTTCATCGAGCTGTTCCGACTGTTGGCTCAAAGGCTGCAGGAGCTGCAAGTAATGCAATTCGTAACTATGAAAAGTGGGGTTCTGAGAAGCTTGCCGGCAACGTGACACGTCATGGAGCAATTCGTTTGGGATCTATGGCCGCCGGTGCGGGAATGCTTGGCGCAGCCGGATATAACGCGGTTCGTGCGGCTCGGGCAAAGAGGAATCGGCAGAAAGCTGCTGAATTCCGCAGTGAAATGCAGAAAGCATTTAAGGGAACTCAGTATGAAGGGCAGGTTGCAAACGCTGGATATCATCCCAAGAAGAAAGCGGCTAATTCCGGCTCCAATACGAATCAGCATGGAAAGCGCCATAGTAGCTCCAGAAACGGATAATTCACATTAACAATTCAAAATAAAATTTAATCGTATGAGGTGATGCTATGGCCTCATTTGGGAAAAGGCTCCAGCACGCCTGGAATGCCTTTCGGAACAATCGAGACCCGACGGTGTATACAGGCGATCCCTACCAGAATTCGGCGCCGGTGATTACAGGGTTCGCGAGCAGCAATCGTCCCGATCGTCCGCGTTTTACCCGCGGAAAAGAACGTTCTATTGTTACTGCCATTTATAACCGTATCGCAGTGGATACGGCAGCGGTCAGTATTCGCCATGTGCGGATTGATGAAAATGAGCGGTACAAAGAGACCATCCGGTCAGGACTGAATGAATGTTTAACCCTGAATGCAAATACGGACCAGACAGGCAGGCAGCTGATTCAGGATGCGGTCATGAGCATGTTTGACGAAGGCTGTGTGGCCATTGTGCCGACCGATACAGACATCAACCCGACCGTTACCGGCGGGTATGATATTACGTCGCTTCGAACCGGAAAAATTACACAATGGTATCCGACATCGGTTAAGGTGCTTGTGTACAATGAGCGAACAGGTAATAAGGAAGAAATCACGCTTCCAAAGACCGTGGTCGCTATTGTGGAAAATCCGTTTTATTCGGTGATGAACGAGCCAAGCTCAACGCTTCAACGCCTGCTTCGGAAACTGATCCTGAAAGATCAGATTGATGAAACAACCGGCGCAAATAAGCTGAATATGATTGTGCAGTTGCCGTACACCATTAAAACGGAAACCCGGATGGCAGAAGCTGAGAAGCGCCGTAAGAAACTTGAGGAGCAGCTGACCGATAACAAATATGGTATCGGTTATATCGATGCTACGGAAAAAGTAACGCAGCTGAACCGTTCGCTGGACAACAACCTACTGGATCAGATCCGTGACCTGACGCAGCAGCTTTATGGCCAGCTTGGCATGACCGCGGAAATCATTAACGGCACCGCGGATGAAAAGGTGATGCTGAATTACTATAACCGGACCATTGAGCCGATTCTCGCAGCAATCTGTGATGAGATGAAGCGAAAGTTCCTCACAAAGACTGCCCGGACACAGGGGCAGTCTATTATGTTTTTCCAGGATCATTTCAAACTGGTGCCTGTTAATAATATTGCGGATATCGCTGATAAGTTCACCCGGAATGAAATTATGACAGCAAACGAGATCCGCAGCATTATCGGTATGCTGCCCAGCGAAGATCCGAAGGCGGACGAGCTGCGTAACAGCAATATGCCGCAGCAGGAAGATGCCCCTGCAATGAGCCCGGCGGAACAGCCAACTCCGGAAGAGGTTGAGAAAGCCCGCGGCGAGCTGATGGATGCCGGACTTACCAAAGCGGATCTGAAGGATCTGCAGGATGCTGAGATCGTTGATCTTGCTGAACGATACAGGAACAACGATCTTGACGTAGAAGACGAAGAAGAAAACGCACCCAAAGGCGCTTCTGCAAACAGTGCCTGACGGAGGCGTTTTTTATTTGTCAGACAGTAAACCAATCAAAATGAAAATCAAACATTCGGAGGAGATCATAATGTCAGCCAAAAGACCCTATGACATTTCCGGCTGGGCAACGATGTGCAACATCAAATGCTCCGATGGCCGGGTAATCCGTCCGAACGCCTTCATTGACAACGACGGCGAAGAGGTGCCGATGGTCTATCAGCATTGCCACACCGATCCGGAAAATGTGCTCGGTCATGCATTGCTGGAGAATCGGGACAAGGGTGTCTATTGCTATTGCTGGTTTAACAACAATGCCAAAGCCCAGGCTGCCAAAAATGCAGTGGCAAACGGAGACATCAAGCAGTTCTCCATTTATGCCAACCAGCTTGTGCAGCATGGCAGCGATGTTGTTCATGGCAGTATCAAGGAAGTCAGCCTTGTACTGACCGGTGCCAATAAAGGCGCCCGAATTGAAAACCTGAATTTCGCCCATAGTGACGGAACCAGTGATGAAGATGATGGAGAGGCCTTTATCTATACAAAACAACAGAAGATACTGTGCCATTCAGAAGAAGATTCGGAGGAAACGGATATGAAGAAAAACGCGAAACAGGAAGGTCAGATCGACGTCCAGGCGATCCTTGACAGCATGGACGAAGAGCAGATTGCGGTCGTAAAAGCCATGTATGAACAGGGCCAGATCGACATGCTGAACACCATCCGCAGCGACGCCGAGGATGAGGATTCCGAAGAAGACGAGGACGACTTCGACGAAGAGGATGAAGACGAAACCGACGACGAGGAAGAAGATGCGGATGATGAAATCGACGATGAGCACGAAGAAGATGAAGAAGACGATGAAGATTCTGAAGATTCTGAAGACTCTGAAGACGATTATGACGAGGAAGAAGACTACGAAGAAGATGCGGCAATGGCCCATTCAGAAATTGGAGGTAATAAACCTATGAAAAAGAATGTGTTTGACGGAAGCATGGAAGAAACCCCGGTTCAGAACGACACCCTGTCTCATTCCGAGATCGAGACCATCTTCAAGGATGCCAAGCGTGATGGCAGCCTGAAGCAGTCTGTTCTGGCGCACGCCGATGAGTACGGCATTGAGCAGATCGACTGGCTGTTCCCGGATGCGAAGAACATCAACACCACCCCGGATTTTATTCATCGTGACATGGGCTGGGTGTCCGTCGTCATGAATGGCACCCGGCATACTCCTTTCACCCGGATCAAGACTCTGTTCGCGGATATCACCGAAGATGAAGCCCGCGCCAGGGGTTATATCAAGGGCAACCGGAAGGTGAATGAAGTCTTTACGCTGCTGAAGCGTACTACTGATCCCCAGACTATTTACAAGAAGCAGAAGCTGGATCGTGACGACGTTCTGGACATCACTGACTTTGATGTGGTTGCCTGGCTGAAGGGCGAGATGCGGATGATGCTGGATGAGGAAATTGCTCGCGCGATCCTGATCGGCGACGGCCGGCAGACTTCCTCCGATGATCATATCAGCGAAACCCATATCCGCAGTGTATTCCGGGATGATGATCTGTACACTGTGCGTAAGGAACTGACCGCGGTTCAGGGTGAAGCGAAGGCCAAGACCTTCATCAAGACCGTGCGTAAGGCCTGGAAGGACTATAAGGGCAGCGGCAATGCCGTGGCGTTTGTGACCGAGGACTGGCTGAGCGAACTGCTCCTGCTGGAAGATGGAATCGGCCATTTCCTGTATCCCACCAAGGAGACCGCTGCGAATGTGCTGGGTGTGCGTGAAATCGTGACCGTGCCCGTAATGGCGGATGCTTCCACCGTTCGGACAGATGCGACCAGCGGTAAGACCTACAAGCCCGCCGCGATCATTCTGAATCTGTCTGATTACAATGTCGGCGCGGACAAGGGTGGCAGTGTCAACATGTTCGAAGACTTTGACATCGATTACAACCAGCAGAAGTATCTGATTGAAACCCGCTGCTCCGGCGCCCTGGTGAAGCCCTACAGCGCGATCGTGATCGAGGAAGAAGTAAACCCTACCTGACCCTCACTGTTGAGCCTGAAGATGGTGAGGGAGTCCTTCTCGGTAAACAGGTAAGCGACCTTCAGTCCGGACTGACTGTTACCAGCAGCCGTATCAGTGGCACTTTGAAATATGTAACTGATTATACTCAGTTCAGCGGAGACCCCGAACTTCAGGAAGGCCATTATATGGCGCTGAAGTTTGAAGCTCCCGAAGGCAGTACCACTACGATCCAGATGCTTGGCGGCGACGTCGTGAGGCCTCCGGTCGAATTGGACAGTGATATGAATGCCGTGGTTCGGGTAACGGATCCTGTGAAGCAGACATTCAAGGTTGTCACGACCATGGACGGTGCGGATGACATTGTGAAGGTATATTACCTGGCTGGTCTGAAGTTGCTGCCTAATAAAGACAAATAAGAAGCACTGTTGAACGGGCGGTGAGAAGATGGCCAGATTCAGCGGAACAGTCGGTTTCCTGAAAACGGAAGAAACCGATCCGGAGAATCATCCGGGTGTATATACGGAAGTGCTTCGTGAACGCCGTTATTACGGAGACGTGCTTTCCAACAGCCGGCGATGGGATCAAAATGAAAACTTCAATGACAATCTGGTTATCAACAACCGTATCAGCATCGTGGCAGATACCTTTGCCAAGGAAAACCTCGGTGCGATGAAATTCGTCAGATGGCTCGGGGATGTATGGAAGATTACCAATGCGGAAATCCAGCATCCCCGAATCATTCTGACGATCGGAGGGCAGTACCATGAGCCAGAGAAGAGTTGAACTTCAAAGAATGCTCGAGCGGCTGCTCGGAACACGGAACGTATATTTTCAGCCGCCAAACGGGCTCCAGCTGAAATATCCATGTATTATTTACCATCTGGATACGGCGAATGACGTGCATGCGGAAGACAAAATATACAGAAGGCTTTATCGGTACAGCCTGACCTATATTACCAAAAATCCTGAGGATCCGATGCGGGATTTGATCGATGATCTGCAGTATTGCAGCTTCAATCGGTTTTTTACATCGGATAATCTGAACCATTTTGTATACACCATTTATTACTGATGGTTCTGGAATCATTTTTATCTATCTGATAAATACAGGAGGATCATACTATGTCGAAACTTGTTTGGGACCAGAGTGGTCAGAGAGAGTTTGAATCCGGTGTCCGTAATGTTGTACTGTTCCCCATGGGCACTGGTGACACTTATGAAAACGGTGTTGCCTGGAACGGTGTAACTGCGATCAGTGAGAACCCCGGTGGTGCAGACGTCAGTGATCTGTATGCGGATGATATCAAGTATGCTTCCCTGCGTGCCGCCGAAACCTTTGGCTGCACCATCGAAGCCTATACCTATCCGGATGAATGGAATGAGTGCGACGGAAGCGCGGAAGCTGTGACCGGCGTGTTTATCGGGCAGCAGAACCGGAAGGCTTTCGGTCTGGCTTACCGCACCGAGATCGGTGATGACGTGCATCCCGGCATGGACAAGGGCTACAAGCTGCATGTTGTGTACAACAGCACTGCTTCTCCCTCCGGCCGCAGCTACTCCACCATCAACGATAACCCCGACGCGATCACCTTCAGCTGGGAAGCCACCAGTACCCCGGTGAACTGCACCGGTCATAAGGCAGTCAGCACAATCACGATTGACAGCACCAAGGCAGACTCGACTAAGCTCAAGACCCTGGAAGACATGCTGTATGGCAGTGAAAATACAGAATCCACTCTGCCGAATCCCGATACTCTGTTGGGGCTGTTTAAAACGAACGGAAGTACCACGCCTCCCGCGAATGGAAATACCGAGACCGGAAATACCGAGACCTCAAATCCCTGAGATATCTGAAATAGTCTCAAGGGGAGCTTCTGAATAAAGAGGCTCCCCTTTCTTTTTTCTTTTTTATTACCTGAAAGGAGCACAGGAGCAATGCTGAAAAAACTGATTGAATACGTTGATTACAATGGAAAACAGAGGAAAGAAAACTTCTATTTTTCTCTGAGCAAGGCTGAACTGATGGAAATGGAGCTGGGTACGGTCGGCGGTATGCAGAATCTGATCCAGCTGATCATTGACAAGCAGGATATTCCGGAAATCATCAAGGCATTTAAGATGATTATCCTGAAGAGCTATGGTGAAAAGAGCGCGGATGGCGTCCGGTTTATCAAGAGCGATGAACTGAGCGCTGCTTTCAGCCAGACGGAAGCTTACAGCAATCTGTTTATGGAACTGATTTCCAATGGTGAAGCGGCCGCCGCATTTATTAATGGCATTGTGCCGGCAGACCTGGCGCAGGCGGCAAAAGCTCAGAAAGCTGAAGAAGCGAAGCAGTCGGAGACTGAAAAAACCGAAGATGAGAAACCTGCGAACGAGGAAGGCACGATTCGCCTTCTCGAAAGCAAATAAATACAAAAGGAGGGATGGGGAATGCTTCAGATTACCATTTCGGAAAAGCCTGAACAGGAATATTACGATGAAAGCACCAGGCAGTTTATTCACTCGAAAGGGCATAAGGCGTTTACCCTTCAGCTGGAGCATTCCCTGATCTCTCTGAGCAAGTGGGAATCAAAATGGAAGAAACCGTTTCTGAGTGTGCGCGAACCGCTGAAACCGGAGGAGCTGCTGGATTATATCCGTTGCATGACGATCGGCGGAAATGTGGATCCGGATGCGTATAACTATCTGAGCGCGGATGAGATCAAGCGGATTTTTGAATATGTGAATGATGCTCATACCGCGACAACTATTACAAACCGGCCGAACCGGTCGCACCGTAATGAAACGATTACCAGTGAACTGATTTATTACTGGATGATTGAATGCCAGATTCCGCATGAATGTGAAAAATGGCATCTGAACCGTTTACTGACACTGATCAAGATCTGCAACATTAAGCAAGGGCCAGAGCAGAAAATGAGCCGGCAAAGCATCTATGCGCAGAACAGGGCACTGAATTCAGCCAGGAGGGCAAAAATGCACAGCCGGGGGTAACAGAGGATGAAAATCAATTTTGTACAAAAAGGGAATTTCAATCGTCTGGAACGTTTTCTGACAAAAACAATGCATATCAAACCTCTGATCCGTCCGATTCTGGACCGGTATGGAAAACTCGGTGTGGAAGCGCTTCAGGAATATACGCCAAAAGATACCGGAAAAACCGCTGACAGCTGGAGTTATGAGATCGTCGAAGATGATCAGGGAAGCCGGATTGTCTGGAGAAACAGCAATGTCGTTAATGGACAGGTGATTGCAATTCTTCTGCAGTACGGGCATGCCACAGGAACAGGCGGATATGTAGAGGGGAAGGATTATATTAACCCGGCCATTCAGAGCATATTCGGGAGAATGGCAGATGAAGCATGGAAGGAGGTGACTTCGCAATATGGCAAACGCGGTTGAGGAACGGATTGTCGAAGCACGGTTTGACAGTACACAATTTGAAAAGGGCGTCAGCAGGACGCTGGATAAACTGAATGAATTGCAGACGGCACTGCAGTTTAAAGACAGCAGTAAAACAGTGGCCGATTTTGCGAAGAGTGCCTCAGATGGAATTGAGAAGGTTGGATCCACCATTGACAATCTGAGTAAACGTCTGACAACGTTTACCGGAATGATTAAACAGCAGATTCTGAGCGGACTGGCTCAGGAAGTCAGCAATGTAATTCTGTCCGTCGAACAGCGGATTACCGGTTTTGTAAAGAGCCTCAGCGGTTCCCAAATGATGGCATTCGGAAATCAGAAGTATACGGATACTTTGGATTCTGTCCGAACAATGACTGCATCCGGCATCGATGAAGATGTAGCTTATGCAAAGATTAAGCGCCTTGGCTACTATTCAGATCAGACCAGCTACAGTCTGAGTCAGATGACCAGCGGTATGTCCAAGCTGGTTGCAGCCGGTGTTGATGTTGATCGTGCGGAAAAAGCCATGGAAGGTCTTGCCAACATGTGCGCTTCCGCCGGTGTAAACGTCAATGAAGCGAACCGGGCGTTTTATAATTTTGCGCAGGCCATGTCCACCGGAAGCATGCAGATCCGGGACTGGATGAGCTTTGAAAATCTGAATATGGCTACCAAGGACGTCAATAAGCTGTTCATGGAAGCTGCCGTTCAGAGCGGAACCCTGGTGAAGACGATTGATAAAAACGGCAATGAGATATTCAAGACAAGCAACAAAATCAATAAAAAGGTCAAAGCCAATAAAGAGGTTACCGCAGAAACCCTTCGAAATACGCTGAGTTACGGGTGGCTGGATAAGGAAACAATGACCATTGCGACATCCACCCTGGCATATTTCGAAGATCTTGGCAAAGACATGAGTCAGCTCAGCGATGAAGAGCTGAAGAATTTTGCCGCGAAAGCGTACCAGGCTGCAAAGGAAGCCAGAAGTTTCCGGGATGTTATGGGCACGGTAAAGGATGCCGTAGCTACCGGATGGTCAACCAGTTTTGAAATTGTTTTCGGTAAGCTGGAAAAAGCGACTGAATTCTTCACATGGCTGACTGAAAGCGAAATGGCGGATGTTATTTACAGCATCGGAGATTTCCGTAACGCCATTTTGCAGGCATGGGGTTCTGATTATGAAGACGGCGGTATTTTTGCGAAGGGACTTACCGGACGTGATTATCTGCTGCAGGCGCTGAAAAATATTGATGAGATGATCGGAATTATCCGAGAAGGACTTTCATCTCTTGGGCTTGTCGAATATAATGAACAAATCGGTCGGTTTTTGACAACTCCGGAAATAATTGGCAAACGTATGGGAGAATTGTCAAAAAAGTTTAAAGATTTTACGGACCGTACTAAAACAGGGCTGAAAAGTGTTGTTGATGAGTTAACCGGCATTTATAGTCAGGAAATGATTGTTGATGGTGTGACTACCCGTGTATTAAAACCTGAGTATGCCGAAAAACTTGAAAAAATTCGAACCGGAATTAGTTCCATGTTCGGTATTTTGGTGAAAGTCGGAAAACTGATTGCCGGTACAATCGGAAAAGTATTTCTGAAAATGCTTCCGGTGTTTGATGCTGTTGCAGACGCAATCGGAAGTGTTCTTCAACCGATTACAGATCTTAATAATAACAGCTCCGTATTTAACAATATCACTCATGCAATTGATAATATGCTGATTGCAATTCAGCCGCTGATTGATATTGCGCAGCCCATTATTCGGATAATTGGCAAAATTATTGGTGTATTTATTGATGCCAATATCAGCGCGATCACTTCCACCGTTGAGATCATTTCCGAAGCGATTGGCTTTGTGATTGAACTGTTTGGCGGTGTCAGCAGCCAGAAGTCCAAGGAGGGTATTGGTGTCATCGAGAGATGGCAGCAGCGTATTGAAGCATTCGGGCAGGCATGCAAAGACGGGTTCCGAGCGGTCAAGGATTTCTTTACCGCGCTGTTTACCGACATCAAGAACCTACTCGGTATCGGCGGAGCTAATGTCCAGGTTGGCGGAGTATTCGAAAATATTTCGAAATTCTTTCAGACAAACCAGTTTGTTCAAAATGTAAAAGCCTGGTTACAGAAGGCTGTCCAGGATATCGGCGCATGGATTCAGGATATACCAAGTCATTTCGCTCAGCTTGTCGGAAAGATCAGCAAATTCATCCGTGGAATATTCTATATGAGAGATGAAGACGGAAACGAAATTGAAACACCGTTTAAACAGTGGCTGGACAGCACGGTTAAAAATATGGGTGAGTTGATTGCCGCATGGGTTCAGGATCTTCCGAGAAAGATCCATCAGTTTGCAATTAACATTGGCAATTTCATCCATGGTATTTTTTACACTACGGATGACTCCGGGAATGAAGTGGAAACACCATTTAAGAAAATGCTGAGCAACGTGTTTAACAGCATTGTTAACTGGCTGTCTGAGTGGGTTCAAGATATACCTAATAAAATTTCATCCCTGGCTGTCAGCATTGGCACGTTTATTCACGGATTTTTTTATACAACAGACGAAGATGGAAATGAAATTGAAACGCCGTTCAGAAAGTTCTTCCGAAGTGCAGCTGAGAAAATCGGCGTATGGATTTCGGATTTTGTAACTAATCTTCCGGATAAATTATGGAAATTTGCTGTAAATATCGGAAAAATGATTAGCGGACTTTTCTACACGACAACTGCTGATGGGCGGCGCATTGAGACACCATTAAAAAAGTGGCTTTCCAATGCGATCAAAAATATCGGAAAATGGCTGAAAAGTCTTCCCGGAAAGATCTGGAAAGGGATCCAGAAAATCGGTGATATTGCCGGTAAACTGTGGACTTCTATCGAGAACTTTATTTTTGGCGAGAAAGTTGTAAAGACTAAAACTATAGATGGTGTTACTGTTCAGTATACAGAGCGGATTAAGAGTAAGTTTGCAGAATGGATCAGTGGGCTTGCGTCCGGTATAGGAGAATGGATCCGGTCAATCCCAAGTAAAATCGGAAATATCTGGCAGCGGGTTATCACTGCTATTTTCGGAGAAGGAAGCGCCGTCACAACCTGGTGGAATGATTCTCTTATGCCGAACGTCAAGAATATACTTGCCCCTGTTTGGGATGCATTTGGTAAAGCTTTTTCATGGGCAGGAGAAGGTTTGTCAAACGTGTGGACATTTTTCACAGAAGCAGATGCTAATGACGAATCAGGAAGAACTGGTTTTCAGATATGGCTTGCCACTACGGTTGATAATATAAAGACCTGGTTTGAAGGAGCGAAACAAACAATCACCACATGGTGGACAAGTACACTTGAACCATTATTCCGTGATGTTTTTGGCCCACTCTGGAAAAAAGCAGAAGAATTGATTATCACCGCATACAACTGGTTTACCGAGGGAGATACGGACACTGGTGAAACCGGGTTTCAAAAATGGATCGCAAATATTATTGAAGGTGTTAAAACCTGGTTTACGAATACCAGCGACCAAGTTGTTACATGGTGGGAAGAAACACTTTGGCCAACGTTAAAATCGACATTTGGACCTTTATGGGCGTCTGTTGAAAATGCGATTATCACCGCTTATAACTGGTTTACTCAGGGCGATGCGGAGACTGGCAAAACCGGGTTCCAGAGATGGATCGCGAATATATTTGAAAGCATTGCATCATGGTTCAATAATACTACAACGGCAGTCAGCACCTGGTGGGAAGGAACATTTAAGCCGCTTGTCGCCAAGGTATTTGGACCGTTGTGGGAGAAAATAGTTAGTGCATCAACAACTGTTTATGATTGGTTCACAAAAGCGGATGAAAATGACGCAGACGGAAGAACCGGTTTCCAGATATGGATTGCCAATACAGTTGCCAAAATTTCAGAGTGGTTTGAATCTGCCAAAGGTAAGATTTTAGACTGGTGGGATACAATAAGCCCAGGAATAAAGGATACATTCAAGCCAGTCGGGGAAGCCATTGGAAAAGCATTTTCCGGAATATGGAATTTCTTCACCGAACAGACTGTTGGCACAGGAAAATTTGATGAAAACGGCAACGAAATCATGACCACTGAGTTTGCCTCATGGTTTGAGAAAACAGTCGATACCGTGTCAACATGGTGGAATGATACTTTTGTGCCATGGGCAAAAGATACATTGGCACCAATCGGGCAGTTCTTCAGTGATATATTCAGCTGGATTCTTGGATTATTCAAGAGTGATTCAGGAAATGAAGATTCCGCAGCGATCGACGGCGCAGAACTGATGCTGGCAGAGACTGAAGAAATTGTGAATCCGCTTAGTGCAATGGCCGAGGGAACATCTGAGGTTGTCGAAGCGGCAGATGATGTTATCTCGGAAGGCAAGGGTCTTAATAAAAAGCAGACATTTCTTGATAAAATCATTGAAACAATGAGCACATTTATTAACCGAATCGGGGAAGGTTTAAAGGATGTGCATTTCGATGAAAGCATCTCAACATTCCTCACAGGTGCTGCAAAGCTTGTGTCTGCATTGTTCGAAGGTTTAGGCGGATTCTTCGAGAAACTCGGGAAAGTGATCAAAGGTGAAAAAAAAGTTGACAGTATTGTTGATGATGTAAGCAGGATTGTAGATGCAGTACGGCAAATCATTCAACCGATTTTTGAATTGTGGTTATCCGCAAAAGGATGGCAACTTGGTGCAGGAGCGCTTGAAGGCGGATTGAAGAAGTGGCTTAAAGTTGATTTTAATTCATTTGGCGACGAACTTCAAAAGGTCGGTATCGGTGTGCTTGGTCTTGTTGCTTCCATGGCGATTCTGGACAAGTATGATTTTGATGAAGAAAAGATATCAAAATACGGTACATATATTGCGGGACTGGTTACTGTTGTGCTGACATTAATGAAAGCATTAAGCGGTGAAGATGCAAACGGAACAGACATTCGCAATATTATGGATCAAATTGAAGGCGCCGCAAATCCGCTGAAAGATAAGATCTGGACCAAAGTGATTGAAGGATTGACATCCGCGGTCACTGTAGTTGGCTCCATAGCCGTTGCTGCAGCGTTTATTCCCAAGATTATTGACGCCATTAAAGATGCAAGAATTGGTCTTAAAGAAGCTGGAGCAGATCAGAACGGTCTCGGTTTTGATATTATGGGCATCATGTTGGGTATTGCGGGAATCATGATCGCTGCCGCTGCTGCCGGAACGATGTTTGCCAAAATTCAGACAGGCACCGGAGGGTTAGGACTGGATCCTAAAGCAACTTTACATAGTGTTGGTTCTGTTCTCATAGTTATTGGCGGAATGATAGCGGTTTTAGGAGTCATTACTGGATTGGATGCCGCTATACAAGCACTTGGTGGTGACCCAAAGGCTATTGAAAAAAAAATGAAAGACATTGCCGAGACGCTTGGAAGCATTGCCAAAAGTCTTGGAGAAGGTCTTGGCGGTTTTGCCGCCGGTCTCGGAAAAGGTATCGGCGAGGGTGTGGATGCAATGACCCATGGGGGCTTGAATGTAAAGGAAAGAAATGCATTAGCCCAGGAAAACATGGATAAAGTAACCAACACCATGAAGACCTTGCTGAACGATATGCCTATTGAACAAGTTGAAAACATTGTAGATGTGACAGAAAGAATGACCGGTATTTATGAGCGGCTTGCAGATTTGAAAGAGCGTCTTGGTGATTCAAATCTTATTGACTATGCAACAAATATTGCAGAAGTTTTCCGGATGGTTACCCAGACGATCATGGAAATACTGAGTGCATTCGACACATCGTTTAAGTCTATTAGCGGGGAGTTTGAAGATGAAAAGCAAACGTCCACAATGCTTGCTTCAATTGGGGAATTTTTTGGTTTTAGACATTTTCGAGACGAAATGAATAAAAACAGCCAAGTATTGGATTCCGCTGAAATAAATCAGTTTAATAATCTTGACTTCAGCGCATTTGAAAGCTTTGCAGAAGGCGGAAAAGCCTATGAAGCAATTCATAGAGTCATGGATATTATTACTGATTTGTATGGGTCGCTTTCTGAAACACTGTTTTCGGAGAATTTTAGAAAAACCTTTGGTGAATTAAGAGATGAACAGTTGTCCACGTTCTTTAACAGAATCAATACTTTCTTTACTACCAGTGTTGGTGAAAATGGAGCGCCCGCTGTTGCAACGTTCCGAAATATGACTCAGCTTGTAGCAAATGCGTATCAAATTATGGAAGAAAAAATGTTTGCTTCAAGCGATGATCTCAACGGTTTGTCTTATTATGAAAAGTATTTTACAGATGAAGCACGGATACAATACCAAGTTATATTTGATGCCATTGGCGAACTGTTTGATTTTATGAATGGTACAATGTTTAGCGATAATATGTTTAGATTGTTTACACTAAGTGATGATGATTTAAAAAATTATTTTACACGGATCAATAATTTCTTTTCCAATAAAATTACAGATGTAGATGTAGTTTCTAATATTGGAACATTCTGGGCAAGCATAGGAAGATTTTATGATCAAATTGATAATATATTTTTCAATGGCAGCATGAAAGATTTCACCGATCGTTTCAGCAAGCAAGGCTCCGCTAAATATGAAAATATATTCAATAATGTTTTAAACGCATTTGATATGTTTAGTATGTTCTCCGGATCATCAGGTCTTGGATCAGACACATGGATGAAAAACTATATGGCATTTTCGCGCAAGCTTCATTCCTCAGGATTCCTTGAACAGTATATATCTGATATTGAGCTTATTTATGAAGCTCTTCAGAAGAGTACCATGTTCGATCAGGAAACCGGCAAGATGAATAATATTTATTTTGACGGAGTTTCAATTCTGCAGGGATTGTTTGATGCAATTCAGAAGGGTCTTGACTCCGAGGGGCTTCCAGAGTTTGATGCCAGCGGTTTGGGCGACGCAATCCTGAAGTCCATTGTCACAGCTGATGAAGAACTTCTGATTGCAAAGAAAATCCATGATATGATTCAGGAAGGGCTTCTGACATTCGTTGTGAAGCCTGAAATGGTTGACGATTTCGGAACAATCAATTATGGAATGGATACTTCACAATTTACAGAAGGTCTTACTCAGGTTCAAGGTGCAATAAACGACGTGTTAGGTGAAAACGGAGATAAATTGTTGTCCATTATATCCGATCCGAATGCTGCGGCACAAGCGCAGCAAATGTGGAATAATGTTCTTACAATAAAGCCGGAGACAAAGAAGGCTTTTCAGGATTCCATTCTGGATATGTTCAAAACAACGGATGCTAAAGGCAATGAAACCACATTTGATCAGCGCGTTGACAGCGTTATCAAGGATCTTCAAACCATGACGTCAACTGCCAGTGCTGACGGTAAATCGTATGGCGAAAATTTAACGCTTGGCATTATCGAAGGTATTGGCTTGCATCACGATGAAGTGGTCGCCAAAGCAAGCGCGCTGTTTGATGCTATTTTCAGTGCTATCGGTGCTACAGTAAATGAAACAGGCACCATGGGCATTTACAATGAAGGTCATACGATCGGTGAGAACCTGAACAAGGGTATTGCCAACGGTATTAATACCGGATATGCAACCGCCGCAGCTGAAAACCTGGCTAATGCTATCAGCGGGAAATTCACGGTCAGCTGGCAGATTCATTCTCCTTCCAGGTTGTTTGCGGAGTTCGGAAAATATCTGGACGCCGGACTTGCACAGGGCATTGACGCTAACAGCGATACACCGATTGAAGCGGCCGGCAGCATGGCGGAAGAATCCGTGGAGAATGTCCGGAATATTCTGAAGGGTATTCTGGATCTGGCTGTGGATGATCTGGATATCAGTCCGGTGATTACACCGGTTGTGGACATGACCAATGTAAATGCCGCCGCAAGTGCAATCCGTGGAATGGGTTTCTCTGGAGTTCCTTATCCGATTGATATGACCGGAATGAACATGAGTGCACAGTATGCAAACCCTGATTATGGACGTGAACCAACGATTACAGTGGATTATTCAGAAATTATCAGCAGCATCCGCGGAGATATTGCATCGCTCGGCGCACGGGTTTCCGAACTGTCCGATTCCATGAACGGAATGCGGGTTGTTCTGGATACCGGAGCAGTTGTGGGCGGCCTGATCAATGAAATTGACGCAGGTCTTGGCAGACGCGGATTTTACGCAGGAAGGGAGGGGTAAGAATTGGAGCATTCAGTCACTTTCACGGATGTATCCTTGCATCCGGAATGGGATGAGACAGGACGGAGATTTAAAAGGGGTATTAATACGTGGGATGACTGGCATCTGATTCCCACCTCCCGTCCTGAAATCGTGCCGCCGGAGGTCTACACCAATTACGTAGACCTCCCAGGCGCGAACGGAAAATTGGATTTAAGCGAATATCTCACAGGCGAGCCGACCTACAAGAACCGGACAGGAACGCTGGATTTCTTTGTAGCGAACGGTTATGGCCTGTGGAATGAGCGGTACAATGATATGCTCCGGTTCGTTCACGGAAAGGTGTTGTACATGGCGCTGCTGGACGAACCGGCGTATTTTTATAAGGGGCGTTTTAAATTGGACAAATTCGGCTCAGACGGAAAGACCAACTGGTCCAGCGTGACCATCAGCTATGAACTGGAGCCGTTTAAATATCCGGTAAACGGGATCGGCGGAGGGATTCTGTAATGTTTGATATTTATGTTAGGGACATTAATCCGTTTCCGAATTATCCCGGAACCGGGGAAGTTCTGCTGTTCAGTATTCCTGCGACAAGCAATATGGAACGGCCGTTTTTGAATCTGACGATGAATTCTGAACTTGGAAATGCCGGAAACGTGGAACTTACCGTGGATCCTAAAAGTAAATATATTGACATATGGAAACATATGCGAACACTGATCCGGATCAAATATGACGGGGAAACGGTGTTTTTCGGGAGGGTTCTGACAATCGACCGGGACATGTTCAGATCCAAGAAGATCCATTGCGAGGGTGCGTATACCTTTTTCATGGATTCTGTATTTGAAGGAAAAGAAAAAGGATTCAATGTCCCGCTGAAAGATTATATTCAGATGCTGCTCGACGCCCATAATTACTGCATGACGGATTCTCCGGAAAAGCAGATTTTTATGGGTGAAATGCCAGGAAATTATTCATCCGGAATTGCAGAAGATCAGAAAATTCCGAATGAAACGAAAACCTTCGGCACTAATAAGGGATACAAAGCAGTGAAAGAATGGCTGGATGAACTGGTCAGCAATTACGCCGGGTTTATGCGCGTCCGGTATAATGATTCAGATAATAAGTTATATCTGGACTGGATGCGGAATTATTTTACAAAAGGTGCAATTGACCAGGTGATGTCAGTCAGCAAGAATACCGTGGATCTTTCAGATACCGTTGAAGTGGATAATATTTTCACGCATGTCCTGCCAATGGGCAAAGGCTGGAATTATTCAGACGGATCCACCGGAGGCGGAAAAGGCGGAATACATAAAATAACGGTTAACAGTTCTCCAGCTGGTATGGGTCTGAATTTTGTGGCATCCGCAAGTAAATCAGAAGCAAAAAGCGGAGAAACTGTGTTACTAAAGTCTTCTGTAAGGAATCATATTTTCAAACCGACATTGTATCGTTTTGCCGGATGGCGTGTGAATTCCGGAGGAGTTACAATATCCGGTTCAAGTTATGAAAACGCCAGTTTCGTGATGGGGAATGAGGATGTATCGATTACTGCAGTTTATTCGACACATCAGCGAGAAGGAATTGTTATGGACTCGCATTCTGTATCCGTCAGATGCTCACCTTCTTTTGGCGGAGTTGCCGGCGTTAATAAACCATACGCACAGGCAGGTGAAGCTGTTGTTGTAAGCGCTCAGCCGGCATTTGGTTTTAAGTTTACGGGTTTCAGCGGTGGAGCAAGTGCGTCAAGATCGCCATGTGTTTTTACAATGCCAAATCAGGATGTTTCGATTACAGCTAATTTTAAAAGAATATATAATGTCAGCAATATGGATGATGACTGATTTGTCATACAAAAAATCAAAATGGAGGTAAAACTTTATGGCCGGTAATGAAACGATCACAGCGCGGGCAATAAGTGTGCCCTCCATTGTAGATCATTATACAGATGCCGAGTTAAACAGTGGATATCATTCAAAGGTTGAATACGAGCAGGCGATTGAGCGATATGGTACTATTTATAAGGTAATTGACTTTGGAGATCTTACAAAAAAGGCAGATATTGAAAAAGCTGCCCGGGAATGGATTAAAGAGCACTACTTTGATGGAGTGCTCTCTTTTAATGTCAAAGCAGTGGATCTGCACTTGCTTGGTTTTGATCAGGACAAGATTCATGTCGGAGATCAGGTAACCGTTGAGTTTATTGATCTGTATCATGTTCCGGTAAGAAAGACATTGACTTGCATGAGTGTTCAGATGGACATTTTAAATCCGGCGAACACTTCCTATAAGATTGGAATTCCGGATTCATCTCTGAACACGAAATTTCATTATACAAACAACCGGACAAGTACAAGCCGTGGAAGCCGAACCAGCAGCGGAGATTACAGTTCCACAGGAGGCAGCGTTACACAGCTATACAAGTTATACAAAGAAGTAGAAGAAAAAGCTGAAATTAATGCGGAACAGATTGACTTAATTGCCCAGCAAGTTAATATACAGGCAGATAATATTGAAATGACCGCCCTTGCAACTGATTCAATACAAGGGGATGTTCAGGGTACCGCTGTATTTCAGAACGAAGCCGAGATTATAAATATTGCCGGTGCATTTAATGTTAAAGAAGATTATTACGATGACTGGCCGTTATGGGATATTACAAAAGATTATCATGCCGGGGACCGGGTGCGGTTTGTTGATCCTGATAATAAAACGCATGGATATCTGTGTATCAAAGATGCACCCGCTTCATGGAACATTTCCATCACGAACGAGGAATACTGGCATGAAGTCAAAGGGCGCAAGGGTGTAGAACTGTTGGATGGCGCGGCATTCGAACTGGATGATCTGAACGGCGTACGGCAGACCGTCGGTAAAAAACTTGGGGAGCATGACGAGCATTTTGCGACTTACGACGGATCAGCATTGTGGACGCAAAGGGAACACATTGTCGGTGTTGCCGGTGAATATGATATCTACACGGATCCGAATACCGGCGTTAAGACACTGATCATCAAGTCCGGCGGCGGGATCAAGATTCGCCGGAATGAAACGGAATTTGGTCTTTATGATGAAGATACCCTGATGGGCGGTATCATTGTGGATAAGATCAATACCGCAAGCTGGCCCGCATGGACGTCCGGAGTGCATTATGATGTCGGACAGAAGGTAACAATTAACGGCAACGGTTGGATCTGCAAGGTTGCTCATAATTCCGATAACCGGTTTGATTCCTCCAAGTGGGACCGGTATACTGCAGTAAATACCAAAATTGAAGGCGACCAGGTGGATATCAAAGCCCGGCAGCTGATTGAGCTTGGTGTTTACACGGATGATACGCTGACCGGAGGTATTATTGCAGAAAAGGTTAATGCTGTGGCATTTCCGAACTGGGCTTCCGGAAAACATTACAAAGTCGGAGACAATGTGATCTATGACGGGCGTCCGTATACCTGTTCGGCAGAGCATGATTCCGAATCTTCTTTCGATCCATCAAAATGGAATACGTATCATGCTACAAAGATTAATTTTAATCAGCTTGACAGTAATGTGTCTGACTATACTGCACTGGGCCTGTATGATGATGATACGCTGACTGCCGGTATTCTGGTTCAGAAGATCAATGACAGTGATGGCGGAACATCCACGGAAACCCGGCTGCTTGGGGACCGTATCCTGGCCGGTGACAGTCTGGTCAAGGGTTATTTAAGTTCAGACGGCAAGCATTTTTATTCCGACTCCGGAATGACGATTGAAATCACAGGTCAAAGCGGCGTGTTGTATGGCGAACGGACGACTGACAAAGTATATTACTGGAACGGAACAAAATTTGTCGAAACATCCAAAACCCTTGGCATGAAGCTGAGTAATATGGAAGGCCTGATTGCCGGGAAAGCAACCATTGGGGAATTGAACGCAGTCAAGGCGAAGGTCACCACGCTGGAAACAGACTATCTGAAGACCAGTGCGCTGGGCGCCCAAATCGGCTTGATTAACAATTTGGCCGTCCAGGATCTCCATGGAAATAATTTGATTGGAAGTGACCTGCAGCTGACCTATCACGATTCCCAGACGGGCCGGGATGTCCGCACTTCAGTCAAGACGTTCATCAAAGAGGTTCAGGTTGTTCCTGCCCAGCAGGCAAACACATACGTTCTTCAGTACAAAACATATAATGACAGTGATTGGCAGGATGCCGGAACTTTTAGTAAAGCCGCCCAAATTACAAATCTGTCGGGAGCTTGGAGCGGCAGCAGGTTAACTGTATCGACGAATCCCGACACGGGAAAGACATATACAGTAGACTTCACCGGCAACCCGGATCAGCTGCTGGCTGTACAGTCAAACGGCACTCCTATGCTTGGGTCGAGCGATAAGTATATGAATGTGCCGATGAAGGTCGTGAGTATTGTCGGGCAGACTCCGCCAACGGTTACGACCAGATATGAGATTGACACATTCCCTGTAAATGCGACGCCTGTGTATAACAAAGGGTGGACTTACGGGCAGACGCAAATTGCGAGAACCACACGAGCGGCGACAAGTCAGGAGACTACGATCAAAACACTTGATTATAGTGAGCGGTTCACCATTGTGGACACTTATACAAAGCCGGACGGTACGACATCCGAAATCAAGTACACCGTTGCAGGAAAAGCGGATAGGTACGGTGAAGGTCAAACGCAAGGATGGACAGATGCATATGGGAAGGTGTCCATTCCCGGAAGCAATACATCTTCAAACTCCGCAATTTTCAAGACGCCAAACTCCGCATCTACCAGTAACCCCGCGCAAAACACCCATACACTGAGTATGGCGAATGACGGGAACAATGCTGTTGTTCTGTACAGGGCGACAGACAGTGGAAACGCTGTTACGATTGCGAGGTTTCCCCATAATAAGTATGCAGCCGGACAGACGCAAGGATGGACAGATGCATATGGGAAGGTGTCCATTCCCGGAAGCAATACATCTTCAAACTCCGCAATTTTCAAGACGCCAAACTCCGCATCTACC
>Ga0247610_10001487_pt1 | contig 29069 bp, 32 predicted proteins | sample 174DNAGHGhighgp2_FD_193483 | JGI IMG/M metagenome (GOLD analysis project Ga0247610, IMG submission 193483) | Sheep rumen microbial communities from Palmerston North, Manawatu-Wanganui, New Zealand - 1742 DNA GHGhigh gp2 | ecosystem: Host-associated > Mammals > Digestive system > Stomach > Rumen...
TCTTGAGCTGCCTTACCTGCCTCTTCTTGTCCTATTACAATCATTAATATTGCTAAAACTACCCAAATTACCATTTGAAGAGCTAAAACAATATTAATTGAAATTCTAAAGCCTTTCATAATTATTCTCCAATAATCTTTCTTGCAACATATATACCTGATGCTGATGCATGAGATAATGAGTGTGTTACACCTGAACAATCTCCAATTACATATAGGCCCTTATGGCATGTTTCAAGATTATTATCAATCTCAACTTGCATATTATAAAATTTTACTTCAACACCATATAATAACGTATCATCATTAGCTGTACCTGGAGCTATTTTATCTAGAGCATAAATCATTTCTATAATACCATCTAATATTCTTTTTGGTAATACTAATGATAAATCTCCTGGTGTTGCTGATAGAGTTGGAGTAATAAATGCGCTTTGCATTCTACTTTGAGTACTTCTTTTACCTCTAATTAAATCACCAAATCTTTGTACAATTACACCGCCACCTAGCATATTTGATAATTTAGCAATTGATTCACCATATGCATTACTATCATTAAATGGCTCTGTGAAGCTTTTTGAAACTAATAATGCGAAATTAGTATTTTCTGTATGCTTGCTAGAATCTTCAAAGCTATGACCATTAACTGTTATGATACCATTTGTATTTTCATTAACTACCTTACCATATGGATTCATACAGAATGTTCTTACTAAATCACCATATTTTTCAGTACAATATACTATTTTACTTTCATATAATTCATCAGTTAAATGTGAGAATATTACTGCAGGTAATTCTACTCTTACACCAATATCTACTCTATTACTATGTGTAATAATATTTAGATGCTTACATACACTTTCCATCCATTTACTTCCAGATCTACCAACAGATATAATACATTTATCAGCACTATAAGTTCCTTTTTCAGTGATTACATTATAGCCATCATCTGTTTTATCAATTGTTTCAACTGGAGTATAGAAATGAAAATCTACCTTATCCTTTAATAAATTATATAAATTTTCTAATACAACATAATTTTTATCTGTACCTAAATGTCTTACTGAAGCCTCTAATAAATGTAGATGATTTCTTAAGCATAGCTTTTTGATATCAGTATTTGATGTTGAGTATAATTTAGTTCCTTCTCCACCATATTTCATATTGATATCATCAACATATTTCATAAGCTCAATTGCTTGATTCTTTCCAATATATTCATGTAGAGTTCCACCAAATTCATTTGTGATATTATATTTACCATCTGAAAATGCACCTGCACCACCAAAGCCATTCATGATTGCACAACTTTTACAATGAATGCATGATTTTACCTTTACTCCATCGATTGGACATTTCCTTTTTTCAAGTGGACTTCCACTTTCAAACATCGCAATTTTTAATTTATCATTATTTTTTAATAATTCATATGCTGAGAAAATTCCACCAGGACCAGCACCAATTATTATTACATCATATCTATCCATAAATTAAATCACCTCAACAACACTATTATACTTTTTTTCACTTATTTAAACAAGGGAAGAAAGATAAAAAGCCAGGCTCTAGCCTGACTTTTTGATTATCTATCTTCTCTAAAGTAGTTAGATCCAAGTGAAGCTGGTGGTTGAACCTGCTTCTTACCTACGATAGATGTAATTATTAAAATTAGGATTGTTACAACATAAGGTAACATTTTAACTATTTCAGCGCCTTCATTACTTACTGTAATAAAGCCAGCATAAGGAAGCTGATATAATAATGCGAATATAAATGAGCCAGCAATGCAAATTGTAGGTCTCCATACTGAGAATATTACAAGTGCTACTGCAAGCCATCCGAAAGTTTCGATTGAAATAGATTGCTCAAATCCGCCATGCATACAAACCATAATATATGTTAATCCACCAAATCCAGCAACTGCTGCACCAATGATTGTAGCTAAATATCTATATCTTGGAACACTTAGACCTGCAGCATCCGCAGTGGCTGGGCTTTCTCCAACAGCTCTTAATCCTAAGCCGATTTTTGTTTTCTTTAATATAAAAGCTGCAACTAATGCAAGAATAATTGCTAAATATATTAAGAATCCATATCCAAATAATAATCTTATGATATCAGCAGAATCAGTTGAAATATTAAACATATTGGTAAAGAATTTCTTTGATATTGAAGTTAGGAAATCAACAATTGAATTTTCATTATATGTGATTTTTTTCATCAAATACCACATAAATGTAGCAAACGCTGCACCAAATGTAGTTATTGATAAACCTGTAATATTTTGATTAGCTCTTAATGATACAGTCAAGAAACTATATAATAGTCCCATTATTCCACCAAAAATTAAAGTAAAAACAATTGAGAATATTATTATCATCGGACCATTATTTTTACCAAACATTAAAATTGCAATGACTATTCCAAAGATTCCACCCATACCACCAAAGCACATAATACCAGGAATACCCAAGTTTAAGTGTCCTGATTTTTCAGTGATTATTTCACCAACTGCACCAAAAAGGAAGATTGCAAAAATAGGTACTGCACCAATAATCCATGTTACGACTTCTGACATAATTATTCTTCCTCCTTTTCTTTAGAATTATCCTCTAATTCATCACCAATATATGTTTTGTCATCATTAGATATATTTTCATCAGGTTCAGTTTCAATAGTATTTGATTCAATATTTGAGTCTTCATTATTTTCTTCTATTTCTAGCTTATTATCAGCATTAATATGAGTATCTTCTTTCTTATTCTTTTTGAATAATTTATCAATGAAAGCAATAATCTTATTTGATACTTTAATGAAGAAACCTTCAATATATGAATATACTTTTGCTAAGAAATTAAAGAACTTATTATCTACTTCACCTTTATCATTTTTTCTTAATATAACTTTATATCTTGTAAAGAATGTACATCCAATAATAAAGAATATTACGATAGATGAAATAATTAATACTATTGATGTATCTGTAATACCTGCATTAGTTAAGAAATAATTTGTACCTGTATTTATAAATACAATCATAAATGTAGCAAGAATCATAAAATATGGTTTGAAATCAGCTAACCATACTACAATAATTGCGATAAATCCTTTACCACCTGTAACATTTGAATTAACAACATGGTTTAAACCATTTGTTAAAATAAATCCTATTAAACCACAAATTATACCTGTTACAATAAGAGTTCTAATAATTACGAATTTTACATTTATACCAACATATTTAGCAGAATTAATTGATTCACCAACAAGTGATAATTCAAATCCATGTTTTGTATGCTTAATATAAATTGAAACTGCAATAGTAAGTAATATTACTATAATAATTGGAGTTAAATACTGATAAATCATAGATAAAGAACCGTAATATACTGGATCTAAAGTATGACTACCACTTTTAGCAACAGCACTAACAAATAATGCTACAAGTTGTGTTGCAACATAGTTCATCATTAATGTAAATAGCGTTTCATTTGTATTCCAAAATGCTTTAAATATTGCAGGAATAACTGCCCATATGACGCCTGCTACTATCGCAGCAAATAAACTAATAAAAGCAAGCAATACATCATTTACATGTCCACCCATATAATATATACATATATAAGCAGCTAATGCTGATACTAAAATTTGACCATCAGCTCCAGTATTCCAATACTTCATTTTAAAGGCTGGAAGCAATGCTAGTCCTATTGCAAGTAAAATTGCAATATCCTTTAGGAATACCCAAATTCTATTAACACTTCCTAATGTACCTTCAAATAAAGAACCAATAAATACAAATGGATTAACTCCATATACAGCTCCAACAATTATACAAGATACAATAAGAGATAATATTATAGCAATTGCCTTAATTGCCACAAGCTTTCTTTTGGATACATCTGTTCGTCTAGCAATGTGAAATAGAGGTGATTTTTGTTTTGCAGTTGTCGCTTCCATTATTCCACCTCCTCATTTTCTTTAGTATCATTATTATTTTGATTATCTAAAGAAATATCTTCATTTCCAAGATTTTTCCATTCTTCTTCAGAAAGTTGAGAATCTTTAGCTTTACCCCAAGCTCTTTCACTTTGCTCTTTAAGTAAGTTAAGAGAACCTGTCATCATAAGTCCTAGTTTTTCTTTTGTGGTTTTAGCAGCATGTACTACACCCATTACTTCACCATGACATAATACTAAGATTTTATCACATAGAGCAAGCATAACATCTAGGTCTTCACCAACAAATAGAATACCCACGCCTTTTTCCTTTTGCTCATTTAAAATATCATATATACCATATGCAGAATTAATATCTAGTCCTCTTACTGGGTATGCAGTAACTATTACATTAGGACCGGCCTCTATTTCACGACCTACTAATACCTTTTGTACGTTACCACCTGATAATTTTCTTACTGGGGTTTCTGTTGAAGGTGTTACTATATTTAATCTTTCGATTAGCTTAGCAGCTCTATCTCTAGCACCTTTTCTATCTACAAATATACCCCTACCATCACCATAATTTTTTAGCATCATATTATCTGTAATTGAAAATGATGGAGCAAGTCCCATACCAAGTCTATCTTCAGGGATAAATGACATAGAAATACCTTTTTTAATTATTTCTTTAGCTTTAAGCCCTATAATACTTTCACCCTTATGAGCAATACTACCTGAAACAATTGGCCTAAGTCCGGCTATTGCTTCGCATAATTCTTTTTGTCCGCAACCAGCGATTCCTGCAATACCTAGCATTTCTCCACCACGGATATAGAATGAAACATTTTTAATTGCCCTTGAACCATCATCTGCATTTACATTTAAATCTCTTATTTCAAGTAATGGTTTATCAAAATTTGTTATTGCACGATTGATTTTTAACTCAACCTTTTTACCAACCATCATTTCAGTTAATTGTTGTTCAGCAATATCTTCAGTATCTACTGTACCAATATATTTACCTTTACGTAAGATTGTAACTCTATCTGAAATTTCCAAAACTTCATTTAATTTATGAGTAATGATAATAATTGATTTACCATCATCTCTCATAGCTCTTAATATTTTAAAAAGCTTTTCAATTTCTTGTGGAGTAAGAACTGCAGTTGGTTCATCTAGAATTAAAATATTAGCCCCTCGGTATAATACTTTTATGATTTCAACAGTTTGTTTTTCAGAAACACTCATATCATATACTTTTTTCTTTGGATCTAGTTCAAATCCATATTTACCAGCGATATAAGCTACTTCTCTATTTACTTCGCTTTCTTTATATCTTCTTCCTGTTTTCATACCAAGAATAATATTTTCTGCGGCAGTAAAAATATCAACAAGCTTAAAATGCTGATGAATCATTCCTATACCATATTTAAAAGAATCTTTAGGTGTTTTGATAACTACTTGCTTACCATCAATTAATATCTCGCCAGAATCTGGATAGTAGATACCTGATATCATATTCATTAAAGTTGTTTTACCAGAACCATTTTCTCCAAGAAGTGATAATATTTCACCTTTTTTAACATTAAGTGAAACATTGTCGTTAGCAATAACACTGCCAAATGTCTTTGTTATGTTTTTTAATTCGATTGCATATTCAGACATAAAATAACCCCTTTATAATTAGCCATTAAGGGCGGAATATCAAATTATACTCCGCCCTACATACATATTTAAAATTAATTATTTAGTAATTTCAGTAATTCCATCAATTCTTAAATCAAAATAAGGAGCACTTCTAAATTTAGACTCTTGGAATACACCATTTGAAATAACTTCAGTTTCACCAACATAGTCACCCATATCATCAACATCTGCTTCATATGTAGTAATTGTTTTACCACCAACAGTGAATGTTGTAGTATCGAATACATTTAAAGTACCAGCAACTAATGCAGCCTTTACTTCATCCATCTTAGCTTGAGTACCTTCAGCAGCAATTGAGCTTGCAGGATATACTTCAACTGCACCATTAGCAATTGTACCTGTCCAGTCATAGCCCATATCCTTGCCGTCTAAAGTATTTTGTATGAAATATCTAAAGAATGGTCTCCAGTTAATTCTAGAAGAAGTTAAATAAGAATCCTCTAATGCTGTATTAGCTCCATTATAGAATACATTAGGTACGCCCTTATTATTACATACTCTTGGGCATCCTTGAGAGTCAGCATGTTGAGAGATTAATACACACTTATCATCATCGATTAATGTTGTAGCAGTTGTTGCTTCAGCATTTTCATCATACCAGCTATTAGTATATCTAACAGTCATTGTAGCATTTGAAACTATTGACTTAACACCTAAATAGAATGAAGTATAACCAGATACTACTTCAGCATAAGGGAATGCACCAACATAACCAACCTTAGGTTGAACTGATGAATTCTTAGCCATCATATCCTTTAATTTCATACCAGCAGCAACACCAGCAATATATCTACCTTCGTAAATTGAAGCAAATGCATTTTGATAATTATCTAATTTTTCAGTATGAGCCTTAGTTCCTGTAGCATGAGCGAATTGAACATTAGGGAATTCCTTTGCAGCTCTAATCATATGAGCTTCATGACCAAAAGAGTCAGCAAATACACCCTTACATCCTGAATTTACTAAATCTTTTGCAGCAGTATAACAAGCTTCGCCTTCTTCTACGCCAACTTTTAATACTGCTTGAACATTTAGTTCTTTACAAACATCTTTTGCAGCATCGATGAAGTTCTTATCATAAGTTGAGTTTTCATCATGTAAGAAGATGAAACCGAATTTTCCTTTGCTTTCTTCAGATGTTGTTTCTCCGTTTCCGCCATTACAACCAGTTAATGATAGTGCAGCAACACCACAAATAGCTGATAAACCTAAAAAACCTACTATTTTTTTCATTATTTTCTTCTCCTCTTTTTCGTAGCATCCTCGAATAATAATAAAATAAGCTTTCCTTAAAAAAAGAAAGCTTCATAAATAGCATTTAGCCACTTCGTAGTGCAAGCATTAATGGTGCTTGCGTAGAAACTTTCCCACCATATTAGGGTAATTATACGAAAAAATTTTACATATTATTCCTGACAAAAGTATTATATACCATTTTTAATATAATTAAAATACATTTTTTTATAAAGTGTTTATAAAGTGCTTACAAGCTTTTTTTATCAATATCTTTTACTAAAATATTAAAATGACAATCATTATCTTCTCTATAAACATAATATAATCTATCAGGATTGTTAAAATTATAAATTAGCTCTTGATTACATGAATAAAAAGTATATGTACCTGGTTTAAGCTCAACATCTAAAAATCCATTATCGTTGAAATCATATTCTTTGTTTTTTATTGTCAATTTATTTCTTTTAATTGTTAAATCATCGGTAAATAGTGTAAATTTTTGTTTCTTCGAAAAAAGCATAATCATCACCTATTAAAAAGAATCCAGCAAATGCTAGATTCTATCTTCTTCTTGTTTCTAATTCTTGTTTATCTCTAATGTCATCATCAGATAATCTTAATAAGAATACACCAGGAGCTACAAATGCGAATATACATGATAAAATACCAAATAATTTAATATCCTTTTTAACTTTAGCCTTTTCAAGCTTTTGAAGAGATAAAATTGATATTACTGCACATGCACCACCATATACTAATAAAAAGATTCCAACTAATAACATTCCCATTGCACCTTCAGCTGTATATTCAGGTAAAACCTCAGCCTCAGGAATATAAATATCACCTGTTGATCCAATAATTTCAGCAACAGATGTAGTAGATACTATTTCAGTTGTTGTATTTGCTGCATTATTAACTACACTTGTCATATAACCAGACATTCCCATTAAGCAAATGCCTAGGATTACAAAAACAACTCCAGCTACTGCAGTCATTATCAATATAATTCTTGATATGAGTTTCATAAGCTTCCCTCCATATCCATTATTCTTAATTATAACCTATTTTTTATTCTTTATCAATAAACTATTATTCTTCAATATCAGCTAAGCTTTCAGTTAAATATTTTAAAGTAAGCTTATCTCCTGCATTTCCGCATTCAGCTGACTTATTTAACCAGTATAAATAATATCTATCAGCTGGCATATAAGTTGAACATAAAAGATAAATATCAGCTAACACATGATAAATATTTTCATTTTTATTATCTACTTCTTTAAAACAAATGCTTGTTAGATTATAAACATCCTCTAATGATAAGCCATATTCATTACTATAAAGAGAATAAAAAGCCTTTGAAATTGCAGTTGCATTTCCTTCTTTATCATCAGTTATTTCTATTTTTAAGCTATCAATAACCTTAGAATTAATATATTTTAAATATTCATTTCTTTCTCTTGCAGTAATAGATTTATATCCACAATTAGGGCAAAAATGAATTATTCCATCTTTTTCATTTATTACGGTTTCACATACCTTGCATTTACATTCCATACTTTAAACCCTCTCTATGTAATAGTATATCATTTTTTATATGTAATATAAAAGAAAAAAATAGCAAAAAATGCTATTTTTTTACAATTAATTTTGATTTTTATAATAATCCTTATTTTCGTTACAACAAGAGTCGCATGGATCTTCAATTTCTGTTTCAGTAAGTGATAAAAAATCGCTACATTTTATTTCATTATTATAGATTTCATCTTTAATAAATTCATTCGTTTTTTTACATTTTCTACCAAAAACATATTTACACATTAAACATTGTGAATGCATAAAAATCCTCCTAGCAATTCTTCGAATAAATATAATATAAGCCTTTTAATAAAAGGTTTTTATCATAAATAATATCATGCTTTGAATGCTTGATTATTAAATTAGCTAAACCACCAGTTGCGATAACTATTAAATCCTTACCTAATTCTTCTTTAATTCTATCAATTAATCCATCAATTAATGCAGCACTACCATAAATAATTCCTGATTTCATACAATCAATAGTATTTTTACCGATTAATGCCTTAGGCTCATCTAGAGAAATATAAGGTAATTGAGATGCATTAGATGATAATGAATCAAGTGATGTTTTGATTCCTGGTATAATCATACCACCAATATGATTCTTATTTCCATCGATTACTGAAATAGTTGTTGCTGTACCCATATCAATAATTATTGCAGGAACCTTATATTCTTCAATTACGCATACCGCATCACATACTCTGTCGGCACCAAGTGATTGAGGGTTTTCAATTTTTATTGATAGACCTGTTTTAATTCCAGGACCAACAACTACAATCTTTTTATCACCTAGCATTAATTTAAGGGCAGTAATAATTTGATTTGTAACCTCTGGTACTACACTTGATACAATTGTCCCCTCAATTGTATCATTATTAACCTTAAATATTTCTAGCATTTGTTGAAATTGAATTGCAAAATCAATTTCAGTTTTTTTCTTGTCTGTAGCTATTCTAGCTGAATTTAAAATTTTAGTTCCCTCTAATAATCCAATAACTATATTTGTATTTCCTATATCAAAAGCAAGTATCATAATAATCTCCTATAGTGTAATAATTTTATCTAATATCATATTAGCTAAATTATCCTTTGTATCAAAAGGAAGCTCTACTGTTTCATTTTTAGTAATTAAAGTTATTTGATTTGTATCAGCCTTAAATCCTGTTTTATTAGAGCCAATTGTATTTGCACAAATCATATCTGCATTTTTCTTATCAAGCTTTTTCTTACTATTTTCAATTAAATTCTCAGTCTCCATTGAAAATCCAATAATCTTTTGATTATTTTTCTTATTTTCACCTAAGAATTTTAAAATATCATTTGTTCTTTTTAGTGATAATGACATATCATTATCTGTCTTTTTAATTTTAGTATCTACATATTCTATCGGTGTATAATCAGCTACTGCGGCAGCCATAATAATATAATCATATTCAGAATATGTTTTTTTAATTACCTCATACATATCATTTGCTGAAGAAATATTAACTAAATTAATATCATCGTATAGCTTTAAATCATTTATACTTGATACAACTGTTACATCAGCACCTCTAAGATATGCCTTATTCGCAATAGAAAAGCCCATTTTACCGCTTGAATGGTTTGTTATATATCTAACTGGATCTATTGCCTCTTTTGTTGGTCCTGCAGTAATTAATACCTTTTTACCAGTTAAATCATGGTTATATAAAAGATGATATAAAATTCTATCTAATAATTTATTTTCATCCTCTAATTTACCAACACCTAAATCTCCACAGGCAAGCACACCATTTTTAGGCTCTATGATTTCATATCCATAATTTTTTAATTTTGTTAAATTATTTTGCAAAATTGGATTATTATACATATTTGTATTCATTGCAGGAGCTATTAATTTAGCTTTAGTAAAAGCGAATAATGTTGTTGTTAGCATATCATCGCATATACCTGATGCAATTTTTCCAATAACATTAGCTGATGCAGGTGCTACTAAAAATAAATCTGCCTTTTTAGCAAGTGATACATGTTCTACCTTAAATTCAAAATTACGATCGAATGTATCAACTAAGCATTTATTTTTTGTTAATGTTTCAAAAGTAATCGGATTAACAAAATTTGTAGCATTTTTTGTCATTATTACATGAACATCAGCATTTAATTTAACTAGCATAGATGCTAAATTACAAATTTTATAAGCTGCAATTGAGCCTGTAACACCTAAAATGACAGTCTTTCCTTTTAGCATAGAATTACCTCCTATTGGTCAGATAATTTTCCGTATTTTTCGTAATTAGTTTTTCTTATAATCTTATTATCATCATTTACAAATAAAACTGTAGGGGCATTAGCTTTAGCTTCTTCAGGAGTCATTTCAGCATATGCCATAATAATAATTTTATCTCCTACATTAGAACAAAGTGCTGCAGCACCATTAAGACAAATTATACCTGAGCCTCTTTTTCCTTTAATTGTATATGTTTCAAATCTAGCTCCATTATTAACATCAACTATTTGAACCTTTTCATATTCAAGGATTTTAGCTTCATCTAATAAGTCTTCATCTATTGTTATTGATCCAACATAATCAACGTCTGCTTCTGTAACAGTTGCACGATGGATTTTTGATTTTAGCATTGTAATAATCATAATTATTAATCCTCACACTTATAAATAAAATTATCAATTAATCTAGTCTTACCAATATAAACTGCGATAGCACATAGGATTTCACCTTTAATTGTATCAATATATTGGATATTTTCATTATCTACAATTGATACATAATCTACTCTAGCAAGCTTTTCAGTTTCTAAATTCTTAGTAATTATTTCAATTACCTTATTAGCATTTCTTTCACCATTTTTAATCGCTTCTAAGCCTAATTTTAATGATTTAGATAGGATTAATGCAGCTTTTCTTTCTTCAGCATTTAAATATGTATTTCTAGAAGATTTTGCTAGGCCATCTGCTTCTCTAATGATAGGACAACCAACAATTTCAATATCAAAATTTAAATCCTTAACGAATCTTTTTACAACAGCTAGCTGTTGAGCATCCTTTTGGCCAAAATATGCTCTATTTGGTGTAACAATATTAAATAATTTAGTTAATACTGTACATACTCCACCAAAGTGAACTGGTCTTTTAGCTCCACATAAATTTTCAGATACCTCAGTTGTATTAACTAATGTAGTAAAATGTGAACCATACATTTCTTCAGGCTCAGGGTTAAAAATCAAATCAGCACCTGCAGATTCAACTAATGCCTTATCACGTTCGATATCTCTAGGATAAGATGCTAAATCCTCGTTTGGACCAAATTGAATTGGATTAACAAATACTGATACGACAGTCTTATCATTTTCAGATACAGATTTTAATATTAAACTCTTATGTCCTTCATGTAAATATCCCATAGTAGGAACAAAGCCAACGCTTAATCCTTGTTTTTTCCATTCTTTTACTATTTCTCTTACTTCTTTTACAGTTTTAACTAATTTCATATTATTTTCCCTCTACTTCTTTCATTACTTCATTATATACATCATCAGAGATCATATATGTATGTTCCTTAGATGGATATTCCATTGCTTCAACCTCTTGTTTATATTCTTTGAATGCCTTAACTTCTTCATCATGTAAATTTGCAAATTTCTTAACAAATTTAGCTGGTTCATTATTTGAATATCCTGTCATATCCTGCCATACTAAGACTTGACAATCACATTCATTAGAGGCTCCTATACCTATTGTTGAAATATGTAATATTTTAGTAATATATTCAGCTATTCTTCTTGGTACACATTCTAATGTAATAGCGAAGCATCCTGCCTCCTGTAATGCTATACAATCATTAATTAGCTTTATTGCTGATTCCTTTTGTTTAGCTTGTACCTTATATCCACCCATTGAGTTAACAGATTGTGGTGTTAAGCCTAAATGACCTACAACTGGAATACCAGCTTTTGTGATTGCTTTAATTTCATCAATATAAGCACCTTCAATTTTAACAGCTTGACAGCCAGTTTCTTTCATTAATCTACCAGCATTTCTAATAGCCTCTTCCTTAGATACCTGATAAGACATAAATGGCATATCAACTACAACAAATGTATTTTTAACACCTCTAACTACAGCCTTACCATGATGAATCATATCCTCCATTGTTACTGCTAGAGTATCAGGATATCCAAGCATTACCATACCAAGTGAATCACCAACTAATATTGCATCAATTCCAGCTTCGTCTATATTTTTAGCTGTTAGGTAATCATATGCTGTAAGCATAGTCATTTTCTTTTTACCCTTATTTTCTTTAAAAGTATTAATAGTTACCATATTATTCCTCCAATAGCTTCTTTAATTTACTATAATCAATATTATTATTCTTAAGACTTGCCATATTAACCAAATTTAGTCCTAGCATCTTATAAATAATTAAATTATTACCAGCTAATTCATTTAAATGCATTTTAACGGTATTATAATCATTTCTAATGATTGGACCTGTTAAGGCTAATACACTACCATAATGTAAAATATTATCAATATTATTTTTAATTAATGGAAAATAAATATTTATATCATCTATTCCTACTTCCTTATATAATGATTCTCCAATATTTATTATTGAACATACCATATTAGATACAATAGATGATGCTAAATGATATTTAGCCTTATCATTTTTATTTATCATTTTTACCCTTTTAAATAAACATATTATTTCATTAATATATTTATCACTACCTTCTAATGTATAATAAATATTATCTAAATTCTTATATGATTCATATTTATCATTAAACGCATAAATGGGATGTAATGAATAACAATAATTCTTATCATTAAGCTTTCCAAATATATCTGTTGTTTTTAAACCAGATGTATGTATTAATATTTTATTTTCCACATGTAAAGCTATTAGCATATTAACGACATCTTTTATTGAATCATCGTTAACAGTTAAAAAAAGAGTATCACAATTACATAATAATTCATTTATGTCATCGTAATACTCACTAATACTAAATCCTGCCATTTCTTTAGCGTCTTCTATATTTCTTGAATAAACAGCATAAACATTATTATAATTAATGTTTAACCACTTAGCTAAAGAAAAGCCTACCTTACCGGCTCCAATAAAACCAATTCTCAAAATGACCACCTCACTAATATAATTTATTACTAATATCATTTAGCTCTAAGCCATGAATAGTTTTATTTATTAATTTTTAGTTCTTAGTAAAGTTTTACATACATAAATACTTTCTAATATTCTTTACGGAATAATTATATTCTTTTATTTATAAAAATACAACTATTATTTTTCTTACTTTAATATTTCTACATTTCCATATAAATCTAATAATTCATTATCAACTTTAATAACTAATTCATTAATCTTTTTTTCTATTACTTCTATATTTTTAGATTTAAATGCTTTATCTATATGATTACATAGAAAAACAAAAGTTTTTTCAACATCCATATTCATTTCTGGTCTATAACCATTAGCTATTAATTCTAAATATACATTGTATACTGCTTTTAAATATAATTTATTATCTTTGATATAAATCTTTTTAATATCAAAATCACCTAAATTGTAATTATTAGCAAAAAAATCTAATGTCATAATCATCACCTAGTCTTTAAGCATTGCCCAGTCAATTTCAGGTGCATTATCTAAATCTATAAAGCATTCTTTAATTAAATCATTTGTCTTTGATATTTCTCTTACAAATAATTCAGCTACCATTACAGCACCTTCATATCTTAAATGAGAATGATCATCTTTTCCTTCAATACATGTAGAATAAGTATTAGGTGGGAATATAAGATGGAAATCCTTAGTTTTTTCTTCACCAAGCTTTGTATATAAATCCATTGTTAGCTTATTTAAATCTATACATGTATAATTATTCTTCTTACAGAAATCTAGCATTGCAGCAGGATAATCACCATGGCTATTTATACATACACCATTTTCGAATTTATGTCTTGTTATTGATGTAGCATATACAATATGTCCACCTTTTTTCTCAACTTCTTTTGCAAAATATTTTAGGTTATCTTGATATTCACCAAATGGTTCTGTATATCTAGTTAAATCATACTTCTTTTCGTCATTATGTCCAAATTGACAAATAACAAAATCACCTTTTTGTAAGCTATTTAAAATTTTATCAAATCTTCCTTCAGCAATAAATGATTTTGATGATCTACCATTTTCAGCCTCATCAAATACTAATATTCCTTCTTTAACAAATAAATTTAATACCTGTCCCCAGCCTGATTGTGGGTATGTATAGAAATTATTAAATTTCATTGTTGAATCACCCATCATATAAATATTCATATACATCAATCCTCCTTTAAGATTAGTATAATACATTTTTTATATTTATAATAATATAATTGAAAAAAAATAAAGAGGATGACTATGCATCCTCAATAGTTCTTACTTAAATCTTTTTCTAGCTTCTTGTCTTTTTTGCTTGCGGACATCGCTAGGCTTTAAATAATATTGACGCTTTTTCGCCTCTTGAAGGTTACCAGATCTTGAAACATCGCGTTTAAATCTACGTAATGCATCTTCGATGCTTTCTTTTTCACGTACAACAATTTTTGGCATCACTAAGCCTCCTTCTTGGGACGAATTCCGAGTGTTATTATATCAAAGAATTTTTTTATTGTAAAGCACTTTTTATTCATTTTTATAAAATTAGTCTATTTTTATGACTTTTCCAACAATAAAATCATCTTTATATTCAACTAATTTAACATCAACAAGCTTTCCAATTAAAAAATCATCCTTATCAACTCTTACCTCTAAATAATTAGATGTATGGCCTATTGTTTCATTATTATTTGATTGTTCAAAAATAACTGATGCGGTAGAGTCAATGAATTTCAAATAATATTCCTTTTCTAATTCTTTAGATATTTTAATTAATTTTGATGTTCTTTCCTTTTTGATATTATCAGGTAATTGCTTCATTTCTGCTGCCTTAGTATTTTTTCTCATTGAATATGGAAATACATGAAGCTTTGAAAAACCAACCTTTTTAATAAATTCTACTGAATTATTATATTCTTCTAAAGTTTCAGTAGGGAAGCCTACAATAACATCAGTAGTTAATGAGATATCTGGTCTTGCTTCCTTTAGCTTATTAGATATTTCTAAAAATTTATTTGTATCATATTTTCTTCTCATATCCTTTAATACAACATCACTTCCTGATTGAAGTGGTAGATGGATATGACTTGCGATAACTAAGTTATTTTTTAATAAATCAATAAATTCATCATCAATTTGAGTTATTTCAATTGATGATACTCTTATTCTTTTTATATCAGGGATATTTTCTAATATTAATTTAACAAATTTAGAAAAATTAGTATTAGTATCCTTATCATAATATTTACCAATATCTATTCCTGATAATACTACTTCCTTATATCCTAGGTTAGCTATATCCTTTAATTCTCTTAGGGCTAGCATTAATGGCTTACTTCTAACTGGACCTCTAGCATAAGGTATTACACAATAGCTACAAAAGTTTTGACAGCCATCCTCTATTTTAACAAAGGCTCTTGTGTGATCAAACATAGTTGCAGTTAGGGGCTCGTAATCCTTATTATGCAATATATCTAATATATTTACATATTTTTCTTTTTGATTATTTTTTAGCATATAATCAATTTTTTCTACAGCTTCACCCTTATTACTATTACCTAAAAGAATTGTTACACCATCAATTTCTTTTGCTTCCTCATTAGATTGAATATAGCAGCCCATTGCACAAATAATCGCATTCGGATTCAATTTGATACATTTGTGAATCATTTGACGTGATTTAGAATCTGCCATATTAGTTACACTACAGGTATTTATAATAAATGCACTACAATCGCTTGAGGCATCTCCTACCTCATAGCCTAGCTCAATGAATTTATCCTTTAAGGCATTTGATTCATATGTATTAACTTTACAGCCTAATGTAATAAATCCAATTTTAGTCATTTTTTAACTCCAATTCATAGCTAATTGCAGAAAGTGCATATAAAGGTGCAGTTTCAGTTCTTAAAATTCTTGGTCCTAATGATGCAGGAATAAAACCTTGGCTCAATAAACAATTAAGCTCAGTTTCATCTATTCCACCTTCGGGTCCAATAACAATTGCTACTTTATCATTTTCTTTTAATTGCTTAATGATATTTTTAAATGCTTTTAATTCATTATTTCTTGCATTTTCTTCGTAGCATAAAATTTTATAATCATATTTACTAAAATCAATTTGCTTAAGTGATATGATATCTGGGATTTTTGGAATAATCAATCTCTCACTTTGTTCAGCTGCTTCCTTTGCTATTTTTCTAAAGCGAGTTAGCTTAGAATCCTTTTTCTTTTCTTCAAGCTTAAATACACTTCTTTTCATTAATGTAGGGATAATTTCAGATACTCCAAGCTCAGTAGAATGCTTAATAATATCATCTAATTTATCACCCTTAGGATAACCTTGATAAATAGATATAAAAACCGGCAATTCAGTATTGCCGATTTTTTCTTCTATTATTTCATAAGTAACATAACTTTTAGTTATCTCATTAATTTTTGCAAGAAATACTTTTTTATTATTTCCAATTAATATTTTATCACCAGCTTTGTATCTCATAACATTTGATATGTGAAATACATCATCTGATGTTATTTTATTATTTTTAAAATCATCATCACTTATAAAATATTTTTGCATTATTATTGATCCTTATATTTCTTATATTTAATATGCATTAATACAAGAAGTGGAAGCATTATAGATCCTGCTAGAATAAATGTTGAAGCATTTACTAAAGCATAGATAACAATATTAACACCAGTATAAGATCCAGATGCAACAATTAATCCTGCGATTAATAAGAATACAGCAATAACCCAATCTACGATTGTAAGAACATCTGCACAAACAACTAATTTAGATAATACAGATGAAACATTATTTTTACCTGCATGACATACAGCCTTATAAGTTTCTTCATCCATTTGTTCTAAATAGATTACATCATATGCATATGGCTTTAAATCTTTTCTTTCATCATCAGCACCCTTATTATTTTCGATTAATTCAGCAACAAATAATAATTGCATATTATCTAAATTTCTATATAAAGAATATAATCCTTTATATTTTTTAGGTGTTGATATTTTTTCTAGCTTACTAAAATCAATAGTAGTTTCTTCCTTTTGGCTAAAGCAACCAAATTTGATAAGGTTTAATGCCTTTTCGTTATCTTCTCTATCTCTTTCTGCTAATAATAATTTTTCATATTCCTTTAAGCCTTTTACATCATCTTCAGGCTTAACATCTGAAACTTCAACTTCTTCTAATCCTTCAAATTGATTTTGTTCCATTTTAAAGATCCTCCTAATTAAAAATCCAAATAAATTATAGCAATTTAAGACTAATTATTCAAGTTTTATCTTTAAAAGATAAGTAGATACGAAAAAAAGCATATCGAAATATGCTTTTTACTTAGTTTTAACAAAGCTATGTCCAAGTGGTTTGAATAAGAATGAACCAATCTTGAAATATTGTCTTCCAAATGGAATACCAATGATTGTTATATGTAAAATTGCACCCCAAACATAGAATGCTCCTACAATAACTATACCACCAATTATTAGCCATAATACATTTAAAAATACTTTAAATCCATTACAATTTACATCTTCTACTGTTTTACCAAATGGCCATAGAACAAATCCTGCTAGCTTAAAGAATTGGATTCCTAGTGGAATTCCAATGATTATAATGCAGAAAAATAAGCCAATAAAAAATAATGCAATTGCTGCTATTAGGCCACCAAGTAAAAACCATAATATATTTCCTATTGTTTTCATGCGTCCTCCCTATTTGCTTAAAAGTATAATACTTTTTAGTAATTTTTTCAAACAAAAATGCAGGTTACTAGCCTGCATAATTTTTACTTAAATATATTTTTAAATCCTTGAACAAATCTATCCCATGGAGATTTCTTTTCTGATTTTTCACATTCCTTTAATTGCTCATATAGCTTCTTTTCACTAGAAGATAATGATGTTGGAACTTGGACATTACAAATAACATATTGATCTCCTCTGCTCATTCCGCCTTTAGGGTTTTTAGTACCTCTTCCCTTTAGACGTAATTTTGTTCCTGGCTGTGTACCTGCTGGGATTTTCAAATCAATAGGTCCATCAATTGTTGGAACCTGAATTGTATCTCCAAGTGCAGCTTGAGCAATTGAAAGTGGAATTTCAAGAATAATATCTTGACCATTACGCTTAAAGTTTGGATGTTCTTGAACATTAAATTGAATGTATAAATCTCCTGGCTGACCACCATTAAAGCCTGATTGACCGTATCCTTCCATACGAAGTGACATACCAGTTTGAATACCTGCAGGAATTGTTATTTCAACATCCTTAGTTCTTCTTACTCTACCAGTACCATTACATTCAGGACACTTCTTAGTAATTGTCTTACCCTTACCACGACAATCTGGACAAACTGATTCAACAGTTGATGTACCAAAAATTGTTTGTTGACGCATGTATACTCTACCACGTCCACCACATTTTTGACATGGCTTAATATCATTTTTAGATGCAGCACCTGAACCACCACATTGGATACAGTCCTCTTCAACTGATAATCTAACCTTTTTCTTACAGCCGAATACTGCTTCTTCAAAAGTGATAGTCATTTGTTTTTCTACATCGGCACCTTGTCTTGGGCCATTTGATGATTGTCTTCTTCCACCACCAAAGAATGAATTAATGATGTCATCAAAACCACCAAAGCCTCCGAAGCCACCCTCAAAGCCTTGGCCACCACCAAAGCCAGCTGTAGGATCTTCAAAGCCAAATTGATCATATCTTGCCTTTTTATTAGGGTCAGATAATGTCTCATATGCTTCATTTATCTCTTTGAATTTTTCTTCGGCACCTGGTTCTTTATTAATATCTGGGTGATATTTTTTAGCCATTTGACGATATGCTCTTTTTATTTCATCATCTGAAGCACCTTTTTGAAGTCCAAGTACTTCATAATAATCTCTTTTATTAGCTGCCATAGGGCCACCTCCATTTTAAAGCATTAATGAAGGGCAAATTAATGCCCTTCAATTTATTTTATTATTGAACGTCTGAGAAATCAGCGTCTACTGAATCACCGTGTCCACCATTTGATGCGCCACCGTTGTTGTTACCACCATCAGTAGGATTTCCTTGAGTTTGTTGATATGCCTTAACAGCTATATCTTGAGCAACCTTTTGTAATTCATCCTTCTTAGTTCTAATTAAGTTCATATCCTTAGTTTCTAATGCCTTTTCTAATTCATTACATAAGTTTTCAGCATTAGCCTTTTCAGTAGGATCAACATTTTGAAGGTCATTTAAAGCCTTTCTTGTTTGGAAGATTAATTGGTTAGCTTCATTTAATAAATCAGCTTCTTCCTTACGAGCCTTATCAGCTTCAGCATTTTCTTCAGCTTCCTTAACCATTCTATTGATTTCATCTTCAGATAATCCTGAACCAGATTGAATTGTAATCTTTTGTTCCTTACCTGTACCTAAGTTCTTAGCTGATACATTAACGATACCATTAGCATCGATATCAAACTTAACTTCAATTTGAGGAACACCTCTTGGTGCAGCAGGAATATCACCTAATTGGAAACGACCTAATGTCTTGTTATCAGCTGCCATTGGACGTTCACCTTGTAATACATGGATATCAACAGCTGGTTGGTTATCTGCAGCAGTTGAGAATACTTGTGATTTAGAACAAGGAATTGTTGTATTTCTATCAATTAATCTAGTAAATACACCACCTAATGTTTCAATACCAAGTGATAATGGTGTAACATCTAGTAATAATACATCCTTAACGTCACCTGTTAATACACCACCTTGAATTGCAGCACCCATAGCTACAACTTCATCTGGGTTAACGCTCTTATTAGGTTCCTTACCTAATTCTCTCTTAACTAATTCTTGAACAGCAGGGATACGAGTTGAACCACCTACTAATAATACTTGATCTAATTCCTTTGGAGTCATTTTAGCATCAGATAATGCTCTTCTAACTGGTCCTAAGCATCTATCAACTAAATGACGAGTTAATTCATCAAATTTAGTACGAGTTAATGTTCTATTTAAATGTAGAGGTCCTGCAGCACTCATTGAAATGAATGGTAATTGAATTTCAACAGATGTAACACCTGATAAATCCTTCTTAGCCTTTTCAGCTGCATCCTTTAATCTTTGTAAAGCCATCTTATCATTTGATAGGTCAACACCTGATTCAGTCTTAAATTCAGCAATTAACCAATCCATAATACACTTATCGAAGTCATCTCCACCAAGCATATTATCACCAGCAGTTGATAATACTTCAAATGTACCATCAGCTAAATCTAGGATAGATACATCGAATGTACCACCACCAAGGTCGAATACTAACACCTTTTGTTCTTTATCAGTCTTATCAATACCATAAGCTAATGCAGCAGCTGTTGTTCATTGATGATTCTTAATACTTCAAGACCAGCAATCTTACCAGCATCCTTTGTAGCTTGACGTTGTGCATCATTGAAATATGCAGGAACTGTAATTACAGCTTTAGAAACTGTATCACCTAAATAAGCTTCAGCAGTCTTCTTTAAGTTTTGTAAAATCATAGCTGAAATTTCTTGTGGTGTATATTTCTTACCATTAATATCTACCTTATATGATGAATCACCCATATGTCTCTTAATTGAAGAAACAGTATTAGGGTTAGTGATAGCTTGACGCTTTGCAACATCACCAACTTGGATTTCATCACCCTTGAATGCAACTACTGATGGAGTAGTTCTAATACCTTCTGCGTTAGGAATAACTTTAGATTCCTTACCTTCCATAACACAAACACATGAATTTGTAGTACCTAAGTCAATACCAATTACTTTATTTGTCATAATTATTCTTCCTCTTTTCCTTCATTATCATTAGCCTCTTCTTTAACAGGCTTCTTATTTACAATAACCATTGTTGGTCTTAATACTCTATCTTTATACATATAACCTGGTTGCATAACCTTAGTTATAATATTATCATCAACATTTTCATCTGCTGATGTTTCAACAGCTTGCATACACTTTGGATCAAACTCAACTCCAACCTTTGCATTAATTGGGGCAAGTCCTTCGTTCTTTAAAATATCTGTAAGCTGATTTGTAATCATCTGGAATCCAATTACATAATTTTGAATTTCAGGTGATGGAGCAGGCATATTAACTATTTGAACTAGCATATCAATTGGATTAATTAATTCTCCAATTACAGTTTGAGATGCATATTTTCTATCCTTAATTGCCTGATCATTAATTCTCTTTTGGAAGTTTTGACTATCTGCGTAAGCTTTTAAATATTCATTTTTAAGCTTAGCATTTTCTTCCTTTAGCTTAGCTATTTCAAGCTCTAGCTTTTCTATTTTTTCTTGTTCCTTAGACTTCTTTTCTTTCTTAGCTTCCTTTTTATTTTCTTTAGCCTCTTCAGTCTTAGGAGCATCAGTTGCTATATCTTCTTCAACTTTTTCTTCGAATTTTTTTTCTTTAATTTCTTCTGCCAATTTCAGCACCTACCTTTTATCTAACTTCTTCATACTCTTTGCTACATACTCAAGTAGAGGAACTGTAGCACGGTAGTTCATTCTAGTTGGACCAACTAATATAATTGAGCCAGCCACATTTTCATTAATTGAAAACGGCATAGTGATTATTGAACATTCCTCTAAGCCATCACAAAGATTTTCAGTACCAATATGAATCTTCATACCAGCTTCTTCACCGGCAGCGAATGTTCTCATTATTTCGCCATCAATTGCTTTGATAATTTTTTGCATTGTCGTATGATCTTGGAATTCTGGTTGATTTAATAGCTTAGATAAGCCTGAATCAGTAGAATCACCCTTTAAGAATCTTGCAAATGCTTTAATCATGAAGTTTAAGATATCATCTCTAAAATCTACCATTTGTCTAATTCTAGGCTTTGATGCTTCATTTGATAAGATATCTCTAATTTCATAAATTGAATGACCATACATTGCATTATCAAACATTTGAATAATTCTCAATAAATCATCCATCTTAAATCCATTAGGTATAACTATACGCTGTGATTCAACACTACCACTTGATGTTACTATAAGTAATACTGCTTCATCATTTGAAAGTGGAACAATTTCCATTTTCAAAACCTTAGCTAAATCATTAGGTGATGTAATGATTGCTGAATAATAACCTGTTAATTCACTTAAGAAGCTTGTAATCTTTTTTATACAATCCTCTTTAGAATAATATTTATTATCCATTATTTCATCAACATATTTATAGTATTCAACTACATCATCATCTCTAATAATTAAATGATCAACGTAATATCTATAGCCTTGTTCTGACGGAACACGACCGCTTGAGGTATGTGTTTTCTTTAAATAACCTGTTTCCTCAAGATGCTGCATCTCATAGCGAAGTGTCGCAGATGAGAATGCTAAATAAGGTTTTTCTGTCAACGTCTTAGAACCGACTGGCTCATTAGATGTCACATATTCTTCAATAATTGCTTTTAAAATAAGTTTTTGTCTATCCGTAAGCATTTATTATCACCTCACATAGCTTTTTGCACTCCTATTATCCAAGTGCAATTGTATTATAAAACTTTATTTTGGCACTGTCAAGAAAAAAGTGCCAAAAATATTAAAATGAGTATCAATGTTATAAATTATTCATTTTCAAAAAGTTATAAAAATAATATCTACCATAAAAATAAGCCACAAGATTTATTAACCCTGTGGCTTTATCTTATTTGTTATAATAAATGAATATTACATTCTTCTAATGCTTTAATATCTTCTTCTGGCCAAATAGATGCTTGAACCTCACCAATATGAGCTTTCTTTAGCATAAACATACATAATCTTGATTGACCAATACCACCACCAATTGTAAGTGGTAATTTATCATTTAAAACATCTTGATGATACTTATCATTAATCTTATCTAATTCATTCTTTTCTTTCATTTGAGAATAAATAGAGTCCGCATCTACTCTAATACCCATTGATGATATTTCAAATGCGATATCTAATACATCATAATATAATAATATATCACCATTTAGCTTCCAATCATCATAATCCGCAGCTCTACCATCATGTGGAGCTCCTGATTTTAATTTAGCTCCAATTTGCATTAGGAATACTGCCTTCTTTTCCTTACAAATCTTTTGTTCTCTCATGCTTGGTTCTAAATCAGGATACATATCCTCTAGTTCTTGAGTAGTAATAAAGAAAATATCTTCAGGTAGGTTATGCTTAATTTGAGGATATTCAGTTTCTACTCTTTTAGCTAATGATTTTAATACAGAATAAATTTGCTTAACTGTATTTTTTAAATAGCTTTCATTTCTTATTTCTCTTGTAATAACCTTTTCCCAGTCCCATTGATCTACATAGCATGAATGCATTGTATCTAGGTCTTCATCTCTTCTAATCGCATTCATATTAGTATATAGACCCTCACCTGGTTCGAAGCCATATTTTGCTAATGCGTTTCTTTTCCATTTAGCTAAAGACTGAACTACTTCAACCTCTTCAGAAATATTTTTAACATCAAAAGATACTCTTCTTTCTGTACCATTTAAGTTATCATTTAATCCTGTTGATGGAAATACAAATAATGGGGCAGATACTCTTGTTAAATTTAATTCTTTGCATAAATCACGCTCAAAGCTATCTCTAACAAATTTAATTGCTTTTTCTGTTTCCTTAACAGACATTAATGGCTTATAATCCTTTTTTAAATATAATCTTTTCATAATCTTTCCCTCCATAAAAAAAGCCCTTAGATTTAATCTAAGGACGAAAATTCCGTGGTACCACCTTAATTCTGTATATAATATACAGCACTCAATTACTTTAACGCAGCTATACGTAGGGTTCTACTCTGTTCTTCCCTAATCCTCCGAGCTGTTGAAACAATTTATAACATTATCCTCTTTCACCAATTAGGACTCGCTTTAAATGTATTTAAACCATTCTTCTCTTCTTAGGATTCATATGACATTATTTTATAACAAATATGAATATTTGTAAATTATTTTTTGAAAAAGTTGATTTTTTTATTAAAAATTTTATAAAAATAAATAAAATTAAAATAATATTCATTTATCTAATGAAAGGATTATGAATTCTTTCAAATCCTATATCAGTTAAATCATTATGTCCTGGATAGCATTTAATATTATCAGAAAATATATTCATTAATTTATTTAATGATTCTTGCATTAAAGTCATATTGCCTGTAGGGAAATCGCATCTACCACAAGACATATTAAATAATGTATCACCTGTAAATAGGTCATTTCCTAATAAATAACAACAAGATCCTATAGTATGACCTGGAGTATAAATTACCTTAAATTCAAAATCTGATATTTTAATAATTTCATTATCACTAACAAATCTTATATCTAAATCAGATGTATGATATGGTGTAGTTCTTCCTATCATTTCATAAAGATTCTTATCATCCGAATTAAATAAATCTTCTTCTTTTTTATATAAATAGATAGGTAAATTACTAAAATATGTAATTCCATCTATATGATCCATATGCCCATGTGTAATTAATATTGCAAGAGGCTTATAATTTTTCTTAATATATTCAGCTGCGTTTTTATAGCTAAGACCTGGATCAACTATTATACATTCATTTTTATCATTAGAAATGACATAGCTATTAGTAAAATATAAGCCAGTTGTTAATGTTTCTATTTTCATTTTAATATCTTCTCCATTCCAATCTTTTGTGGTTTTAATCCAAGACTTTCATAAAATCTTTGGGCTTTATCATTTCCACTCCATACATTTAATGTGACATTATAACAATCATTTTCTTTAGCAAACTCTACTACATAATCATATAATTTATGGCCAATATGTTTTCCTCTTTCATTTTCATCTACACATAAATCATCTATATATAATGTTTTAATATTAGTTAATACATTATCATTTTCATGTCTAATAAAAATAGTAAAGGCATAACCTAAAACATGATTATTTTCAAAATAGACAAAAATAGGTCTATTTTTATCTTTAATAATTTCTTTTAATTCATCCTTAGTATATTTAGTAGCTGGCCCTTTAAATATATCTGGCCTAATATTATGGTGAACCATATCAACCTGAATTAATAATTTTAAAATATCATCAATATCTGATTCAATTGCTTTTCTTATCATTTTGTTGCACCTCACAAAAAATTATAACAAAAATATTAACTTTTTTACATTTTTTAAAATTTTTTTCCAAAATTTTATGATTTTATGTCTATGTTTATATAGAGACATATTTTTGGAGGATTAAAAATGAATGATAATGAATTAAAAATTGAAGAAATTAAACTTATGATTTATGAGGTTAGAGGACAACAAATAATGCTAGATTCTGATTTAGCAAAATTATATGATTACGAAACAAAAAATTTTAATAGACAAATTAAAAATCATATAAATCTTTTCAATGATTTTTGTAGATTTCAGTTGTTAAAAGACGAAATAGATTCACTATCGAGGTGCAAAAATTTCACCGCGATAATGCAAACTACAGGTGTAAAAGGAGGCAGAACTTCACATCCTTTTGCCTTAACACTAGATGGTATCAAGATATTATCTACTATCTTAAGAGGGCCTAATGTAGCCTCTATTACATCAGCTATAATTGAGGCTTTTGATGATATTAATAACAAGGATAGAATGTTAGAAAAACCGCTTAATGAAGCCAAAAATGGTAATTTAGTTAGATTTGAAAGTGGAGATATTTTATTAGATGTAAATGTATCTCCTGATGAAATTACAGTATGGTTAACTCAAAATGACTTAGCTAAATTATATGAAACGACAATACCTAATATTAGTATGCATTTAGCTAATATTTATGAGTCAAAAGAGCTAGATAAAGATTCAACTATTAAGAAAAACTTAACAGTTGCCTCAAATGGTAAAACTTACAATATGGTATATTATAATCTTGAAGTAGTTACTTCGATTGGATATAGAGTTAATACTAAAAGAGGTATTGAATTTAGACGCTGGGCTAATGATAAATTAAAACAATATTTAATTAATGGATATGCCATTAATACTAAAAGATGCTTAGATCATTCTGATATTTTAATTAAACTTCAAAATGAAATAAATGAATTAAAACAATTAATAGATTTAAAATCTCAAGTTGAAACTTTAACTGAAGATGTTAGAGAGCTTAAAGCCAATTTTATTGATCCTAATACTTATAAGCATTATCTAATATTAGACGGAAAAAGAGTTGAAGCTGATATTGCTTATCAATCTATTTATAAATTAGCTAAGAATTCAATTATTATAATTGATGATTATATAGATGTTAAAACATTACAATTATTAAAAATATGTGATCCTAATATTAAAATAACTATTATTACAGATAATAAAGGTAAGAATAGTATTAATAATAATTTTATTAATGATTATGTTAAAGATACTAATCACATAATAGAATTTAGAGAGAATAAGAAATTCCATTCTAGATTTATAATAATAGATTATCCTAATCCTGATTGGATACTATATTTATGTGGTGGTTCATCTAAAGATTCAGGTAATAAGATTAATCCTATTATAAAAATATAGATGAAAAGGATTTGTATATTGAATCTATAAATGAAGTATTAAATAATAAATTACTTGTTGTATAACAAAAAAGCCCTAAACATAGGGCTTTAAATGTTATTATTATAGATACTACTTCTTTTCTTTGTGGATAGTATGCTTACGACAAGTTGAACAATACTTTTTAATCTCCATTCTTTCAGGAGTTGTCTTCTTGTTCTTATCTGTATAATAATTTTCGTTCTTACATTCAGAACAAACTAACTTAACTAAATCACGCATCTTTTATCCCTCCAGACCTAAAGATTAGTTTACTCGATTATTATATCAAAACAATATTATTAAATCAACAATTATTTTTTTAATTTTTAATGTTTTTATTATAAAACCTATAAATATGATTTTTTAAGTTAAATTTCCTTTAATTCTTTATACTTATTTACCAAATTAGGATTAATATAATCCTCATCGATTGAATAAATTTGAATAAGTTCATTCATAGAATCAATATTACCATGATTTGCTGATTCTGTAAGTAGGCTTATGGCTAGTGAAATATTCATTTCTACTGTATCTGCGTTTTCATACATTTTAGCTAAATAATACATAGCCTCATAATTTTTATTATCAGCTAGTTCTTTAAATAAAACAAATGCCTTAGGCTTATCTACATAAATTGGATAACCATAATAATATGCTTTAGCAATATAAATTTTACATTCATCTATTCCATGCAAATATGCATCTCTATATAAATCATATTGTTTAATATGGCTCATTGCAGGATCTTGGCCCTTATTAGCTTCAAAATTAAAGAAATCAGTATCAGTATTAATATCCGCATAAAATTTATAAGCAGGATAGAATTCTGCGTTAATACATTCTTCTAAAAGCTCATTTGCATCATCCTTTTGTTTTTGCTGATACAATAATTTAGCTTTGAAGAACATACAATATACATTTTTATCATCTACTGCATTTTCAAGATATGTTGAAAAGCTTGAATCTTCTTTATTATATAAATATTCTACGAGATCTAAAACTGCCTTAGGATCACCATTTGTGATTCTTTCTTCAATTCTTTTTCTTTTAGAAATATATTCAAAGGATGACTCTAATCTTCTTGCTGCATTTTCACTACCTAATGATACAGCTCTTTCACAATAATCCTTCGCTATATTTGAGTCAACATAATCATTATCAAAATCATATAATTTCACTATTTCGAAGCATGCTTCAGCACTATCATTATCAGCAGCCTTTGTAAAACAATCAAGGGCTCCAGCAATTGATTTTTTTGTATCGTATAATCCATATGCAAGCATACGTCCTAATAATATTTGGCTATCAATATGCTTTAAATTAGATGCTGCATCTAATATTTCATATACATATTTATATTTTTTATTATAAATTAATATATTAGCATAATTATATAATTCCTTTGCCAATTCATTAGAATCATCTAATCCATATTGCTTTAATAGGTCATATATTCTTTTAGCTGCTTCAAGCCTATCTAAAAAATCAAATAGAGCTGAATTAGATTTTTCTCCCGGATTATATCTTACTTCAATTCTATTACCTAATGCTCCAGTGTCATTAATTTCGTCAATTGCATCACAAATATAATTATATCTAATAGAAAAATCATATTCATCAGTTAAGCAATCAACATATTCATCTAATTGAATTTTACTTATTAATAATTCGTGTAATCCCATAATATCACCATCCATTCAATTTGGTACTGTAAAAAGTTTGTACTTTCAGTACCTCTTTTTCTTTATATTTAATAGTAATAAATACTATAAAATAACTTAATAAAATTTATATAAACAAAAAAGATAGATCCTTTGATATAATTAAGCT
>Ga0247610_10001488_pt1 | contig 29067 bp, 24 predicted proteins | sample 174DNAGHGhighgp2_FD_193483 | JGI IMG/M metagenome (GOLD analysis project Ga0247610, IMG submission 193483) | Sheep rumen microbial communities from Palmerston North, Manawatu-Wanganui, New Zealand - 1742 DNA GHGhigh gp2 | ecosystem: Host-associated > Mammals > Digestive system > Stomach > Rumen...
CAGGAAGGTGACGCTGAGCCAGAAGACCAACTACCCGTGGGACGGCGACATTGAGATCAGCATCGACAAGACGACCCTCAAGGAGGAGATGACCCTCCAGATCCGTATCCCTGGTTGGGTGCGTGGTCAGGTGGTGCCCTCCGACCTCTACACCTATTCTGACAACAAGCGACCCAGATATACCGTGTCTGTGAACGGCAACCGTTTTTTGACCATTGACCTGGAGCAGGGTTATTTCTCTATCACCCGCAAATGGAAGAAGGGCGACAAGGTGGAGGTTCACTTCGACATGGAGCCTCGCACCGTGCGTGCTAATAATAATGTGGAGGAAGATCGCGGCAGGGTGGCCATAGAGCGCGGACCGCTGGTGTATTGTGCCGAGCACCCTGACAACAGCTTCGATATCATGGGCGCACTCATCAACCAGAAGCCACAGTTCAGTATGGGCAAGACGGAGATTGCAGGCACACAGGTGGTGACGTTGACAACGGATGCCCAGACGCTGAGCTTCGATGAGCAGGGCCGACTGCAGACCAAGGACCAGCGGCTGACGCTGATTCCCTATTACGCCTGGTGTCACAGGGGCAGCGGCAAGATGCGCGTATGGCTGCCGCAAGATGTGAGTGCCGTCAAGCCCTAACCACTACAACTTGGCCCTACGCTTGATGGCGCTGTCAAAATCCTTGGCACCACCAGTCTCGTCGAAGAGCTTTTTCAACAGACGCACACGCGTGTTGGTGATAGCCTGAGGCGTGGAGATGGTCAGCGTGGCAATCTCGCTGGGCAGGAAGCTATGGATGGTCAGCAGACAGACCATCTGCTCTTTGGGGTTCAGCTCTGTCAGCAGGTCCTGCAGTCCAGGGCTGTTGGCATAAGATAGTTGGGCCAGGGTGTTCACATCGTCATCGTCGGCAGGTTTGCCTTTATTGGCAGAGACGTGCAGATGGGAGACGATGTCCTTCAGCTGACGAGAATTCTCGCGCTGTTCGCGTTCTTTCTGTCGTCGCATCTTGGTCAATTCAGAACGTGTCAGGTTGTACTGCTGCTGACTATCGGCAAAGCGGGCGTTGAGCACGTCTATGCGATGGCGGCTGTAGCTGATGATGATAGCGGCGATGACCAGAAAGAGGATGACTGAGAGCAGCACGATTGTGGTCCTGTATTGCTGGCGTTCCTTCTGCTGTTCATCGTATTGTGTCTGCAGGTCAATGATGCCTGCCACATCGTTGCGTTTGTAAAGGTTGTGATAGACCTCGTTCAGGCGCTGACTGTACTCAGACGCATTCTCCGTGTCGCCCTTTAGATTGAGATAGGCTATCAGCAGTCGATAGGATTCGATGGCCACATCGGGTGAGAACGAGTTGGTGAGCCTATACCACTGTTGGGCTGCCGCTGCCGTATCGCCCTCCTGCACATAGATGTCGGCCAGCAGCTTGGCTCCCCTGTCGGTAGGCGATATCTGCATGGACTCCATCAAGTGGCGTTTGGCTTCTGGAACCTTACCCGTACTCAGCAGATAGCTGGCGTTGTTGACCAGATAGGTGGCACGTGCCTCTTCATCGACATCGGCAGCAAGGGGCTTGGCCAGGTCGATGTAATGCTTCAGACTGTCCTTCTCGCCAATCGCGTCGAAGGTCATAGCGATATTGTTGAGCGTCTGAACGGTCCATTGGTGATTGTTGCACCTGCGGGCAGCTTCCAGTGCCTGCTTGTAGTATCTCAGCGTCTGGGTGTAGTTGCCTACGTTGTCGTTCAAATCGCCCAAAACAGAGAAGAGATACCAATGAAAGCCTGGCAGGTCAATGTCGCTGGCCAGATGCTCTGCCCGCTTCATGGCCAGCACGGCTTCGCGTGTTTGCTTTTGTTTATAGAGTATGATGGCGTGGTGGAGCAAGGCCCTTGCCAGATGCTCGTTGTCGTCCTGCTGCTCGTAGTAGGCGATGCTCTCCTTGATCAGAGAGTCGGACTCCAACAAGAGACCGCTGCGATGCAGGGCTTCTGTGTAGAGCAAGCCATAGAGGGCACGGTCGGCCTTGTCCATCGTAGTGTCGCCAAAGTGTGGCGCCAGCATCCTCACCACAGAGTCGGGCTGAGTGAACACCAATTGCTCGGCCTTGGTAAGCATGGCATTGTGGGACTGCCTGTGCTGGCAACCCACAATGAGAAGAGAGAGTACTATCAGTAATGGATACTTCATTTCAGGCTGAACACGATGGGAAGCGTGTACTGAACTCTTACAATCTTGCCTTTGTGTTTGCCAGGAGTCCACTTCGGCATGGCCTGAACCACGCGAATGCCTTCAGCGTCGAGTGATGGGAAGACCTCTTTGGCCACCTTGACGTCAGAAATGCTTCCATCGGTTTCTACCACGAACTGTACCAACACTCTTCCTTCCACTTTTTGCTTTTCAGCATCCTTAGGGTACTTTATATTATTCTGAATATACGACATGAGGGCAGGCATGCCGCCAGGAAACTCAGGCAGCTGATCTACAGTATCATATACCTTCTGGTTCTTCTCAGACACGACGGTCTTCTGGGCATTGGCTGTCATCAGGCAGAACAGGGCCATCACAGACATTAAAAACAGTTTCTTCATTTCTTTACTTTTTTGAATGGTTAGACAATTTGGTTTTTATCCGGACGGTGCAAAAGTAGGAAAACTCCTGCTAATACGCAAGAATTTCATTACACATTATTACACAATTTGCAAAATTCATGAATGACATAGCTAAAAAAATGGCATTTTATTTTGTTTTTCGCTCGATTTACACTACCTTTGCACCTTCAAAATTAAACAGCGGTAACACTTATGGGTGGATTTTTCGGCACTATTTCTACCAAAGATTGCGTAAACGACTTGTTTTACGGCACAGACTACAACTCACATCTTGGCACGCGCAGGGCGGGCATGGTAACCTTCGACCACGAACGAGGCTTCTCACGGTCTATCCACTCGTTGGAGCGCGACTACTTCAGGTCGAAGTTCGAGGACGAACTGAAGGATTTCTGCGGCAATCAGGGACTGGGCGTCATCAGCGACACCGACCCACAGCCCATCATCATCAACTCGCATCTGGGACGTTATGCTGTGGTCACCGTGGCCAAGATCAACAACCTGCGCGAGATTGCCGACGAGCTGCTGGCTCAGCGCATGCACCTCAGCGAACAGAGTGCCAACAACCTGAATCAGACAGAGTTGGTGGCACTTATCATTAATATGGGTAACACGTTTGTGGACGGCATCAACCTGGTATATAGGAAGATCAAGGGCTCGTGCTCCATTCTGATACTGACAGAGGACGGCATCATCGCAGCCCGTGACGTGCTGGGACGTACGCCGATAGTCATAGGCAGGAAGGAGGTGCACCGTCTGTCGCCCATAGGTACGGACGACTGGGTGAAAGCCCACGCCGTGAGCAGCGAATCGACCAGCTTCCCCAATCTGGACTATAAGACAGTACGCGACGTGGGTCCAGGCGAGATTGTACGTATCAAGCCCGATGGCGTAGAGGTGCTGCAACCCCCGTTCAGCCGTTGTCAGATATGCTCGTTCCTGTGGGTCTATTACGGTTTCCCCAGCTCGTGCTACGAGGGCATCAATACAGAGGCCGTGCGCGAGAAGAACGGTGAGATGATGGGAAAGCGCGACGATGTGGAGGCCGACCTGGTGTGTGGTATCCCCGACTCGGGCGTAGGCATGGCGCTGGGCTACAGCAATGGCTCGCACATTCCCTATAAGCGTGCCGTGTTGAAATATACACCCACATGGCCCCGCTCGTTCACTCCTGGCAACCAGACACGCCGTGACCTGGTGGCAAAGATGAAACTCATCCCCAACGAGGCGCTGCTGAAAGACCAGCGCGTGGTGTTCTGCGACGACTCGATAGTGCGCGGCACCCAGTTGCGTGACAACGTGAAGGAGTTCTTCGACAACGGCGCCAAGGAGGTGCATGTGCGCATATCCTGTCCGCCCCTGGTCTATGGCTGTCCGTTCATTGGCTTCACCAACTCGAAGTCGGACATGGAGCTCATCACCCGTCGCATCATCCGCGACTTTGAGGGCGACGACCAGACGAACCTGGACAAGTATGCACAGACTGACTCGCCAGAGTATCAGCGCATGGTCAACGAGATAGCACGTCGTCTGGGTCTGTCCAGCCTGAAGTTTGCACGCCTGGAAGACCTCATCGAGAGCATTGGCCTGCCCAAGAACCGCGTATGTACCCACTGCTTCGACGGCTCCAGCTACGACCGTCAGGGCGATGGTGAATTCTTTGGATAGACTATCGTCTAAACTCCTACACTTCTCCTAAACTCCTACACTCCCAAACTCCTAAACTCCTCAAAAAGAAAAGATACAATGAAAGAACTTGCCCTGAAGTACGGATGCAATCCCAACCAGAAGCCTTCGCGCATCTTCATGAACGATGGGAGAGAACTGCCCATCGAAGTGGTTAACGGCCGTCCTGGCTACATCAACCTGCTCGACGCCCTGAATGCGTGGCAGTTGGTCAGCGAACTGAAACGTGCCACAGGCGTGGCTGCCGCAGCCTCGTTCAAACACGTGTCGCCTGCTGGTGCTGCCCTGGGTCTGCCCCTGAGCGATACGCTGAAAAAGGTCTATTTCGTCAACGACATCGCAGGACTTGACGAGTCGCCCATAGCCTGTGCCTATGCCCGTGCCCGTGGTGCCGACCGCATGTCGTCGTATGGTGACTTCATTGCCCTGAGCGACACCTGCGACAAGACCACAGCCCTCATCATCAAGCGCGAGGTGAGCGATGGCGTCATTGCCCCCGACTATACGCCTGAAGCCCTGGAGATTCTCCGTGAGAAGCGCAAGGGCACCTATAATGTCATCAAGATGGACCCCAGCTACTGTCCCAACCCCGTCGAGACGAAGCAGGTGTTTGGCGTGACCTTCGAACAGGGACGCAACGAGATTCGTCTGGACGATCCCATGCTGTTCAAGAACATTCCCACACAGAACAAGACCTTTACGCCAGAGGCCCTGCGCGACCTGATGGTGGCACTCATCACCCTGAAATATACACAGTCGAACAGTGTGTGCTACGTCAAGGACGGACAGGCCATTGGTATTGGTGCTGGTCAGCAGAGCCGCATCCACTGCACCCGTCTGGCCGGACAGAAGGCCGATATATGGTGGCTGCGTCAACACCCCAAAGTGCTGGCCCTGCCCTTCGTGGACGGCATTCGCCGTGCTGATCGTGACAACACCATCGATGTGTATCTCTCAGAAGACGAGCACGACGACGTGCTGCGCGATGGTGCCTGGCAGCAGTTCTTCAAGGAGAAGCCCGAGGTGCTGACGCTGGAAGAGAAAAAGGCATGGATAGCCCAGAACACGAAGGTGGCACTCGGCTCGGATGCTTTCTTCCCCTTTGGCGACAACATTGAGCGTGCCCACAAGAGCGGCGTGGAGTATATCGCCCAGGCTGGCGGCAGCGTGCGTGACGACCATGTGATCATGACCTGTGACAAGTACAACATCGCAATGGCCTTTACGGGCGTGCGCCTGTTCCATCATTAATTTTTTTGAAATTATGGCACACTCGGACGACGATTTTCAGAGCATCCTTGAGAACGGTATTTCGTTTGGCAGGGGAGGTGAACGCAAAGACCCCAACGAGGGCAAGGTGAAGACCAAGGCCAAGAAGAAAAAGTACATCACAGGGGCTCATGGCAGCGGATCGGCACGCCAGAAGGCCAAGTACCGTGAGCAGCGTGCTAATCGCAAACACTAATCAAGGACCGTTGGTGCAGAGCCAATGGTCCATTGTCAGCATCAAAAAATAGAAAAGCCTATGAAATCATTTGAAGAACTGGGCATCAGCCCTGAGATCATACAGGCCATCCAGGAGATGGGTTTTGTGCAACCCATGCCCGTACAGGAGGCCGTAATCCCCTTCCTTCTTGAAGACCGCAAGGACGTGATAGCCCTGGCCCAGACGGGTACAGGCAAGACCGCTGCCTTCGGCATACCCCTGCTACAAAGACTCGAGTTGAAGGCTAAGGAGCCAACAGCCCTTGTGCTCAGTCCCACCCGTGAGCTCTGTCTGCAGATTACTGACGACCTGCGCGACTTTGCCAAGTATATGGATGGCATCCATGTGGAGGCCGTCTATGGCGGTGCTGCCATCGAACCGCAGATTCGTGCTCTGAAGAAGGGTGTCAACATCATTGTGGCTACGCCTGGTCGTCTTATCGACCTGAAGAACCGCGGCTTTGCGCAGTTGGACCAGGTGACCAATATCGTGCTCGACGAGGCCGACGAGATGCTCAATATGGGCTTCTCGGATGCCATCAACGAGATTTTCGAGTCGTTGCCTGCAGAGCACAACACGCTGATGTTCTCTGCCACGATGAGTCGTGAGGTGGAGAAGATTGCCAAGAAATATCTGCACGACTACGAGGAGATTGTCGTGGGCTCGCGCAACGAAGGTGCCGAGAACGTGAACCACATCTATTATATGGTACACGCGAAGGACAAGTACCTGGCCCTGAAGCGTATCGTCGATTACTATCCCAAGATTTTCGCCATTATCTTCTGTCGGACGAAGCTGGAGACGCAGGAGGTGGCCGACAAGCTCATCAAGGACGGCTATAATGCTGAGTCGCTGCATGGCGACCTGGCACAGCAGCAGCGCGACCTGACGATGCAGAAGTTCCGTCAGCACCTGACGCAGTTGCTCGTGGCGACTGACGTTGCTGCCCGTGGTCTCGATGTCGATGACCTAACGCACGTCATCAACTACGGTCTGCCCGATGACATCGAGAACTACACCCACCGTTCAGGTCGTACGGGTCGTGCCGGCAAGAAAGGTACCTCCATCAGCATCGTCCACTCCAAGGAGAAGCACAAGATCCGTAATATCGAGAAAGAGATTGGCAAGCAGTTTGTGGAGGCCGAGATACCCAGGGCCGAGGAAATCTGCAAGAAACAGCTTTACAAGGTGATGGACGAGATTGTCAAGACCGATGTCAACGACGATGAAATCGCACCTTTCATTCAGGATATCAACCGTTACTTCGAGTATATCGACAAGGACGAGCTCATCAAGAAGATCGTGAGCCGTGAGTTTGGGCGCTTCCTCGTTTACTATGCCGATGCCCCCGAAATAGAAAAGCCCGTTGCCGAGAAGTCCGGAAAGTCCGGAAAGTCCGGCCAGACTGACCGCGAGAAGCGTATGAACAAGGCCCAGAAAGGCTATGCACGCCTGTTCATCAACCTGGGTAAGCGCGACGGCTTCTATCCTGGCGAGCTCATGCAGACGCTCAACCGCTATGTGGGCGGTCGGCAGGAGGTGGGTCATATCGATTTGCTCGACACCATCTCCTATTTCGAGGTGCCTGAGAAAGACGCCCGCAAGGTGATGACCCAGCTCACCGGCATCCGCTACAAAGGGCGTGTGGTGCGCTGTAACGCCGAGGATGATAAGGCTAAGGCCAATGAGTCCTATAAGACTAATGAGTCCTATGGGTCCTATAGGACCAATAAGGCCCATGAGCCCCAAAGGTCTCATAGAAAGGACGACTGGCGCGAGCTGATGAAGCCCCGTTCAAAGAAAGAGCTCAAGGGCGAGATCCCCGACTTCTCAGAAGAAGGGTGGGCACGACGCAAGCCCAAGAAGAAGTAAAAAAAAGAATGAAGGAACAAAGCCTTCATTCTTTTTTATTCTCTCATTTTTTCATTTTTTTATTCTTTCATTATTCCAGATACGTGTAGCCGTAGAGACCGCTACGGTAGTTGGAAAGGAACTCCTTACCTTCTTCGAGGGTGATCTTGCCCTCCTTGACACTCTTGGTTACCCAGATTTCCAGCTGGCGTACAAGTTTCTTGGGGTTGTACTGCACGTACTCGAGTACTTCCTCTACGGTCTCGCCGTCGAAGATCTGGTCTATGTGGTAATGACCGTCCTTCACGGAGACGTGGACGGCTGTGGTGTCGCCAAAGAGGTTGTGCATATCGCCCAGAATCTCCTGATAGGCTCCTACGAGGAAGACGCCGAGATAGTAGTTCTCGTTTCTCTTCAGACTGTGGACGGGCAGCGAGTGGGAGTTGTGGCGGTTGGTCACGAAATTGGCTATCTTTCCGTCAGAGTCGCAAGTGATGTCCTGAATGGTGGCATTGCGCGTAGGACGCTCGTCGAGGCGCTGGATGGGCATGATGGGGAACATCTGGTCGATGGCCCATGAGTCGGGCAGCGACTGGAACAGCGAGAAGTTGCAGAAGTACTTGTCTGCCAGCAGTTTGTCGATGTTCATGAGTTCCTCGGGAATGTGCTTCAGGTTCTTGGCCAGCGCGTGGATCTCGTGGCAGACGCTCCAGTACATAGCCTCGATCTCGGCACGTGTCTTCAGGTCAACGATGCCGTGTGAGAACAGGTCGAGCACCTCCTCGCGTATCTGTTCGGCATCGTGCCAGTCCTCAAGGACGTTGCGCGGCGAGAGGTTGTCCCATATCTCGTAGAGGTCTTTCACCAGCTGGTGGGAGTTCTCGTCGGGCTCGAACTCCTCAGGCATCTCGGGCAGCGAGGCCGTCTCCAGCACGTCGATGACGAGCACGGAGTGATGGGCAGCCAGCGAGCGTCCGCTCTCAGTGATGATGTTGGGGTGGGGGATATTGTTCTTGTTTGCGGCATCTACGAAGGTGTAGATACAGTCGTTGACGTATTCCTGGATAGAGTAGTTCACAGAGCTCTCGCTGGACGGTGAGCGTGTGCCGTCGTAATCGACGCCCAGTCCGCCGCCACAGTCCACGAAATCGACGTTGTAGCCCATCTTGTGCAGCTGGATATAGAACTGCGAGGCTTCGCGCAGGGCCGTCTGGATGCGGCGTATCTTGGTGATCTGTGAGCCGATGTGGAAGTGGATGAGGCGCAGGCAGTCGCGCATATCCTTCTTGTCGAGCATCTCGAGGGCCTCCAGCAGTTCGGCACTGGTGAGTCCGAACTTCGAGGCATCGCCACCGCTCTCTTCCCACTTGCCGCTGCCGCTGCTGGCCAGCTTGATGCGGATGCCGATATTGGGGCGCACACCCAATTTCTTGGCCTCGCGGGCTATCAGTTCGAGTTCGTTGAGTTTTTCAACGACAATAAAGATATGCTTGCCCATCTTCTGAGCCAGCAGGGCCAGTTCGATGTATCCCTGGTCTTTGTAGCCGTTGCAGACAATGATAGAGTCGCTCTGGCACTGAACGGCGATGACGGCGTGTAACTCGGGTTTGGAGCCTGCCTCTACGCCGAGGTTGAACTTGCGTCCGTGGGAGATGATCTCCTCGACAACAGGCTGCATCTGGTTCACCTTGATGGGATATACCACGTAGTTCTCGCCCTTGTAGTCGTACTCCTCGGTGGCTTTTTTGAAACAGCTCCACGTCTTCTCGATACGGTTGTCAAGAATATCGGGGAAACGCAGCAGGACAGGCGCTGTGACATCGCGCAGCGACAACTCGTCCATCACCTCACGCAGGTCAATCTGCACATCGTCCTTGCAGGGTGTGACAAAGACATTTCCCTGGTTGTTGATGCCAAAATAGCTGGTGCCCCAACCGTTGATGTTGTACAACTCACGGGCATCGTCGATGGTCCACTTTTTCATAGGCTTAATTGTTCTTTCAGTTTCTCTATCGTTATCTTTATCTTTTCATAGTTGTCCATCAGGCTCACGTCGAGAACATGACGGGCCTTCAGGTAAAACTGTTCGCGGTAGTCCAGCTGTTCGCGGATGAAGGCGATGAGCTCGTCGGGACTCTTCCCCTTCAGCAGCGGGCGTTCGGTCTTTCCCATCAGAAGGTGCTTGTACAGCACCTCTGGCGAGGCTTTCAGATAGACTACCTCGCTCTGTTGGTTCATGTAGTCGATGTTATCGAAGAAGCAGGGCGTACCGCCGCCACAGCTGATGATGACATCCTCAAACTCGGCCACCTCGTGGAGCATGTTGTGCTCTATCTGGCGGAAGCCCTCTTCACCCACCTCGGCAAAGATCTCAGGCACCTTCTTGCGTCGACGGTTCTCAATGTACCAGTCGAGGTCGTAGAAGGTAAGGCCCAGCTCCTTGGAGAGTGCCTTGCCGACGGTGGTCTTGCCGGCACCCATATAGCCGATGAGGATGATGCGTTTCATAGCTGAGAGCTGTTAGCTGTTGGCCTTGTTGACAATCTTCATGCACTCGTCAAAGGTGAGTTCCTTGGCATGGTCGTGCATGTTCTTAGGTATGCGGTAGTTCTTGCCGTCATAGGACAGATAGGGTCCATAGCGACCGTTGAGCACCTCGAGTTTGGCATCTTCCTCGAAAGTCTTCAGGTGCTTCTGCTGATCCTCTTTGCGCTTGCTGTCAATCAGTTTCACAGCATCGGCGATGGTCACCGTCAAGGGATCAACGTCCTTGGGCAGCGACACATACTGCTTCTTGTGGAGGATATAGGGTCCGAAACGGCCAGCACCCACGTTGACAGGCTCGCCTTCGTACTCGCCCAGCATGCGTGGCAGACGGAACAGTTCCAATGCCTCTTTGAGTGTGATGGACTCGATGCTCAGTTCCTTGGGCATGTGGGCAAAGACGGGTTTGTCCTTGTCGTCGGCAGTACCCATCTGGATGACAGGTCCGAAGCGGCCGATCTTCACGAACACAGGACGCTTGGTGCGTGGGTCAACACCCAGTTCGCGTTCTCCGGCCTTGTGTTCTGAACGGGCATTGATGGTCTTCTCGACGGTAGGCTCGAACTTCTTGTAGAACGAGGTCATCATCTTCTCCCATATCTCTTTGCCGTCGGCGATGCGGTCGAAGCTCTGCTCAACCTTAGCGGTGAAGTTGTAGTCCATGATCTCAGGGAAATGCTCCATGAGGAAGTCGTTGACGACGATACCGATATCTGTAGGAATCAGCTTGCCTTTTTCAGAGCCGACCAGTTCCGTGCGGTGCTTCTCAGCGATCTGTTTTCCCTTCAGGGTGATGACGGCATACTGGTGTTCCTCGCCTTTCTTGTCGCCTTTCGCCACATACTCGCGCTGTTGGATGGTGGAGATGGTTGGCGCATAGGTAGAGGGACGACCGATGCCCAGCTCTTCGAGCTTATGCACGAGCGAGGCCTCAGTATAGCGCTGGGGACCAAGACTGAAACGCTCAGAGGCAATAATCTCACGACGGGTCAGTTCCTGACCTTTCTTCAGCGGGGGCAGAATGTGTACAAACTCGTCGCGGTTCTCGTCTTCATCGTCCTGGGATTCGCGATAGACCTTCAGGAAACCGTCGAACTTCACAACCTCGCCAGTGGCGATGAAGAGTGGCTGTTCGCCGTCGGCTACAATCTTTATCTCTGCCGTTGTCTTCTCAATCTGGGCATCAGCCATCTGTGAGGCAGCCGTGCGTTTCCAGATGAGTTCGTAGAGACGCTTCTCCTGGGCTGTACCTTCAATAGCGATGTTCTCCATATAGGTAGGACGGATGGCCTCGTGAGCCTCCTGAGCACCTTTCGAGGAGGTGTGATACTGGCGCACCTTGCTGTATTCTGGACCATAAAGCTCGCTGATCTTCTCCTTGGCAGCATTGATGCATAGGCCCGACAGGTTGACGGAGTCAGTACGCATATACGTGATGCGTCCGCTCTCGTAAAGATGCTGGGCAATCATCATTGTCTGACTAACGGTGAAGCCCAGTTTGCGGGCAGCCTCCTGCTGGAGTGTCGATGTGGTGAAGGGAGGAGCAGGCGTGCGCTTCATGGGCTTCTTCTGAATGCTGGCTACGGTAAATGTAGCATCCTTGCACTGCTCGAGGAACTGCTCGGCCTCCTCGCGGGTCTGGAAACGCTGACTCAATGTGGCCTTCACCTCAGAAGCTGAACCATCGGCATTGGTGATGGCGAAGATACCATTCACGTTGTAGTAGCTCTCGCTCGTGAACGCCTGTATCTCGCGCTCGCGTTCCACTAACAATCGTACGGCCACGCTTTGCACGCGACCTGCTGACAGCTGGGGCTTCACCTTTCGCCACAGCACGGGCGACAGCTTAAAGCCTACCAGACGGTCCAGCACACGACGGGCCTGCTGGGCGTTCACCAGGTTCATGTCGAGTGTGCGAGGATGAGCGATAGCCTCTAAAATGGCGGGTTTCGTAATCTCGTGGAACACGATACGCTTGGTCTTCTCCTCATCCAGACCCAGCACCTCGCACAGGTGCCATGAAATGGCCTCTCCCTCGCGGTCTTCATCGGATGCGAGCCACACTTGCTGGGCTTTCTTGGCATTCGACTTCAGGTCGTTTACTACCTTCTGTTTCTCTTCGGGAATCTCATATTCGGGTTCCAGTGTTTTCTCGTCGATACTCAGTTCACGTTTTTTCAAATCGCGAATGTGTCCATAGCTCGACATCACCTTGTAGTCATTGCCTAGAAATTTTTCAATTGTCTTGGCTTTAGCCGGTGACTCTACTATAACAAGATTTTTCTGCATATTTTTTTTAATTCTTAATTCTTCTTTTTCATCTTATCGCATCTCTCATTTCAGGTCTTCCAACCATCAGTTAAAAGATTCGGGGTGCAAAAGTACGCAAAAAGTTTGCTTCCACCTTATATATATAGCACAATTTTTAATTTCTTAACGTTTTACCAAAAAAAATGGTACAAAAGCCGTAAGTTTCAGTTTTTTTGCCTATTTTTGCAGAAAAGTTTTCGTATGGAACAACTGCTTCACTACGTCTGGAAACATAAAATGCTGCCACTGAAGGCGCTTGAGACCACTGACGGCCGCATGGTGGAGATCATTGATCCTGGGTTGCACAACACCAATGCAGGGCCTGATTTCTTCAATGCGAAGGTAGTCATTAGTGGTACACTGTGGGTGGGCAATGTTGAGATTCACGACCGTTCGAGCGACTGGTATCTGCACAATCATCATAAGGACGTGCGCTATGATAATGTGGTGTTGCACGTGGTGGGCGTTGCCGACAGAGACGTGCAGAATACACGAGGGGAGTACCTGCCACAACTAGTGTTGCCCGTACCTGCGACGGTGGCTGAGAACTACCGCCAGCTACTGTCAACAGACAAGTATCCGCCCTGCTACCGCATTATCCCTCAGCTGACCCTTCTGACAGTACATTCGTGGATGGCTGCCCTGCAGACAGAACGACTGGAACAGAAGACCAAGGCTATCGAGAAAAGAGCCCAGTTGTGTAACGGATCGTGGGAAGATGCTTACTTCGTGACGCTGGCACGAAACTATGGCTTCGGCATCAATGGTGATGCTTTTGAACACTGGGCTATGCATGTGCCATTGCATGCTGTTGACAAGCACCGTGACGATCTGTTTCAGATAGAGGCCATCTTTATGGGGCAGGCGGGACTGCTGAAACCCGATGGCATCCCAGAGCATCTGCGTGCACAGGCAGTGGCTGATAATTATTATCAGAAACTGTGCTGTGAATACCAATATCTGGCCCATAAATTCTCGATGGAACCGATCAATTTTTCTCTTTGGCGGTTCCTCAGACTGCGTCCGCAGAACTTCCCACACATCCGCATCTCGCAGTTGGCCAATCTTTACTACGAACGGAGGGCAGGCTTGAGCCGATTGCTGGAATGTGAGACGGTAGATGCGCTTCGTAGCCTCTTGCAAACGCACGTCACTCCTTATTGGGAGACCCACTACTCTTTTGGGAATGAGAGTCCGCATAACACTAAGTTTTTATCGGTTTCATCGATAGACTTACTAACCATCAATACAGCCATCCCCATGCTCTTTGCCATGGGACGACATCGACAGAAAGAGGAGTGGTGTGACCGTGCTTTTGATTTCCTTGAAAAGTTGAAAGCTGAGAAGAATCATATCATCACGATGTGGCAGGAGTGTGGTCTGCAGGTGAAAACAGCAGGTGACAGTCAGGCTCTCATTCAACTGAAAAAAGAATACTGCGACCGTCGGGATTGTCTGCGCTGTCGCATAGGCTATGAATATTTGCGAGCTCCCCATCACAATGAATGATCTTAATTCCATAAATAACCCTTAGCAATGAACAAATATATTTTTGAAACATGCATGGAAGTGCGTGATTACGAATGCGACATTGAAGGCATAGTCAATAATGCGCAGTATGTCCATTATTGTGAGCATACACGACATCTCTTCCTGAAGGAGTGCGGACTGAGTTTTGCTGAGATGCACGAAAAAGGTGTTGATGCCGTTGTTGCCCGCATGCAACTGCAATATAAGGTGCCTCTCCGTCCTGACGATGAGTTTATTTCCCGATTGAATCTGGTAAAAGAGGGCATCAAATATGTCTTCTATCAGGATATCTATCGGGCAAAGGACGAGCAGTTGTGTTTTCGTGGCAAGATAGAATTGGTATGCCTAGTCAATGGACGGTTGTCAAGCAGTCCTGACTATGATGCCGCTTTTGCCAAGTACCTATAACTATTACTTACCATTGCTCCCTTAAGACTAATGAACGAACAGGAAGTCTTTTATACCATTGCCCTGACCCGTATGACGGGTTTCAACTTTCAGACAGCCTTGCACCTTTATAAGACATTAGGAGGTGGTCAGGCTGTTTACGAACATCGTAAGGGTATCAAGGAGGTGATACCCGATTGCAACGACCGTCTTATTGCCTCGCTTCAGGATTGGGACCTCGCCTTACAACGGGCAGCCCAGGAGATGGCTTTCATTAAGAAGCACAAAATACAAGTGCTTTGTTTGGGAGCTGATGACTACCCGTTGCGGTTGGCAGAGTGTGTTGATGCCCCCATCGTGTTGTATTATATGGGTAATGCCGACTTAAATGATCGCCACGTCATCAATATCGTTGGTACCCGACGTTGTACAACCTACGGACAGGATCTGGTAAGACGCTTTGTCAGCGACCTGCGACAGCTATGCCCCAATGTGTTGATTGTGAGTGGTCTGGCCTACGGCATTGATATCTGTGCCCACCGTAACGCCTTGCAAAATGGTTTTGATACTGTGGGTGTTCTGGCACATGGACTCGATGAAATCTATCCTTCTGCTCATCGCGATACGGCTAAACAGATGATCAGTCAGGGTGGTTTGTTAACGGAGTATATGACAGAGACACGTTCTGAACGAGTAAATTTCGTGAAGCGTAACCGTATCGTGGCAGGTTTGTCGGATGCGACAATTCTGGTGGAGAGTGCTGCAAAGGGTGGAGGACTTATAACTGCCAGTATTGCACTGGACTATAACCGACAGGTATTTGCTTTCCCTGGGGCTGTTGGTGCACCAGCCAGTGAAGGCTGTAATAACCTGATTCGAGATAATGGTGCCGCACTTATTACTTCTGCAGCCGACTTCGTGGCAGCGATGGGATGGCAAGTAGAAGGGGCTTTGGAAAAGAATAAAAGCATTGAACGACAGCTCTTTCCTGAATTGTCACCAGAAGAACAGCGAATAGTGAAAGTCCTCGATGAAATGGGCGATTTTCAGCTTAATCAGCTATCGGTAAAGACGAATATACCTATTGGTCAGTTGACGGCGATCCTTTTCCAGATGGAGATGAAAGGCATCGTACGACCACTGGCAGGAGGTACCTACCACTTGTTGAAATAAACCATAGTGGTAGGGTTGCCTCGCGTAACCAACGGGCCTCGTCGTCTGTGAGATGGGGCGACAAACGGTCGAAGACCATTTGGTGATAGTCATCCAACCATCTCCGCTCTTCATCAGATAATAGCTCGGTAATGATTGGTCGTTTGTCGATGGGACAGAGTGTCAGGGACTCGAACTGCAGGAAATCGCCAAACTCAGTCTTCTTATAGGGAACGATGAGTAATGTGTTCTCTATGCGCACGCCAAAGCGGTTTTCAAGATAGATGCCCGGTTCATCAGTAACGGTCATCCCAGACACCAATGGTGCAGGCTTCCATTCCATACGAATCTGGTGTGGCCCTTCGTGAACATTAAGGAACGACCCCACACCGTGACCTGTGCCGTGCAAATATGACAGGCCTTCCTGCCACATGGCGCGCTTGGCAAGCACATCGAGCTGGGTGCCGCTTATACCTGAAGGGAACTTGGCCATCTCTATCTGTATGTGACCTTTCAGTACCAGTGTATACACTTTTTTCATCTCGTCAGTCAGATCGCCGAGGGCAATCGTTCTTGTAATGTCGGTGGTTCCGTCCAGATACTGTGCACCACTGTCAAGCAATAAAAGCCCCTCCGCTTTCAACGGTTTGTCAGTCTTAGGCGTAGGTTCATAGTGAACGATGGCGCCATGTTCAGCATAAGCAGCTATCGTATCGAAAGAGAGTCCACGGTATAAAGGTTGCGCTGCCCTCAATGCCGTCAACTTGCGGTCAATGGTCAGCTCCGTTTCTCCAGATAGTCCGGATTCATCGGCTTTTTCTGAAAGCCAGTAGAGAAACTTCACCATAGCAATACCATCGCGAAGCATAGCTTGGCGGAAGCCTTCTTGCTCTGTGGTGTTCTTCACTGTTTTCATCCGTTTCACTGGTGATTCGGTCTCTACCCTCGCGCGCGTACATATATTATATAGAGTGTAGTTCACCTCATCGGGATCTATCAAGATGTTATACTCGAAATAGTCTTTGAGTCCTTTTCGTACATTCTCATAGCAGTCCGTTACTACTCCTTCTGTCTTCAGATATTGACAGACCTCATCAGTTAACTTCTTTGGGTCTATAAAGAGTGTCGCCTTTTGAGTGTCAATGAGCAGATAACTGACAAACACAGGATTGCAATGTACATCGTCACCACGAAGGTTGAGGGTCCATGCGATATCGTCGAGTGAAGCCATCAGCATACCGTCGGCATGTTTCTCACGAAGAGCTTTGCGAATACGTGCGATTTTCTCATGAGCCGACTCACCAGTATACTGTATTGAATGAATGTTGGCAGGGGCTAAGGGAATAGGTGGACGGTCAGTCCATATCTCACGGAGTGGGTCAAGGTTTGTCCGCAAGGTATAGCCACCATTCTGTCGCAACTCACTGATAAGTGTTTTTACTTCATTTGCCGAGCTAACCAAACCGTCAATACCAACCTCTGTGCTTGGATTGTCGCACAAGGAACATTGTTTGTTAATCCATTCAGCGATGGTTGGCGTGCCAGGCATCTTCAACTTCATTAACAGGAATTCGGTGCCTCGTAGTTGTTCTTCAGCAGCAATGAAATAGCGTGAGTCGGTCCAAAGGGCTGCCGCATTCATGGTGATGACTGCTGTTCCGGCAGAACCATCAAACCCGCTGATAAACTCACGAGCCTTCCAATGGTCGGCCACATATTCACTTTGGTGTGGATCGGTGCTTGGGAAAATGAAAGCTGTCAGTCGTTCGCGTTGCATCACCTGACGAAGTGCACTTAGTCGTTGAGCTATTTGTTCGTTCATAAAGTCTTTGTTTTTTGTCATTTCGAGGTTACAAAGATACATTAAAAAAAGAAATAACAAATATGTATGATTGTTTTTTTTATGAGTGCATGAAAAAAACTCGAACCTCAAACCTCAAATCTCAAACCTTTTTGTATCTTTGCACCAAATTTTTATCTTAAATTTAAAACGAAAAGGAATTATGGCATTTTTGACAAACGACAAACTGGTCATTGTCGGTGCAGCCGGCATGATTGGTAGCAACATGGCTCAGAGCGCCCTGATGATGGGTCTGACAAGTAACCTGTGTTTGTATGATGTGTTCTCACCCGAGGGTGTAGCTGAAGAGATGCGCCAGAGCGGTTTCGACGAGGCTACAATCACCGCAACCACCGATGCTGAAGAGGCTTTCCGTGGTGCAAAGTATATCATTTCTTCTGGTGGTGCTCCCCGTAAGGCTGGTATGACCCGTGAGGACCTGTTGGCTGGCAACTGTAAGATTGCTGAGGAGCTGGGTATGAACATCAAGAAGTACTGTCCTGATGTGAAGCATGTGGTGATTATCTTCAACCCTGCTGACCTTACTGGTCTGGTAACGTTGCTCTATTCTGGTTTGAAACCTGGACAGGTGACCACGCTTGCTGGTTTGGATACAACCCGTCTGCAGTCTGCTTTGGCAAAGAAGTTCGGTGTTAAGCAGTGTGAGATTACTGGTTGTGCAACCTATGGTGGTCATGGTGAGCAGATGGCCGTATTTGGCAGTCACGTGACTGTTAAGGGTCGTAAGTTGACTGATATTATCGGCACAGCTGAATTCCCCGCTGAAGAGTGGGAGCAGATGAAGGTCGATGTGACTAAGGGTGGTGCTAAGATTATCGAGCTTCGTGGTCGTAGCTCTTTCCAGAGCCCCAGCTACCTCTCTGTTGAGATGATTCGTGCCGCTATGGGTGGTGAGCCCTTCCGCTTTCCCGTTGGTACCTATGTAAAGACTGACAAGTACGATCATATCATGATGGCCATGAAGACCACCATGACTGCCGAGGGTGCCAAATTCGAGGTGCCTCAGGGTACTGCTGAGGAGAATGCTAAACTCGACCAGAGCTATGAGCACTTGTGCAAGATGCGTGACGAGTTGGTGACGCTGGGTATTGTTCCCGCTATTGACAAGTGGAATGAGATCAACCCCAACCTGTAAGAGATACAGACAGAAAAAGAATTCCTGCAAACCAAATCAGTTTGCAGGAATTTTTTATTTAGGAATCTTATGAAGTCCCAGAAAAACTGGGACCTCATAAAACAATTGTTAGAATGCCACGTTCAAACCAAGGTTAATGCTGGCATTAGAACTGAGGGGAACACCCTCCTTGGTCTGCTTGCCCAGAATATGGTCCATACCAATGAAGAAGTTGACTGCCTTTGGGTGGATGTTAAGTACCCAACCAGCACTGGTGCAGAAGGTGTTGACACCAAAGTTAACACCACCATTGAGCCACTTCAGGGGTGTCCAGTTAGCACTGAGACGAGCCTCTGTCCATGAATACTCACCAGCAAAATGATGCTGACCCAGCAGACCGAATGACATTTGCTTGTACATGGGCAGCTGATACTCCACACCAAGGTTTGCTGTGGCAGCCAGCATGGTTGACTTGCTGCCCTGATCACCTTCGTTCGTCAAATTAATGAAGTCGGAGAGCTGATCTCCATAAGCATCACTCTGATCATCAAAAGGAGTTCCTGTTCCACCTTCGTCTTTGACAGCAATGTCGTGGAAGCCATCGAAGGTGAATGTGCTTTTCTTCTGCTTCAGAACATGATTGTTGCTCCAGCTGATGAAGCCCAGGTCTGTTAAAGCAGCACTGACCTTCAAGCCCTCAACAACAGCGTTCAGGTCATACTCTGCACCCAGGTCGATTCCCAAGCCGAAACCACTAATTCCTGCACCGTCAACATCGGTCTCGCCCAAATCAACATGGACGTTCTTGGTGCCATTATTATACTCATCTTCAGTATCATCGACAAACACAATACCCTTCATGTTAACCTCGGCCAAAGCCTCACCGCTGGTTAATGTCCAGGTGTTACCTGTCAGATTGGCCTGAAGGTTCTTTACCGTCAGGTCTGCCCTTCCAACACCCAACAAGAATTTAAGTTTAGCACCTACGCGTAGGTCATCATTAATATTACGTGAGTGACCAAAAGCAATCTCTGCGAAAGAGACGGCGCGTGCACCGAAGTCGAAGCTATAGTTATCGTTTGTCATGTTCTTGGCAAAACGGAAAAGATCGCCTGGTAGGTAGAGTCCCATGCTGGTACGCTCGTTAATCTCAATGGTGTTATAACCGCCAAAACTCTTGAAACCAGCTGACAGAAGTGTTATACGTACATCAGAATTGATACGATTCTTTCCATCGACAAAACCCTTCAAGGCTTCAGAGGTTGGCACATCGGGATGCATGAAGGTGCGATCGTACTTACCCGTAACGGGATTCTGGAACAAAATGTCGCCTATGCCGAAGTTACCTTGTTCCTTGACGTTCAGGTTACCCAGAATAGGAATAGAGATATAGTTCTGGTCATTGCCGAAAGCAGGGTTCAGGTCATGACGGAACTTATAGTCCTGGGTGAAGTAGGCTGAGTTCAGTTCTTGTGCTGTCATCGAGCCCGCCGATGCCAAAAGGCCAACGGCTAAGATATATTTACATTTGAATTTCATAGCTTTCAATGTTTTAGATGATTCTACCGTTAGTCTTTATTATCTTCAATAACCACCTTGCCTATCACCTTGATAGAGATGTTTTCTATCTTGATGGTCTGCGTTTTTTCATTCAGTGTGGTGTTGTCAATTGGCTTACCCTTAATCTTGAGACGTAGTCCATCCAGCTTCTTTAAGGCATCCTTGTTCTTTTGTGTGATAGTAAACTTCACACCATTGTTAACACCTTTGTCAACAGTGGGTGGGTTCTCAATATTGAGCATGTTGTCGATATCATTGCCTTTGGCATCGATGGGTGTAGCCTCAAGGGTGAGTTTGGCTGGTACGTTGTTGGTGATGTCAAAGGTGGCTTCCACCTTGGCGTTGTCTGTCAGATAGATATCTTCCAAATCTTCTGCCCAACCGTCAATCGTGTCATTGTAAACAATAAGCGCTTCATCTCCGAATGACAGTGGCGCATGAATAATATAGTTGATGTCGGTTATTGAATAAGAAGTTCCTAACTCAAAGTCGTAATCGTTCTCTGAATCGGCCTTGGCCTCAATGCTCAGTTCAATGTTGTCGGGCACGTCTTTAATGATTTCAGACAGATCTGGAACGATGATAGCTGGCTGTGTCAGGTCTGTTGGGATATTCTCATTACGACGAGCGATGAGGATTTTGTTTGCTTTATTCTGCTCAACCAGGAACTCTGGAATAGTCACAGTCTTAATGACAGAACCATTTTTCTTAGCCTTAAGCTTTGCGTTGATCTTGCCTGGCAACGGCAGTTGACTATTAGCTGTGAAGATGATTTGGGGGTTGTAGAGGTCAACGACCACTTCGTCATCAGTCATGAAATCGGGCAGGTCATCCAGGTCTATAGTGCTGTTCTCAATGGTGATATCTGGATCAAACTTACCAGTAGCCGATTTAATGGTTACTTCGCTGATATTAGTAACACTGTTGATGGTCAGCTTGTCCAAATCAACATCACCTTTGTTAAATTGCACTGTGTTGTAATTGGCCTGAATCTTGACGCCACCCTTCATGATGATTTTATCATTCTCAATAGCCAACTTGTTCTCAGCATCTGGTGCAACACTGAAATCAGCCTTCTTCAGTGTAGCCTGAATCACAAGATTCTGATTGGTAGGTACGTCTGTGAATATCAGTTTGTTGTTTTCCTGAGTTGCTTCTGACTCAATTTCCAGATAAGAGGGGAATTCGATTGTCAGAAGGTCAAATTTCTGAATGAGTTTTGGAAGGTCACTGGAGCCTCCAACAAGCGAACCGTCAAAATTGATGGTCAACTTTACAGTACCACTGATATCCGTTGAACTCAAACTGATGACTTCCTTTGGTTGGTCACCTTCATAATTAAAGGTGTTAATGTTATGAGTAATGGATCCGTTGTAAGTATCAGTGATAAGAGTACCATTAGGAAGGAGATAATAGTCATTGCCAGGATCGATTTCAATCTTAGCAGGAATATCAGTTGAACTCTCTTTTGTAATAGTTACTTCATCAACTTTGATATCATTCACATCGTCGATAGTAGAACTCTGCTCATACTGGTAGTTTCCATCTACATCGGTAGTTACGCTTTCGCTTTCATCGATGTCCAATAAATCGCTCAACGTAATGTTGGTAGTTGAGTTGTTACTAGGCAGGGTGATACCTTCGTCACTACCCACGGCTACCGTACCGTCAATGTCGCTCAGGTCATAGTTGTCATCCATACAACTAGTCATGAACAGTCCTCCCGTCATCATCAGAGACAAGAGGGCAAGTAGGTTTTTCTGTTTCTTTTTCATGCTCATTATGGTTTATAGTTCTCGAGATTTCCGTTATATTTTGCAAAGTTAACTATTTTTTATTATACGACCAACAAAAAACTCTTTTTTTTTCGTACTTTTGCACACAAAATAAAAAATGTATAGATTTTTATGGAATCAAAATTGGTCATTTATAACACTCTGACGCGACAGAAAGAACGTTTTGAACCTCTTCATGCACCCAATGTGGGCATGTACGTATGTGGTCCTACGGTCTATGGCGATCCCCATCTGGGACATGCCCGTCCTGCCATTACGTTCGATGTGGTGTTCCGTTATTTGAAGCATTTGGGTTATAAGGTAAGATATGTCCGAAATATTACTGATGTGGGACATCTGGAACACGATGCCGATGAGGGTGAGGACAAGATAGCCAAGAAGGCACGTTTGGAACAGTTGGAACCCATGGAGATAGCACAATATTATACGAATCGCTACCATCAGTATATGGATGCGCTGAATGTGCTTCGTCCCTCTATTGAGCCTCATGCCACTGGCCATATCATTGAGCAACAGCAGCTGGTGCAGCAGATTATAGATAATGGCTTTGCGTATGAGAGCAATGGCTCTATCTATTTCGATATCGAGGCGTACAACAAGAAATATAAGTACGGCATCCTCTCTGGTCGTTCACTAGAGAACATCAAGGACGAGAGCCGCGAACTGGCAGGAGTAGGGGAGAAACGCAATCAGGCTGACTTCGCTCTGTGGAAGAAGGCACAACCTGAACACATCATGCGCTGGCCCTCACCTTGGAGCGACGGTTTCCCTGGTTGGCATTGTGAATGTACGGCGATGGGTCGTAAGTATCTGGGCGAGATGTTCGACATTCATGGAGGCGGTATGGACCTCGTGTTCCCCCACCATGAGTGCGAGATAGCACAGGCTCAGGCTTCAATGGGTCATCCTGCCGTGAAGTATTGGATGCACAACAATATGCTGACCATCAATGGTCAGAAGATGGGTAAGTCATACAACAACTTTATCACCCTCGAGCAGTTCTTCACAGGTGCTCATCCCCTATTGGAGAAGGCCTACTCGCCTATGACCATCCGTTTCTTTGTACTTTCCGCCCACTATCGTGGTACGGTGGACTTCTCGAATGAGGCTTTGCAGGCTGCTGAGAAGGGTTACGAGAAACTGATGAATGCTATCAGTGACTTGGAGCGTGTCCAGATAAGTGATAAGTGCGATGCAGAGACAGAGAAGGTTGTCAAGGTTCTGCGTCAGAAGTGCTATGATGCCATGAACGATGACCTCGCTACGCCACTTGTGTTGAGTAATCTTTTTGAGGCTTGCACCGTTATCAATAAGTTGGTTGATCACAAAGCCACCATTTGTACCGACTGTTTGAAAGAGCTTAAGGAGACTATGCATCTCTTCGCTTTTGATGTCTTAGGTCTTCAGGCTAACAGCCAACAGCTGACTGCCAATGGCCAGGATGCCCGTGAGGAGGCTTTCGGTAAGGTTGTTGATATGGTCCTTGATTTGCGTGCAAAGGCCAAGGCTGCCAAGGACTGGGCTACCAGCGATCAGATACGTGACGCTCTGGCAGCTGCCGGCTTTGAGGTGAAGGATACCAAGGACGGTGTCACTTGGAAACTGAACAAATAGTAGAATGAAAAGAGTTGTTCTGTTACTCCCGCTCTTGTTGGTCATGTTGTCCGTACATGCCCAGCAGGATTTTGGCGATCCCACTTTTGTACCTTCCGTGAAGGTGGGTAAGGTACTGGTCGATGGCGACAGCGTTCAGTATCTGGAGATGCAGAATATCTACGTCAGTCCTGAGCCTACATTTAAGAATAAGCGTCAGCAGCAGGCATACATCCGTTTGGTGAAGAATGTGAAGAAGGTGTTGCCCATAGCAAAGGAAGTGCGTGTCATGCTGATTGAGACGGCTGAATATCTTGAGACCCTACCCACCAAGAAAGAGAAGGATGCCCATATGAAAAGGGTAGAAGCCAGCATTGTAGCTGAGTACAAGCCAAAGATGAAGAAACTGACTTTTGCTCAGGGTAAGTTGCTTATCAAACTTGTTGATCGCGAGTGTCACTCTACCGCCTATGAAGCCATGCAGGCATTTATCGGTCCTGTGCGTTCGGGTATGTGGCAGGCTTTTGCTTGGATGTTCGGTGCCTCTTTGAAGAAAGGCTATCACCCAGAGGGCGTAGATAAGCTTACCGAGCGTGTTGTGCGAATGGTGGAGGCAGGGCAGTTATAACTTTATTAGGACTAAGACGGTTTATTTCTTTCGGATGAGTGTCAGACCATCGCGTAGAGGCAGGATTACCTTCTCCACGCGATGGTCTTTTGCAAGATGATTATTAAATTGGCGGATTCCCTTTGTCTGTTGGTCGTGGTCATAGGTGGGGTCTATTACATGACCGTCCCACAACGTGTTGTCAGCAACGATGAAACCACCAGGTTTTAATATCGAGAGCACCATCTCATAGGTCTCTACATATGTTCGTTTGTCACCATCAATGAATGCCATGTCGAAAGCAATGCCCAACCGAGGTGCCTCGGTGATAGCATCACCGATGATGAACTTAATCTTATCGGCTACGGCCGATCCCTCTATCCATGGACGGGTAAAATCTTCTTGTTCATCGTTGATTTCAAAGGTATAGAGTAGTCCGTCGGCATCCAGCCCCTCAGCCATACAGATAGCCGAATAACCACTGAAAGAACCCACCTCCAGAATGTTCTTGGGTCTTATCATCTGAACCAACATCTTCAGCAGTCGTCCTTGCAGGTGACCACTGGCCATCCTGCCATGTAGCATATAGATATTGGTGGCACGATAAAGCCTATATAGGTATTCCGGTTCTGGCTCTATATGGCTCAAGATATAATCATCAAGATTGGCTTCCCCCTCTTTTAAAATCATATCTTTCATCTTTCGTTTCTCATTTTACGATTGCCTCCACTGCCAGTCGGTAGCTGTCAAGACCAAAGCCACAAATGACCCCTTTGCAGGCCGATGAGATGAACGAATGATGACGGAACTCCTCACGCTGGTGTACATTAGAAATATGTACCTCGATGACTGGCGTGGTGATGGCACGTATGCAATCATGCAATGCAACACTCGTATGAGTGTAGGCACCAGCATTGAGTACGATGCCATCGTAACTGAATCCCACTTCCTGAATCTTGTTAATCAGTTCTCCCTCTACGTTGCTCTGGTAGTAGTCTATCTGAATATTGGGGTACATAATTCTCAGTTTAGGCAGATAGTCGTCAAATGACGATGAACCATAGATGCCTGGTTCACGCTTTCCAAGGAGGTTCAGATTAGGACCGTTAACAATAATTATTTTCATATTTCAAAAAAAATGATTACTTTTGCCTGCAAAAGTACAAAAAATATCTTGAAAATACCAAAAAGTGAGCAAAGAAAATGCTAAACAATACTCATGCGCACGATAAAATAAAGGAAAAGTATATCCGGTTTTTGAAACTGGAGCGCTCGGCCTCGCCCAATACTATTGATGCTTATATACGTGATGTACAGAAGCTGTTTGACTATGTTGAGGCAGAAGGAAAGGATGTGACAGAGGTTAGTCTCACCGACTTGCAGACATTCGCTGCCACGCTTCATGACATTGGCATCTGCCCTCGTTCTCAGTGTCGTATCTTGAGTGGTGTTCGTTCACTGTTCCGTTTTCTTGTGCTTGATGGCTATATTTCTGATGATCCGACGGAACTGTTGGAATCGCCTGTCCTTGGCGAGCACCTGCCCGAATATCTGACTACCGACGAAATCGATGTTTTAGAAGATTCTATCGACCTATCTATACCTGAGGGTCACCGTAATCGTGCCATTATCGAGGTTTTGTTCTCTTGCGGCTTGCGAGTCAGTGAATTGGTTAACCTGCAGTGGTCTCAGCTCTATCCCGACGAGCACTATGTCAGAGTATTTGGAAAAGGAGGAAAGGAACGTCTGGTACCTATTTCCGACAGGGCATTGAAAGAGATAGATAACTATATGCCTTGGCGCAATTCCTTGAAAATCAAGCCTGGCGAGGAAGCCTATATATTCTTGAATCGTCGGGGAAGTCATCTGACGCGCACCATGATACTTATCATGTTAAAACGACAGGCGGCGGAGGCAGGTATTCAAAAGACTATTTCACCCCATACTTTGCGTCATTCTTTTGCTACAGCCCTTCTTGAAGGCGGTGCTGACTTGCGTGTTATTCAGGCGATGTTGGGCCATGAGAATATAGGAACCACAGAGATTTATACCCATCTCTCTATGCAAACATTGCGCGAAGAGATATTGCTTCATCATCCTCGGAATATCAAGTATCGGAAAGAGAATGATGGGAATGTTTAGTTAATGATTAACGTAAGGCTAACGCTCTGTTCTCAGCTGCTTCCATTTGTTCGCGTTCTCCAGGTCCTTTGTCGTTCTGACCGCAGAGGTGGAGGATACCATGGATGATGACGCGATGCAGTTCCTCATCATAATCTTTATGGAAAAGTTCAGCGTTCGAGCGTACAGTATCAAGTGAGATGACAAGGTCGCCATTAAGAACATCGCCTTCACAATAGTCGAAGGTGATAATGTCTGTATAGTAATCGTGGCCTAAGTATTCGCGGTTCACTTCAAGAATTTTCTCGTCATCGCAGAAGAGGTAGCCTACCTCACCCACCTTCTTCTGATAGGTGGCTGCCACAGCACGAATCCACTTGGTGGTTTCGCGTTTCTTGATGGATGGCATCTTAACGTTTTCGCAGTTATATGAAATCATATTCTTCTGGGGCTTATAGGACTTATAGGGCTAATGGGCATTATGGTAGGAAGGCACTCACATCTTGATGGTAGTGCTGTAGTTCACGCACCATCGACGAGGATATGCTTGAGAGTTGTGGCTCGGCACAGAAAAGGATAGTCTCAATGTCGCCGTTTGTCAACTGACGGTTGATATCAGCTTGTTCGCGTTCATACTCAAAGTCTTTCACAGATCGTACACCTTTTACGATGAAATGGGCGTTTTCTGCGCGTGCGAAGTCGATGGCCAACCCATAATAAGGTTTTACTTCGATGTGTGGCTCTCCCTCGTAGAGTGCCCTGATGGGTGCACATCGTTCTTCTGCCGAAGGTTGTCCGGGTTTGTTGACTTGCTGACCCACTACCCCGATAACCAGCCGGTCAAAGAGTAACAGTGCCCTCCGAACAATAGAGTCGTGCCCAATGGTAAAAGGATTGAAACTTCCAACGAAAATCCCCGTTCTAATCATATCTTTTTCTGTATTAGTCAAAAAGACTTGCTTGAATCACGCCACCTGAGTAGGGGTTACGTCCGAAATGATGGTAGGCCAATTCGGTGACCATTCGTCCGCGAGGAGTCCGTTTGATGAAGCCTTCCATGATAAGGAATGGCTCGTAAACCTCTTCCACGGTTCCAGCATCTTCGCCGATAGCGGTTGCGATGGTGGTGATACCCACAGGTCCGCCCTTGAACTTGTCAATGATGGTCAGCAGTATCTTATTGTCAATCTCGTCAAGACCATATTTGTCAATGTTGAGTGCAGAGAGTGCCACCTTCGATATTTTTGTATCGATGGCGCCAGTTCCTTTCACCTGTGCAAAGTCGCGTACACGGCGTAGCAGAGAGTTGGCAATACGAGGCGTTCCACGACTGCGACTGGCAATCTCATAGCAAGCATCCTCGGTGATGGGTACCCCCAAAATGCCAGCCGAGCGTTCGATGATGGCCGACAATGTCTCGGGGTCGTAGTATTCAAGATGCATGTTGATGCCGAAACGGGCACGCAATGGAGCTGTCAGCAGTCCGCTACGTGTGGTGGCTCCTACAAGTGTAAAGGGATTCAGGTCTATCTGAATGCTACGCGCAGACGGACCCTTGTCTATCATAATGTCGATGCGGTAATCCTCCATGGCACTGTAGAGGTACTCCTCGACGACGGGCGACAAACGATGAATTTCGTCAATGAATAGCACGTCGCGCGGCTCCAGCGAGGTGAGAATACCAGCGAGGTCACCGGGCTTGTCAAGTACAGGCCCACTGGTAATCTTAAAACCTACGCCCAGTTCATTGGCAATGATGTTCGACAGGGTCGTCTTTCCCAGTCCTGGAGGACCGTGTAACAGCGTGTGATCAAGGGGTTCACCACGATACTTAGCAGCTTCAACGAACACCTGTAGGTTTTCAACAACCTTTTGTTGTCCGCTGAAGTCGTTGAACGAGAGTGGTCGGAGTGCGTTTTCAAAATCCTTCTCCTTGCCCGAGAGTCGTTCTTGTCGGATGTCAAAATCTTCGTCTATCATACGATTGAGGTGCAAAAATACAAAAAGAAAACGTAATGACCAAACTTTTTGTCGAAATATTTGGTGTAAGTCAAAAATAATAGTATCTTTGCAGCAAACTAACGAAAAAAGCATGATTATCCTATGAGACAGCTACTATTGGCGATAACCTTACTATCTGCAGGTTATGTCTCGGCTCAGCCGCGACAGGAGATTTATTTACAAGACGACTGGCAGTTTTCTAAAGACAATGGTTATACATGGGAGACGGTGAGTGTACCCCATGACTGGGCTATCAGCGGTCCCTTCGACAAGAAGTGGGACTTGCAGGTGGTGGCTATCGAACAGAATGGCGAGAAAGAGCCCACGGAAAAGAGTGGCCGCTCAGGATCGTTACCCTGGATAGGTGAGGGTCGCTATAAACGAAAGTTCTCGATTCCATCGAATTTTTATGGTCATGCCGAACTGGTGTTCGATGGTGCGATGTCAGAGCCTAGTGTGCATGTCAACGGCGAGAAGGCTGGCTCCTGGGCCTATGGCTACAATGCGTTTCGTGTGGATATTACCCCCTTTATCCATACGGGTGAGAACGACCTCTATGTACATCTTGAAAATATGGAGGAGAGTTCGCGCTGGTATCCGGGTGCGGGTATCTACCGTCCTGTTAAACTGGTGCTGACCGACAATGCTCATATTGATGACTGGAGCATCGTGGTGCGCACCGTGAGCATCAAGGATGGCAAGGCTGAGGTGGAGGCTGAGGCAACTATGGTGAATGCGACGTCTCCTGAACTGCAGGTTGACATGATACTGAGAGGTCCTGACGGGAATATCTACACCGCCGAAAGTGATCCTTACTTGCGTAGGCGTGGGTATAGTTATATTAAGGATGAT
>Ga0247610_10001489_pt1 | contig 29061 bp, 51 predicted proteins | sample 174DNAGHGhighgp2_FD_193483 | JGI IMG/M metagenome (GOLD analysis project Ga0247610, IMG submission 193483) | Sheep rumen microbial communities from Palmerston North, Manawatu-Wanganui, New Zealand - 1742 DNA GHGhigh gp2 | ecosystem: Host-associated > Mammals > Digestive system > Stomach > Rumen...
CTCTGGTCTCGTGGTGGAGAAGGTAAGTATATCAAGGTAGGTGCTACATTTGATGCTTACGAGTGGGGTGGAAACACTGTTTCATTCAAGGTTGATAGAACTCTTTCTCGTGAGTTCCCAATGCCTTACTTCTTATGTATTGATTTAACAACTGGTAAGACATCTACACAACCTCCTGTAGCTATGTATTCTCTAAAGGGTAAGGACTATATCTTCAACGAGGTACTTGGTGTTGGTGGACGTACTGGTGGTGATAGTGGTGTTGTTTCTTCACCTGTTGCAGGTGGTATGATGACTATCCACGGATATGCTGGTATTGCAGTATATAACCCATATCGTTCATTCATTATGCGTGTAAACGAGCGCTGATTTTAAGATTTAATCTTTTTTATTTCGGAAGATAAGGTGAGGGGCGAATTGACTCCTCACCCATAATATAAAATGTTTAATGAATTATGGCAAACAGAGTAAATAAAGTTCAGAATGGCGATCTCAAATCTAATATCGTCGTTTTGATGAGTGTTTTTGGTAAGGTTGGTCAAAAATATTATATCCAACCTTGGAAAGATGAGCGTGGAAGGTATGCAGATTGTGTTAAGAGAGTAAACTCACAAGGTGATATGATTCTTACACAGGAAGAGCTTGAAAAAGAAGCTCGTGGTGAAGCATATTATATTCCCGAGAATGCATTATTTGTAATAGAATCCGGCAAGACTTTCAATCTTGACGATGTTAAAGAGAAAGCTGAATGGGAAGCAATTAAGAATTGTGATTTAATTGCACCTGACCGTTACGCTAAGGATGATAAAGGTAATTATCTTATTGATGGTACTGTTGATCCAAAGTCAGCACGTCCTCGTTATGGTACAGCCGAACTTTATATAGATAGACCAGGATTTGACTCTCAACGTCGTGTTACTCGCAAGAAGCTTATCTTAGAAGCTACACGTTATATCTTTGAGGATGAGCGTGGCTACGAAGGTAGATTAGCAGTTGCTAAGGTTCTTGGTCGTGACATGAAGAATCAGCCAAATGCAGATGTAGAAGACTACTTACTTTCTATTGCAGAGAAGACCCCTGAGAAGATTATCAATGTTTATACAGGTGGTGATTTAGGTTTACGCCTATTATTCCAGGAGGCTCGTGAGAATGGAGTCATTCTTAAGAAACAAGGAGTATATGTATATGGTGAAGACGGAAAGGTTATTCTTGGTGCTACAGATGATGCCGTAATTACTTGGATGAAAACCCAAAAGAATGCTAAAACTCTAGCACAGATTCGTAAGGATACATATCCTGAAATGTTTAAAACCGAGGACGACGAGAAGTGATTCTTATCAGACTCGAATAGATAAATAATTAATCATTGACAAAATATTAAAACAATGACAGCTAGACAAGTATTCGAGTCTACCCTTATTGAATTAAGTAAAATCCAAGCTCCTTCATTAAAGCTTTATGAATTTAACTATTTATTTAATAAGGCTATTAATCAGTACATCAATAAGGTGTACAATGTCTATGACTTAAATCAATAGACAACAGATGACTTAAGAGTGCTTAAGGCTACTGCATTCTTAACACCTCATAAAGTAGAGTTAAAGGGTCGTAATATTACTACTGGATACGATAGTGCTATTCAAAACACTAATGCTATTACAGGTAATAGAGACCAAGATACCGGAGAAGGTCAAACTGCGGTAGGATATGACGGACAAGCTAAGTCTTATTTAAGTAAGGCTCACCGTTCTATTCAATCTCTACATGGAGCTACTTATGAGGTGTTCTTACCAATTGACTACTTACACATGTTAAATTGTGTATGTATCTACTATGTAGCCAAAACAAAAGACTGTTGGGATGCAGGTTCTTATATTGAGATTCCTGCTACTCGTTTAACCGCAGATTCTTGGAGTTCTATTATTACTGATATTTATAATAGACCATCTCCAATGAAACCATATTATTACATTCACAATGTAAATCAACAACAAGTTCTTCCAACTGATCCTCGTACTAATATTACTATTAATACAGGAACTGGAGATTATCAGCAACCTGTTGGTATTGATATGGCAACATATCCTTATCAAGTAACTCATGCTGATGGTGGTGAAGGTGTTACTGACGTAAATGCTGGAACAGCTGATGGTACTGATATTGAAACTCAAAATTCTAATTTCCAAAGAACTTACGAGTTCGATGTAAATGGAACTAAGAGTAGAGTATCTCTTGTAGAGAAGCCAAGTGCTATTCGTGTTGGAAATACTTCTAACGTTCGTTGTGAAATCAGATATGGAAAGGATGACAGTTTATTCCAATTAGCAGAGGTTCAAGTTGACTATGTGAAGTGTCCACAATTCATCCGCTTAACTCAAGAGCAAATTGACCTTACAGAGGATACATCACAGATTATGGAATTCCCTGACTATGTTAATCAAGAGATTATCAATGAGTTGGTACACTTAGTAATGGAGCGTGTAAATGATCCACGTCTAAGTAATAATATGCAGATTAGCCAGACTATTGCCAGACCAACAGGACAATAGGCAGCACAACCTACAACACAAGCTCAGGGTTAATCCCCTGAACTTGTCTAAAATATTTAATTAATTATGGCAGGTTTAAATTTTCAAACTCAAACAATTATCAACAGCAATCTTGATCCTGATTCAGGTAAAGGCGTAAAGCTTTTCAAGGCTGCTAATGGTGTATTACGCATCAAGAGAGATTTCGATTTCTATAAAGATAAGGACGGTTACGGAAAAGTTTGTGCTATTCGTAAGCGTGCAGGATATGACGCTAAGCTTTGCAAGGCAGAAGTAGATTTTGCTAACTTAACAAGTGCCCTTGTTCCTGCAACAGGAGTAACTTACGCTCGTTTTGACATCTATCTTGGTGTTGAAGGTGCTGAGCCATTCATCTATGCAACTCCTTGGGTTCAAAAGGGAATGCCTTTCTGGGTAGAGTTCACAGTTAAGGCTGGTGATACAGCTGCTAAGATTGCAGAGAATGTAGCTAAATTAATCAAGACAAATCATATCTTCTTACACGATAAGGATCTTATCAATTTAACAGTTGATGGTTCTAAGTTAGTACTTGAGGGTGCTACTGAGTATCAAAGATTCCGTAAGATTGAAATTAACAAGTTTGCAATGTCTGATGATTATTCTGAGGAAGTTGCTGAACTTGGTGATGACAATATCACATTAATTGAGCGTGGTGAGAATGCATTCGGTACTTATTCTCAAATCACTAAGGATTTAAGACTTCCTACTGGTGCAAACTGGCAACCTCTACACATTCGCAAGGTAGAGACTCCTATTATTGGTGCTATCTATAACCAATATATTATCGAATACGTTGCTCCAGCTTCTAACGAAGGTCTTGGTGCAGTAGGACAAAGATTAGAGTCTAATACTACTCATGTATTCTGGGTAAAGAATGATGCTGCTTTAATCGCAGAGTGGGAAGCTGCTCTTGGCGAGGTTGGTACTATTGAAGACGTAGATGCTACTTCAGAAGGTGGTGAGGAGGACCCCACGGAGGGAGCGTGACTCCTCCCTCCCCAACCAGAACCGAGTCAACATCTTACGAATTGATTGAGGACGAAGCCGATTGGAATCAATCATTCGCAAGTGGTGTTCTGAAGAAGTATTACGCTAAGAATCCATCTGAAGACCTATGGAACGCAACAGCTGGACGTGCCGCTAACTGGAACGACAGAGTATATGTCGCAGAAGTAGACGGTGTTGAAGGACAGTATGCTGCAACATGGGGCGAAACCTATCAAAAGCTAACAGGTGTTGATAATAACTCTGTTTATTATGTAACAATGGCTGCTGAGGCAGGTGGAACTTATGACTTATACACAGACGAAGGTACAACTCCTGCAGGTGTGACTATTACAATCAATGAAATAACATATCCTGATTGTCAACCAAGCTATCAAGGATTCATTGGTAATGGTGGTCAATTACCTTGGATTTGTCCTAATATTACTGATGCTGAGAACGTAAAAGTAATCTTTGATTATGATGGTGTAGAATCTCAACCTTGGGGCGATACATTATTCGGAACAGCAGAAGGTAACAAAGAGTGGGGAATCGAGTCAGCTGCTAACTTAGGCATTACTGATTTCGATAGTTCTAAATTCAAGATGTATCTTGAAGCTTAATCTCTATAAGGGGAGTCAATCGGGCTCCCCTTATTTTAAATTAGCCCACTGTTAATGGATTTTGTTAAAATTTTTCAGTTCCTAACTGAAACTTATGGTTATGGTGGGTTGGTTATATCCATTCTTCTTGTTGTACTTTTCTTACTGTTGCCTTATTTCTTTAAGAAGAGTGACAAGAAGATGCATGATGGGTTAAAAGAAGTTACAACTACACTCACCGAAGCTATTAAAGAAGAAAATAAGGAACTTATCGATGGTTTGAAAGATAACCAAACAAAACTAATCGACAATCAGTTTGAACTGGTTAAAGGTTTATTGCTCGATTAGAAATTAGAACATGATAAGAACTTGGATACGAGAGATAAAATCTCTGCTCCTATTCAAGCTAAGATAAACCATTTAAAAGACTTCTATAGGTGTTCTAGAGTTTCTATATTTGAGTTCCATAATTCTCTTGTTAATCTTAATGGTTTACCATTTAAGTGGTACGATTTAATTTATGAGAGTGTCGCAAGAGGAATTCATGCCGTATCGTATGAAACAAGGAATATGCCTTTTAACATACTTCTGCCTATTGTCCAAAAGGTCGAAAGCGGAGATACAGTACTGTTTAATAAGGATGATATAGAAAACTTCTATAATAATTCTTCCGTTCTATATGATTTCTGCCTAAAACATAATATTAATAGCCTTATTGTTGGTCCTCTTATTAATAAGAGTGAACAACTTATTGGTTTAATAGTACTTGAATATTCAGGAGACAATTATGCGAATAATGAAATAGTTATAGATGATCTAGAATTAGAAGCACACGCAATTAGTACTTTACTAGAATTAAAATAATGTATATAGAAAAACTTGCATCATAGATTAGAAACGATGTCGTTTCAGGTTTACGAGGCTATCACTAGAACCTTTCTATGAATATGGAGCAACTACAAGATGAGGTAGTCGCTTGTAGGCTTGCCATATTAAATGAACAACATTTAAGAGGTATTTATCCTATTAAAGATTTACTTATGGCTATCAATTGTATTGAAGTTGATTGTGAATCTTTAGAAAGGTGTAAGTGTAGAGCTGCTAATCCGGATGATACAATAGTAGCACACTTTGAGATACCTCAGGTTGTAACTTACTATGGTAAGCAAGCTATTGATTATATTGGTTCTACAGACCGTCAAAATAAATTCAATGTAATAACATCATTGTCGGAACTCCAAAATAGAAAATACAGAAAAAGAGGTAATGACAAGCCATATGTGTGGATTGATTACGCTCCAAATATTAACGGAATGTTGGATTGTTTCCTATTTAATGGACCTTTCGTAAATCAGGTTTCAGTAGTTGCAGTATTTAAGGATCCTCGTGATTTAAATAAGTACTCCTGCTGTAACACTGATGAGTTAAAGGGACAGGATGTTAATGATAGCTTCATCGATTAGTTAATTAAAGACAAATTAACTAAAGAAAAACTATATTATTATAGACAAATGGCAGCACAACGTTTGCCAAATGATCAACAATATGTGACTGGAGGATGAATAACTTTCATTATGCAATGAGCCTCGCACAAACTCTTTATGATATAGAAGGAGATATGGAAGATATGGAGGAAATTGGTTTAATCGCTTATAACCATATCGGAAATAAAAACACTCGATTATATAGAGCTACACTTGATGTAAACTGTGTCGATGGCTCAATAGAGTTACCTTGCAACGTAGACATCATTGAAGCAGTTACTTATTGCGGAGAAGATTGGAACTATACAAGTAATACTAAGCACAATGGTGATATAAATTCATTTTATACTGAGAATGCTATTGAAGCTTAGAAACGATTTTTAGATCCTTTCTACGTTAGCGGAAAATATGTCGATTATAAACAAGTCGGAAATACTCTTTATGTAAATAAAGGTCTCGGACGAGTTAATATCTTATATCACGGCATACTTGTAGATGAAGACGGACTTCCAGAAATTAATGACAAAGAAGCTATAGCTATTGCTGATTATATAGCTTACACATACACTTATAAGAAGGCTATTCGTACCATGAACAAAGATACTATGGCGTTAGCCAAGGATTTGAAACAAAACTGGTTATTCCATTGTGATGCTGCTAGGGTTCCTGAATATGTATCACAAGAAGAAATGAATAAGATCCTTGACGTATAGTCTTCATGGGGACGTAAAGTATTTAATAAGAGTTATAAACCAGTTATGTAATAGGGGAGGTCCGTAGGGCTTCCCTATTTTTGTTATTATGAGTAATTATGCGATGGGACATTGCTTTACAGGTAAGGACTTATTTGATAATTTTCCTGTAAACAAATTAAAAATGTCAAAGGAACAATGTATAGCTACCTATCCAGATGGTAATAAAAGAGATTTAGCTGCTTCAATTTTTACTCGCAGTGTACAAATGGTAGTAGATGATATTATTGATAATAATGTAGATTTTAAATTTCCAACTCTTGGAAGAACTCAAGCTTATTTGAGAATGAAACGTACCGAAGGAAAAAAGTTTAAAAAGGCTTTTAAAAATGGTAAATGGAATGATGTTGATTTTTTAACATCTAATTTCAGTGGTTATCAAATAAGCTTAGATATGGAGAGTAGAAAAAGAACTTCACGACAAAAGAATATATACTTATCTCCTAAAGATAGAGATAGAATTACTGAGAATACTAACTTAGGAAAACAGTACTGATGATACAAAAAACAATTCAAGACTATTACGAAAGACTTGCTGCTGAATATCCAGAAATACCATTAGCTGACATAAAAAGAATTTGTCAATACGGCTGGAAATCATTATATTTACACAATAGTTATGGCGGCGATGTTCTTTTAAGAAGGCGAGATTTCTGGTTTTATAGTGGAAGACTTATGAATAATTCTCTCAAATTCTTCGATTATTATGCCAGAAAGATGAAAATTAAACTTCGTGTTCTTTATAAGAGATATAAAATTGAATGGGACGGGTATTATTATTTTGCTCTTACCTAGAAACAATATGAAGACTATTTAAGTTAGAAAAATAGTAAGGGTAGACCTCGGAAAAAATTCAAATTCGGAAAGGTTGTACTCTACAAAATATACGATGAGTGCTCAATCATAGAACACGCTAAGGTTGCACTTTTTCGAGTTAAAATGAAATACGATAAAGGTTTTACACTTTATGAGGAGAACTATATTACAGGAGATTCAGAACTCTTAGAAGTACGAGAACCTTTAAAATTTGAAGATATATTATTATCGAAGTATAACTACTAGTATATTTCGGACTCATCAAGAAAATATAAGAAAAATGGCTAATACAATTAGAGCAGCTAAAAACACATTCTAGGGTGGACTTGTTATGGATTTAGCCCCAGATACTACTCCTAACGAAGTCTTAACCTCAGCACTAAATGCTACCCTTGTGACTTTTAATGGTAATGAAATGTAGTTACAAAATGATATGGGTAATGGTAGGGTAGAAACAGCTAGATTACCTGAGGGTTATATACCAGTAGGAACTTGTGAATTTGGAGACATCATTTATATAGTTTCATATAACCCACTTACAAATAAATCATAGATAGGATGTTTTCCAAGTCCTGAACGTAATATTTCTTCAGAAGAAATTGGAAGTACTGGATAGACTCTAAGTTCTGCCGATTTTCAAGTATTAAATAATGGAAATCCAACAGGAGAACTTAAAACCAGTTCTGTTAAAAAGATTATATATAATAACAAATTAAATCCTGGGGATAAGTTTGTTATATATGATAAAAATAAACAAATATTATCGGAGAGACATATTACTGATATAGGTAATACTAGTCATATATATGGTACTTTTCCAAAATGGGTAAAAATTCACGTAATAGCTATTGAAGATGGAGGTAAAATTAATTATCTTGATAGTTCATTACGTTGGTATGATGATAATTACTTTATAAGAGAATCTAAAAGTCAAGGAGGAAAAGTTGATTTAGATGCTTACAGAAATATGTTAAGTTCTGGATATTCAGTATTTCAATCTAAAATCTCTGGAAAGTTAGCATTACTCATAGAACTTGAAAAAATAACAGGATTTAGTTGTACCTATGGAGTTTTTGGTAAAAATAATAATAGAGTTAATGATATATTATATAGAGATTATGATATATATTGGAATTTTTCTTGGGATACCGATAATCCAAATATTAATCCTGCTTATGTATGTTTAACTAAATCTAGTTGGTCTGGTAAAGATAGCAGTAAAGCTGGTAAATGGTACTATTGGGGAAATAATACTCACGGTGACGAAGGATTAGAATTACATCAAGGACCTTCTATATCCTATGACGTTACTTAGGATATATCTATTAATTCTAATATAGATACTGGTAATTATGGTGCATTTACAGGAGGGGGATCTTATGAAACTTAGCTTACCAGCTTTTTAAATAATATGGCTAATGTTTATAACAATGAACCATTAACCAAATTAAATATAGTTAGAGAGCCCAATGGTCATCCTTTAGTAGGAAATTATTATATAAATGCAACATATTATGATAATAATACTAGGATAGCTTATACTCAAAGGAACTCAAATGGTAAATTAACACAAATAAGTCAATTTACTATTGACGATGTATTAGTTAATAATTATTTTCATTATCCTATTTACAAAAAATTTGGAACATTCACTATTCCAACTATACAATACTATACATAGAATGATATTGAAACAGAGTTAAAACCTGATACGACTAATCTTATTTATAATTATGAAGTTACTCCAGCTATGCCATATGGATATTTAAGAGAATATTCTATAGAAGGTTATATAGACTTTAGTAAAATAGGAACAGGTGCTATTAATTTAACTGCATGGAAATATTTTGTAGGAGAGAATGCAGTAAATCTTACAATAGGTATGGATGCGTATTTAGAAGAAAATATGGGTATTGATGAAATTGTTTTAGAGTTTTATGATAATCAAGGTATGGCAGCTGCTTACCATATTTCAGATAAAGAATATTACTCAGGTCAATTTACAGAAGTAATCCCATTAAATGGTTCTACATCATCCTACAAAATGTAGAATATTGATTCTGAAGGTAGGAGAAGATATCATTGTGGAGAGATTTCTGAAAGCGCTTAGGATGAAAATGTTGTATACTTTGACAATTCTGGTAATCCAGTATTATTAGAAGGAAATAGAAATAATGATACAATATATTACTTGGATGATTGTGGTATTTTATATTCTAATATGCTATATTTAGTTAAAATAATTATAAAATACTGTCCGAAAAACGCTTTAGGAGAATTAGATACATCACAAGTTGAAGACTTTAAGACAATGTATCGTTGGCTGTGGACTAATGGAATGTTTAATTCGCAATATTATTCAGTAGTAGATTTTAAAGATATTCCTTTAGAATTATGTTTAGATGTAAGTGCTAAATATGAAGCTACTGATGATTATTTCTACAAAACATTTAAATATCAATCCAAAGAAAATTCTACACTATCTAGTTCAGATCAATTATACAAGTATTTATCATCTACCGTTTAGATTGTGACTAACAGTGGTGAAGTACATGAAATTGATCCTAATAACCCAGAAGGTTCTGGAGATAGTGGCGGAGGCGGAAACGATGGTGGAGGTTCTAGCAATAATCCAGAAGAAGAACTACAGCCATCCGAAATAGTAGTATCTCTTGATATTAATAATGGATACTTTAGAAGTATTACAGTTAATATGCAAAGAACCATACATAGAGTAACTAAGAGTTTAATAACTGTTAGAAAATTATCTCCAGTTTAGGAAGATCTTAGAAATTATACATTAACTTGGAATGAGGGAGCTACTTCGTTCACAATAGATATCGGCGATGACTTCCCTGCATCATCTGTTATAGAAGTAAGTGGGGCAGCAGGAGCTGTTATATATGGACAAGAACAGGTTAGTCCTGCATTTAGTACTATAGGACAATCATAATATGGCAAATACAGAACAAAAATATAATTTAAAACTATCTGTAGTAGCAGGTCTTTAGAATGATTATCATGTATTTAATTTAAGAAAAGGTGATACATCTGATGATGCTTATAATAATATTAAAGTAATGATATTTACAGATGGTTAGAAATATGTAGAAAATGAAGCTACTCAAATAATGCATGCTGGTGAGAGCTCCTTCAAGGAATTTGATGGAGTTCAACCAGTATTAGCAGACGCTGGAGGTAGTGTAGAATGGGATATAGATAATTATGGTCCTGAACTTAAATCGAAATTAAAGCAATATTTATCTTTACCTACTACTATTGGTCAAGATTTATATGATTCTCCAGGAGCGTACACTTATTATAAAAATCAATTTAAAGTAGTATTTAAAGATACTGCAACTACATATAATATAGAGGAATCTTATATAACTTATAAAGAAGATGTAAATTCTTTAAAGGATAAACAATATATAGATAAATCATTAGATGAATTATCAGGAAATTCAGTTAATAATTATGTATATTTAAATTCTTCCATTATACATTTTAGTAAATATTATGGAGTTTATAGTGTAAGTTCTATACCTGTTCCCCAACTACTCCCATTAATTCATGATCTAGACTCTTTAGGAAATTATGGTTTAGGATTAGATTCCCAAGGATGGCCTTATATATCTACATTATGGGGACATAAACATTGGGCAGGTAAAACAGGAGGTAGAGAATCTGTTTATTTTAGAAATAATTTGTATAATTATGATGCTAATATAAATGGTTATGCTGTAAAAAATTCCGATGGTGACGAAAATCAGTTTGCTAGTTTATGGTTTCAATATGATCATGAAGATGATCATGATATTTCAATGTTTAAATCTAATTATTGGGGAGCTGATAGTATAACTTCTCAAAATGAAGAAGATTGGGTTAAATTATTTCCAAAAGGTTTTGCATTATTTGGAATAGAACATGAAGACGATGTTTCTATAACTCTCTTAAGTAAAAATGGTAGAGGAGTTTCCGAAGGAGGTCAATATTACAAACCAGAATATACAAAAATATTTAATTGTCCTACTATTATTTACGACTTTGAACATAAATATATAGCTGATAATGATAGAAATACAGCTATGGTGGCTGTATCCTATTATGCAGACTCGGATGGTAATCCTCATATCTTTAATACTTGGTTTCCAGTTAAAATGACTGATAAAATCGTCACTCAAGAAATATAGTATAAATCCGGAATGGGTGATGACAAACCTAAATACGTAGGAAGTTTTGTAGCATCTATATTAGCCAATATTTACACATATGAAGAAGATATCCCAGGAGTAGTGGGATATATGTCAGACATGGTATATTTAGCTCCTAATACTACTTCGTATATTAAAGATATGATATTTAAAGCTAGAGTAACTATAAATTAGGAATCTACTTATGCTTTAACACATAATACTAATAAATTATTATTAATTAATAAAGTTAATTATGATGATTATATAAATGCTGTTTTAGATAAATCACAATCAGAATAGTCTAAAATAGATTTTAAAAATGTTAATGCTGTAATAAAAGGCTGTGTTAAAAATATTCCTCTATAGTTTAATGTGAATTATAAAGAACCTAATACAGATGCTGTTAATCAAAAGGATGCTTAGGTTATTCTTAAAAAGATTGATGGAAGTTCACAATCAATACTTAGAACTAGTATTCTAGCAAAAGATAAATTATATCAAGTTACATAGGACGATTAGGGTGAAAGTCATATTGAATTTTTAAATCCTAGTTTTATTATACATTTTATTGGACAAATTACTAGTGATGGGTCAAATATTACTGCTTAGTATCTTGATATCCCTCCTATAAAAAGTGATCTTGTTCATAAAGTATTTAAAGTTGAGAGTGGTTTAATGATACCTGCTTCAAGTAGAGCAATGAGTGCTTATGGTAAATATTATTCAATAGGTACTCATTATACTGGTCACCAAGATAATGCTGTAAAAGATTTAGTTAAAGATGAAGTATTAATCCCTTATGCAAGAATTTTATAATGCCAAATTGGTAGCCAATATTAAGTAGTGAAATACATTTTGAAGTAGAAACTAATGTACTTCCAACAAAGGGAAATCTTGTATATGAATACAATCCCTTTAGAAATTATAGATTAAATCAAGATATGTTAGAATATAAAGGAGACTATTATACCGTATAGCAATTACAAGAAAAATTTGGAATAGTTTTAAATGGTTCAAAATGGATGAAAGGTCAAATAGATGTTACAAATGATGTTACTCTAAGAGAAAAAGGAGAACTTGTAGATTTTGTAACAGACGAATTATCTTTTTCAATTAAATCTCCTGTAACCATAACTCCTCAATATTCTTACGACGGTTCAGTTAATCTTATTATTAATGATGGGGTTAACATCCCTCGTATGATTAATTCCCGATTCAGTGCTACTGGTAAAAATACATATGAAATTGTTGATAGAAAGGGAAATAATGATACAAATATTTACGATTAGGGAGAACAATTTGATATAGACACTTCTTTATATAAGAGAATTGTTAAGATTCCGAAAATAAATTTCCAAGGTGTAACTTCTGGAGGTAATTTAAAGGTAGGTAATTATCATTTCTACTTTAAACTATCTGATGCTGATGGTAATGAAACTGACTTCGTTGGAGAAACCGGAGTAGTAAGTGTATTTATAGGATTTAATGATCCTCATAGTGTTACTACTGGACAGGCTAATGAAAACAGCTTTAAATCAGTTCAGATACAAATTAAAAATATTGATTCAGCATATAGTTATATATATGCTTATTATTCTAGATATACAGCAGCTGATTAGGAAGAATTTAATACTGAGTATATAAAAATCGATAAAAAGTTTGTTGTAAATACTTCTGGTATTTGTAACATGCTTATTACAGGATTTGAAGATACTATTCCTATAGCAGCTTCTGATATTAACCTGGATTATAATATAGTAGATGCTGCACATACAGCAACTACTTGTTAGAATATGTTATTCCTCGGAAATGTACATAAACCTGATATTCCATATAATGAATTATCAGATTTATCATTACACTTTTTACCATATTTAAAACAAGAAAATTATCAAGTAGATGAAGATGAGGAGTATAATATATCTACAGTTAATAAAGGATATATCGATCCTAAATTCATTCATGATAAAACTGGATATTGGGGAGAAGAAATATACAGATTAGGAGTTGTTTATATAATGCCTAATAATCAATTAACTCCAGTATTTAATATTCGTGGAGCTAATAATATTTTTGAATTTGGTAAATATCCAGGAGGAACAACTAAAATAAATGAATTTAATGATGGACAATTTACACATATACCTGTACATTATACAGATAGTAATGGTAATGTTTTCCGAAATTATATTTAGTATAGTGAAATAAATTATAGAATATTAGTAGAAGATGAAAATAGTCATGCTACTAAAGGAGCGTTAAATAATGACCTAGAAAACGTTAAAGGTGTAGTAAGATTTAGACCTACTAAGGATACTAATACTATTTATGGTATTGATATACGTATAGACGATGAGGCTTTATAGGAATTAAAGAAATATGTAAAGGGTTATTTCTTTGTACGACAATCTCGTATTCCTACTATTCTATGTCAAGGTATCACAATTGGTATAGATCAAAATGCTCATACTCCTTGTGTAGCTACTGCTGACGGATATTTGACAGAATTATCTGAATAGTTAGAAAAAACTCATGTAACTACCAGAGATATTAATGATGTTAATTATATATCAGAAGGATTCTTAAGACGTTATACTTTCGAATTTTAGAAAAAGAGTTCAGGACTCTGGGGTAAAATAGGTATGGCTGTAGGTGTAGCAGTGGCTGTAGTAGCTTTAGCAGCTGTTTCTATTGTTACTTTCGGAGCTGGTGCTGCTGTAGCTGCCGGTGTAGCAGGAACTGTAGCAGGAGCAGTAACAAGTGGTATGGCAGCTCTTGGTGCAGTTGTTGGAACAATAGGAGCAGCTACTGGTTTAGGCGCTATAGGTTTTGCCGCAACTGCTGGTATTATAGCTGGTACAGTAATTGCTGGCACAGCAGTAACAGTAGCGACTTTAGGAGCAGTTCAAGAAATTCGTTATGGTGTAGGAAGAATGTTTGCTACTAAGAAATTAGAAGGACGAAATACTAAATGTCCTTCTGGTTATAAAATAGTAGAAACAGATAAATCTCGTAAATTAACATAGGACTTTTTTGAGAGAATTATTATTAAAGATCCTTCTAAAGTTAAAGTTCAAGCTATCCTCTGTCCTGATTATGAAGTAAATTAGGCTTATTATAATTCAGTATTTACTGGTAATTTACATAAAATAGGACTTACTAATACTCAAAGTAGTAACGGATTAATAGGACACTCTCTTAATTATTTTACTAATAATGATAGACATTTCTATATTCCATCATATTATGATATGGGAATTAGAAATTCTTATGACTTTAAAATTATTGGAGTACCTGATGATGTAACTCTTACTGGTATAGATAATATAAAATTTAGAAGTAGAGCAGGTACTGCTGAGGAAGCTTGGAGATATGAATGCATAGGAGATGATTATAAGTCAGAAGAAGCTAAAAAAGTAGAATATGAAGATGAAGAAACTATATCTAATAAACGTATTAATACTGATATAGTTAGAGGTAGTTTTGGACCATATTTAGCATTTAATGATGAAAATAATAAATTCTCTCCTGCAGAAACCGTAAATATTTATATTCCAGAATATTAGTTATCTAATATGGATAAGTATTTCGGAATAAGAATGTAGGACAATAGTACTTTTCAAGCAATATCTTTTAGATATGACATTAATGAAGCTGATGAAAACCTAATTGACCTTACTTCTATTATTAATGGTAATATACAATCTAAGCGAAATAAGGGTTATCACTGGGAGGTATATAGAGGTGACTGTTATATTTGTCAGTTTACACATAGAATGCATCGTAACTTTAATGATCCAGGGGCTCCATATAATGATGAAATTGTACAAGATGATACTTGGAAAGAAAATTATGATACAGAAGAACCAGAGAAATTTAACGAAATAAACTTAGGAGATATTAATGCCATTCAAATAGGTACTTGGGTTACATTTAAAGTTCGTTCAAGTTATAATTTAAATATTAGAACTACTGATGGTGCTGACGTTGCAGAAGCAGCTATGACAGGTCATCCTCGCGGATACTTCCCATATAATGATATGTCAATTGAAGGAACATACAAACACCCAGACTCACAAGTTTATAATAAAGGATTTAGTAAATCTCTTAGTGAGAGAATCAACATGGAATTACCAGATGTTCCTCACATTAAAAACTGGTTCGGAACAAGAATTATGTATTCAGATATACATATAAATGATGCTTATAAGAATGGTTATAGAGTATTTAGACCAACTACATATCGCGATTACACTCGTGAATATGGTGAAATTGTTAAATTAATTACTCTTGAATCAGATCTTATTTGCGTATTTGAACATGGTGTAGCTAGAATTCCTGTAAATAAGCAAGCAGTTGCAGAGCAAGTTGCGGCAGGAGCAAATCAACTAACTACGCATAATGTCCTCCCAGAGGCTCCAATTATTTTGTCTGATATGTTTGGTAGTCAGTGGGCAGATAGTGTCTTGAAAACCCCAGGAAAGGTTGGAAACGCCAAATAGTATGTCTATGGTGTGGACACAGTTGCGAAGAAAATTTGGAGAACTGATGGACAATCTCTTGAATGTATTTCAGATATGAGAGTACAAGAGTTCTTGAACAATAATATAACATTAGGTGAAAGAGAAAATACTCCAATTTTAGGTATTAGAAATGTAAAGACTTGTTATAATTCATTTAAAAGAGATGTAATGTTTACATTTTATGATAACACTTACGGATTTGAAGAAAAGGTATGGAACCTATGTTGGTCAGAACTTCTTGAGAAATTTATTACTTTCTACAGCTGGGTTCCAGCAATGATGGAAGATATTAATAATATACCTTTCTCATTTGATAGAAATGTAAGTAAGTGGATTGCTAAATTAGGAGTATCTCATGCTGATAATTCATTTGCAGATGGTATTACTCTTACAAATACTGTTGTAAATAATTATTCTGTTGATTCTAAAGTAGTTAATAAATTAACATTTACTTTTAATTATGAAGATAAAACAGGTAAATAGAAAAGTATAACATATACTGTTGGTTAGGATAGTGGAGCATTTGATGCTACTGTTACAAATTTAGATGGATTTATTGGAGTATTAGGATTAGCTAATAGAATACTTCCAGATGGTCATATATTCTACACTATTGATTATGAATTATGTAGAGATCCTTGGAAAAATTATAAGAATTTCAAAATTAAACATATAGGTAATATAAATATGGGTGCAATTGCTGATAGTATGTTTAAAGAAGAAATGACACATGATGGTACTACTGAAAATATTCTATATCCAATTTATGGTTTATTCTTTAATAAAGAAGACAATCAAGATTATAATTTAGTATATAGCAGTGGAAGTATTACACAAGATCATGCTGTATATGCTACTACCGATGCAAGTTTAACTCCGCAACAAGTAGTGTAGACAGGTAATCGTGTTAAAGTTCCAGGTACCCCATCTAATCCTGAGGTTATGATGTCTGAACTCTATTATCGTAATGCTGCTGGTCATGCTTATGCTGATTATGATGTTAATAAGATTAAACTTTTTGTTAACAATGAATCTACTGGAGAGTCTGCAATTGATCCTAATACTATATATCCTATAGATCAATTAATGCAACTAGTTGCTCAATATTGGTATGGACAAGAAGAAGGTACTACTATTGAACCTGAAAAACTTCTTACAAGGAGTGGAGGACCATTTGAATATGATACTATAGTATATCTCGGAACTCCTCCTAGAGTATATGCTTGTAGTGGTGGCTTAGGTTCTTTAATTGATAATCCTAGGCAACATGCTCCGTTCTCTGCACACTTTATGTATGGAACTTATGTTGAATAGGTTATAAATACAAGACAAGATTCTGAAGATTTACCGATCTTTAAGGACATTACTGGTAAGCGTCCAATGTTACCAAGAGAAGAACAATTAAATCCAGATAAAATTGTTACTCTATTAAATATCACTGCTAAAATTAAAATTCTAGACACATAGAATTATAATAATTTAAGTGATACTTATTATAATATGAAAGCTTCTTATGCTACTAATACATCATTAGTAAGTGCAGCATAGTATGAATCTGTGATAGGTCTTACAACTAAGTGGAATATGCAATTCTTAACCTCTGATTTCTGGAAACATGGTCAAGCAGGTTTAATTGATATTGCTGATAACATATATCCAACTTATTGGTATGGTAAACAACATCCATTTGAGTTTGAATGTATTGTAGTTGATGATCCATCTTTACATAAGATATTTACAAATCTCGAGTTAGTTGCAAATAAAGCAAAACCCGAATCTTTCCATTATGAAGTAGTAGGTGAGGCTTATGATTTTGCAAAAGATAAAGTAAATATGTATTTTAGACAAGAAGCTTTGAAAGCTCTTTGGCAATATAATGGTGCAGATATTACTTATGATAGGAATTTCTTAAAGGTTCAACCTCGACAAGTACCACGTTCTGCTGATCTTGTTCATAGATATTATACAAGATAGGATACTATAAACGATATTGAGGATTATTATATCCATGTAACATACCCACAAGGTCATGATTATCGTCATTTATCTGGTGCTGAAATTGTATATTACCCAACAAGACAAGAATTCAGAGTTTGGAATCATACTATGGCAGTTGACCTTAAAGATTTAAGTCAAGATGATGCACGTTCAATCATTGCTGGTAATTGTGAATATTTAGAAGACAGATGGAAAGTAACTATTAATCCTATTTTAGTATGTTATAAAAATGAGTATAAGAAGAACACTTTAACTCCTGGTCCTCTTATTTCTCCAGCTAATTCTACTTGGGCAAAGGCTTATGATAGCAATCAAATGCTACCTACTTTACCTATAATTAATTCACCAATACCAGATCAAGTCAAAGAGAGTGGTCAAATTAAATTCCCAGGAATTGCTTTGGGTCCGAATAATAGTGTTTCTGAAACTTCATTAGATAGAGAAAATGCTCTTTATCATTTGTATGATTTGAGTAAATTCGGAATAAATGGTAATTATTCTCCATTAGATACTACTAACTGGCTAAATGATGTAGGTATTTACCAATATAGTTTCGGAGAAGCTCATAATAGAAAAGAAACAGATATTAGAGATAAATTTATTAAAATACGTATACGCTATTCCGGAGAAGAATTAGCTATTATAGATTTCTTGAATACAATTTACTAGGTTAGTTACGCATAATGGTAGACAATTCTAAATTAAATCCTCAGCTACTTTCTTTTGAGGAATGGAGAAGATAGAATGAAGCCAGTTTAACTGGCCTAACAGAAGATTAGATATTAGAAAAGTATAAAGCATATGAGTAGTCATTTAAAGGTGCCTAGGGCACCTAGACTACTCCATAGTTTGATGATAACACTAATAAAACCCAGACTACCGAAATATAGAAATCACAACCTGCCAATAATATAGACTTGATGGGAGCAACAGATGCTCTTACTTCTGTAGGTATTGCTACAGGTAATGAAACTATTACAAAATCAGGAATATTAGGTAATTCTGTTGTTAAAGCTATTAAGCAACTATAGGCCACTAAAGGTTTAAAAGGTATTAATAAAACTGCTGGAATATCGGGAGCAGTTGGAGGACTTGCCGATACTGCTGATACAGTATTATTCGGAGACCAAGTTGTTAAAAATTCAAATCTTACTAACGGATTAAATGCTGGTTATGATATGGCTTCTACAGCACTTATGACAATGGGAGGTCCCGCTAGTATATTTGGAGGACTTATGAAGGTAGGAGGTTTAGCATCTGATATGTTGACTTCTGCTGGAGTAGGAACAGATTAGATGACAACTACGGACCGAGTACTCGATAGTAAAATCTTTAAACTTACTCCTACAGGTTTAATTAATGCCATTGGTGCCAGCACTACTGATAAATTCTCTATTGATAATTCTATTAGAGAACAAATAGGAGGTTCTTATGGTGGTGCATATGCGTTTATGGATGATGCGGCATCTAGAGCTGGAAAGAAATATGGACTATTTTCAAGTGGTGCAAAGAATGATGCAAATAAAGATATTGCACAATCTAAAATAATGCAAGGATAGATAGGACGTATTAATAAAGATGCTCGTGATAAAGAATCTATAGTAAGTGCTAATAATCAGCTACTTTCCACTAATTATCAATTCAATTTAGCAGGAGGATATGACCAACGTTATATGAGAGCTGCTAAAGAAGGCGGTAAAATAGAACGTATAAAGAAAATAAATCTCACATTCAGAAAAGGTGGACAAATACACAATGTTATAAATCTTGAAACCAAAGAAATAGAATGGCAACCAACAATTATTGAGGAAGTTCAAGAATTTAAGGCAGGTGGAAATATTAGTTGGCAATATGATACTTGGGAACCTACTATTGTTGACGATGAATGGGAACCAACTATTGTTGATTTCTTCGAAGATGGTGGCAAGACAGAAGAATCAAAAGAAGAGCCTTTATCAAATCAATAGAATGTAATTCCTGAAGGTGCTCTACATGCTCGTAAACATCATATGGAAAATACAGAAGGACTTACCCAAAAAGGTATTCCAGTAATTGATAATAAGGGAGAACAACAAGCTGAAATCGAATTAAATGAAATTATATTTAACTTGGAAGTTACTAAAAAACTCGAAGAACTTTGTGAAAATGGTTCGGATGAAGCGGCTATTGAAGCTGGTAAACTTTTAGTCCAAGAAATATTATTTAATACGGAAGATAGAACAGGACTTATTAAAACTTTAAAATAGGGAGGAACAATAAATGGCAGCACTGAGTGATTTGTTAGTTTCTTACAAATAGGTGGAAGCTCCGACATATGACTCAACTCCGGAACTTCCTATGGATAGATTTACTAGACTTTAGCAATATATAAGTAATAGAGATTCTGATGAAACTTCTAGTGAAACTTCAGAAGAAACTCCTACTTCTACATTTAGATGGCATTATGATCCAGGTATTAAATCTACTGTAACAACTTCTAGACCTATGAATTTTAATAATAATATTGGAAAGAATGCAGAATATGCTTATAAATATTTTGTAAGTCATGGTATCCCTTCAGCTTCTGCTGCAGGAATTGTCGGAAATTTATATCATGAAGACCTTGGTAATCCAGGAAGAACTGTTAATGATTCTCATGGTACTACAGCATATGGTATTGCTGGATTTAATAGTAGAGGAGATTTACCAAATCTTTTAAAATGGGCTAGAGGTAAAGGTATACAGGGTAATCCAGACTTTGATCAACAACTTGAATATCTAACTCATGTTATACAATCTGGTCGAGATCGTAATTTAACTGCTGCTATTATGAATCCTAATGCTACTCCAGAAGATGCCTCATACGCCTGGGGTAGATACTTTGAGAGATTTGCAGGACAAAATGGTAGAGGTTATTTGAATAGAGATGACCCAGAACATAAGAAGAGAGGTAATACTTCTCGACAATTATTTACTAAATATGGACAAAGTAGTAGTTAATATAGGTAAGAAGACATATAATTGTCAAGTAGCTAAAACCGAGGAAGAAAAAAGAAAAGGTCTAATGGGAGTTGAGAACCTTCCACCGGACGAAGGTATGTTATTTGTTTGGGAAGATGAAGCTACCAGAGAAATGTGGATGAAAGATACTCTTATTCCTTTAGACCAAATAGCTATTAATGATGATGATGAGGTAGTGTTTGTTTATCAAGCACAACCAAAGGATGAAACCTTGGTTCCGTTTATGAATGCTAAATATATTTTAGAAGTGAATCAAGGAAGTGGTATAGTTGAGGGTGACGATTTTGATATCGACGATTCTGAAGATCTTAATAAATATACAATGAAGGTTCTTGCTCCTGATGGTACTACTCAGATGTTTTTACAAGGTGGAGAAAGAATATTCAGTCGTATAAATACACGTACACTTATTCGTAAAGCTAAAAGAGCATACGAACATAAAGAAGATAATTTTGATAGATATTGTAAAGCTCTCGGAAAATATATGTTTAAGTGTATAAAGATTCAAGATAATCGTGAACCTGAGTATGTTCAAGTACCAGGCTAAAAGAAGAAAAATTCTAACGTTGAGAATTAATTATTTTATATATTATGAAATTTTAGTTGGGATTCCAGATAAATATGCCTATCTTAGACATACATAGATGATGTAGATAATTATTGCAATAATTTAATTTTTAGAGAATTACTTATGAAACTTATTAGTAAATTTCAAGAAGGTGGAGCAATGCCTCCACAAGGCGGTGCTCCTGCACCACAAGGCGGCGAAGATCCTATGGCAATGTTAATGCAAGGTGCTCAACAAGCTCTTGACGGACAAGATTGCCAAGTAGCTATGCAAGTATGTCAGATGTTACTTGAGTTAGCAGGCGGTGGTGCTCAAGGTGGTGCTCCAGGTCCTGAAGCAGCTGCCCCAGCTCCAGCAGAAGGAGAGCCTGTTTATCGTAGAGGCGGACGCCTTGTAAGACGAATTAAGGGTTGATAAAATCCTAACGTAAGGGGTATATCTATTTAGGTATGCCCCTTTTTATTTTATTTAAACTAGGAAAAATTATGGCAGAGAAAAAGACTTCTGTTAAATATAAGTTCGGACAGAAGGAACTTGATATGGACAAATACCTTAAAAATGTAGGTCATAACGTCCAATCGTATCTGGAAGACCGTAGAAAGCGTGGTTGGACGGACGATTAGGTCCAAGAGTTCAGCACTGCTTACAATAGATATATGAACGCATTTAAATAGTCATTAGCTGATAATGATAATCGTTTCTCTACTGATGATTTAGGTAACATCACAGATACTCGTGGTGAATTTACTAACATCGATAATGACGATAATAATGGTACTCAATACTATTATAATGATAAAGGTGAACGTATTACCAATACTGACTATGATGCTTTAAAGGATAAGAAGAAAAAGAAATATAAAACATTTAATGCTAACAGACAAGTAGCTGAATATTTTAGAACAATAGGTAAAGCTATGGAGTCATCAAAACCTGCTGAAGATGAAAAATTCGATTTATCAAAACATGGTTTTGTAGCATGGTGGAATCAAAAATATAATCCTGCTGGAGGTTCAGTAAATCTTAAACCTTTCTTAGATAAAGATCCTGTTGGAACTGATGGAAAGCGTCAAGTAAGTAATCGTGCTAAGATGGCAGCAGGATGGATGAATGAATATCTTGATTGGTTAAAGGATAAGAATCTTGATTATAGTAAATATGATCAATTTGGTGATTATGATACTTATTCAGCTAAAGGTCGTGAACTTGCACAAAAGTGGAATGACGGAGTATGGGATGCTGATGATTTGATTGCTGGACAAGCCTTCGGAATTTCAAATGATTTCTCGGAAGGATTTTTCACAACTGAAGAAGATCCTAACTTAACTCCAGAACAACGTGAAGCTAAAGCTGCTGAAACTAAACAGAAGGAAGAGGAAGCTAAGGCTGAACAAATTAAGAAAGATAAGCAAGCTTGGATTGACCAACAAATTGCTGCTTTTAATAATTCTAATTCTCCTTTCACATCTGAAAATCCTTATACAAATACAGCTGATTCAAGTTATTTATATGATGCTAGCGGTAATTTAAACGAGGAAGCATATTATAAGGCTTGGGATTCTAACTTTATTGATCCTAAGACTAATCGTTTAAATACTAATGCTTTAAACCAATATATGTAGGATTTTGTACAAAATCCTTTTGGAGCATAGTATAAAAATGATTTTGCACGTAATATAGCAGGATTAATTTATCATAATATTGCACAACCTATTGCCTCTGGTAAATATCAAGGAATGTTTTATATTCCATCTAAATCTGATCAAGGAGTAAATAGAGCTCTAGTATATGATCCAAATACTAAACAAATGTTCTATACTTTTATTGGTGATATCCCATCACAATGGGAAGCACGTCGTAGTAAGTATGATGTAGAACATGGTATCACAAAGCCTAATGAAACTTATATGTGGAAACAAGGTGGTGTAATAGAAATGCAATTTGGAGGAAATTTCGGAGAAGCTTTCTCTCAAGGTAGAAATGCTTTTGTGGAGAATCGTGCTAAAGCACAAGGTAAAACAGTTGCACAATATGAAGCTGATAATAGAACTCCAATGGGAGAAAAGAATGCTCTTCAAACTAACAATGGTTGGACATCTAATGATAGTTTAAGAGTTGGTGCTATTCTTGGTGATTTAACTTCTATGGGACTTGCTTTTACTCCTGCTACTATTGCATCTTCTGCTGTAGGCGCTGGTAGTACTACGGCACATTTAGCTGCTGATATTGCTGAAGATGGTCTTGATTGGGGAGATGCTGGTCGAGCATTATTTGGTTATAGTATGGATGCTTTAGGTTTAATACCTGGAGTTGGTGGTGTAACTAAAGCCGCTAAAATAGGAAGAGCAATTAAGGTTGTTGCTCCTAAAGTTATTGCAGCAATAGGAGCTGCAGGAACATTAGCTAATTCTGGTGCTATTTTAGGTTCTTTAAAGAAAGCTATGGGAGACGAACATTTAACCGTAGAAGATTTTAGAAATATTACCCAAGGTCTTATGTTTGTAATGGGAGGCACAGGTGCTGCTGCTCGTAAAGTGCATACTATGAGAGGTGGAAAAGGTACTTTGGCAAAGGGTCCTCAAGGAACTACAAATAGTGTTGCATTACAAATTAAAAATAAGAAAACTGGAAAGATAGAAACTAGAACGTTTAACGCTGACCAAGCTAAAGCTATCAAAGAAGCCAAAGACAACGTAGGTATATCAACAGCCGCAAAACTCGGAAAGGATGAAGAATTAATAACAACTACATCTTTACGTCCTCGTTTCCAATGGATTCGTGAAAATGGTAAATGGAGAAGTCCTATTCATACAGCACAAAACCGTGCAGAAGTTATGCCAATAAGACTTGGTCATGATGGAAAATATTATGCTAAGAGAGGACAATTTAATACTGATATAGCTATTGAAAATACTGCTCCAGGATTACAAACACAACTTAATGATTTTAGAACAAATACAGGAGTAACTAAGTCTGTTGCAGAATTGAAAGCTATCTAGAAAAAGCTCGGAAAAACATAGGCCGATTATACTGAAAAAGTTAAAACTATAAATGCAGAACTTTCTAAGTTAAAGAGTGCTAAAACTCCGGATAGAAAACTTATTAGAGCTAAACAAAAAGAACTTAGAGATGCTAGAGAAGCTGTTAAAGCTTTACATAGACAAGTTAGTCCTAATGCTAGTTGGATGAGTCTTAGCTTTAAGAATAAGGAAAAGAAACTCGGAGAATATATTGAAAGTATAAAAGGATTAGAAACTCAATTAGGATAGGCTAATAAAAATTGGTCTGAATTAGTTTCTGGAACTAATACTTCAACTGGTGTTAAAGAAACTTTTAAAAATATTCTTAGAGAATATGGTTCTTATAAAGAAGGAGGTAAATTTAATACTGTCAGAAAATATCAAATGGGAAATCCAATAAAAAACGTATAGGGCCAAGCCGATTGGTTTAGAGATATGTATAGTCATCAATCCATGAAGACTTGGCTTGATAAGTGGAATCCTCAGAACTATGAAAAGTTCAACGAACTTCAAGATAGTTGGTGGAGGAATTTACAAACTACTGGATATGATCCCAATAATCCTCAGCAAGCAAAGGGCGAAGGTACAGGACAAAGTGCTAATGTTTTAAATAGACAAAAGCAATGGAATGAAACCGGAACTAATGCTGCTATTGAAGATGCTGTTAATAAAAAGATATTAACACGTAATGGTGGAACAAAGGATAATCAACAAGGTCAATATCAAGATGGTTACTTTGGAGCACAGGAATATTTAAGACACGGTGGCACTGGAGATTCTTGGTATAATCATGATGAGGAATTAGCTGCACAACGTGAAGCATTTAAGAAGAAAGGACTTGATTATTATCAAGACGATAATGGAATGTATAAACTACGTCCACTAAATCCTGGAGAAGTTCCTAATGAAAATGCTGTAACTTCACCAAATCAAGGAAGCTCACAAGTAAACCCAGAGGGTGAACAAGGTAATAGAAGTAATGATACAACTTCTGGTCAAACTATTCCTGGCCAATTTAATATTGATCCTCGCATATATTCTATTGCCCATAATGCATATGCTAATGCGGTTAATGATAAAATGACCGTTCGTCAAATTGATGCTATGCGTAAAGGATTAACTCTTTATGATCCTAAGAATAATACTAAATATCTTGAAGGAGATTTTGATGCTTTAATGAACGGAGAACAAGCAGCTGGACAATTGTTACATATGGCAAGTCAACCATTAACTTCTGATGGTAATGTACAAACGTCAGCATATTTAGACTCTACTACTAAGGCTCTTGATTACATAAGACAAGGTCGTGTTGCTAATAATCAAGCTCTTAAGAAGAGTAAAGATGAAATTTGGAAACTTAGATATGATGATGATGCATTTAACTATGATGTTGCAATGAAAAATCGTCAATCTATCGGAGACCTTATCGAGAATATTGCTAATGTTGAGAATGCTCGTGATGCTAAAAACTATACAAATAACGATGTTCTGTTCCAAGAAATGATGTACGGTATTAAACAAAAGGCTAATAAACGCGACGCTCTTACAGAACAATTTGCACGTTCGGATATTCATAATGCTGTATCTACTGATCCTAACCAATTTGCTGACGCAGGTAATAAACTTACTACTGATGAATTAGATGCATGGACATTAGTTCAATCTGGAGATAAGACTTATTCACAACTCGAAAGTGCTAAACAACAAGCGTTTATGCGAGCACAACGTAAGGTTTCTCAAATTGAACAAAATCAACTTCGCGGATATTATGGTATTCCTCAGGGTAAGTTTTCTGGAGTAAGATAGATGACCTCTTCTTATACTCCTGAAATAGCTTATAGTAAAGAAGGAGGAATTTTGTTTGCCAAGGATGGTGCTGCTAAAATAACTGTTGCTAAAATAAGAGAACGTTCTAAAGATGCAGACCGCTTTCATAAGGTAACTAAAGATAAGCAAGATAGAATCGATAGAGCTATTGCCAGAGTCGATAAAAAGATGTATAGACGTAGAGACCCTGAAAAGCGTAGAAAATGATACTTAAATTTCAACAAGGGGGAAGTGCTATTCCCCCTTTTGTTTCTTATTAGCCAGTAATGGTTACTAGTGATGGAACTTCCGGAGCTGCCGCTGCTGACGTAGCAGGGTCTTCAAAATCTTCGGAGGGAAGTTCCGATTTAACAGATAAAGATTTGTTGAAGATGATGGAAAAATTAGAAGGTCTTCCTAATGATATGCAAGCACTTACAAAAGTCCTTTCTGATTTTTATATAGACCAACAATATTCTCCGTTTCCTAATACTGCTAACATAGCATCTCGTTATTTACAAGCATTACAAATGATGAGAACTGCTAACTTTAATAGAAAGCAATATGATGAAGCTTATGAAACTGTAAGCAAAAACGGAGGAATTAATGAATTAGCAATTAATGAAAAGGGTTATCTTATTTGTGTAAATGATAAGGGAGATTTTAAGTATTTAAAACCAGAACAACTTGCACAAACTGCTGATTATCAACCTGTCACTAATTCGGAATTATTAAGGTTACGTGCTTATAGTCCAGAATTAGCAGGAGATAATAGAATATTAGGAGTGGTAGCTAATGGTATTGGTATTGAGGGAGTTACTAAATATATTCAAGATTTTATTAGTAAACTAGGTACTGCTGATACAAGTAAACAAGGATATGTTTCAACTCAATAGGGTTAGGTTATTTCCGGACTTGAAACATTAGCTAGTGCTGTTCAAGCTGCTTCTCAAAACGGAATTAAGTTTGATGGTACAACTCAAGACTTATATCAATATAAGATTCTTAACAAGACTCAAAAAGACCAGGCAGATGCAGCATTAAGCTATATCTATACAATGCTTCCCGAGAATGCTAAGACTCTTTTAAAAATGAGAACCCCTAGTGGTACTGCGCAAGATGCTCAAAAATTAATTGCTACTATTATTTCTTCTCAAATTGATTATACTAATCATTATGATGTAGAGTTAAAAGCAGGTAAAACTGCTCAGAAAGCCTCTAAGGACAGTAGTGGAACTAAGGACCCAACAGAGTAGGAAACATCATTATTAAGTAATATCCAGCAGTCTATTGGAGGTTCTGATGATTAGATGCTTATTGATATAGGTAATGGAATTTAGATGTCAGTAGCAGGAACATATTATCAACAAGTTACTAAACCTAATGGAGATCCTATTATGGATACTTCTATGGATCAAATGCTTGCAGATTCTAAACTTCAAAGCATTATAAAAAGCGGTAATGCTATTACTTACGGTGATTAGAAAGTTACCCGTGAACAATTAAAAAATATTACATATAATAATACTGGTGTACTAAGAGCTAATTTACCAATTAATGCTGATGGAACTCCTAACTTACAAATATTACAACAATATGAACAAGTTGAGAATGAAATTGCTTTACTTGGTAACAATCCTTCTCCAGACCAAATCTCTAATATTTATGAGAAATATGGTCTTAAGGATTTATTAAAGGCTGATGGTACTCCTAATCCTAATAAATTTGGAGCTTTCATTGTGGCTGAAGGTTATACAACTGAAAACAATGGTATTAAAAAATCTCCATTTGTTAAACATGTAAAAGATCCTTCTGATGAATAGATTGAATTAATTAAACGTAGTTTAACTGTTGGTACAGGTAAGGATAAGCAAACTCCTGATATTGATACGTGGGATTGGTACAATCCTATGGATTGGGTATTTGGAGCAGAAGATATATTTAAAGCTTCTATTTATATACCTATTAGCAATAATCAATTAAGTGCCGTTACAGGTGCTAATCAACATATTGATTATGATGAAGCTATGACACTTGAATAGAAGTATCAAAACTTTGAGAAAAACGTAAACCAGCAAACAACTAATGCTGATGTACTTGGATTATGAACGATTGGATAGTAGCGAATATAAATAATAGTGATTTTACAGTATCGGATTTCCATGATATAGCAAATATGGATATTGATAATACATAGATGCTTTCTCGTGAACAATACTTAAAGTCTGACTACATAAAAAATAATCCATTATTTTAGGATAAAGATGGAAAGTTTTCTGAAGATAAGTTTAATGAGTTTTATAAATAGAAATTATCAACATTCTAGCAATTCTCGGATAAGAAATATCCTACAGGACCCGCTTTAGATATGTTTGATACAAATCGCACTAAAGACTCAAGAGTTAAAGATGCTAAGTTTAATATAGGAAGATTGGTAAGCAATCCTGATAGACAACAAATAGGTATAGAGGGTGTTAATATTTGGAGTGATCCAACTAAGAGCAAATCAGAACTCGCTCAAATGAGTAAAATTTACGATTATGAATCTGGTGAGTTCTTAGACTATAGTCCAAATGACAAAGCACTCTTTAATGGTAAACATGACTATGGCTTCGGATGGCTTTCCTCTTTCTTCGATGACCCTCTAGTTGAAGCTGTATGGGAGGAAGAAGGCACACATATCGATCCTATAACAGGTCAAGAAACTAAACACCAAAAGGGTGATAGAAAGCTTAATGATAA
>Ga0247610_10001490_pt1 | contig 29054 bp, 30 predicted proteins | sample 174DNAGHGhighgp2_FD_193483 | JGI IMG/M metagenome (GOLD analysis project Ga0247610, IMG submission 193483) | Sheep rumen microbial communities from Palmerston North, Manawatu-Wanganui, New Zealand - 1742 DNA GHGhigh gp2 | ecosystem: Host-associated > Mammals > Digestive system > Stomach > Rumen...
TTTTTTAAACAAATTTAACTAAAAAGTAGTAGATAATTCTTCTACTTTTTAATCATTTTTTCTTCGTATTGTATTGAACAAATTTCACTAAAAGTAGTAGATAATTTAAAGTGTGTTATGCCAACAGTAACATGAAGCTGGTCAAAAATAACCAAAAGTTGCACAATCCTGATTTGCCATTGTTGATTGGTGATATTAAGGAAAGTGATGGGTAATGGAAGTTAATGAACCGAGCTATATTGAAACTTATGAAAAAGTCGTACCACTTACACGTACTTTTCAATCAACTTTGTTATAAAATTTTATCTGAACTTGTTATTTAATTTTTTGGATAAATGTCCAAAAGATATGACTTGAAGGTTAAACATTTGTTATAAACTTTTGCGGAGATGTATAAAAAAATAATGATTTACATAATATGCAAAATAAAGATAATTCAAATAACATAGAAATTAATAAATTATCAATATGTTCTAGTTATTAATCTAAAATTCTATATGGGTTAATTTTGGGATTAAAATACTCTTTATCTACATTAATTACAATATTTTCTTTATAATTTAAATCCAATTCATCACAGCATTCAAAAATGAATTTTGAGATCTTTTGATTATAATTAATTTTTCCCAAAATTTCAAGTAACATCTGATCTTTATGAGACACTAATTGTAAAACAGGTTTGTTTATTGTTAATGCAAGTCCAGAATTTTCTAATTGAATATCATATAATCTATTAAATATCTGGTCATATTCAAGTATGTAGTAGTCTTCTGAATTTAAAAAAATTTCCTGATAATGTAATTCAGTATTATGTTCTATTTTTGCTACCATTAATTTTAATTTTAGATATTCTTCATAACAACTTTCTTCATCAAATTTGCCATTAATATAAAATAAATCAACCACTCTTTGAATATTATCTAAAATATTGTTTCTAATTAGTTCTTTGTAATCTTTATTTGTGAATGGATGGATTAATTTGGATTCACTACTAATGTCTTCTTCAATCATTTTAACGTATTTATTTTTTAAGTTATAGTTAAATAATTCTCGTTCATAACTCTCTTTTTCTTTATCAGAGAGAATTACATAACGGTTATAAAATCTCATAAATAATTTTTCAAAGAAAATCATGTATCTTACAATTTTTTTATTATAGAAATTTGAAATACAATATCCAATCCATTTCTCTAAGTTTTTTTCAACAGATAATCCATCAATAGTAGTTATATGATTAAATGATTTATTATCATATAATTTTATCAAAAATAATAATACATTAGAGTAATAGGGATATAAAACTGGAAAAATATTATTTTTAAATAATAATTCATCTAAAAAGAACTGTATTTCACCATCTGTTAAATTATTAAATGAATCAATAATTTTTGAAAACCTTTTTTCTATATCTTCCATTCTTAAAATTGGATAGTAAAAATAATTACGAATCAATGATTTATATGCCTTATTTTTAATAGATTCCACAATAAACATTTCATCTTCGAAATTTTTTTCAGAATATTTTAAAATTTCAATTTCATAAAGTTTAGCTTCACGTGTATCTTTTTCCATTTGATAAAGTGAGATTTCTCTTTTTTTACAAATATCAAAGATTTTTCGTTTATTTGCACTGTCTATTCTTTTACCTAAATATATGGCAGAAGGTTTTGGTAATTTAAGAAAATATTTTTCACCAATCTTCAATGCACTTCTTAAAAAAATTTCATCATTGAATAATAGTCTCCACTCTTTTTCATAACTCCAATCAGTTTCCTTTTTTAAATATGGATCAAATGCAAGTTTAAACATATGTTCTTTAAAATTAGACAATTCTTCAGTGTAATCATATCCATCTTCATATTTAATTGGATAACATATATGCATTAAATTTTCATAATTCTTAATATTATATTTTATGCAAATTCCTTTATTATAATCAGTATAATGAGCCCACATTAATTTTATATCATGATTTTCAGAAAAACAAGTTAAATAAGTGTTTTCTTTACTTGCATCATTTCTCTTTTTGTAAGTATCATCAGATATGTCTAAAAAGAAATTAGATAGATTATCATTAAATTCATTAAATGAAATTTCTGGATTAATATCATGATCTGTTTCATAAATTAACTTCATTGTCTCTAAATAAGGATTTTCAGAGTTTTTTATTTGTTCCTTTTGGTCATGGTTAAATTTAGTTATTGTCATAAAATAAGGTAAACCGTCAGATTTGAATCTATTATAAAGTAGTTCTTTGTTATCATAAAAAATTTCACCTTCATATAAATCATTTAAATTATTGGCACTGGATAAAAATATTAAATCATTTTCTAATAAATCAAAAGTATGTCCCAGTTCATCAATGGACTTATATTTATAAAGAAATTCAGGCATTTCTTGATTTTTTAATTCATATGCTTCTTTAATTTTTTTACCGCCTTTAGAATATAATAATTCAAAAAAATTATCTAACCACATATTAACCCCCATTAACAATTATGAATAAAAACTTACAAATTAAGAAAACTTTTTTCCCTTTAAATAATAATTATATTATTTATATTATTGCTTAATAATAAAAATAATGATATACAAAAACTATCATAAAATTGAATAATAATTTTAAAAGGAAATGAAAAATGAATTATGAATTTTTAAAATACTACTTTAAAAAAGAATTGTATGTAGAAAATCCTCCATTAAATATGAAAAATTTCATTGAATTCTGCGATAAAAGAGGGATTAAATTAACACAAGATAAATTAGAAAAATTTGAGAAAAATGGTTGGTTTTATCCAATTTTTAGAGTTAAAGATTTCAAAAACAAACCTCGAAATATCTTTATATCTCTAGATTTCCACCCCGAACATCACAATGATTTTAATAAGCTACTTAATGAAGGATATATTTTTTTACCTCAAGAAAAAGATTTTATGGAATTTTCTAAGTTTTTTGATAAAACATCAAGGAAAAGAAAATTTGAATCCTTTTATTCTACTTTTCAAATATACCATGTAATTGAATTATTAAAATATGACCCTAAAAATAAAAATAATATATTTTTCGATTCTTATCAGATTTATATCGAAAAATTCATCAACTTATTAATTGCTACTCAAATTTACTCCCCCTACGGTAAATCAAATGGAGTATATTTTTATCCAAACTATGGAAATAACTATCATGAAAAAATAAAAGAATATAATTTAAACGAAGCATTAGATGTTATTGGCGCTAAAGAAGATGATTTATACAAAACTTACTTTGAAATCTGCAATAAATTAGAATACATGTTAGGAAGCCGTTTTGCAATACAATTATGGAAAAATATTGCGTGGGATAAAAAAGATGATTGTAAAGGACCAACAAGATTAGGAATTGAATATTTACAATGGGCAGAAATGCTTAAAGAATGCATTCAGCATCATTTAGGAAGAGAAATTTTTGATGTGGATGAAATAGACATGTCCCCTGAGGATATAAAAAATAATATTCCTTCAAAAGAAACTGGTAGAAGCATCAGAGGATGTAGAAATGAAGATTTTACCCATGAAATCACTGGAGAATATGAATTCAACAACCATCAAAAAAGATTATTTTACCTTGCAAATTATCTCAATCTTAATTATCATCCGAAAGTTGTTGTTTTTGTTGAAGGAAAAACCGAAGAGATTATGCTCCCCATGTTCTTAAAATTTTATGCAATCTCATGTGATAATTTAGGAATTGAAATTATTAATATTGGAGGTGTTTCTAACTTTTATGGAAAAAATATTCGAATTAAAGATGAAAACACCAGAAAATATATGGATAATATTGTAACTAGTTATAAACATTTGGTTAACTATAATTTGCATAAATGGCAAGCTTTACCCTATTTTCTAGGTGATGATGAAAATAAACTTACAGAACGTGTACTTGAGGGGAGAGTTTTTGATTTAAAAGAATTATTTGAAAAATTTGATGGAAGAAACATTAAAGAAATTGAAAAAAAGCATCTAGAATCAGGTAAAGAAAAATATGAAAAAATGATTAAGGAATGGTCACATATTTGGGAATATGATTTTGAATTAGACAATTATACTCCTGAAGAATTGCAAAAAGCCATAAATGAAGTATGTGAAACTGATTTTAGCTTAAAAAAAATTAAAAATATTTATAAACACTCCCAAAATGGTGAAAAGAAAGGACTTAAAAGTTTAGGGGATATTGTTGAAGCTAACAAAATACCAATTAACAAAAAAGCTTTTAAAAACCTCGTCAAGCATTATAAAGAAACTCATGATGAGAGCATTTTTGATAAAGATATTTTTAAGGTATTGGATAAAATAATTGATATGGCAATCTTTAATCCAGCACCGATTAATACAAAACACTCCATGAGCAACGTAAGTGAATTGGGAGTATATCTTATGAATGGTAAAGATATTTATAAACGAGATAAATATGAATTATAACATCTTCTAGTGAGGTTATTTTTAAAATCGCTTTGATGACGATATCAATGGTGATGTAGATTTCAGATGAAAGTTACAGCAACCAAACACAGTTTCAAAACTAAAATTTTAAAAGATATCAATACAAAATGATATTAGGGAGTGAGCATTATTTTAGAAAACAATCTTAATCTACAATTAGATCAAATCTATTCAATCATACAAGAAAGGGAAAAATATATTCCTAAAGAATTATACCGTTACCGTTCCATCTCCAAAGACGAAAACATCAAATGCAATAAACATGTTGATGCTTTAAAAAATGAGAAAATTTATTTAAGTAATCCTTATAACTTTAACGACCCTTATGATTCTGCTTTTAGCATAGATATTGAAAAATTCAAAGAGGACACCAAAAAAAGTTTAGAACAAAAAGTTATAGAACTATACACAGACACTCTAATTAGAAAAGCTGGTATCGACCCAAATATAGTGTCCAATAAAGAAATAATGTATAAAGACATAAATATTGATATGGGTATAATGGATGGTTTTTTAGATGAAAATCAACAATTTTTCTATGATTATTATGTTAAAAATAGAATAAAATTTAAAGTCAGTTGTTTAAGTGAAATTCATGATTCAATTTTAATGTGGTCTCATTACGCAAATCAACATCAAGGATTCTGTATTGGATATGACACATCTGAAATTGAAGAAAAAATCAAAAAACAGTTATTTCCTGTTTTCTATCATGAAACATTTTTCCCACTTATAAACGTTGAAAAAACTGATAAAAAATTAAATTTGCTGATTAAATATAAAGACTGGAGATATGAAAGAGAATGGAGATTAATATCTGATGAGAAGTTTTTACCTTTAAAACCTTCCAAAATATATTTGGGAGTTAAATTTAATGATGAATATCTTGATTATTTCAAAGATATTGCTCGTGAAAAAAATTGGAAGTTATATAAAATGGAAATGAATTATTCAGAATATGCACTAAAATCTAAAGAAATCAATTTATAGGAGAACACCATGTTCCAAACAGGTTATAAAAAAATTGCAATGATATTACTCATAATTGCAGGAATATTGCTAGTATCTGCAATAATACTATTACAAATAATTCCTAAAGATGACTCCTTAAACGAATCTATCAAAACAATTGCAATTCCACTTTTAATAAACATTATCTCATCAATCATAATTATTTCATTGATAGATTTCAAAAGAGAGGCTGCTGCTCAAAAAGAACTTGAAGAAAAAAGAAAATTCATATACAGTCAACTAATTATTCCAATAATTGAATTTGACAAATTTATACTGAATATGTATAAATCTACAGTGACTTATGATGAAATGAAAAGCTTAGAATACACTCTTGAAAATGTGCCAATGATGGTAAATAAAATTAAATTGATTGATACTAATAAGGAGAGTTATATCGGAAATTTAGTAACTACTAATAATAATGAGAGCTATATCGGAAATTTAGTAACCACACAACTATGGAGAGAAACAATTGCAAGACAACTAATGAGTTTTTTTGAAGATATTTCTAATTTCCATAGATATTATTCTTATTTTTTAACAAATGATTTGATTTGTGATTTCAATGAAATTCTAAAAATTTATAATGGAACTAATAATACATTAGGTCTCATGTTAAATATTAATGCCACATTTAAAATGGAAGATATAATAAAAATATTTAAACTAGAAAAATTAATTGAATCTTCATTTAAAATAAAAAATGAAATATCAAAATATTATGATGAAGATCCATTTAAAATTAATAATGAAAACCTATTAAGAGAGGATGTTGCACCTGGATTTGAAAGTGGAATTACTGATAAGGAATAGTTAATTTATCATGATTTTAGCTTTTCTTGGGTTAAGTACAATGAATGAGGATTAATCGTGGGAAAACTACATTGACTAAATCAAAAACAAATGAGGAATATATTCTGTTAAAGAACTTTAATTTAAATTAATTTTATCCAATTATTTATTCTTTTTTTTTTAATTAATCTATTTTTCATACTGTAGTCCTAAATTAAATTTATTACTTATTTTATATAAAAAATATAATAAATAATATAATAAATATATTTGTGGAATGATTACTATGAGAATTACAGATTACATTAAAACCAGATTACTAAACAACCGTGTAGAGCAGTATAACACCAAGCGTAGCTATTGGGGTGAAAGTGAAAGGCAACCTAGAGTTGATGGAATAAACACTGGCCTTGATTTGCCGGATGCTCTTCCTCCGGTCATCAACAAAACAATAGCTAATGCTCGCTATGCTGTAAAGCTTGATGGTTACACTTCAGGAATTTTGAAAAATAGAATTGATAAGGCCAATGTTAATGTGGTACTTGTTGATAAGGAAAACAAACTCTCTCAAGAGCAGAAACTTACATTAATTCTTTGGGCTCGAAAAATTGACATTCGCCAAATTGCTAAAAACATCCTGCAGGGTGGAATGGTTGACGGTGAAGGCCTAATCAAACCGGTGCAGAGATGGGACAAATCCATAGGAAAATACATTAAGCCAATATTTCTTGAAATAGGTGCTCACGGCTATGGTTTGAAAAAGGAGTTCAATGATGACAATGAGGTGCAGCTGTACCTGCATGAGATGCCAAAGGGCATTGTCAACGGACCCGCTGAGGAGTTTGACAATTATGTCAGTATTGAGGAGGGAACATTGACTGTTAAATACGAACCTGATGAAGTGATTAATTTCATGTACAATGAAATATATTCGGAAGCCCAAAGCATTATCCTGAATTGTCTTGATGATATCTACCACAAATGCAACTTGGAGCGTAACCAGGTTGAAAGAATCAACAAGGACAACATCATTGAAGTAAAGCCGTCACTTGATGCTAACGGCCAGCCAATAATCATGGAGCTGTCTTCAACCGCTAAGGAAAACCTTTATGCTGATTACGGAACCACTGCAAATTCAAATGTAGCTATTGTGCCTCCGGGAATTGAATCCAAAATCTTAGGGGGTAACAACTACCAGTCAGACTACACCCGGCAGACTGAAATATTTAGAAACAACATCCTAAGGACTTTTGTCACTCCTCAGTCACAGGCAGGTAATGAAAGGTCAAACCAGAATGTGGCGGAATACATTAACGATTCGGCAATTACAGGTTTTATAGTCAATGTTGCCAATGACCAGAAATGGGTTTTAAAATACTGCAATCAGCTTTTGAACATGCAATTGGAGCTGATGGGAATCAGTGAAACATTAGATATTTATTTCAGCTATTCAAGAGATGATGTTTTAAGATACATTATGGAACTCACTGCTGAAGGTGATGAAATCTATAAAAATTATTTAAGTAACTTTGAAGAAGAACAGCCTGTCGGTGAGAGGATTTTAAGTGACAGTGGTGTTGAAATATAAATATTTATATAAAATAAGTAATAAAATATATAATAAATAATATAATAAAAAGTGATAGAGATGAGACATGAACTATTTGAAGTCGGATCATACGACTACTCCGACTTGGATGAAAGGTTAACCAAACCAGTAAGATGGACTGAAGAAGATCTAAAACAAATAGCTGAAAACTACCGTGGGGGAATACCACTGACCTCAGAGCACGACAATATCTACGTCGGCATCGGAAACAATATCAGCTATGAGGAAGGAAAGCTATTCATTGAAATACCTGATGAACTGGACATGAAAGGAAAAGGCCTTTCCCCTAAAGTTGATGTCTTGCTTAAAGACAAAGGAGATTCATTCGGAATTGATACTATGAGCTTAATAGATGTAGGCGTTACCAAACACCCAAGAAAAATAAGACTGTTGAATTCAGAGATAACTGGAGAAACCGGAGCGACAGGTGAAACTGGTGAAACCGGAAATCCAGAACCTGCACCACAGCCACAACCAAAACCTAGTGAAGATACAAAAGTAGCAACAAGCCTACTTTTGGAAAAACTTCAAGGAAAAGATGCAGAAATCGGAAAACTGCAGGATGAAATCAACAGCTTAAAAAAAGAATCCAAAAAGTATGATAAGATAAAAAAATCCATAGAAGAAAATAAGGAATTCATTGAAAATAAAGAAGATATCTTAAAAGAATTATCTGAACTTCGAAAATCTGAAAACAAAAGAAAAATAAAAGAGTACGAAGCCAAGTACAACTTCAACTATAATGAAAACCCACAGGATAAGGAAATAATCGATAAGCTACTCACCGGTGATGTTGATATGGAGCTTATGGAAAAACTGGCTGAGAGGAGAATTAAAATAGAAGCTACTAGTGATGGTTCCGCACCAGGTGGAAGAAATCCTGCAAATTCAGGCGATGTAGGTGAAAAAGGAGGTACTGGAAACACTGGAAATGAAGAGGCTCCTTCTTTTACAACCCGTGAAGAATATAATAAGATATTGAAAGATATGGGATTTAATCGTACAAGAATTTAGCTATGATGGTGTTTTATTGCTTTTCACCGGAGCTAAAATTTTTGATATGTAGGAACTCGTTATTCATAATTGGGGAAGTGTTATGTGCACTTTCCCTTAAAAATCGTGCATTGAAACCCTTAATGCCTAATTAAGGGGGTACAAGCCCCCCTTCAATTACCCAAGAAAGCCCAATGCCGGAAATTAATTTTTTCATTACTTAACCCTCGAACCGACCGGTAAACGGTCGGTTCTTAAATTTGACGAATTCATCTATGCCAAATTCATAAACTCGGAATGGGGGACAAGCCCCCATTCCTCAGGATATGGGGTGGCAATCATTGTTAAATATATAGTATTGGCCTTTCGCTTCGCTCAAGGCGTCCAGTCCGACCTTCGATCGGACGGAACATAATGATAATTATTATGGATAAAAACAGAAATGGTGGTTTGTCTTAGGGAACCGGCCGGCGAGGGCCGGTTCCTCCCTATAGTATATGCTCGCCAATTCTATTCACCCAGGCCTCCCACAGATGCCTCCCTTCGGTCGGCATTGGGTCGGCCTGGGCGTATTGGCTCGCTTAAAACGTGGGCATGACAAGATGACTTGATTCAAAGGTTACCAAATAATCACTTAAACTTTATATATTGGAATCGTACAGAATATGGCTGAGGTTTTATTATGAACTACGAAAATATGAAATTTTGTCAATCCTGCGCGATGCCAATGAGCGACAAGGACTTTGGAAACGAAAAAGATGGATCTAAAAGCGAAGACTACTGTAGCTACTGCTATCAAGATGGCGAATTTACCACAGATTCTTCAATGGAAGATATGATTGATTATTCCGCTCCAAAAGCTGCTGAAGCTACTGGCATGAGCGAAGAGGAAGCAAGAAAAATGTGTGAAGAAATGTTTCCACAACTAAAACGCTGGATGAAATAATCATCCACCTTTCTTTTTTTACAATAGCTACTTTTTTACTTTCAATTTCCTGAAAGCTATTTCGCATTAACAACAAGCATTGTTAATCTTGTTTTAATCTCAAATCTTGCATATACAGTGCAAGGGGAAACAAGTTTTAAATTTGCAAATGTTAATGTTACCATCACAATAACTTCATCTTAAACATAAGTTAATTAAGTAAAAGAAGAAAAATATAATATGTGTTTGAAATGAAGATTTCCCCTAAATTATTCAAAATGCATTTTAAGAGGTAAATAATGGATAACATAGTGTTTAAAGATTGCGAATATCGTTTCACTGAAAACAATGAATTACACTGTAAAAATAAAACAGGTACAGACATAAACTGTGATAACTGCAAAGAAAACATTCACTTGAACTGTGACAACTTCAGTCCGAAAAAAGATTATTGCTTGAAATTTTTCAAGGAAAATATAAGTGAAGTAACTGAATGCCAAGAAAAAACAGTGTTCAATGACAAAGCATTGTCCAGAAAATGGAGTAATTAGTTATAGCTAATCTTGTCCGAATGCATGTTTTTGACAAGAAATATTCAAAACTGCAGACAAGGAAGGATTTAAAATTAGATGATAAATCATTCGATTTTACAGCATCATCATTGTTGAATAAGTTTCAGGAAAACTAATGATTGTATGGGTTGGGGTTTCAAAGGAAAGTATAGGTTCTTCCGTGCTCATACACACCGGAAGTTTCATACATCGAATATTGGTTTGGCTACTGAATATATTGATGAACTGCAAGTATATCAAAGAATTATGTTCATGCGACTTATATAAGACTAATCCTAATAATTTGAAAGAGATTTATAAGTTTGCGATGCATATGTTTTGATTTATAATAATGATGAACCAGATGCTGTTAATCAGGAGTTTACTATTTCTGATTAATGTTTTATTAGCTGGTAAGGAGTATAATATTAGAGTTTATAGCACAATTGAAATATTATGCTAAATACTCAATTTATTAAATTTTTATCTACTTCCATCAATTAAAAATTCAAAAACAAAAGTGTCTAAATCACCATAGATTACTTGGTTTATATTTAAAATCTGGTCTGCTGATGCATTTGTAAATGCATAATTCATATTACTTAAAGGATTTCTTAATGCTCCAACAGGATCCCTATCAACAAATGCCGCATAATCTAAAAAATTTGGGTGGATTACATAAATAGAATATGGGTAACTTTTAATTTGATTAAACAAGTTCATATTTAAAGAAGGATCATAAGGACTTGAAGTTAAAATATAAACATCATCTTCGATTTTTGATTTAAACAAGTTAACATGATCCAAAGGTAGATTAATGTTTTCATTTAAATCTTTACATGTTAATAATTCTCTTATTTTGTTGCTTTTTGATACTTTAAAATATTTATCAAAATCTTTATGAACTAAAGTATAATATGAACCTTTTAAAAATTTCATATCATACTTTTTACAATGTTCTAACAATATTTCACAACTTTCTGAACTTGTGCAAAGGTCTTTTGGAAAACCTAATTTTACTAAGTCTTTTGAATGTATATTATCTGATACAGTGTACATTTTATCACCAATTAATTTTTTAAATTTTTCTTTATTATTCCTTCCTTTTATCGCTTGGAATTTTTCCATTTCAGAGAGGGTTACTTTGAAAGACAATCTTTCTGTAGCATATTCATACTTTGAACTATGTTGTTTATATGTCCAGAATATATTCCTGAACAGGGCTATCATTTGTTTTTTTTCATCATCATATTTTGATTTAATCTGATTTAATTTATCTTCTAAATCCGATTCAATTTGTGCCTCTTTGAAGTACATCTCTGTTGATAGAGAAATGCCTATTCCAGTCATGAATAAACTAACCATGTATGCAAATGATGCTGCCTTTATCATATTAAAATTATATTGATAGGCATAATATTGAGCAAATGCCGCCCATCTTGTGGAATTATCTATAATTTGAAATCCAACATCAATTTCATTAAGGAACTTCTGAAGTTCCTTATCGCTTAATTCACAACCAACAATTTTCGGGGAAGCTTCTTTTAAAATTGAGGGTCGATATTCTTTACTCAAAAACATGTTATTCTCCTCCAAACCTGTTTATAGTCATACTTACATTAGTCTTACTATTATATATACGTAACTATTAAATAAAAAATAAAAAATAAATGGCAGAAGCAAGATTGAAAATTGCGAAACAATTAACATGTTTATTATTGTTTTTTGCTTCAGATTTCATTTTTAAAACCACCATCTATTAGTTTATAGTTGTTTTCCAAAGTAATCCCTTGGATTCTACTTTTTTCTCTAACTCATTAATATCTTTACTGGAAATGTTTATTCGTTTACCGTTTTATTTTGAATATTTGTATATATCAAAGTGTGGGGGAAAAACAAAATCCGAATATTGAATCGTTAATGTTAATGTCAAATATTACTTTTTTTATTATATATTTTATATAAAAAGGATAATAAAATATTAATTATGACATTGCAAGAAGAATTACAAATCAATATTGTAATGAGTAAGTACAACCAAAGAAGCGGTAGTTATTCATCTAACTATGATTATATCTTATTGGATAATTTAGCTAACAGTTCTTATTCTAATCTTTTCAGAAGTGATTTGAAAAATCTTAAAATCAAAACAATGGATAAAACCGAATGTAAGGTTTTATACCTTCCAGCCTATGGATCTCAAAAATCAGCTATTCTAGCTAGAGTTCCTACCAGCAAGATCTCTCAAACCACAAAGCTATTGCTGGATGTCTATGATACTGGAACAACCTTCAACAGCACGTTATCAACAGGTGGTGAAGTGTTAATGTTTGATGCAAACTCTGATACATATTCAAGCTTTTTCATGAATTACTCAGGTTTAAGCATCAACAATGACTCAACAGATGGTGGAAAATTTCTAAGAGCAAAATATGTTCCAATCATTGACGGAAGTTCTTCAATCAGTTTGTTTACAACATTCGCCTCTGGTCAGGCATTAGCCAATAATCGTGTTACTGTGGCAAGATTCAAAAGAATAACTGGTAATGTTGATGTTAATGATAATGCAACATATCATGGTTCAACAATAGGGAGTGTAATGATGCAGGTGGATGGAAGTCTCACAACTTGGGGAATTGACAGAAAAGCTACTGCACTGAATTGGTCCGATGATGAAAAAGAGCATCTGATGTTCAACGGAGCCAAGACATTGGTCATGTCTTCATCATGGGATGAATATAATCATGGAAGCGATGATGGAGGAATTTATAAGCAATATCATATTCATGGAAGAGTTGGTACTGGTTTTAGCAGCTCTTCAGATTATCTGGAGGGTTTCACCAGAAACAATCCAACCAAATATTATGATAACAATTTCGCTGAAGTTGAAATCTCTCCGACATTTTTCGCAACAGAGGAATTTGAAGACTTCAACTATGTTGATTTGAAATGGCTACTGATATTCCCTTCACCAATTATTGCAGCCAACGGCATTCCAATTATAACAGTCACTGAAAGGGATTCAAAACATGGAATCAGATTATACAAGGGAAGTCATGAATATCCTAAAGCCTACAAAGGTAGTACGTTATTGTGGGATGCTAATGATGAGAATATGGAAAACACTGGCCTATACATACCAGATAAAATAATTAATCATAATTGGGATTGGGTGTTTTAAAATGATTACTGATTATGATATGGATTCAACAATAGGGCACGGCCGTGGATATCCAACAGGACTGGAACATTCAGATAAAATGGATGTAATAGCTTGCCTTCTGGATGAAGGCGAAAGGACATATGTTAATGAAGAACATACTGCTTGGATTTCAGCTAATAGATGTGCAGTAGGTGAAATGGTAACGCTGGATGAATCATCAACAATGGAACACACAATTGTTAAAAAAGCCAAGGAAGGAGATTTGGCATTCGGCTATCTTTTAGCTAAAGTTCAGGTCAGGTCTTCAGGCCATACTTTAGTTACTGTGGCCGTATTGGGAGATGTTTTCAGATTAAAACTGAAAAGACCGGCACCCGCAGATATACTACCAAACACAAGAATCTACATTGACAGTGACGGCGAGTGCAATCCGGCTGAAGGCCATGACTTGAGACTGCTTTCAATCGTTAACTTAACGGAGAATGAAGATGTGGAATACATCAGGGTCTATCGCCAGATGTCTGAGATTGAAATGTATCCGGAATCCCAGAATTGTATTGATCTTGCTGACTGCTCTTTTGAACAGGATGAAATAACTCATGTCGTCAATATGATTGTACCAACGGAATCAAATATCATGGCTCAGGCCAATTATGTCAAGGATGCAGACGGTGTTACATATTGTGAGCTTCCGGATGTAGCTATTGTCAATAATGTTCGATTTGTGTGGGAAGACAATAAACTGTACATGGAATGGGAAGGTTGTGATGATGGTGAAAATGTATATTTTATATAAATAAAATAATAAAATATATAATAAATAAGATAATAAATTATATAATATAATAGTGAGGTAAAACCATGACCATAAGGAAGTTAGTAGGAACTCTTGAAAACAAAGGCCCGTACATCGACCAGTCAACAGGCCACTGGTTCTACTGGAACGGCACAAAATATGTTGATTCAGGTTATCCTTATGCAGTCAAACCTGTAATACAATTTAAAATCGAAAATGGTATTCTTTACTATTCAATTACTTGGGAGGCACAATGAAATACATTAAATACTTCGAAACTTTAGAAGAGTACGAATCCTGGATAAATGTAGAAGAAAATGCTGAAGAAGTATACAGAACCGAAGAAAAGATTTGTGTTGATGGTGTAATCTTAAGCCACACAAATAAACCATATGAAGAGGTGGAAAACAATGATTTATGAATGGTTAGAGAAAAACAGAAAGGACATTGACATATTGACTTCATTTCTAGTCACAGCTATTCCAATCGTCATGCTATACTCAGAGGCATTAGGCATTACAGAAAATACAATTCCCTACTGTATCCTTATGATAGTGTTAGGCATAGCCAGCCATTATGCAAGTAGGATAAGAGGAGAAGGAGATGTTGAGCACGCTAAACAAAAGGCCAAAAGAGTTTTGGGTTATCCTCAGGAAAAATAAAATTTTTTGGAGGATATTGTTATCATGAACGAATTAAAAAAGAAGATTGTTATCTGCAACTTTACCAAAACAATTTCAAGTGCCGTTTTAACAGCTGTAGCTATCAACATTATCATGACCAATGCAACAAAGTATGCTTTAATCGAAGGTCTAATACCATTTGCTTTAGCCATTGTTATTGTTGCATTAATTGATTTGTATGGGTATAGATGTCAAAAAGAAGACATGATAAATTTGGAAGATTTGGAAGAAAGAATCGAAAAACTGGAGGAAGGTGAATGAAGATATTGATTGCAGTTCCAACCTTTGAGAATATCAAACCTGAATGCTTCAAAAGCATTTATGGTCTCGCAAGGCCTGAAGGTTGTGATCTCTATTTTGATTATGTTGCAGGTTATGACTGTGCCAAGGCCAGAAATCAAATAGCCAAAAATGCAATGGCCGGAAATTACGATTATGTATTGATGGTTGACTCAGACATTCAATTGCCTTCAGAGGCTTTAATCAAATTATTGGAATGTGAATCAGATATTGCTCTTGGATGGTATTATCGCAAAAGAACAAAAACAGATCAGACTGTAATATTCACTTTCGGAAAGGACTTCAACGAGGACAACTGCATACGTGGCCGTACAATGATTCATGAAATCCCCAGGCCAATAGAAGTCAAAGGTGGAGGTTTGGGAATTGCATTAATCAAAGTCAATATCTTTGAAAAGCTTCAATATCCATATTTCAAGTTCGTAACTTATCCAAATGATGCAGTATTATCAGAGGATTTATATTTCTGCAATTTAGCTAGTGGAAACGGGTGTGATATTAAATGTAACCCAAGTGTAAAAGGAAATCATATATTTGAAATATTAATGTGATAACATGACAGATACAATTGTTTTATTGGAAGAGAGAAAAGAGATTACCACTTTCATACTGGATGACGGTACAAAAACATTAGTCGATAATGTAGTAACCCCAACAGGCAGTAATCTCGGCTATGAATACTCCAATAAATGTATGGTTGATGATATACTTTGTATTTCAGACAAATCTGCAATAGGACGTGAAAGTCTAAAGAAATACACTGGAGATGCCACAGAAGTTCCTGTCGGCGTTCTTGTCAATGAACCCATAGTAATGACAGGGGGAGATAGAAAAGGAAGCGTACTTCTATTAGGTGGGCTTTACCGATTGAAACTAGCTTCAGGAATTGTTAATGTTAAAGCAGGAGACAGAATCAAACTGTCACCGACCGGAGCTGTTGTTGACAATGCAGGTGAATTCCTGGCATTTCATCCTGTTGCAAATTCCGATGAATACAACTATGTGAACTGCTTCCAGGTAGGTTTTGGAGGCAAAGGAGAGAAAGGAGACACTGGAGATACAGGTGCTGCTACTGTAATCCTCGGGTCTTACGATACTTTCGAAGAACTGATAGCAGCCCATCCAACAGCAAATGAGGGTGATGCCTTCCTCGTGGATGGAGAATTATTCGTTTGGCATAATGATTAAAAAATAAATAGAGGTGTTTAATAATGGCATGGAAAAGTGTTGGTACAATACAAGGACCAAAAGGAGATACCGGTGAAAAAGGTGACACCGGAGATACAGGTAAAGCGTTTGAATACTCAGACTTCACACCAGAACAGTTAGCAGGCTTAACCGGTGCTAAAGGAGATACTGGTGAAACTGGTGAAAAAGGTGACACCGGAGCCAAAGGTGATACTGGGGCTAAAGGAGACACTGGTGCAACTGGTGAAACCGGTGCGAAAGGTGACACAGGTAATACCGGTGCTACTGGTGCTACCGGGGCCACCGGTGCAACAGGAGATACCGGAGATCCATTCTCAATTTACAAAACATACGCATCAGTTGCAGCCATGGAAGCAGATGCAGCCAATGTTCCTGAAGGAATGTTTATAGCTATCCAGTCAAACGTTGAAGATCCGGATAATGCAAAATTATACCTGAAAGGCTCAAGTGAATTCAGTTTTGTCACTGATATGTCCGGTGCAACCGGTCTTAAAGGAGATACCGGAGCCAAAGGCGATACTGGAGAAACCGGACCTCAAGGTGAAACTGGAGATAAAGGAGAAACAGGTGACCAGGGCCCACAAGGAGTCACAGGTGAAAAAGGTGACACTGGAGCCAAAGGCGATACTGGAGAAACCGGAAAAACTGGTGATACCGGAGCTACCGGAGAAAAGGGAGCAACTGGTGATAAAGGCGATACCGGAGACACAGGTGAAACCGGCCCGCAGGGACCTCAAGGATACAGCACCATCATCAAAGGGTCTTATGCCAGTTACGCTGATTTGATTGCAGCACATCCTACCGGTACAACCGGAGACGCATACTTGGTTGACGGTGAACTTTACGTTTTCCAATAATTTAATTCCATAAATTCCCATAGGAAGTGCTAGCTACTGTTGTTAGTGCTTCCTTTTTTTTAAAGGATTTTCAAAGGTGATAAATAATGGCATGGGTAAATGTAGGAAATATTAAAGGAGATACTGGAGAAACAGGAGCGACAGGTTCTACAGGTGCTACTGGTCCGGCAGGTCCTGTCAACTTAACTTCAACATTAGATACAACAGACAATACTAATGCAGTTGTTAACAGTGCAATAGCTAGTGAGTTTGAAAGTCTGGAAACTGCAATCGGAAACATTACTCAAGCTCAGCAAAGCAATTTAACATTATTGGGGAGCTAGATAATTATGAGTTATACATCTCCAAGCTTAGCGGACGTTTTAGCCAATGAACAGTTAATGAACACAAGATTAACAAATCTCAGAACATTGCTTCGAACAATATTGGATGATTTGGATATTAAATATACTTCTTCAAATACTGTCATTGAACTGATAAGGTTACTGGAAAAAACATATTACGCACAAATTGATGAGAATGCAACAACAAGCAAGGTTTCATCAGTATTTGGTGAACATGTGCCTATCAGAAAAGTAATGTCAGAGGAGGGAAGCCCAGCTATTTCATTCCTTCAAACAAGCTCTGCTCCCAATTTTGCATTCAGTTATCATCCAGTATCCGGAGGTTCAGGAATGGTGACTGCAGCATCATTGCTAAATAATAAAACTCCATTTGAAGGATATAATGACTGGACATTGGACTATGACATGGTAGCCCCATCAGCAGGATACTATGAAACCAACAGAGGAATGTGTGTATTATTTAATGATAATTCACCGGTTCCAGGTGCAAGCACATATTACGGATTCTGTGCAGGAATATCAATCAATTCAAGAAATGTATATGCGTTCGTTGGAAAATGGAACAATACTCTAACACCAACATATGCTTATTCCTCAGCCACATTAACGTCCGGTCAGACCTACCACGTTAATGTTAAAGACGATAACGGAAGTTTCACCATTACAATAACAGATGCTAATGATAATGAAGTACTCACACAGAGTTATGATTTTTACGATGACCATTTTTATTATGGAGGTTATAACGTGAGAATTGGAACATATGCAGACTGGTATGCTTATGAAATGCCATTATACGGTACTCAAATAAGCATGAAAAACATATTGATTGATTATTAGGTGGTAGCTATGAGCATTGCAAATAATGTGATAACAACAAATACAAACCTGACTATAGCCAGAACGGAGATAAGAAACAAATTGACAAAGTATGGAATCTATTTCTGGAATGATGATGACATATTCACTTTAGTTAGAAGAGCACAGTACCTCACAGGTGCATTTAAAGGCAGCTGTGGTCTGAGTTATCCTGATGTATTTAATGAAGGAGAAAATGAAGTTGAATTCAGAATATCAGATGGAAATTATGACAAACTGGTAGGCTATCCAGTCGATATCATAATCACCATAAACAATGTTGAAACCCATTATAAGGCATTGTCTATTGACGGCTATAAGACAGTGACAATAAATATTCCAAAAGGAGCCAGTGAAGCCCTAATGGAAATATATGCTGGCGATAGAAAAATAATGTCTCAAACATTCAACGTGTATGCCTTTTATTATAAGCAGGAAGATCCATTTGCAGATATCATGACAGTATGGAAATATCCCTCAGCAACATCAATAACATTAACAGACTACGTTTGGGATCCAAATTACGATGAGCGAGGAATGCAAATCTCAAAAGGCTACGGATCCAGTGAAGCAGGATATGTCATACCAACAGAAATGACAAACGGAATTTATCTGGGAGCATATATTGAAAGCGGATATCAGGGAATTCATTTCCATGCACAAATTATTCCACAATATTCAAGCAGCAGCGGCTGGGCATGCGGAATAGGATTACTTGCTTCAAAAAGCTTGTCCCACTATAGAGATACAGCAATTTTGGAACTGGGGGCTTATCCTGGTAAAAAAGGAATCAAATATTCCGGAAGTGATCACGCAATAAATGATGACTACTGTACAAGTGGACAATTGACATTAAATACAGTATGGTATGATTTTGATTTATATTATCGCTCAGGAGTAGGATGGAAAGGAGTAATATCCAATAACGGCAGTGTTGTATATTCAAATACAAATTCCTCACCTCCAGGGTCAGTTAACAGATACCTTCAAACAAACAGAATTTATCCAGTATTAATGGTGTATGACTATGGAGGCAAAGGAATCTTTAGAGATATTATAATTGAACCATGGAACGGTGATTAAATGGCTGATACAGAATGGATTGAAATAGGTCGTGTACTTGGAGATACTGGACCTAAAGGTGAAAAAGGTGATACTGGTCTTGGAACAACAATCAAAGGCAGTTACAATAGCTATGCTGATTTGATAGCTGACCATCCGACAGGCAGTGGTACTGACTCTTACATTATCGATGGTGAACTATACTACTGGAACGTTAATGAAAACAAATGGATGAGTGCAGGTTCGATAAAAGGGAATACAGGCGATAAAGGTGAAAAAGGAGATAAGGGCGATACTGGTACGAAAGGCGATACAGGTAACACAGGAAAGATTGGAGCAACTGGAAGCAAAGGAGACACTGGATCTAAGGGAGATACTGGAGACACAGGACCTCGTGGAGATACTGGCCCGGCCGGGCCGACTGGCGACACCGGAGCTACTGGTGCTGGTCTTAATATTAAAGGTTCGTATAATACTTACGAGGAACTGATTCATGAGCATCCGACAGGTAATGACGGCGATTGCTATTTGGTTAACGGTTCTCTTTATGTCTGGAATGGTAATGCTTGGGAAAACGTAGGAAATATAAAAGGTGAAAAAGGTGACACTGGTGAACGGGGTGTTAAAGGCGATACTGGAGTCAGTGGCTTTTCACCAACCGTCAATGTTGATCATGGAAGCGGTGAAATAGTAATCACTACTGACGAGGGTAATGTAGTCATTTCATTCGATGAATTAAAAGGTGACACTGGAGCTAAGGGAGATACAGGTAAAGCCTTTACATTCGATGACTTTACTCCAGAACAGTTGGCAGGTTTAAAAGGTGATACGGGCGCTAAAGGTGACACTGGTAATGTAGGCGCAACAGGTGAAAAAGGAGACACAGGCGCTACAGGCAGTAAAGGCGATACTGGAGAAAGAGGGCCTAAAGGAGACACTGGTATTGGCAGTGATGAGGAATCAGGTTGGAAACTCCCAGTAGATAAAATACAAACCACAACAGTACTGCCAACAGGTATTAGTGCAGGTTATCGTGTAGCTATTGTTACAAGTTCTCTCATGGCTATAAAAGAATATAATGGAAGTTCTTGGGATACAGAATCACTTGATCAGTATAGTGTAATTCCACTAAAGCATTCTGGAGGCATACAGATGTATCTGGCAAAATCTTCAGGCCCAGTATATATGGGTGTGGATTATGGTGTCTTTGGAAAATTCAGATTCATGACACAAGTAGCATATGATGCCTTAAGTAGCTATGATGAGGATACAATTTATTTTGTAAGAAGTTCATAAGTGATATCATGGAACTTTCAGATGAAATCTTAACAGAGATTAGCTATGTCCAAATGTCAAAATACAGAATAAAAGTAATGAAAGCTTTGGAAGGGGATGTTAAAATTCCTAGTGTCATTGCTAAAGATTCAGGGATTAAAACAAATCATATTTCAAAAATATTGGCTGAATTAAAAGCACATGAGCTAGTTGAATGTATTAATCCGGAAGTTAGAAAAGGCAGGTTGTACAGGTTGACTGATAAAGGTGAAGATGTAGTAAAAAATTTAGAATGAAATTATGAGGATATATAAGATTTTAATTCAACAGATAATAAAGAAAATTATTTAGAAAATCGATAACTAATAAAGATGGGATTAAATTCTCAAAAGTATCATATTCATTGTCTAAACCATTCATAATATTATGTCTATTAAAATTATGATTTGATAATATGAAATTATTATTTATTAAATATATTATTGTATATGTTTCTCAAATTTTTAATTGAATGTACTGTATTTTTAGAAGTTTCATTTAAATATCTTAAATCAAAAAGTTTATCAATAACTTCAAAAATGGGTCTTTGTTTGATATAATCTTCACCGTTCTTATGATAATTTTCAACAAGAATATCGAATGCTTTTTTATTAATCTGAATTTTATTGTTTTTAATGGTATCATCATCTACAAGTTTATTAATACTCTTTTTATTATCATGTGAATCATTATATGATTTTAAGTTATTGATATCGTCAGTTGAAATATTCAAATTACATTCACAATTTATTGCTTCTACTAGTTCTTCTGGAGTAAAATTGTCTAATTCAAAATCCTGTTTCCAAATATGAATCCATTCATCAATCATGGGATTTTTAGACTTTGTCTTGTTATAAAAATTTGATGCAAATTTCTTATTCTTTTCAGAATTTAAATCATGGCATGTTAATAACAAATTCCAAAAGGTATCAAAAGTATATTTAAAAACGTGTTCATATTCCTTAATGGAAATACCATAAATTAAATAAAATGTATCTTTCAAATCAAAGACTTCTCCATCTTTTAATTTATCAACAATGTCTCCTTCATCATCTCCAATAAAAAATGGTATTGTTTGCCATTTATTTAAATTGAAACTAATCAAATTTTTAAAGTTGCTTACAATGACTTTTTCATGACGCCTATTAGGGTTTAAGTTGCCACTAAAAAAGCTACCTATGCCTTTTATATTAACTATTTCAAAACCAGTGTCTTCAAAGTTACCATAAAATTCATCAAAAAACATAGGGATTAATATTTCTTCAGTAGTGCCTTCAACAAAAATAAGGATTCTTGGTTGATAATCTAATGTTAGTTTATTGGCCAGATAAAATAATTTCTTTCTATTTAAATTAAACTCATATTTCCCATTTATTTCATTAATAAATATTTTATTTCTACGCCCTCTAAGAGTAAAACCTTTTTCTTCTAGGGGGTTAACAAATTTAATTTTTTCAGCTGAAATATATTGTACTTCATCAACATCATATATTTCTCTTTTGTAATAATCTTCAATACATCTTTTAAGCATCATCGCCCAATGCAAATATTCAATTCCTAACCTAGTTTGACCAATACATTTATCTTTTTCTTTCCATTTAACATTTTTCCATAATTGAATTGCATCATTGCTTCCTAATAATCTCTTTAAATTTCCACAAATATTTCTATAACAATATATTAAAAAATCATCACTTATATCTAGTAATTGGAAAATATCGTTTATATTGAAATTATTAAAATGATTTCTCCAGATATTATAATCATCTTTCACCAAAATCTGTTTCATATTGGATCTACCAAATGGGGAGTAAATCTGAATTGATATTAATAAATCTACCATTTTATCGAGCGTATTTTTATTTACCAATTCATTATTAATTATTTTTTCTAAATGATAAACTTGATATGCAGAATAATAACTATAAACCTTGTATTGATCTAATTCAGTATCTTTAAATTCTGAATAGGGTACAAAATCAAAATCTTTTGGAAAATAAATTTGTTGTTTTTTATTTTGAGATTTCAAGAAAAATTGTGGAGAACCAGAAGAAGGGCCAAAGTATTTATATTCAAAATCCTGGGGGTACTGATTTACATTTTTTTCAACATCTTTAAGAGTTAATGAATAATCAGCATTAATTCTAAATATTGGATAAAACTTTCTATCTTTTTCAAGTTCTTCTAAAAAATTTTTATTAATTTTTATACCTCTCTCTTTACAAAACTTAATAAAATCTATAGTTTTCATAGGAAAGTATTGTAAATATAATTCATTTTTAAAATAGTAATCTAACAATTTATAATCCATATTAATTCCTCCAGTTATAATTTAAAACATAATGTATATAATAATTAATTTAAATTTATAGAGTAATGAAATGATTTAAGTCGAATCTCTAATTATATCTAATAATTATTTTATATTTATACCTTCATTATTTTGTTTGAATTAAAAAATAAAATCTATCTTGAAATTATATTTGAGAAGATAATTATATTTATTAAAATGTTAACTAGGATTAAATGATATAACTAATAGATATGAATCATTGAGTTAGTTTCAAGTGTTTTTTCCCATTTTTATCATCATTAATAATTATTTCACTTTTTATACAGTTTTTTTCCTTAAAAAAGTAGTCATTATATATAAATATTTATATATTATAAATAATAAATTATATAATAAATTATATAATAAATTAAGTGGAGGAAAAATTTAATGGCAGATTCTATAATATTGCTTGAAGAGAGAAAAGAAGTCACAACTTTCCTATTGGATGAAGGTACAATCACTGCAACTACAGTAACAACCCCTACTGGTGAAACTCCAGGATATGAATATGCAGGAGCTAAAATTAAAGTCGATGATGCAGTGACTTTATCTGATGCCTCAGACATTGGAAAGCCAACAGTCAAAAAATACACTGCAGCTGAAGGTGAAATAATTTTAGGAATTGTAGTCAACGATCCCGTCACCATGACTGGGGGCAGAAGGAAAACTTCAATCCTAGTTTTAGGGCATCTGTTCAGATTAAAATTAGCTAGTGGTTTATCAAACATTAATGTCAATGACAGAATTGCCCTAACCAGCACTGGAGCTATCAAATCAGATGATGGTGAATACATTGCGATGCACCCTGTTGCAAGCTCTGATGATTACAACTATATTGAAGTATTCAGACCATATGATATGGGTGATAGCTAATGATAACAAAAGGAAATGACACCAAAGTGCAAAATGAGGTTATAGCTCAAACAATTACTGATGAGTCTGCTAAAAGATTAAGGCTAGCCAGACTCTTTCCAAAACAGGAAATTAAGGAGAACTCTGATTACTATACTTACTTCAGACAAAACATCAATCTTGATGATGCAATCAAACGTGGACTTTTGGGCGAGGCAAAAGACCTGGCACCGGGTGCATCTTTACAAGAGCTAAACATAAGAAAACCTGTAACAGACACAATCAGTATCGATACTATTGGTGGTGTTTTAAACGTCAACAAGGATGTCTTTGACAGTGACAGAATATCATTTGAAGACTTATTGGCGGATGTGGCAACACTAATTGCAAATAAAATCGAATCCAACATTTACAATACTCTTGTAAGTTCACCAAAGGTTCCAACATACAATACTTCACAAACCGAGGATACCATGGAAGCCTTTGGACAGTTTGTCATCAAGGCACAGGAAGCTTTTAAAGGCAGTTCTGGTGCAGGCGCTGATTTGACAATCATGGTGGAATCCTACAGGACATTAAGCTATATTAAACAATTGGCATATATTAGTAATAAGTTAGTTCAGCCGATTGAGGAAATACAAAGCTATTATGGTGTGGACAACATTGACTTTTTAGGAACAACTCATGCAGACGGAGGGGCAATGCTTGGAGAAAAGGACTACATAGCATTTGACTTAAGGAATGCACCGTTGACAGTACTCTATTCCAAATCCTCTGGAACTACTGTGGCGCCGATTACTTCAGATGAAAACATTGCGGACTTTTATCCTATAATTGAAATCATGCGCAAGGACATATATGATGAGCTTCCTCAGTACACTAAATTGTTCATTCAATCCAAGGTTGGAATATTGTTGAACAAACCGCATCTTGCCCTGACAGGCACATGCAGACCATAGGTGATATTAATGTTAACTAAAGGAAACAATGCTAAAGTTCAAGACGAAGTGATGGCACAAATCGTGGCAGACACTTCAGCCAAATGGATGAGATTCACAAGACTGATTCCAAAGCAGGAAATTGAAGAGAATTCTCAATATTACACTTACATGTCACAGCGTGTAAATATTGACGAAATAATAGCAAAAGGTCAATTAGGTGAAGCAAAAGATGTTGCACCCGGTGCTACTTTACAGGAATTGAATGTAAGAAAACCTGTAAGCGATACCGTGTCAATTGATACAATAGGTGGTGTTTTGAATGTCTCAGCACAGATGCTTGACTCTAACTTGATAAGTGTCCATGATATGCTTCAGGATGTTGGGATTCTTATAGGAAGAAGCATTGAGCAGGCTGCTATCAACATGATTTTAAACAATCCTAAAGTAGCAACCTACAATCATAGTTCCGGTGATGACAGTGGAGTTACCATCCTAAAGGCTCAGGAAAAGTTCAAGGAATCCGCCGGAAGCTTCTGTAACCTGAACAGTATGGCAGTCAATTATAAGTCATTGACCACATTAAAATCAGACATGTTTGCAAGTAACAGACAGGTCGAACCGGTAGAAGCAATCAAATCATATTATGGTATTGATAATATTGATTTACTCGGAACTGCTGTTTGTGATGGTGGATCTGAAATTGCCGAGAAAACCTACATCGGTATGGACTATCAAAATCCAGGAATGAAACTACTGTACTCAAAGATAACAGGGACAACCGTTGCACCACTCGGACCTGACGGGGATGTGTATGATTTCTATCCGTTGATTGAATTCATGCGCAAGGACATCAGGGATGAACTGCCGATGTATACAAAGCTATTCATACTTACTTCAGTGGGTGTTTTGATGAATGCACCTAATAGGATTATTAAAGGTAAGTTCAGGGCATAAATAGTTGGGAGTTAATTCTCCTAGCTAAACATATTTTAGATAGAGATTGTAATATATAACTGAGGCAATAAAATGAAATTAATACTAGATAGTGAAAATTCAAATCCAACAACAATAACAGTTAAAGGAAAAGAGATAACATTGCTTTTAATTGAATCTAGTATTTTAATCGATTCATCTCAAATTGCTAAGATTTTCGATAAAAAAGAAAAGACAGTTGCCACAAAGGTGCAGAAATCCGGACTGGAGAAATACGAAACAGAAAATGTGAAGCTATTGAAAAAATATGGATTGATGCATCCGGATGCTGTTAAGCCAAGGCCTTTTTATGATTTAAGGCAGATGCTTGAAGGACCTGCGGAATATTATTTCAAACAGATTGATGAATTTGATTTGATCGATGTTATTGTACGTGTAGCTATTGGAAAGCACCGTGAATGGATTCACAACAGAGATATTGTAGATAATTAACAATAAATATTAAAATAATGTTTTGTTAATATAAATTGAATTATATTAATCGGATTGTTGAAAATGAAATGTATTATATGTAATCAAGAAAAAGAAGATAATGAATTAAGTATTGAACATGTTATCCCAGAATCTGCTGGAAGTTCTTTCACGATTAATTGTGTTTGTAAAGAGTGTAATAATAGGTTAGGTCAGACTATAGATAAAAAATTTTTGGATAATAAATTAGTAAAATTTTATTTATATTCTCATGATATTAAAAATAAAAAAGGTAGATTTCCAAAATTCTGGAATACTTTACCTGCAAAAGACAATCCTAAAATTAAAGCTATTCCTCAATACAATTCTAGAAATAATAAATTTGAAGGTTGGAAATACAAATCTGTATTATCGAATAATAATGGGAATATGGAATTAATTTTTGATTCTTCTGAGGATATTGAAGAGGTTCTAAAAGAATTTGATCTTCCAAATGAAGTATTAGAAGAAATAATTAATAAACATAATTCTGGCGATTATGTACGAAAAAATCATAATTTAGATTTAAGATATGGCTCTTCTCGTGAGGATTTATTTTTTGAAGCAATAAAAATTGCTTATGAATATGCATATCATATATTGGGTGAAGAATATTTACTTGATTCATTTGCATCTGAATTCCAAGAAATTTTATTGAATCCCAATAAATTTTCCATAAATGAAATTAAAAAGTATTTTATCAATTATTACTTTGGAGAATCAAAATTTAAAGATACTTTGCATGATTTAAACATGATTAGATTTGAAAATTCAATTGTTGTTAATATAAATTTGTTTGATTATTTTAATTTTTGCGTTGAAGTCTCAAAAAATTTAAATTTGTTTCCTCAAGATATTATAGTGTCATTTTTGTTAATTGGAAAAGATACTAACTTTGATGAGTATAATATTGATGTAAATTTTATGGATATTGATTTTTTCAAACGATTTAAAGATATTGAAGTTAAAGACAATATTTTCAAATATTGATTGTTTTAGGATATTAAGTTGTATTTGTATTCGTTAAGTATATTTATATTATTTTCATTTCAAATAATTCATAATACTTTTCAATTTCAATCTTTTCTTCATTATCTATGCATTTCTGGAGGTATTCTTGACAATCAACTTGTGATGGGATATCAAGAATTAATTCATTTGTTCCAGCTTTAAATTTTTCAATGTCATTTTCGTAATATCCATTTGTTATATATATTTGAATGATATTTTCAAAATATTGAGGTAAAATAAATTTCTTTTTATTTTTCTTATTCTTTTTAGATTTATCTTTCATATATTTTTCATAACATTCAATTATATCTTCTAATTCCCAGTTAATCTCTTCCTTAAGTATTAATTTAGTAAGTAAAGTTTCAATTGTTAATTCATTTAAAATTTGATTAAAACGTGGTTTATTAGATATTTTTTTAAATTTTGGAGATAAACCTTCTTCATCATATAATTTATTGCAAAGGTAATAAAGGGCAAATGCCGATGATTTGAACCTATTAGGAACCCCATACATGTTATTTTCTAAATTTATTATTAAATCTTTTAGTTCATGTAAATTTTCTTTTTCAGAATATTTTTCAAAATGAAGGAGAAATCTTTTAAAATATTGTTTAATTTCTTTTTTTTCAAATGAACCTTCATTACATATTCCATTTTTTGGATAATTATTAGTATGCGGTTCTTTTTGTAAAGGGTTTTCTTCATCATTCTCTAATTCAGCAGTTTCAAATATGAAATTTTTTAATACATTATGAACTAATCTAGCTAATCCACTTATTGTTAAAAATTTACCGTTATCATAATTCATTGTTTCTTTATCCAGTTTCTGCATCATTAAAACTTGAATGTCATTAAATTCTTTTAAACTGTGAACGTAACCTGACCTAATTGAATATACATTTTCTAATACAGAGTCCAGTTCGGATTTTCTCACTGGATTTTTAACATTCTTCGCTTCTTCTTTAAAGAAATCATCATCTAAATAAAATTTTACAAATTCAACAAATCTTTTTGTTATTTTTAAAGGTTTGTCTTCTATTAAAATATTTTGTAACTCAATGTAATACTCTGGAGAAATTTCATATTTTTCATTTAATTTATCTATATTGTCACGAAGATTTCCAGGATAATCTTCCCATTTATTCTCAAATTTATCAAATTTTTGACATAGTGATTCAATTGAAAAAACCATTAATGAATAGGATAATTCTAAATTGTAATCTATAGATTCAAGTGCATAGATAAATGCAGTTATGCTTGTAATGACGGATTCATATTCAAGTCTAGTTAGTTTAAATAAGCTATTTAAAAAATCATTAAAAGAAGAGATGTCTTTAGAAACTTTATTCATTTCAAAATATTCTGGTAAAATATTACAGGGTAATATCTGATCTTTTAAACTAGTGTTATTTTGTCTGCAACGTCTTTCAGCATCTATTTTTTCAAATTCAAACACACTTTTAAACCAAAATGAGAGCAATATTCTAAATTGATTAGTGGCAGATGGAAATTCATAAGAATGAT
>Ga0247610_10001495_pt1 | contig 29014 bp, 44 predicted proteins | sample 174DNAGHGhighgp2_FD_193483 | JGI IMG/M metagenome (GOLD analysis project Ga0247610, IMG submission 193483) | Sheep rumen microbial communities from Palmerston North, Manawatu-Wanganui, New Zealand - 1742 DNA GHGhigh gp2 | ecosystem: Host-associated > Mammals > Digestive system > Stomach > Rumen...
GGGCGGCCGGCGCGGTGCAACGGGAGCTGTGCCCCAAAAAACAAAAAAATTTATAATATGTGAGCCCTTAACACTTTTTTTCGCTGTAATTTGTGTCAGCGCAGAGGGGAGGGAGGGGTGGTAGTCCAGTCAAACGTTGCCGGAAGAACTCTGTTCGATATGACCTGCTTCTGTTCTACCTTTACGTTTCCTCTAAACAACTTGTCGCTCTTGGCTCTGTTGCATGTAAGGTGTGCCAGCTGCAGGTTGTCTATGTCAGAGGGGTGGCCTCCTTTGTCGATCGGTATGATGTGGTCTATGCAGGGACTTAAGGGGTGGGGGTATTTTTTCGTGAAGTCTACCGGTTTGCCGCAGATACCACATACGGTCTGTGTTGCATAGATCCTCTTCTTGTTCTTCTCGAACTGTGCCCGATGCGTCCCGTCCTTATCCGGTCTGTTCCTTACATGTGCCATGTGTTTATTCCTCCCACGAAAAAGTCCCAGCGGTTATGCCGGGACAATTCCGAATACTCTCAAAAAAAGGAAGTTAAACCATGAAGAATGACTTGCGCTTCTCTTTGCCTCTTCTGGCGATTATATTAATATCACAGAAGGAGTATCAACTTCTATCAAGTAATATCAATTGAGAATCTTTTTGTTGATTATTTCTGCCACCAGCGTCAGTGCTTTTCCGTGTAACGGACCTGCCACCCATTGATAAGTGTATCCCATCCATACCGCTATTTGTTCCCATGTAAGCATATTCACATACCGGAGAAAGAGTAGTTTCTGACAGTCTGAGTCCTCGACCATTCCTATAGTTTCGACGATGTGAATCCTCTCACGCCAGATTTGAGACCGCAGTTCTATCTGCTCCCTCTCGTACTCTTCCAATAACGTAGCCAATTCGATTACCTTCTGGCTTGTAGGGTCTCCGGTCTGTGTCCCATGAGGTTGGCCATCAGGCCACGATGGTCTGAGTGTTAGCCGTTCCTCACGTATGGTTTTAATGTTTGCATCGATCAGTTCCAACCTTGCAGTAAGTAATCTGATCCGTGACAAATATTCCTTTGCCGTCATTACATCTTCCCCTTTATTTCTTCCGACTCTTAAACATCTTCGATGCTGTCTTCCTGTGGGTGAACTGTATATCCTTGTCGTTTCTATACCGTTCCCACTCCAACTGATTTTGTTTGCTCTCTTTGATTTTTTTATTCCTGGCATCTAAATCCTCTTTGAACTTTTGATATGCCTCGCACGAATCGTGACAGCCAGGATATCTTTTATCGCAATCTCTACAACTATATCCCATGTTCCTTATCCATCTTTGCCCCACATTCGGGGCAGTAATCGTATAACTCTTCGCCCTCTCTGAGGTTATCATCGTAGTATTGAACCATCGTACACCTGTCGCACCAGATGTGGTCATCTTCTTCATGCCAGAAGGAGGCCGCATCTTCCAGTGGACAATCTGCATACTGTTCGTCCCACGTTTTATAGATCTTCGGAGACAGACAGCACTCATCAGTATCCACTAGCATCGGACATTCGGTGCAATCCTTCGGCATCCTCATGTTGATTCTGATTGTCATGGCTCTCTCCTTTCATTTTCGCTCCGCAGTAACCACAAAAGTAATCCCAACCGTCTTGTCTTTCGTGTCCACATAATGAACACTCTTTGTTGCCGTTTTCACGAATTATCCACTCGCCCTTTGGTCTTTCTGCGTTCTGGAGCATCACTCTCATGTCTTGCTCGTTTTCAAGGATTGTCGCAATGTCTCTTGCTATATTTCTCTCGGATAGTGCTTCTATTGCCATGTCTATGGCTTCATCTTCGTCTAACATAAAAATATATCTTTTACACATTTCTTGTATAGTCTGTATTGCTTCTTCCCTTGTCATTCCTCTACCTCGCTTTCCTCGCCCCACGAACAATAGTCCGTGTCATCTACGCTCCAGTTCCTGTTTGGGCGGTTCTCTAATGCACAGTAGTAATATTTTGTATCACCTTCGTCATAAAGACGTTTGAACTTGCAGTCTGAACAGTAGATTATTCCTCTACGCTTTAGTGGTATCTCTATCATTGTCATTGTTTTTCCTTTCTCCGTGACTGCAATATCCGTGCTTCATGATGGATGTGTGGAATATAGTACATTCGACACAATAATCATCTAATATAGCCTTTTCTGCCCATTTGCAGTCCTTGCACCTAACTACCTCTACGACATCAACAAGCGGAGCACACGGTGTGCACACCTTATATTTGCCATCAAGCAGATAATCTTCTTTGCTATCCATGTCAAATAGTCTCATGCTTCGTTCTCCTCTCTATACGGCTTCGGTAACGGCATCCATGCAACAACCTCGTGTCTTTCACAATATCCCCACTCGCTGTCATAGTCATACCAACCACCATGTTTCTTATTATAGAAATCAAAATCGTCTACTTTTTCCAAGATATTTGCCCAACTTAACACTTGCATTATTCCATAACTCATTTGAACTAAATATCTTGAATTTTCTTTTGGCAACCTCTCACTACATGGAATCCATGCTCCTATTGCTCTCGCTTTTGCCTCTTCCAAAAGTCCAGCCAACATATCGTAATTCTTTTTTAGAACGTCAAAGTGTTCTCTCGGTATCCACTCGGCTTCGGCTGATGGGAGTGCGGATAAAATCTGATTAACCTGTCTGCCTGTGAACACCTTGACAGTACCATCCGTTTCGTCACGGCTTGCTATTGCCTCTATCGCATCTTCTCTGCTGATTAAGTCACTCATGTTATCCATTATCTTCCACCTCAATCTTTCCACTCATAAGGTCTTGCAATAAAGCGTCCCGAAACTCAGCTAAGTATCTGTTTTCCTCGTTGTTTAGATACATGATCATCTGCTTCCAGTGGCTCAAAAAGTCCAATATCAGCGGATGAACGCCGTCCTTTGTGCTGATTCTGATTGTGATCCCGTCATCGGCACTGAATGTGATATTCTTCTCTTTGCCTGCTTTCTGTCCTACGACTGCAAATGATTCTGTCAGATCGGGTTTATTCCCCGACATACAGTCATAGCCCAGTCGCTTTGCTACAGTCTTGTTCATCTTTATCTGAATCGAATTTTTCTGTGCTATGATTCTGTTGTAGTCGTTAACAATATCAACAAATGCCCTGTGAATAAATTCTGTTTTGACCTCAAAATATCTTTTTGGAGTCAGATTGCAGTCTTGGATTTCTTCTGGTGATACCCATCTGCAAAACTTTTCTTCATCCTTGCCATTATTAATGCACTCTGTACACTTGCTGATGATACTGTCAGAGATGACATTGATAGTCTTGTGATATGTTCTCCCCTCGTGTGACGCTCCACCAAACTGCCCTCTTTGGTCTCTAATTTCCTCATCGCACTTGTCCGTCAGGTCAATCATTGCAATCTTGCGTGTTTCTTTGTGTTTATCAAAAACCAACAGGCATGTAGGAATACTGGTAGATTCAAACATATTGCCCGGCAGACTTATTACTGCAAGCAAAAGGTTCTGACCGATCAATTGTTTTCTGATACTCTGCTCCTGCTTTTGGCTCGATGCAAGTACGCCATTCGGCAGAAGAATTACCGCTCTGTTTTCAATCCAGTTCAGTGCCGACAATATGAAGGCCATATTTGCGTTTGAATCTGGCGGTATTTCATAACCTGCGTATTGCGGAAGAAAGCCTGCTAATTGTGGCACATTCCATCGCATGTTATACGGTGGGTTTGAAATCAGTGATATTGCCAAACTTCTCTCCTTTCAAAATTTCCCATGCTCTCACAGCATCATCTCCTATCAGTGCGTTCATCTGAAATACTCTGCATCGAATATTCCGCAATGTCATATTGAAAAGCAAAAACGGAATGACATTTTCGTCAATTTCCAATGCAGTAAATTTTATATCATGGTCTTGATTCCATTTCTGAATTATCAGTGCTCCCGATCCTGCACACATATCAACAATTCTGTCAGCATCACCAGTCAGTGCTCCCATCAATCGAGCCAATGACTGTGGTGTATAATCCTGCTTCTTTTCTTTTCTGTCAGCGAGATAATACTGATAAATCTTTTGTATCCAATCCTGCGTCAGGTCTTCATCAATGAGATCGCAGAAAGCCTCAAGTTTATCTGTGTTGCTACACGCTTTCAGGAGTGCCTGCCCTAACTGGTCTGCTTGTTCAATCCCGAACAGCTCGAAGGTTTTCTCGGTCAACTCTTTCAGCTCCATCTGTCACACCTCCACTAAATCATCTATAAGTATCTCGTCATCCGCTAACTGAACATCAGGTACTTCAGTTGTCGACACTTTGTTGACATCTTCCAGATCCTGCAGCAGTTCGTATACGTTGCCGTCTTTATCCAAGACGAGCCTGTTGCCACGCTCAAGAGCATCGAGTCTCCATATACCGACCTCGGAGAACGCAGCTATACGACCTTCCGCAAATGCTTTGTGTATCTTTTCTTCTGCTATGTCTGCGTCCTGCTTTGCGAGGTCTATCATCTTGTCACATTCCGAAATACGCTGCTTATACAGATCCGCTAAACCTGTTACGTCTTCCATCATGTATTTGATTTTCTCATCGTCCTCTAACTTATAGAACTCCATCTCCGACCTCAGCTGATCAAGTTTGACCGCATAATCTGCGACCTGTTGTGCTAACGAGTCTCTCTCATACTGAAGCTTCTTACATTCCGCTTCATGCGTTTCGATTTGCAGTAGGTCTGCAATCATATCCTTAAACTTACTCATAACCAATCCTTTCTTGTTACTTCCTCCAGTTGACTTTCGTTCCGCATCCCTCACATCTGTCATCGTGTATGAACAGCGGATAACCGCACACGGCACAGTGGTACGATATGTGGTCGCCCTTGTCTTCCGGCACCGGTTCGATTCCCTGGTCCATGTGTTTGATAATCTCGATGATGCGATAGTAGACCGCCGGTTCTTTTAAGACGGCATACTTGTTTTTCGATGCGTCTGCTAATCCGCTCAGTATGTTTATCAGCTTATCTCCGTCAATTATCATCACCATATTCCTCCGTCTCCGTTATCTCTGTTCCAGCTGCGATACATGCAGTCTTGTAATCTGGCCAACTAAATATGTCATCGTAGTTTCGGATCCAATAGATATGCAGTTCCTTTTCTGTCGCCTTCAGGATCCTTCCGTCCTTGATCACCATTTAAGTGCCTCCCATTTACATCCGTCACAAGCTCCCTCATATTCGTGTTCGTACTTTCCGCACTTATAGCACAGCTCGTTTATGCAGTCTTGTAACTGTTGTTTCTTTTCCTCTAACTCTTTTATTAGTTCGTTCATGCCAATCCTCTCTCTTTCATCTTCTTCCGGATCTCTTCCGGCATCTGTACGGCATCTACCTCAGGTTCTTTCTTGAACGCTTTATACTTGGGCGGTTCTATTGTTGCCGGCTTGGATCCATTACCATACTGTCCGGTCTTCTTGAACTCCCTCTCTCTTCTGGCCCATGTACGGACTGATGCTTTCCAGTCTCTTATTGCTTGGCCGTTCTTCTTAGTCCACCCTGTTTCTTCGTAGTAATCGAAGAATGCTGCAGGGTCCATTTCGTATCCTTGTTGCTCAACATATTTCGAAACATCTTCGAAAGTAGGTGTGCGCGGTACACTCTCTTCTTTATATTCTTTATTATTCTTATTATGTCTGCCGTCGGTTCTGCCGTCGGTTCGCCGATTTGTTCTGCCGTTTGCTCGCCTATCATTCTGGAATGTTTCGTAATTTTCAATGGTTATAAGTGTGCCGTTTGTTCTGCCGTATACCTCTGCCATATGCTCTGCCGTTAGCTCGCCAAGAAATCGTCTGACTTTGTTCTGGCTCCAGCCCCATTCATTAGCTAATGATTTGACAGATCTAAACACCTGACCACGCTTTATAGGAACTTGTTCTCCATTAATAGTCGCAACAGAATCTGAATAATTTGCTTTCAGAAGAAGGTCAACCCATGCCTGTCCTTTAGAAAATGGTTTATCTTTCCAGAACGGATTGTCCATTATTTGCCTGTAAAGTTTGATCCAGTTTCCATTCATTCCAATATCTCCGCAATTATCCGCGCTGCTTCTTCCGGTGGACAGAACCAGAACTCGCAACCGTATCGGTTCTGCATTGTGAACATCGCAGTTGCGAGTTGGTCACCTGGTATTGTCCGACCTGAAAAGAGGTAGATTGACTTTCCGTACAGATCCTTAATGGAAGTGTACTTCTCGTCTTCTATGAGAAAGATCAGCTTGCAATTAGCTTCTTTAGCTTTCTTACATTCCTCTGTGAAGCGGTGCTTCTCCCTTCCGGCTCCGCACATGTTCATGCCGATCTCAGAGATATTCTGCTTAGTGTCGACTGCTATCTTAGGAGCTGAAATGTAGTCACCGAAGGGGAGCGCACAGCGGATAATATTTCTTCCTTCTTCATCCCAGTAATCATGCTTGACCTTATGCAGGTCCTTCTTTTGTCTCGTATCTTCTATGAGAGTATTCATGACTAGAATGGAACGTCATCATCTGATATAGGACCGAAAGACATGTCCACGACTCCTGCTGATTCAGGAGGCTTATCCTCTAACGGTTGGAACTCTGGAACTGTATAGTTGCCGGATCTGATATCGTCTGCCGGAATGAAGTTAGCATTATAGGTGTCGAGTTTGACTTTCTTATTTCCATCATTGCCGATGTATTCCTTCTCGCCTACAACCATTCCTACTTTCATGCCGACCAACTTCGTTTCGTCTACATCCTCGAAGTCGCCGACAATTAATCCATCAACGTTTTCATTTGACTCATTTACCGCTTCAATGAATCCCTTGAGGAACGGAAGTGCTTTAGCCTTATATGACTTAGTGAACTTACCGCCCCAAAAGTTAAAACGTTCCTGCATGTCCTTGTAGTAATCTACGAAGTCACCTTCAGCAAAGTCGAACTCGATATCGATTCGTTCGTTCTTCTTGTTGTTAACGGCAGATGTAATCTTGATCACGTATCCGCCGGCTCTTGGTCTCGGATATGATCCTGCCGATTCTATGTTGCTCATATTAACTCCTATCATGATTCCTCCTTAATCTAATAGATTTTCGTACTCAGTTGGTTTAGTCAGCTTCTTAGTCGCTCTGCAGTAGTTACATTTTCCGCAGCGTTCCGGTTCAATCTCGCCCTTCTTAATCGCAGCGAATCTTCCGATATAATGCTTAACCATCTCGCCAGCTGAATTAAGTCGCCACTGTGGTATGTGGATGATGTCGATGTCCGGAACTTCTTCCTTGGTGATCACCGCCAGATAGAATGGCAGCTCCTTACCAGTGTTCGCTTTTACAATCTGCTGATAGACGAAACCTTGAATGTCGTAACCCCAGGCATCTATGAATGTTTTCCATTCTCCATCCTTATAGACCTTATCCAGCGAACGCATCAGTTTCAGGTCGACTATCTTATCATCGTGCAGACTGTCCGTCTTGATCTTCCACTTCACACCAAACAACTTGCCTGTCATTATTACCTGAGGATCTCCGGACATGTAGTGAGTGAACATCGGATCCGCTTCAGCTCTGGCGATATACTCCTCGCATCTCATAAAGTCAGCTTTCAGTTCGCCAGTTCTTTTATTCCACAGCTCCGGATGTCTGTCCTCAAACTCTTCCATCTCGCCACTGAAGTGAGCATCTACATAACTCCCCATTAAGAGAGCTTTGGTGTCGGGTCTGTTATACAAGCCTTTTACTTCAGCAAGTCCTCTCGCCTCACACTCTCGGAACGTCTTGAATTGCGACACGCTGAAATACTCCTGGTTGGCTTTAGAAGAGTAATAGTTAGCTTTAGTAATTACCATGATTCCTCCTAACCCTGTGGAGCGAACTCACGCACTCTTACAGCCTTAGTGGTCTCGCCAAAGGCAGCTACCAACGTGATATAGAGTTGCAGTTTCTTACCAACCCACTCGTCCATGTAAGCAGAGCCTGTTGCCTTTTCAATTGCTTTCATGTTGGTAACGTTCAGGATCAGAGGCTTAACTCCGTTTTCAAAATACATGACCGGCTTTTCCTCTTTGCCCTGTGCATTCTGTATAACTTCGACCTTTGTATCCTTGACCTGGACAATCATGTCCTTGCCATCTTCAAAATCCCATTCACCTAAGTAATTGGGGTTCGTTGTCTTCTTCCAATGAATGTGTTCTGCCATCTTGTTTTAACCTCTCCTTCTGTGTTATAATTAATTAGTAATAAACTTAATAACCAATCCTTTGCAAGAGCCTTTGGTCTACGTATCAAGGGCTTTTGCTTTTTCGAAGAACGGATCCCCACGGTCATCTACTATGATGTTCGTATCTCTTCCGTCCGTCTCGATCGCGTAGCGCAGTCCGCGTTCTGCTATTCGTGTCTGCCACCACTGGCGATCCTTCTCACTGCGAAGGTCGTATGATCTTCCGCTAGCGAGGAAGACTACTCTGCTCATCAATACCTCCCTTCTAATTCATTCCTGCCTCGACCAGATACTTCTTAACTGTTGGTGCTGAGCACTGCATCTCGTCTGCAATCTTCTCAATGCTCCATCCAGCTGTTCTGCATGCCTTAGCCTTGCCGATGTCGAACGGCTTTCTTTTCGGACCGGTCTTCTTCGGTGCAGCCTTTGGTCTGCTCTTAGTCTCTTCCGGTTCGTCGAGCAGTCTCATAACAGCATTGATTAGAACCTGTGTCTGCACATCATCCTTCTTGATCATGTTGAGTAGTTCAGCAATCAACTCTTTGTTTGTCATAACGTTCTCCTTCCTTTACTTTTATATCGAATTAATAAATTCCATCGATATAATGGTTGCCTAATCCAGTAATAACTATCAGCATCATGATTGTCATGATTGGTACCGCATACCATAAGAAGCTTCCTTCCCTGATTCTGTATTTCTTCTTATTCATTTCATACCTCCGTGTACTCCCAGATCCGAGCTGCCACTTCGCCAACGTCGTACTGCTTAGTGCGGTTAAACTTGATGAAGCCCAGCCCTTTTACAATGAATGCAGCCCTGTCATTTCCACAGCCAAGACATCGCTTTATATCGCCCTGGGTGATGAACGTTGCGCCACCTGCCGCTTTGATCAGGGCTCTTTTGATGCTTTCCTTTGTCATAGCGACCTCCAGTTGTAACTTATAAAGTTACTTTATCGGCAAAAAAAATTCTCGCAGGATCTTTGATGTCCAACAGGTCTATCATGGCATCAATTTCGTCACTGCCAAACACCTTCTTGTCCATCTTGGTATAGAACGTCTTTGGAGTGATGCCAATAGCCTTCGCAACATCAGCCTGCGAGAGTCCCTTTTCAGCGATTCTTCCTCTAAGTGCATTCGTGTCTATCATTTGTTTCTCCTTTCGTAACTTCTCAAGTTACTACGATTGTACTCCCCCTTCGGTAACCTGTCAAGTTATTTTTTTCTTGACTTATAACTTTTTTGTGCTATTATTGAGTTACTCACTAAGCATAGTATGTAGAAAAGAGGTAACGAGATGGCTAAAGGAGAAAGAATAAAAGCATTAAGAGAACAGTTTGGCATGACGCAGGACGAACTTGCTGAAAAGATTGGGACAACGAAACAGACCGTTTACAAGTATGAAATGGGTATCATTACGAACGTTCCTTCCGACAAAATCGAAGCAATGGCTAATCTGTTTGGCGTGTCTCCGAGTTATCTTATGGGTTGGGATGACCAAGACCAAAATATTGGACAGAAACAGATATATAATGATCCTGAAACAGAAGAGATTGCACAGTTAATATCTGAGACTCCAGGGCTACGTGCTTTGATGAAGGCATCAAAAGATTTAGATCCAAACGACCTCAAGATGTTTATCGATATGGTAAAAGTGTATAAAGAAAAGTCAGGGGAATAAAATGTGTAACAGGATTAGAGATGATATATTTGTGTACTATGCACCAATGCCAGAAGGAATGGACGAGTTAGTGCTTCCATGCCTTGATGGTTATACTATTTATATTAATGATAAACTTCCTCAAGAAAGGCAGAATCTCTCGTTTTTACATGCTCTCGGCCACATTGAGCGTGGGGATTGTGAAAACGAGTGTAAGTCAATGGATGAAAAGGAAGGAGATGATCCAGTGCTTTTTCTTAAAAAGAAAACTAATGCAATAAAAGCAACACCTGTAAAAAAGCCGGCACCAGTTAAAGGGGAAATCCTATATCAGCAAGAGTTTGTCCAGAGCAGTTCTTTTAAGGGCCATAAGAGATTTAATATATCTTACTATGGTTATCCGCCTGCAGAAGAAGGTGTTTTGCAATTTAGAAACGCTAATGTTGATATGTCCAACGCAAAGATCCTGCTAAAAAAAGTTAGGACAGATGACTACACTTTTATTCATGTTATAGTGAACGGTTTTTTTATTGGCAGCGTTTCTCTGTTGAGTTGCAATGCCGAACAAAAGGATCTTCTAAACAATAAGTTGGTCAATGGGCTCGTTAATAGTGCGCATGTTCGTGTCGAATATGAAACTATTGTAGGAAAGAATGAAAAAGGTAAAATAGTAACTGAAGAAAGAGAAAAATTCTACTTATTTCTAAAGGTGGATGAATAAAATGAATTACACACACAGATACAGAGAAATGTACAAGGGAGTCTCGGTGGATATTAAGGCGAGATCCAACAAGGACCTGATCCAAAAGGTCCAGGCCAAGAAAGATCAGATAGATCGCCAGTACCTGGATAAAGACACTAAGCTGCGTGACTTCGTTGATTTGTATCTCGAAACATATAAGAAGCATACAGTGTCTCCGGACACTTATCAATATTGTCGTGCAATCGGCAACAAAATAGTAGATGGAATCGGGAACCGAACAGTAAGTAAACTGAAACCGCTTCAGGTGCAGACCTTTTTAAATAACCTCATCGATTATAAGGACAGCTACATCAAGAAGGTCTACCAAATGACATGCAGGATCTTCCAGTATGCTTATAAGAATGGTCTAACTACTACGGACTATTCCGTTGTGCTGGAGCTGCCGAGAGGTCAATCTACTTCTACTGGTAGATCTCTTACCGACCATGAACGAGACGTGCTACTCCGGATCCTCAACGGACACCGCGGAGAATTGTTCTGTAAGATCATGCTCTACTGTGGATTGCGACCTGGAGAGGTGATGGCACTTCAGTGGAAAAACGTCGATTTGAGAGACGGAAATATCAGAGTGGATAAATCATATAAGAGGAGTGGTTACGTCGGTCAGCCGAAGTCTGAGAGCTCCGTGCGCACTGTTCCGATTCCCTCTCATCTCATCCCACTTTTAAGAGAACACGTGTCGGATCCGTTTGATTATGTCTGTCTGAACAACGGCCGACCTTATACAGAATCAGCGAGACGTGCGATGTGGAAGTCAATAAAAAGAGAGATGAACATAGCGATGGGATGTAGAATCCGAAACAATCAGCTGATAGGTCCGCTTCCGTTAGATGAGAAGTTCGACATGTACTATCTCCGGCATACATACTGCACAGATCTGGAACGAGCTGGAGTCCCGATCAACGTCGCCAGGAGGCTGATGGGGCACAGTAATATTGCTATCACTTCTAAGATTTACACGCACGATAACGACGAATCTCTGGAACGTGCGAGGGCATTAATTGAGGGAAGCGTGGGAAAATACGCGGGAAAGATTGTCGTTAATCGTTGAAATCCCAATATTTCACACTATCTCAATTGGATAGAGTCGCGCACTACGAATGCGAAGGTTGGGGGTTCGAGTCCCTCATGGCGCGCCAAGTCTTAAACCGTTGGAATTGCAAGGTTTCAGCGGTTTTTGTTTTTGCCATAATTGAGTAAATATTAGTTAGTTGCTCAACGTGAAAATTCCTCGTCTTCCTCGTTTTTCCCAGTTCTATGGGAAACTTCGCGGGAAACTTTTTAAAATAAAAAAAGACCAGCCCGAAAGCTGGCCGTATCATAACAGATGGTGAACGCGAAAAACCCCACAAATGGTTGTGTTTGTAAAGTGATAATTTAACCATCTGTCATAATTGAATTGTATGGTAGTTCATTACCCGGCGAACTGCCCTCGTTCTTTTATCAGCATCTCGGTATGTTCTTAGTTCCAGATACTGAAGTTCAGGCGGAGGCGGTATTTCGTACTCTTTTTTTATGCCATATCCGCCAGTTTTTAGATTAGCATCTACTACTATTTCTTTGTATGGTACGTGTAAGGCTGTTCCATGGATCCTGTCTACTCTTATCTTCCCATGCGGACTATATTCAGGTGTATGCGTATGACCTGATATAGCGAAGTCAATCCCCTCAAAGCACGCAATGAACCTTTTGTGTTTCGCCCTTGTAGAACCATGCGTAGTTATACCAAAGAACACGTTAGGCTGTTTGTTACCCTGATTGCCAAAGATGTACTTTGTTATAGCTACGTTTTCTCTGTATACGTCAGAGATTCCCCATAATACGCACAAGTCATACAGCGGACAGATACCAACTTCCTTCGTGATGCGCTCTTCGTGATTGCCAGGCACAGCCGATACTATCTTATCTTTTACTGGATAAAACAGTTCGTATATGTAACGTTGCTGTTCCTGTGGCTGCATAGTGGCTTTATATACGTTGGTTCTGGAGTTCTTTAGTCCGTAGTCGCCAAGATCTCCGCAAAGACACAGCACACCTTCTTTGTCCTCTTCAATTATTTTCAGTTTCTTTTTAATTGACTTTTCGTCAAACTGTTCAGAGCCTACATGAATATCGCCGAGTGCGTACACTCTTAATACGTTCTGTTCAGCTGGAAACTGTCTTGTAATTATTTCTAAATCGGTTCTCATGTGTAGGTGTAGTCGCTCTGTACATTATTTTTTGTCCTTCATTGCGTCTATATATCTCCATTGAGCCTTGTCATTCTGCTCAAGGATCACTACACGCTCAATGATATTGTTGTGTTTAGTCTGTGCAGCTTCCAGACGCTGAATGTCATCTCGGATCTCTTTTATTGTCATCTCAAAACGAACATCTTGTACCCTCTGCTGTTTTGCACTGATTATTATCTGCACGATTATAAGTGCTACGGCTGGGATAATATATTCTAAATAAGTCATTGTTTTACTCTCCGAAAGTCCTTGCTTTTGACAGCGTATTGTTGCCTACTACACTATCTTCTGTCAGATTGTTCTGATACTGGAAGCACCCTGTCCATGCGTCTGTCTTTAATCCGAATTTACCATCTACTGTAACAGGATTAGCCTTTGGCACTTCTCCGTAAACATGGTTCAAAAACCTCTGCCACTTTTTAACTTCTTCGCCCTTGCTACCGAGTTTCAAAGTGGTAGTCGGAAGTTCGCCTTTGTATTTCTTGGTGGCCATGATTTTCGGATCCTTACGTTCAGCTATCCATATTGGGCCGAACATACCTTTCATGGTATCTTCGTAACTAAACCACCCATTGTTACCTCTACCGCTGTCCTTGATTTTGAAGTAGTGTTTTCCGTTCTTGACCTTGTACCCCTGAAACATGATGTAATGCCCAGATGAAGTCCACGTTACACCGCCTCTTCTGCCTTTTACCATTCTTATAACACCGATACGATTGCCCTTGTTGAGTTCTTCCCATACTGGTGTCATGGTACTTGCTGACAGCTGTTTGACTTTATATCCGTAATGTTCAAGACCAGCTTTGATACCGGCCCACTTTGTTCCGTTACCTCTGGTAGCATACGGAAGCATGACTTTTCTTGTTGAAGCTGGTGTGTAATTAGCATATTTCGGCATTTCCATTACACAATGGTTTACTGCACAATTTCCGCAGCCACTTCTACCGATAGTGTAAGGTTTACTCGGATACGGAAGGCCTGACCATCTGCTGTCGTTCTGTCTATAAATCGGACTCGTCATTGTCAAGTTCCCCCTCTCCGCTATCAAAGAAAGTTTCGCCCTCATAGTCAGGCTTCTTCTCTGCCTTGAGCTGTCTTGTCATGCCTGTACCTATACAAGCCTCTTCTGTGTAGTCATTGTTGTAGTAGGTCACGCAAGCTACGATAATAAAGTTCAAAATAATAGACACCACCTTATAGATGATGTCTACTGTTGAGTTATGGAAGCCTGTAAGGTCTGTTGCCATTAGTGCTGTATTCAGCGATGTGGCTATCGCTAATACTGTTCGTAGTTTTGTTCCGAAGTTCATAATTTCTCCTTATATATAATCTTGCCAGTTAGATTTAGCTGGTATCATAACGTGACAGTTTATAACATACGTTCTTGATGTTGAATAAGAGTTACCTCGCATTAGCTGAACATCGCCGAAGTATCTGTTAGAATAAGTGTTCTCAACATTGTATAAAACAGGTGTTACGTTAGCCTTTGCCGATGATAAACCATACATATCCTGATATGCGGTAACATCTCTGTATATAGGCTGGCTGTTGTTTGCTGTTACAAATATTTCACTTGGCATATTAGCTGTAGCAATACCATCAGATTCATTAGTGGAGTACCAACCGCCATTAGATGTTGACAAAGTGCCTGTCCATGTAACTGTCAGCCACGCTTCAGCTCTGCCACTTGCGAATAAAACATAGTCCCAACCATCTGTATTGTGTCCTTGATCTACAACATAATCTAATGGTATCTGGTCTACCTCAACCCTTGACCATGTTGCTGACTTTACCCATGCTATCGCTAATATGGTAGATATGTCAGAGCTGGAAGTATTGTCTACTGCAAAAATGTCAGTTGTTCCGTTATATGTTATACTTACACTTCCACCGCCATAACTTGCTGTCTTTGTAGCGGTAGTCCCCTTTTGGAATTGAAGCTCTGTTGCTTCAGGTGAACCATTAGCCGTAACATACAAGTAGAAATATGAAGCACTCGGTATCTCTGCCATAATGTCGGCAATATCTAAATTGCCAGTACCAAGTGCATTTACCCAGTAACCGATGTTCCTATATACTTTTCTTGAACGTGTTTTATCTAATGTCTTGACCCTGAATGTTTCTGCTCCGTCTTGATTGAGCATTGAAATGTCTGTAGGGTAAATCATTATCCTTGAAGAGTTCTCACTCCCCACCCTTGCATAATCTCCATAAAAGGCTGTGCTCTCATCGTTCTTAACAATGTCCATGCCCTCTGCGTTTATCTTGGCATAGTTGGAAGTATCATTTTCAGGGTGGACAATAATCCCGTCATCGCCCATGTCGGTTACATATTTGACAGCTATCTTCCTTGCATCTCCGAAAGTTTCAAGTGTCGCTGGCGATATTTCAGCATACCTAAAGTCAGTTATATCGCCAGTAGTCGCCCATACATTATTTGTCCCGTTCAACAATTCTATTTCTTTCGGGGATACGCTGTATACAATAGGTGTCGCAAGTTTATATGTGAATGTAATAGGATTATTTGACAACCATGTATTGAGTGTTGTCAGGTTGGTCACACCGCTTATATGTGTTACCCCTTGAATATATACATAAGCGTTGTTTACCCCAACAGCAATACAAGGATGGTCGGCATTCTGTACCCCTGTAGCCTTTGGCAAAGCATTACACAGAACCATGTCATCATTAAGGCCACTTTGAGATGCCATACCACCGAGTTGAAGCCATACCCTGTTTTGTGCTGATATTCTATCCGTGAATGTTTGCGTTCCGTCAAAGGTCATCAACGCATATGTAACAGTAAGCGTACCTTCCACAACATCTAACGTACCGCCATATACTGTCTGACCAAGTGGGGTTGTGTAGGTGTCGCTGTTGTATGGTTCGTAGGGGGTTGCGGTTGAGCCAAGTTCTACTTGCACCGTTGCGAGCATTTCGTCAGCAGTTATGCCCGTGTCTGCTGTTGAAAGATAAACAAAAGCGACTATATACCTTGCTGTTGCTGTTGTCGTTAAAGTAATTGATGTTGCTGTGCTGTTCGATTTAACATTTGATACCGAACCATTCAGCGAAGGAAGCGTGTCGGTTTCCGCTACCACAAACCTTGCCCCTTGTCTTTTGCTTATTGTATATGCTGTGTTCGGCTCACAAGGAACATATACCGTGCGAGCATTTGCGTTTGAGGCGATAACACCCGTGTTCGTATTAATGAAGCCGTTGAGCGTGGAAACACCGTCAAACAAGTTCTTCCCAACAACACTAATCTCAACATCATCGTGTCCGCTTATTGGACAGATGTTTTCGCACGGTGTCCAAGCTGTTGCCGTTGAGCCACTTTCACATTGAGGCCATACGGTTCCTGTGCAGGTTTTGCCGCTTAATACTTCAAATGTCAGCTGAATAAATCCTGTGCCATCGTGAGTGAATGTAACAGAACCAGTTGACGCACTGGCGTAATAAGCCCCACCACTGTCTTCATACCAGTGGTACGGTCTTAAACGCAAATTAGCTACTGTGTTACCGTCAGCATCTTTGGCACTGAATGTATAAGTTCCAGCCGGAAGTCTCCACCCACTCGCTTTATTTTTCAGATAGACATAAGCATTTGATGTAGCCGTTCCGCTGATAGTATAAGAACCGTCATCGTTATATGTGAATGTTACACCTTTGTTTGTGTCTATAGCTGCGGGTGTTGGATCAAGTAAGTTTTTACCAGCTCCAGCTATCCATACAGACGAATAATCGTTAGGCTGTATCGGTATAATATCTGCAACTAATTCAAGTGCTGGATATTCTGAAGCGTCAGATACTGTAACTACACTTCCGGCTGTTCCGTCATACACCTTTACTCCGTCAGTTCCATCGTTCACTCGTACTAAAGTTATTTCTTCTGCTGCTCTGATTGTCATGCTTCAACCCTCGCCGTATATATTTCCTTCGCGTTCGCGCTTGAAACCGAATAAGTAAAACCAGTTCCGACCGCTACGCCTGAGTTGTACCATTTAATTGTTGCTGTATCTCCGAAAATCCTCTCCAGATCCACCTGGTTTGTTATGACCTGGTCACCGAATCGGACTGTAGCTGTAAGCGTTGTGGATATCGCCGTATTATGGAATTGAGTTCCGCCGCTGGACGAAATGTCAATCTTCGTCGCCGATATCGATTTTGCTCTCAGTTTGTCAGCCAATGCCTGAAGCTTGTCGGATATTCCGGATGTCTTGTATATGTAATCGCCCAGTTCGGCGGTAACAGTATCCTGGATAACAGATTTCTGCATTCTCAGGATCCTGCCTTCCATATATAGTTCATCCTTATCATTTACAACATTGATCCTATCGCCAAGTTTGGCAGCCTTTGGAAAGCTAATGAACTCGATGTTATATGTGATCTCTTCATCCTTGACTTTTTTCAGTTCTGCTACCGCATGTGAGAACAGTTCCTTTTTATTGTCCGTCTCATAGGTATATTCCCTTACAAGAAGACCATCGGCATCAAGCGAACTCCTCCATTTAGCCATAGCTGAAATGCAGCGTACTTGGTCGTCAACTATCTGATAATCGTCACCAGCAACAGCTGGTTCGTGCGTTGCCGTTCCGTCTGATGAATAATCACACCCTACGAATGTGATAGGCGTATCTTTCCCTTCCGGAGTGGATCCAGAACACTTGAATGCTGTTGCCAGATTCTCGATTGTTTTATTGGTTACTATTTTGGAGATATCGCCGTTGAGTCTCAGCTGATACTGGGCCGTTTCCAGTCCTTTATGCTTATAGAAGTTGACCTTGCGTTTCGTAATTGTTACATGGTTAGTCTCATAAGAGAAATCCATTTCTCCGCCAAATTTAGTGGCAATAGAACGGAGTCTTTCCGTTACAGTCGACTCACCGTCCCAGCTCTCAGTCAACGTGCTTTCGCTTAACTCGTTTATTCCGATAACCCAGCCTGCAGGGAGCCACTTGTTTACGTACCATTCAAGATTATGAGATTCCGTATTCTCAAATGCCGGTACTATTGTGTTGATCAAATCCAGCCCGGCATCCTCACAATAAACGTGAACAGTCTGAGTCTCTGTATCATGCTCAGTTTGAATGATAGTATAGAACTCGTCTTCATTGTCTTGGGATCTCAATAGAAAGTTTCCAACAGCGACATTATCAACGACCAGCTTTCTCGAACTGTCATCATATGCCAAAGTGCATTCAAACGTCTTTAGACCGGTATCGAGTTCTTCCGTCTTCATGTCATCTATAATCGCAATGCCATAAGGAAGATCTGTAGTCGCTGTTCCAAGTATTTCAATTTTCCTGTTCGCAAAATGCACGATCATAAGAATCTCTCCCTATATGTCATGACAAACACCGGCGGAGTAGTTGCAAAACTACTGTAATCTACCCCTATGGTGTTCAGCCCCGGCATCAATACAAAGTCCTCCCAGTCATTACCTAATGCACCCAGATAATCGGCTGGGACATCAGCAGAACCACTATCCAAAAATACGGATGCGTCTGCTGTTTTTACTGTCAGCACGTCGCCAGGTTGGAATTTGTTTTGGATATCTACGTTTTCGACAGTATATGCATATCTTTGGAGCGAGCAGTTGTATATATAACTGTTTGCCATTGCGCTCTTTGTGCCTTTTCGGCCAAAGAAAAATACGACCTCATTAACAACCATTGCTGCAGTTGCACTTGATAACGTTAGATCTTTATCTTGGCCAGCAATCTTGATATTTACATTTGTTCCATCTTTTGTGATTGTTGACTCTCCAACCTTGCTGCACGCAACTGTAACAGTTTCTTTCGCTGTTGTTCCGTCTGCGTAGAAATTAATTTTGGTGGTTTTCCCTGATTCTTTCTTTTCCAGATGTACACCGGCTATCAATGTTCTGGTGTTACCGTTCTTGTTATATAACAGAACAGATGCGCACCCGAGTTGTTTCTTATCTGAATAGCTGAACTTCTGCTTCCACTTGAACTGGAAATTTGTTGAGCTTGTAACATCAGTAAGTACTAATGATCTTGACGGACCGTGGAAAACTCCTGAATTAGTTCCGTAATCACTAGGATACATATACTTGTTAGTGCTATTCACAGACACGTCACCTGTCTGGACATAATCCGCACTAAGTGTGGCGGATCCGTTTTTAGTCCACCCTGATACAGAACTAAATTCTCTTCCGAGCACGTTTTCGGCTGGGTAATCAATGTCTGCCAGATCATTTTCGTCCGGATCACCGAACTGCAGGAAATATTCGTTATTTCCTCTTACCTGTGAGAATCCTACAAATCCGCACTCTGATGTGTTAGTGTTGTCTCCATTGGCATCTCTCGTCGCAGGGAATGATACAGTAAACTCCGGATATGCTTTGCTTGTGCCTGAATAGTTAATTGATATTTCTCCATTCACCGCTGTTTCCGATATTGTATTGACCGAATACTTGAATGGGTCAAAACAATTAATGATGAATGTACCAATTAATCCATTCTTGGTCTCAGTAACGTTCTTCTCCATCACCGGTGTTCCGGTATAGTAATAGTCTGCATCGCCGTTGAAGATAATGGTCTTCTCGGTTTTGTCCAGAATTGCCATTAACTCGGTCATGGACTCTCTCATTTCCGCCAACGAATTGCGTCCAACATAGAATGTGACGGTTATCTCCCTGGCCGGGTATTTGCTCTTCTTGAGTCGCTCGCCGTCTTTGGCCAGATCTAATGTTTCGAATGACCTCTGCAGCGTTTCTCTGCCGACAGCTTTTACCGTGTGATATCCTGTTACGAGATCCTCAATGTATGAGCCGTCTATCTTGACAGCATCTAAGGACAGATCGTTTCTTTCTATCGTCATGTTTTTATACTCCTACTAATCCAAGTGCCCTATTAGCCCTGGCATCGATACTGTTGATCTCTTTTCTCATATACGGAGCCGTTGAACGTGCGACGACCTTGCCGTCCACTACCATGACATTCGTTCGGTCTAGGTTAGTCAGAACGTTGATCAGGACGGTGGCCAGCATGTTGTAGTCTATTCCGCCGCTCGCTTCGAGTCGCTTCCAGAATGGATCCAGAGGGACTATCGCCTCAGGTCCTTTTTCTCCTGCACCTATCAGCGTCGCTCCATCTACGATACCACCGGCAGCGTTCCACTTGATTTTGAACCCTTTAGGATACTTGATCGTCTTGCCAAGGACTGACTTGGATCCTAATTCAAGTGTGATGCTCGGTTTCTTCAGTTTTATGATCTTGCCGATATTGAATGGGAACTTACCTTTGATCTTGGAAATGATGTTGCCAATTTTTTCTTTAGCTTTTGTGATCGGCTCAGTAATGGCGTTCTTGACGTTACGCCAGATTGTTTTGACTTTGCCAACCAAACCCGCAAACGACAACTTACCTGTTGCAAAACGAACCAATGCGCTGACGGATTTCATTATTCCATTGGCAACTGTCAGCACGACGCCCGTAACAGATTGCAAGACAGGTATGAACGGTTTTATTTTGGCAAAGATGTTGCCGAGAGTCTGTGTTATAGATCCAAGAATTGTGAAAACTATTCTCAATATCGGTGTGAGCATCGGCATTACACTTGCGATTACGCCGCCTACAACCTGCCCCACCTGAATCAGAATGTCTTTGATCGGGCCGAGTGTTCCTGAGCCTTTGCCAAGTTCAGTAAACACCTGACCGATACCATCCATAATCGGTCCCAGAATAGATCCTATGACCTGACCGAGTACTGATGCCCCAGCTTCAATTTTTCCCATGAAGCCCATGAGATTGTTCATGAGTGGGAGCAGTCTCCCAGCAAATGAATCTGCATCATCAGATGTTCCAAGCAAGTTCGCTCCCATTCTGGATATCGATGCACCTATGTTTGATATCGCTCCGTTAATCGTTGTAGATCCTATCTTCTTCGCTGCTCCACCCATGCCGGATTCGATCGCATTTTGAAAGTCCTGAATATCTATCTTCCCAGATGATACCGCACTACGTAGTTCTTCCATGGACATGCCGGTTTCTTTAGCAAGCAGCTGCCAAATAGGAATACCTCTGTCAGCGAGCTGGTTCATTTCTTCTGTTGACACTTTCCCATTTGCTGCAACTTTATTAAAGATAGAACCCATCTCGTTCATGTCTACACCGGCTACCGCTGCGGCATCGCCCATGAGCTGTAAGTATCTGGTCAACTCTTTGCCAGGCTTTATCCCGGCGGCCGTTGCAGATGCAGCTGCAGTCATGGCAGCATCCATTCCATAGGCTGTACCCTTAACTGCTGCGTTTGCATTCTCAGATATCGTCTTGACTTCTGCTACGCTGTGGCCAAGTGCTTGCAGTTTGGCTTTCGCATCATCTATGGCCGTCATTCTCTTCCAGCCTTTCGACATGACCTCGCCAACGGACGTAGCTATACCGATAGCCCCCATTGTTTTTAGTGCCGCTTTTCCGAAACCCATCATAAAGCCCTTACCGGACTTAGTGCTGGCTGCAGATGTTGCACCTGTCAGCTCGTTAGTTAGCTGTCCTTTTATGCCTCTGGTTGATGGTATGACTTGTATATACGCTTTGCCAAGTTCCATATTTATCCCTCATTTATCCTCTGCCATTCTTTTAAGAAGTCCTCTCCGGAATCAAACGGCACAACCATGTTTCGGTCCTCATGCTCGATTGGATATAGCGCATTGTACATGGAAGGTAATCCTTTTTCGCCGAACAAGCCGGCTCGGATAGCCGCAAGATGGTCCGCAATAACGGCGAGAATAGTATTAGTTGTTGAGGCCTTCACCTCTGTTGTGTTCATTGCTATTCTTGATGTGTCCCTTAAACCGGCGGCTAAGGTCGCAACCAACTTGAGCGGAAGCGACCTGTAGTCATAAATGTGATACGTTTCGGCAAGGTCACAGATCAGTGCGTCCTCGTCTTTTTGTATCATGCCGGCAAGGGCAATCAGTTTTTTGCTGAACAGGCCTCGAAGATCTCTTCCAGGGCAGCCATCATGTCAGTGATGGATACCTTGCCTTTATCAGCCTTGATGTGTGCTTTTAGAGCATCTAATTGCTCAATTCCTAACACCTCTCTGGCCACATCCACTACCAGATTGGTGTCGCCCTTATCGATAGCATTGAGTTTTTCAAGCATCTCCCAATCGTCAAAAACGTCAGGATTTATTGTGAACTCAAAGCCAGTCGTAGTTTTGCCCTTTTCCATTGAGTTTCCTCCTATCCTACTTTACTAAGCAGGTTCCTTGATGTACTCATAATGAGTGTTGCCGCTGCTGTCTGGGAACGCCGTGATCGTGATCTCGTAACCAGATGCCTCACTATCCTTATAAGCAACTTCACCAACCTCGGTGATCTTGCCCTTCGGGATAACGATTCTCTTAGCTACGTTGCCTCTCATGATCATATCTGCAACCCAAACTCTTTCCGGCAGCTCATCGCTCTTAACATTAACTGTTACGCCAGTTGACAGTGATCCTGTAACGTTCGAAGAGCCGAAGACTTCTTTCAGAACGTCAGTGTTGAGCGTCTCGATCAAAGTACACTTAAACGTATCACCGAATCCTGTCTGTGGCTGTAATACTGTATCTCCGCCCCATGCTTTGATTTCTTCACTATCGCGAGTGATCTCGTTAGTCAGACCATCTTCGCTGATGTATCCAAGCCCTGTGAACGAAGTAAGAACAGATGAGGTTGACGTTGGCGGTGTAACTGTTGAAGCAGCACTGTAAAGCGAACCGCCTGTAGCCGGTTTAGCAGCCGTTACGTTGCTTGTAGTCTGTGACATGTTCTATCTCCTTATTAGTAATGTGTGATATCGTATACTGCCTGGTACCTGTATCGTTTCGTACTGGTATCAGTGAAGTTGTAATCGGTCTGGTAGTCGGAGCGTGAAACTTCCTCTTCTTCGACCAGGCTATCCATCGCAGCCTTAGTCAGTTCATTGAGGATTGCCGCTTCATACAGGCTCTCTGCGTATGATTGCACCGCAAAGGTCGCCTCATTGATGTGGTTCTCTCTGTCTCCGCCTGTCTTCTCAACTACAACAAATCTGGTCGGAAGGTTGTCACGTGGCACCTCCATGAACACGTTGTCTGTATCCAGTGCAGTTTTTAGATGTGCTAATACGATGGTTTCTATCATCGTCTTACCTCCTCGACTTAAGTAGTGTGTTGTTTTTCAAGTTGTCTCGTTCAGCCTCTTCGGTCTCCGGAACGACAATTACACGAGTGGGCATCTGAACTGCCTTATATCCATCACCGGCATTACTCGCCAGTTGGTTTGCCCCTTGCATAAGTGCGCTTTGCATCTCCTTAGAGTGCAATAACTGCCTTATGCCTCCATAATTCAGTTCAAACTTTTCGAGATACTGTTTAGTCATATCGTTCCACCTGTATCTTCATGTTCCATTCAAGAGGAATCATGTCGTCAATACCTTTGAGCGGTTCCCCAAAAGTCCTGAACGTTTCTCCGAAAAACTCAACCTTCTTATCTTTCCAGTCATGGCTGTCACCTTTAGGGATGCCCAAGGTATATACAGCCTTCTTGCCGGTCAAATTAACTGTATCGAGCGTCTCTGATGTTGATGCAGGAGCAACGAGCACGTTATCGACCGAAATGGCCTCTTCCGTGTATGTTGGTCTTCCGAACGCATCTGGTTCGCCCTCAGTTTCCTTGTAGAGTGTGACCGTTATCCCTTTTATTCCTGGCATAAGTCGATCACTCTCCTTTGTTGCCTCTTAAGACCCAGCCTTGCCAGTTCTGACTTCTTTATAAAAAGGCCTCCGCCCGGAACCAAGAAAGTTCCGGAAACGGAGTAGCCTAATGCAGACTGTGAGAACTGTGTGGCTGGTTCCTGATCAGTAGACGTCATCAACGTCCTAGCAACGACGTCAACTGTTACCGATTTCACAACATTCGCTAATGCAGGATTATCCGCGATCATCTCGTCGAGATTCTTCCCGACTTTTTCTGCTTCGATACGAAGAGAATCACAGACCAGCGGAATGAGCGCTGCTGCTCTTGTTGTTTCGTCGGCTGTCAATGCCCTCCAGAGCGTTGCGACATCCTGTACTGTTGCATAATCAGCCATGAGGAGTCACCCCCCTTTATGACTTAAGCGTTATGATATACAACAGACGTCGCCTGTGTAATCTTGTAGCCAAACGCCTTTCTGCCCTGTACTGCAGAACAACCGATATGAGCACCATCGGCCAGATCATATACGCCCACTGGAACATTCCAAGCGTCTACGAAGTGGCAGAAGTCGCCATTGCCGACTACATAGTCAACTGCCTTCTGTGAGGATCCTGAACCTGTTGTCAGTCCATTCAGGTTGATTGCCTCATATACAGGCATGCCAGCTAATCTGCCAACATATCCAGCTTCGAGTTCTCCAACATTAGCTACAGCTGCTACAAATTCAGAGCTCTGAATCAGCTTGCCGTAAGTGTCTGAAGTAACTGCGATCCAAATCTTAGTCGGATCTACTTTGGCCTTTTTAACTGTAGTAACGTCAGTAACGATTTTCTCGTATACGTTTGCCTTAGTAAGTGCAGTAGTGTCGCTTGAAGCGGTACCGTGTGCGATGAGGTCAGCTGCCAGTGCAGCGTCTACTACGTTTGCCAGTGCATAACCAGCAGAGTCAAGTCTTTCTGCGATCATGCCGTCAGGTACTGCTGCAGCCATGAATCCATCGATCAGTTCATTGACTGCATAATCGTTGTCCAGTACCAGTGTCTGATAAGTTGTTGCCGGGTTGCTGATTGCAAGACCTGTAGCAGTGACATATGCGCCTGCAGTAGCTTCAGCTCTTACCGGAATCTTGACTGCGCCAGATACTCCTGCGCCATCGTGTCTCTGGTTGAAAATATTGGCAAATACAGAGTTCGCTCTCAGTTTTGCATCAACCAGCTTTGAATAAGTTTCCATTTTGTTGGTATCCTGTGCCATTGTTTTTCTCCTTATACTTTGATATTTGGGTTATACTTTTTGAATGCCGCCGTAACGCCATCTTCTTCCGGAGGCGTTTCTGGATTACCCAGTGGCGGTGTCTTGGCGTTTCCAACAAGGTTCTTAAGTGATTCGGCACTTGCTTTGATTGCATCCTCATCATTCCCTTGCAGAAATCCAATAGCCTCATAAGAAAGTCCGTACTCTCTTGCGATTCTCGTTTTTACCGAGTCGATCTCGTATTTCGCTATTTGTCCGTCCTTTTCTGTCAGCTGTGATTGCAGATCTGTTTTTTCATCCGAAAGTGTTTTGATCTGATCGTTTAGACCAGTTAACTGTCCATTGAGCTCTTCTGTTCGCTTCGCAAAGTCATCCGGTGATATCCAGCCTTCAAACTCTTTGCGTCCGGCATCCTTGCCTTCAAGCCTCGCCTGCCCAACGAGCTTATTTACTTCTTCCTGAGTGAATGTTTTTTCTTCTGCCATGTTTTACCTCCCTACTCTTACCGTTGTAGTCACGTGATTTATGCATTAAAAAACGGGCCATATTGCCCGCCTCTTAATAACTTATTCTTTGTTTTTTCTTTTCCTTACTCTCTGAGCACTGCCATATTGCTAATATCGAGGATTCAAGCAGACCGATTTCCATTTGTTCAAACATAGCCCTATATCCAAACCCGCCTCCAGATCCGATCGAACGCTTCTGACAGTTAGTTGCCACCTGCGTCAGTGACGGTTGATCCATATGGCAGATTTCCTGGGCGTACAGCAGCTGCTCAAACTTCGCATTTGCGATAATGACCTCTTTAACGGTCGGAAGTATGCAATTCTTGATTTTTTGAGCCTCTAATTCTTGTTTTAAGAGGTTTTGCGCGCCTTGGCCATCTATTACTATTGCCTCAGGACGCACTTGATCAAGGAATTGCACCATCCAGGCATCGCCATTTCGTATGCTTTGACAGTCAACGGCTTCAAAGAATATTCTCCCATCGGATGTCTTACTCGCAATAGATAACGATGCCGACAAAGCACTAAACTTGATCCCAACATAAAGCCTCCCGGTTAGTTGCGGAGCAGATTCGCACTTTAGGCCTGACCATTCCGTTACGGATATCACTGACTTCAGATTGTGTTTTGACCAGTATCCAAGTCGCTGGATGTTGAAATCCAGTTCGTCTGATTTGTCCTCGGCCCGGATTTTCCTCTCGTTAAGGTGATACCCCATAGCCGGATTGCATTCGTACCACAGGTCGACATCGTTACAATCTGCCATATGCTCTACTGACCATTCTGCCCATCCGGTGTCTTCTGTTTCGCCGGCAAGACAACTGTCCCGGAGCTTCTTGAAAACTGTACCGCTCGAAACCATTGTCGGCGGTGTTCCGCACAGAATGACCTGCGGATTCATACTGTCCGTTACGACATACTGCAACGAACTCTGCTGATCATCGGTGTATTCCTGGGCTTCGTCTATGATCAGAGTATCAAAGCCTTCACCCAAACCGCCTTTAGCTGTTCTTGTACGGAAGTCGACTGTCCCGCCTGTATCAAGCAGCGTTATCTTTTCCAACCCGAACTGCTTAGCATAGATATATGCTTTCTCGTATGTTTCGTCTCGCTTCGCCCTCTGAATCTCCGAGTAACCCATTTCTCTTAAGAGCGTTGCGAGCCTCAGTGCAGCCGATGAAGATGTTGTCGCCCTGTGCGCCGTATGCAACACCTTGCGTCCTCGTGCCAGGTCATCCAGCTCCACTATGGTTAGGATCTCACCTTTACCGTTTCGCCTTGGTACTTGATAACCAAACTTTGAATGCACAAAAAAACCATCGCTGTCGACGGCTCGTATGTCATATACGAGTGTCTCCTGCCATGGTTGTGGTTCTTTGCCTGTTTCTCGATATAACTCTATAGCTTCCTCGCCTAGAGTGTTTGTGTAAGGTATAACAACGGAGCTTGTAGGAGTCTGGCGTCCATATCTTGGCTCTGCCATATCCTCTTCCTCCGTTCTTTATTTGAAGTGCCTTTCGGCGTTTCCGTTAAGTCCGCCCTTCCATTCCTCGTTTAAGATTTTCCGGGCTTCCTCTTTGCCGTACATCTGTCGGCGTCTTCTAAGCACTGCGCTCCTTGAGTTACTGAAGATTTCTCCAGTGTTCCAGAGAACCTGATCAGTATCTTTTTCTCCCTTAGCCAGTGCCGTGATTCTGCCTTGTACGTCCTTGCTCGGATAATACAGCACCGTACAAGTGCAGCCTTGGTGTCTCGCAAAAACTCGGCTCGGATGTTCTCCGTATTCCCATACACCTTCGAGTTCATGGCACCAATCTGTATGTTTCGTGTCATGGCTCGAATAACGCCCGGACCATTTACGGGCGATGATAGGATTTAAGCCGCTCTGCTTTTGAAAGTCAGCATTTGACCTTACCCAATCATCGACAACAGCCTGGGCGAACGTCTTAACATCCTGTCCAAGTGCTACCTTCATCGCTTCCGGTGTCTCCGAAACCACAAAGGCCTCCTTGATCGCGTTGACCCTTCCTAAATCGATTGTAGGTTCGATTGCCTTAAGCCCGATCCGCGCCATGGAGTTCAATTCATCCTGTATGGTTTCGCACACTAACGATGATAGCCTGAAGTTCTGCTTCAGAGCCTTATCCACTATGGAATCGGCAATCTCCATCAAGTCTGCGCCTTCAGGAATCTGATCAACCATGTCCGCAAACACTGTCTCCAGCATTTCTCCGATAGCCAGCGAAAATTTGTGTGCGTCTTCATATGTGGCGGTTCCCTGTCTGATCTTCTTGTAGACCTCTTCAATGGTCTTGTCTTTCTCGAACATCTCGGAGAACTTGTCACGGACCCTTTTTTCTAAGTCATCCATAAACACCTCCCTGGCTTAACCGGGCCAGTACCGTAAATAGCATTTGTTTATTACTAAACGCCCATCAGATCCTTCAACTTTGTTTCATCGAAGTATTCCGGAAAGGCCTGCTGCAGTTTCAGTGCTGCATCGCCTATACCGGACATTGATGAGGCGTCTGGTTCAAATATCGGGTTCCATTTAGCAGTAGTCATGTATATCTGGCTCCTGCGGTATGGCTGGTTATCTCTTACACATGCTGCAAGATACCCTGCATTCAGGAAGCCACTGGCGAATGACTTCTGTGCTGCCCTGGCCTTGAGCCTTAAATTCTCATGTGCTGCCTTGATCGCATCTGAACTCGCTGGGTTTCCGGAAGCAAAGCCAAGATCCTCCAGCGTCAATCCTGTTTCTCCAGCGAATAACGCGGCAAACATTTTCAGCTGATCCAGATGCGGTGTCATCGCCTGCTGAGCGAACTGGCCAACTACCGGTTTTTCGCCGGAGTCGTCTTTTGTGATTTCGAGCACAGCGCTCATGGCCGCCGACCACTTATCGATCGGTTCCGCATCCTGGTCAGTTCCGAGCACATACTTCTGCGGCACACTGTAAAATTCCGCTGCAATTTCGGATCTCTTAACGGTACGCATCGCAGAGTCCACGATGCTCATGCATGCCCTACTGATATGCGAATGCCCAAACGGCCTTGTAGCGTCCGGTCTGTTAATGATCGGGACCAGAAGCGGATACGGTGCACTGTTTTCGATAACCTGCACTCCGTTTGACTCCTTGTAATAGTAGTGTGTCTGTCCCGGAACAAAATAAGCCTCTATTGACGGTTGGCCATGTTCATCGACATCAAGTATCGCATAGCCTTCGGTCAGCATTCCTGTAATTGGATCCATTATGCCGGTAGCTCTGCTCCCATCAATTACCTGAAGCCTTGGATAATGCTCCTCATCGTAACTGATATAAATAAAATCGCATGAGCTGATCAGCGCGCCAAGTATGGCAGATCTGAACAGAACGTCCGGGTTGTTCATCTGGTAGATCTCATTCATGTTGAAGTTATCATCCATGAACTCTCTGAAGTCCAATCTGTCGGCTAAAGAGTCAACAGCCTTCGCGCACCAGCCCAGGCAGTTCATCCAGTACCTCAGTTTCGGAGGTGTGCTTATATCAAAATCCTGCGCCAGATGCTTCATGTCGTAATAGGCATATCTGGTCATTACCCTATGCCTCTTTGCCTTTAATTTGTTTCTCAAATAGTCTATTCCGTATATCATTTTCTTCTCCTATGGTACGGTATGCTTTGCCGTTAGCGAGATATATTCCCA
>Ga0247610_10001496_pt1 | contig 29008 bp, 26 predicted proteins | sample 174DNAGHGhighgp2_FD_193483 | JGI IMG/M metagenome (GOLD analysis project Ga0247610, IMG submission 193483) | Sheep rumen microbial communities from Palmerston North, Manawatu-Wanganui, New Zealand - 1742 DNA GHGhigh gp2 | ecosystem: Host-associated > Mammals > Digestive system > Stomach > Rumen...
TTGAACGTCTGGCGCGCACCGCTGGCACTCGAAGTCGACGGCTGGGACCAATGGAACATCACCTACAACAACCGCAAGGCCTGGAACGGCTCGCAGATAGCCAACGAGTTCTACAGCAACAATCTGGACGCCATCACACGCATCCCAATCTCCTGCCAGGCATTCGAGGCCGACGGGCAGGTGTATCTCAACGTGCGCTGCTTCTCGCAGTTCGGAGCGCCCGTCAACACGACCCTCGACGCATACATCACCGGCCTGCGCTATTCGGGATTCTCAGAAGTCTATGAGTACCGCATCAACGGCGACGGCACCATCGCACTGCATCACATCCTTGAGCCAGAAGGCCCCATGCCGGCACTACTGCCACGCATCGGACTCACCATGACGCTCATCGACCCCATGCAGCAGGTGAAGTGGTACGGACGCGGCCCCGAGGAGAACTATCCCGACCGCAAGACCGGCTACGCCATCGGCATCTATGAGCGCACGGTGGACGAGATGTTCGAGCCATACCTCATACCGCAAGACTGCGGACTGCGCTGCGACAACCGCTGGCTCGCCATGAGCGACGCTGCCGGGCGCGGACTGCGATTCGCGATGGACGAGCCGTTCAACTTCAACGCCTACCACTACAGCACCGACCACCTGACGAAGGCGGTATATACCTGCCAACTGCGACAGCAGGACGGCATCACCCTGAACCTGGACTACAACACCACTGGCGTAGGCTGCACGGCATGCTACGTGCTGCCCGGCTATCAGGTCAAGCCCACCCGCTACGAGCGCCGACTGACGATAAAGCCCATATCCGAATAATTCCGAATGAAGACCATCTGCCATTACATATCGGAATACATGGGCGTGCTGGTGCTGCTGGCGGCTGTCGTGTCGCTGTGGTGGCCGGCATCGTTCGCGTGGATCGACACATGGGTCATCAACCCGACGCTCGGCGTCATCATGTTCGGCATGGGCCTGACACTCTCGCCCCACGACTTCCGCATGGTGATGAGCCGACCCAAGGATATAATCATCGGATGCCTGGCGCAGTTCACCGTGATGCCGTTGCTGGCATTGGCACTGACCTGGGCGTTCTCGCTGCCGAAGGAGTTGGCACTGGGTGTCATCCTCGTGGGCTGCTGTCCCGGCGGCACGGCCTCCAACGTCATCACCTTTCTGGCAAAGGGCGACCTGGCACTGTCCGTCGGCATGACGGCCACCTCCACGCTCCTTGCTCCCGTGCTCACGCCGCTACTCGTATGGCTGATGGCCGGGACGATGGTCGATGTAGATACCGTCGGCATGCTGCTGAGCATTGTCTATGTGGTCATCGCCCCGATAGTCATCGGCCTGCTGTGCCAGCGCTTCCTGCCGAAGATCACTCAGGCCATCGTGCCCTATCTGCCGGCACTCTCGTCGATAGCCATCGCGCTCGTAGTGTGCATCGTCGTGTCGCACAATGCCAGCCGTCTGCTTGTCGGCGGAATGATCGTGGTATTGGTGGTCGTGCTTCATAATATCTGTGGCTTGGGACTCGGCTATCTCATCGGACGAGTGTTAGGGCTGGCCGAGGCAAAGAAGAAAGCCCTCTCCATCGAGGTAGGCATGCAGAACTCCGGGCTGGCCACCAGTCTGGCCACACTGCATTTCGCCGCCTACCCCCTGGCCGCCATCCCCGGGGCCGTATTCAGCGTATGGCACAACATCAGCGGTGCCATCGCGGCCTATTTCTATCGCAAGCACTGACTTTACAACTTCACGCTGGAGATGTCGACCAGACCATTGACGATGGCATAGATGGTCAGGCCGGCGGGGGAATGGATCTGCAGTTTGCGGGCGATGTTGCGCCGATGGGTGATGACGGTATTGACGGAGATGCAGAGACGGTCGGCTATCTCCTTGTTCTGTAAGCCTTGCACGACGCCGATAATCACATCCTTCTCCCTGTCGCTCAGGGTATCACTGTTATCCTGCCCGCCCTTAAACACCATGGCCGAGATATTCTTCGAGACATCGTCCTGCCTGGTCAGTCGCTCCAAGCGCTTGATGGCAGGAGTGAAGATATGATCCTCCACCTCGGCATGCTGGCAGAGCCATTCCTCGTTGTTGTAGATATCGTAGAGGGTGGCGGTCAACTGGTTGTTATGGAGTGCATCGGCAGGCAGATACTTGATGATCATGAGTTTCAACTCACGTAGGATCTTATCCGTCTGCTCGTGGTTCTTCGAGAAGGTTTCCACATTATAGTCGTTCATGGGACGACCATCTAACAACGACTCGACATAAGGGAAGAGCGTCTTCTCCTCGTACTTCATGTGGCGGCGAATCTCAAGTGCATAACCCTCGTAGAGTTTCATGATGAGCATACCCAGAGGATCGTCCTCATTGATGCTCTCCTGCAACTCGCGACGGATAAAGGGCAACTGGAAGTCGAGGTAGTAGGTGTGGCTGGCTTTCAGGTAGTGCAGCAGCGTGGGGACGCTGATTTGCTCATCGTCCTCAAAGTCACCATACCCATTAATAGTGAAGTTGACGACTGCCAGAAATGTGTAGGTATCCACTTGATTCATTTCGCATGTCTCGCTGACGGTCTTGTCGCCAAAGCCGAGAGTGATACCAAACGAGCCTAATGCCTGCAGCACACTGTAATTGTCCTTAATCAGCGTGATCATCTTATCACCGGGTTCATACATCTTCAAGTTCTTCATCGTTCTTGTCCCTTTTCTTTTAATGGTGCAAAATTAATCATTTCCAATGAATCCCGCAAGAGTCTGAAAGCGATTTCATCATTTTTAGGTATTGTGGTATTTCTTTAAACTCCGTACCTTTGCACCCGGTTTTCAGAAGTGAAAAGTGAGAAGTGAAAAGTGAGAAGTGAAATGAAAAGAATTGTATTCACATTATTGGTCATGGCATCTTGCCTGGCAGGACATGCTCAAGAGAGCAGTGCCGACAGCACACAACAACAGAAGAAAGTATCGCGCCTCAGCGTGGGAGGCTACGGTGAAGCCAACTTCACCCGCAATTTCTTTAGCGACCACGTAAGCCGATACAGTCAGCCCGAGGCGCATAAGGACGATCCCAGCCATGGGCGATTCGACATACCCCATGCCGTCATCTATCTTGGATATGACTTCGGCAAGGGATGGTCGTTTGGTACGGAGATAGAGTTCGAACACGGAGGGGCCGGCATTGCCTACGAGAAAGAAGACGAGGAAGGCGGCGAATGGGAACAAGAGACCGAGAAGGGCGGCGAGGTGGAACTGGAACAGTTCTGGCTCCAGAAGTCATTCGCCCCCTGGGCCAACATCCGCGTCGGTCATATCGTGGTACCCGTAGGCCTGAACAATGCCCACCACGAACCCCTGAGTTATTTCACAGTCTATCGCCCTGAGGGAGAGAATACCATCATGCCCTCCACCTGGCATCAGACGGGTGCGTCGCTCTGGGGACGCTTTAAGGACTTTCGCTATGAGGCCCAGTTCTTAGCAGGACTGAATGCCGACCAGTTTACCAACGTGGGATGGATTCACAAGGGACATAAGTCGCCGATGGAGTTTGACGTCGCCAACAAATATGGCGTGGCACTACGCATCGACAACTACTCCGTTGCTGGCTTGCGCATCGGACTGAGCGGCTACTATGGCCACAGTATCGGCAACACCTATCCCAACGATGCCAACGGGGCCGGTGCAACCTATAAGGGCAAAGTGGCCATCGGATCTGTAGACTTCACGTATGATGCCCACAACTGGATTGTTCGCGGACAGGCCGACTACGGCTATCTGGGTAATGCCGGCGAACTGAAATATATGTATAACCGACTGAACTCCAAGTCGCCTTACAAGCATTCCGCCTTTGTCAGTAGCAATGCCTATGCCATCGGCATCGAGGCTGGCTACAATATCTTCTCGCAGATACTGCCTCTGCGCCAGAAAGGTGAGCGACTCTATCTCTTCGGACGCTATGAAGCCTACAATCCATACGCCAGCAAGACCAATGGCGTGAGTTATGACTATACGGAAGTGAAGCGGATGGTTGTTGGCTTCAACTATCGCCCTATCCGTCAGATTGTCATCAAGGGCGAATACTCCAAGCGCTTCCTGAAGAGCCTGTATAACGATGAGCCCTCGGTGAATATCGGCGTGGCGTATGAAGGATTCTTCCTGTAAAAGAAAAAGGTATTATTACATAAATGTTATGACAATGAAAAAAGTTTTTTACTCTTTGGCCCTGATGATGGGCGTAATGACGTTCACTGCCTGTAGCAGTGACAGTGATGACAATGGTGGCGAAAACAACGACTCGTTTAGCATTGTAACCACCGCTCCCATTGTTGACAACGATACTTATGCAGCCAACACCACCGCTGCCAACTATGCCGACAAAGCCTTCGGGCAGGCTGCCATCGATGGTTGCATCGGTCTGGTAGGTCAACTGGAAAGCGCCAATGCAGCCATTGCCTCTTCCAAACTCTCAGAGACCCAGGAGGCCTATCTGCGCAAGGTGCTGGAAAATCTGGTCAGCAACGTGATCGTTCCTACCTACACAAAACTGGCCGACGAGACCGAGGCGCTTGAAAACACCCTCAAAGGGCTGACCGTCAACACCATCACCCAGGCACAGATCAACAGCGCCTGTGATGACTTCAAACAGGCTCGTAAGTATTGGGAGCAGTCGGAGGCCTTCCTCATGGGGGCTGCCAGCGACTTCGACGTCGATCCTACCATCGACTCCTGGCCATTGAACCGCTCGCTTTTGCTGAACTACTTCAACAACGGTATGGATGACGAGATGCTGGAGGATGCCACGATCCTGGGGTTCCACGCCTTGGAGTTTATCCTCTTCCGCAACGGTCAGCCTCGTAAGGTGGCTGAGTTGCAAGGCAACGATACCTACAAGACCTTCGAGAATATCAGCGGCGAAAAGGAACTGGCTTACGCCCAGACCATCTGCAAACTGCTGAAGGAACGCTGTTTCCAGTTGCAATGTGCCTGGGACGGCGGAGCCAACAGCAGTCGACTGAGCGTTGTCAAAGCCGCAGGTCTGGACTATCAGACAGAGAATGGCCTTTCGTTCGGCGACAACCTGACCAAGGCTGGCATCAGCGGTTCAAACAGCACGTTCGCCAGTCTGAAGGCTGCCATCGCTCAAATACTGAGCAACGATGAGGGCTCGTGCGTGGCTATTGCCAACGAGGTGGGTACCGCCAAGATTGCCAACCCCTTTGCCAATGGCGATGTCTCTTACGTAGAGTCGCCTTACAGTTACAATTCCATCACGGACTTCCGCGATAATATCCGCTCCATCCGAAACATTTGGCTGGGATCTACCAACAAGTCAGCCAACCAATACAGTTTCCACACTTTCTTTGCCAGCGTTAAGAGCGAGGCAGTCAACAAGGCTGTGGAGAATGGCTATGTCGCTGCCATCGAGGCTATCAGCAATATGCCGTCGCCTTTCGTGAAATACTGCTGTACCATCTGGAACATCAACTTCGAAGATGACGACGACTGGGAAGTAGAAGAATAATATATTATACAACAGATATGAAGAATTTATCACGACTATTTTTCGTGAGCATGCTGGCAGCCCCTGTGTTGTCAGCATGTTCCGACAGTAATGACAGCCTGACGGACTTAGGTCCACTCACACCAGACGAACAGTTGTTCGGCAAGGCCACAGGCAACTTCACCGCTGAGGAATGGTATCCTGGCGGACAGTTGGGAACAACGGAAAAGGCCAGTTATTCGGCTCCTGCTCCTGCAGTGACTAATCAGGCCGGTATGGAAGAAGACTTCAACGTAGGCGAAGGCTTCTTCGAGAAACTCTACACCTTCGAGCAGGAACCTCGCAAGGGCTTGGGGCCTGCCTGGGTGCGCAACTCGTGTATCGCCTGTCACCCGAGTTATGGTCACGGTAAGCGCCAGATGGATTATCGCGCCAACCAGATTGGCAACGGCTATCTGCTGGTGATCTATCATCCCGACAACAATGCCTATATCTCTGAAGTGACGGGTATGCCTCAGACACAGGCCATGTCGCCATTCAAAGCCCCTATCGACGAGAGTCAGATTCAGATTGAATGGAAACAGGTGACGGCGATGGAGAGCGGACTGCCCATGCAGTTTGAGGATGGTGAGAAATATGCACTCATCTATCCGGAGGTACGTATTCCTCAGTCGGCCTTCAACACCAATCCCAAACCCCAGAACTACGACGTGCGACTGGAGTCCACCATCGGTGTCTATGGTACCGGTCTGCTCGATGCCATCAGCGATGAGGATATTGAGGCACAGTGGCTGGCAGAGTCGAAATACGTTGAACTGAATCCCGCCATGTGGGACAAGGAGGCAGGTGCCTTCAAGCCCTCTGCCTACTATGCCGCCGGCTATAATGACACTGGTACCCATCGTGGTTCGCATGGTCCGTTGAAACGCTTCACTTATGCCATGACACGTGGCACGCTCCAAGACGGTGCCGGTGCCAATGCCATCTGGAACATCACCAATGTGACACGTTCCGACCGTCACTGGCTCTATACCACACCTGCCTGGGCAAAGGCACAGAGTGAGGATGCGGAGGTCATCGCGTATATCAAACAGCATGGTGCCGATGAGTCGAGCATCCTGCATCCCTACTATGCCGATGGCACCGATGAGGGTATCGCCGAACGTGTAAACGAGATACTGAGTTGTTCGTCGATTGCCAAGAAAGATGTGTTCGATAAATACCTGTTTAATGGTGCGCCCTACAACGGTCAGGACGAGATGAGCGACAAACAGTACTATCAGTTCATGGTGTGGCATCGCGGACTGGCTGTGCCTGCTGCCCGTAACCTCAACGAGGCCGACGTGCAGCGCGGTAAGGAACTCTTCACTCAGATTGGCTGTGCCCAGTGTCACCGTCCCTCGTGGCAGACCGGTTCTGACGATATGTGGGTCGATGCCGCTACAAAGGCCTACGCCCAGAGTATTGGTAAGAATGCTTCACAGATACTCCCCAAATATCCTAACCAGACCATCTGGCCGTACACCGATATGGTGCAGCACCGTCTGTTCATGATCAACGATATCCGTACAGGCTGGTGTCGTACTACACCGTTATGGGGTCGTGGCCTGAGTCGCCAACTGACAGGTGCAGACGATAGATTACACGACTGCCGGGCCCGTACTGTCCTGGAGGCGATTATGTGGCATGCCTACTCGAAGCAGTCGGATGGCTATCGCGCCACAGAGAAGTTCTATTATCTGCCGAAGGCCGATCGCGATGCTGTCATCCGTTTCATAGAATCAATCTGATGCGTAGATTCTGTTCCATACTCTATGCAGCGACTGTTGCCTTGGTCGTGAGTGCTGCCGAGCCTCAATCACTCAGCACGCTCCCCCGGGCAACAGCCGCCCATTTCTGTCAACTGCTGGTGTACGACAATACCGGTAACGTCCAATCGCTCAACAGTTATATCCGCCGGAATCAGGGGGACGGGTTGTTTGATTCCGTTCAGGATCAAGAATCTGTCCCCATGAATCCTGCCCAGTTATTTTGCTCATACATCTTCAACTACGGTGGCTGGCAGTCATTGCGTATCTTTCCCCACGCAAATAATAACGGAACCATCACGTGGCATGCTGCCGACGAACGGTTGCCTAACGATATCGGCTCTGAACACCAGAAATATATCCACGACGTGTTTCCCCGTCTCATCGCTGAAATCGAGGCAGAGAACTGGTCGCAAGTCGATGCCTATATCGACCGTATGCTGAAATACCAGACTACCTTTGCCTCAGACCAAACACATCAGACCAAGCACCACACACCACACACTGCACTGTTGTTCCTTCCTTTCGTCCTTTTTCTCGCCCTTCCTCTCATCAGCCTCAAAAACAGCAACAATCCTACTAATCTGGCAAGGGTTTGAACAGACTAATATATCGTGAATAATATTTTGTCCATCCGTGTCTCCTGTAAACTCCTTCATGCGAGCCGTCGCATCATAGCATTCACCTGCTCCAAAGGCTACGATGCGCTGTAACCTTGGCCACAGTGACTTAGCCAAAGGCTGTTCAGACAGGAAGGCGTCCTCTACCTCGTCGGCCCGCTTGGCATCAGCCTCACGAAGTCTGACCATCAGTTCGTCGCGATGTGCTGTCATATAGTTGAACATGTCAGCCACACGACGTGTGTTGAGAGCCCAGATACCTTATACATAAAAAGAAACTTTATTATTTATCCATTATTTCAATGTCCCTTTGAAGTATTCTATGGTCTTGGCTAATCCCTCATCGAGTTTGACCTTTGGTTCCCAGTCGAGTTTTTCCTTAGCCAAAGAGATGTCCGGACGGCGCATCTTTGGATCGTCAGAAGGCAGGGGACGGAATACAATCTTACTCTTCGAACCTGTCATGGCTATCACCTTCTCTGCCAGTTCCAACATAGTGAATTCACCAGGATTACCAATATTTACAGGCCCCAGGAAATCATCGCCACTATTCATCATACGGACCATGCCTTCTATCAGGTCGGAGACATACTGGAACGAACGTGTCTGCTGACCGTTGCCATAGATGGTGATATCCTCTCCACGAAGCGCCTGCATGATAAAGTTAGAGACGACACGCCCGTCATGCTGAGCCATACGTGGTCCATAGGTGTTGAAGATGCGAATAACCTTAATGCGGACACCATGCAAGCGATGGTAATCGAAGAACATCGTCTCGGCGCACCGTTTACCCTCATCATAGCACGAACGTATGCCGATGGTGTTCACATTACCCCAATAACTCTCTGGCTGAGGATGGACGGCAGGGTCGCCATATACCTCACTAGTGGAGGTCTGCAGGATCTTACACTTGGTACGGCGTGCCAGACCTAGCATGTGATAGGCTCCAAAGACGGATGTCTTAGTGGTCTGGATAGGGTCATTCTGATAATAAATAGGTGATGCCGGACATGCGAGGTTATATATCTCATCAACCTCAGCCCAGTACGGTTGACACACATCATGCCGCACCATCTCGAAATTCGGTCTGCCAATCAAATGCCAGACATTCTCTTTCGACCCAGTATAGAAGTTGTCCAGACAAATCACATCGTTGCCTTCATTCACCAGACGTTCACAAAGGTGGGAGCCGATGAAGCCCGCGCCACCAGTCACTAATATACGTTTCATCATATTCAGTTAGAGTTTAAATGTGAAGAGCCCCGCCGGTGGGCGAGGCTCTTGATAATATACCTTTACTTATTACTTTTTGTTGATAGCAAGGTCGATAGCAACGGCTACAGATACTGTAGCACCTACCATCGGGTTGTTACCCATACCCAAGAAGCCCATCATCTCAACGTGAGCAGGCACTGAAGAAGAACCTGCAAACTGAGCGTCAGAGTGCATACGGCCCAGGGTGTCAGTCATACCGTAAGAAGCAGGACCGGCAGCCATGTTGTCCGGGTGCAGGGTACGACCAGTACCACCACCAGATGCTACAGAGAAGTAAGGCTTGCCAGCGAGCACGCGCTCCTTCTTATAGGTACCTGCTACAGGGTGCTGGAAACGAGTTGGGTTGGTAGAATTACCAGTGATAGAGACATCAACATTCTCCTTCCACAGGATAGCCACGCCCTCGCGAACATCGTCAGCGCCATAGCACTTAACCTTCAGACGGTTGGGGTTGTTGCCATAAGGAACCTCCTTCACCACAGCGAGGTCGCCAGTGAAATAGTCGAACTTGGTCTGTACGTATGTGAAACCGTTGATACGGCTGATGATCTGGGCAGCGTCCTTGCCAAGACCGTTCAGTATGACACGGAGGGGCTTTTTACGAACCTTGTTAGCCATCTCGGCAATCTTGATGGCACCCTCGGCGGCTGCGAAACTCTCGTGACCTGCCAGGAAGGCAAAGCACTCCGTCTCCTCACGGAGCAGACGGGCGGCGAGGTTACCGTGACCGATACCTACTTTACGATCGTCGGCTACTGATCCAGGGATACAGAAACTCTGCAGACCGATACCGATAGCCTCAGCAGCCTCGGCAGCAGTCTTCACACCCTTCTTGATGGCGATGGCAGCACCGCAGACGTATGCCCACTTGGCATTCTCGAAGCAGATGAGTTGAGTATCCTCACACATCTGATAAGGATCGATACCTGCCTTTTCACAAATCTCATTGGCCTCCTCGATAGAGTTGATGCCATTCTCCTTCAGAGCAGCAAGAACCTGGTTGATACGGCGCTCCTGACTCTCAAACTGTACTTTTCTAATCATAGTCGTATCCTCCTTTATTCTTTACGTGGATCAATTGCTTTCACTGCACCCTGCTCCTCGCTTGTGCGACCGTATGAGCCGGTGAACTTCTTCAGAGCCTCGTTGGCATCCATGCCATTCTTAATGGCCTCCATCATCTTGCCGAGGTGTACGTACTCATAACCGCAAACCTCATTGTTAGCGTCGAGGTACTGCTTGGTGATGTAACCCTCAGTCAACTCAAGATAACGTGTACCCTTGGCAACAGTGCCATAGAGTGTACCAGTCTGTGAACGAAGACCCTTACCCAGATCCTCAAGACCAGCACCGATAGCCAGACCTCCCTCAGAGAAAGCACTCTGTGTACGGCCGTAGACAATCTGCAGGAAGAGTTCGCGCATGGCCGTGTTGATGGCATCGCACACGAGGTCGGTATTCAGAGCCTCGAGGATGGTCTTGCCAGGCAGAATCTCAGAAGCCATAGCGGCTGAGTGAGTCATACCGGTGCAACCGATAGTCTCTACGAGAGCCTCCTGAATGATGCCGTCCTTCACGTTCAGGCTCAGTTTACAGGCACCCTGCTGAGGGGCACACCAGCCGATACCGTGGGTGTAACCGGAGATCTCCTTGATTTCCTTTACTGCAACCCACTTGCCCTCCTCGGGGATAGGTGCAGGTCCATGATAAGCGCCTTTGCAAACGCTACACATGTTTTCAACTTCTTTTGAATAAATCATTGATAATAAAACATTTAAATGTTAAACAACTTACAGTTTCCTACTTTGGACTACAAAGTTAGTCTATTTCTTCGAATCAGCCAAGCCTATGCCATTCCATTTAGAAATAATTAACATCAGATAAACAAAAGACTCACCGGAATTCTCCGATGAGTCTCTGCGGTGCGTACGAGATTCGAACTCGTGACCTCCTGCGTGACAGGCAGGCATTCTAACCTACTGAACTAACGCACCAGTCTTGGTCTTTTTCGTTTGCGGGTGCAAAGGTAGGAATAATTTCTGAACCCACAAAACTTTTTAAGGATTTTTTTCAGAAAACATCGAAAAAAGTTTAGAAAAGCCTTTGCATCACGATGGCATCGTGATAATTTCGGCCATCAAACAGCCATTCTTTCAGTCTTGCAGACTCAGTATATCCCAACTTACGGAAGAGTTGCAGACACGCCTCGTTAGTGGCATCGATAGTGGCAAAGAGTTGGTGCAGATGCAGGATATTGACGGCATAGTCTGAAATTTGTTCCATCGTACTCTGAGCATAGCCGGCGTGTCGGAACGGTGCTTCAATAATGAGTCCAAGTTCTGCCCTACGGTTGGACGGGTCGAAATTGACAAGGTCGACAATTCCCACAACAGCCCCCTCTTCATTTTCTATCATCATCCTCACCTGACGGTCTGTATAGATGTCACCCGAGGCATTGGCAATGTAATTATGGAGGGTATATCGGCTATAAGGTACATTGCTGCTGCCGACATTCCACAGATCAACATCATTCTCTATACGATAGAGCAAATCCAGATCCTCCGGCTCTAAAGCACGGAGACGTATTTTAGGCTTCTGACTCATAATAGTCTCTGTTTTTATTCGGATTCAGGAAGACACGCATTCTATCGCCCAGCATCTTCATCAGGGCCATAAAGGCACGGAAGTAGATAGCCGCCTGAATAGGCAGCGAGAGCAGGAATGAGAGATGTCCATAATGCTTGCGGAAGAAGATGAGCATCGCCTGATAGAACACATGGACATAGCGGAACGAGGACTTTTGCGTTGACTCACCCTTATAGTGGATGATGTCGAGTGGCAGATACCAATTCTGCCAACCGCCTTTCAACAGACGGTACGACAGATCGATATCCTCGCCATACATAAAGAAATCCTCATCCAACAATCCTATCTGATCAAGAGCCTTTCGCCTGAGCATACAATAGGCGCCACTGATGACCTCAATCCTTCCGGGTTTGTCCCAAGGCAGATGACTCATGTAGTACCTCTTGGAAAAACCGATCATCTTCAGGAAGGCAACCCAGGGCGTTGGTATCGCCCGCCGCGACTCTGGGGCAGCCTCACCCTCACGAGTCAGCATCCTCACACCTACTCCACCCGCCTCCGGATGGCTGTCCAAGAACGTCACCGACTCCCGAAGCGTGTTCTCATAGACCACTGTATCAGGATTGAGCAACAGCACATACTCCGCCTGCGACTGACGGATGGCCAGATTGTTGGCACGTGCAAAGCCCATATTCTCTGTGTTGGCAATGAAATGCACCTTCGGAAACCGCGGTTCCAGATACGCCACGCTATTGTCGGAGGAGTGGTTGTCGACGACGAATATCTCTCCTTCGATACCCGTCAATGCCTGCTCAACACTCTTCAGACATGCTTCAACCAGAAGACGGACATTATAGTTGACGATAATAACAGACAGTTTCATTCTTCAGTCGTATCTGAGACACAACGGTTATAACTCGGAAAGACAAACGGCAGGCACAGCAGGAGAATGATGGCCAGATAGCCGAATGTGGGATTCATATATATATAATATAATAAGGTGTTGATGACCATCGGTGCTTCGAGGATGATCAGTCTTGCCATACCCCACTTCCACATCGCAATTTCCTTGCGGGTTACCAGGTCATTATGGATAGCCTTGAACTTAAACAGGCGCAGTCCCAAGAATGCGGCACCTAACGTAATCAGTTCCATCACGGATGTCAGGGCGAATTCCGACTGTTTGTCGTCTGCCTTAATGCCAGCAGACAAGACTTCCAGTTCAAACAGGACGATAGCCACTAACGCCAAAGCAACCTGTGCTGTGTAGAACACCATCAGTTGTTTACTTACTTTCTTCATATCTTCTGTTTTTATTTTCCTTCAAACAATGTCCTGTTCAGGATAGACCGCCCAAGGGTGATCTCATCCGTATATTCTAACTCATTACCCACAGACACGCCCCGTGCAATGATAGTTATCTTCACATCGCCATAGGGAGCGAGTTTGCGGTAAATATAGAAGTTGGTGGTGTCGCCCTCCAACGTCGGACTGAGGGCAAGGATCACCTCCTTCACATTTCCTTCCGCCACCCGACTCACCAGCGAGTCAATCTCTATATCACTCGGACCCATACCGTCCATCGGTGAGATGACACCTCCAAGCACGTGGTAGAGACCCTTATACTGCATCGTATTCTCTATCGCCATCACATCCTGTATATTCTCCACCACACAGATAGTCTGGGCATCGCGCCTCAGATCGCCACAGATGGGACAAATGTCAGTGTCGCTGATGTTATGACAGACATGACAGTACTTAATCTCCTGTCTCATACGAAGGATCGTCTCAGCAAACTGTTCCACTTCCGTTCCTTCCTGACGAAGCATCCAGAGCACCAGGCGCAAGGCTGTCTTACGACCGATACCTGGAAACTTCGAGAACTCTGTCACGGCCTTTTCCAACAGTTGTGATGAGAATGGTTGCTGTATCATTCCAATTCCTAACTCTTAATTCTCAATTTCACTCAGTTCCAACCAACGCATGGTCTTTTCGTCGAGTTCATCTTTCAATTGAGGCAAACGCTTGCTCTTCTCCGTGAGTTCATCTATAGAGAGGCTTCCGCTGCAAAGAGCCTCCTCCAACTGATGCTGCTCTTCTTCGAGTGCGGCAATCTCCTTCTCTAAACGCTCAAACTCATACTTCTCCTTGTAGGTCATCTTCCGCTTACCATTGACGTCCCCTCGGTTTTTGTTCTCCCGAACAGTCTTCTGCTCTTTCTGAACCTTCTCCGATGTCTCTTTCGGCTGAAGCGTGAGCCATTCCCTGTACTGCGTATAGTTGCCGGGGAAATCCTTAATCTCCCCATTGCCCTTAAAGACCAACAGATGGTCGACCACCTTATCCATGAAATAACGGTCGTGGGAGACCACAATCACACAGCCCGGAAAATCCTGCAAGTACTCTTCGAGTATCTGCAAGGTCACGATATCGAGATCATTTGTCGGCTCGTCGAGTACCAAGAAGTTTGGATTCTTCATCAGCACCGTACAGAGATAGAGTTTCCGTCGCTCACCACCAGAGAGTTTATAGACATAGTTGTGCTGCTGTTCGGGTGTGAAGAGGAAGTATTGCAGGAACTGCGTGGCGGTGAAATGCTTCCCGCCCCCCATATCGATATACTCAGCAATGTTGCGAACCACATCAATAACCTTCTGACTTTCATCAAATTGCAGTCCGTCCTGCGAGTAATAGCCGAAACGCACCGTATCGCCGATATCAAAGCGTCCTCCGTCGGGCTGCACCAGTCCCAAAAGCATCTTCAGGAATGTGGACTTGCCCGTGCCGTTGCTCCCCACAATACCCATCTTCTCGAAACGGGAGAAGTTATAGTAGAAGTCTTTCATGATGACCACATCGTCATACTGTTTCGAGATATACTGACACTCGAAGATCTTGCTGCCGATATAGACATTGGTTGATTTCAGGCGTATCTGCCGTTCCTCGATGCGTTGCTTGGCAATGCGCTCCAAGTCATAAAAAGCATCTTCGCGATAACGGGCCTTGTGTCCTCTGGCCTGTGGCATCCGGCGCATCCATTCCAGTTCTGTACGGTAGAGGTTGTTGGCACGGGCTATCTCGGCCCGTTTATTATCGATGCGTTCTTGTCGTTTTTCCAGATAATAAGAGTAGTTGCCGCGATAGGTATAGATGGTCTGATCGTCGAGTTCAAGGATGACGGAGCACACACGGTCTAAGAAGAAACGGTCGTGTGTCACCATCAGCAGGGTTTTGTTACCTCGACCCAGATAACCCTCTAACCACTCAATCATCTCCAGATCCAGATGGTTCGTCGGTTCATCGAGTATCAGCAGGTCAGGTTCTGTCAACAGCACGTTGGCCAATGCCACACGTTTCTGTTGTCCTCCAGAGAGTTGTCCCATCGGTTGGTTGAGGTCACGTATCTTCAACTGCGTCAGCACCTGCTTGGCCTTCAGTACCCTTTCATTTTCACCCTGATGGTTGACTTCGTCGAACGTCGTCACGACTCGGCCATTTCTGCGAGCAGTATGTCCTTCGCTGCTATGTCGATAAAAACAGGCATCGAGCACACTCTCTTCGGGATTGAAGACAGGCGACTGTTCCAGCATACCCACCTTTAAGTCTCTGCGGAAGATGATATCGCCAGAGTCATATCCTTCCTTGCCTGAGAGTACGGAGAGCAGAGTCGACTTGCCGGTACCGTTCTTGGCTATCAGTCCCACTTTCTGTCCTTCGGCAATTGAAAAACAGATATCCTTGAACAACACCAGTGCGCCAAACGATTTCGTCAGGTTCTGTACGTCCAGATATGGGGTGTCTTTAGCCATTGGCTATGTCTTTATTGATTTGGTCTATATAGTCGAGCACCTCATCCCTACCCTGTTTCTTCTCTGCCGAAGTCACAAACATCGGCGGCATTTCCTCCCAGGTTTCAGAAAGAACCTTCTTATAGGCCTCCACACTGGTGTTCACCTTATTGGGTGTGAGTTTGTCCGCCTTTGTAAACACAAGTGCAAAGGGGATGCCCGACTCTCCCAGCCATTGGATAAACTCCAAGTCTATCTTCTGTGCTTCCAACCGCACATCAATCAGCACAAACACATTCACCAGTTGATCCCTTTGCAGGATATAGCCACGAATCATCTGGTCCAGTCTTACAACCTCTTTCTTCGAACGCTTGGCGTATCCGTAGCCAGGCAGGTCTACCAGATACCACTCGTTATTAATGATAAAATGGTTTATCAATAGTGTCTTACCAGGTGTGGATGAGGTCTTGGCCAGTTTCCGGTTGTTGGTCAGCATATTGATAAGACTCGACTTCCCCACATTCGAACGTCCGATAAAGGCGTATTCCGGTTTCGTATCTTTCGGACACATCGACACCATCGGTGCACTCAGGCTGAATTCTGCTTTCTTTATTTCCATCTTTTTTAAATTTGGGTGCAAAGATAAGAAAAAAACACGGATTATAAGGATTATAAAGAGGAAAAACACTAAAAAATCCATAAAATCCATATAATCCTTGTTCTAAAAATTTGGTAAATTAAAAAAAAGTATTACCTTTGCAACGTTTTTCGAAACAGCGTTTCCGTTCGCGAAGCGTTTCTACCTCAAATTTATCATTTCAAAAGACATTTTGGTTATAGTATTATGTATACGAAAGAAGAATTAGAAGCAATGGATATACCCCAGTTGATGGGTATTGCTGACGAATTAGGCATAAAAGTAAAGCAGAGCGACGACCTTGAGACGGTGGTCTATGCCATCCTTGACAAAGCCGCAGAAGAGAGTGCCTCACCCAAGCGTAAGCGCACCCGTATTCTGAAAAAAGATACCAACCGCGTATATACCGTAAAAGGAAAAGAAGGTGAGAACTTTGACGTGCTGAACAACCGTAAGCAGGCGAAGCCTGAGACGCCCTCCCTTTTCAGTGACATGCCAATAGAGACTCCTGCCGCAGAAGAGGCTCCTGCAGAAGAGCCGGCTCCCGCTCCAAAGAAGCGTGGGCGTAAGTCGAAGGCTGAGAAAGAAGCCGAGGCCGCTGCCGAAGCAGAGGCAAAGGCTGCTGCTGAAGCCGCCGAAGCCGCCAAGGCCGAAGCAACAGAAGAAACCGTTCCTGAGGAAATTATCCCTGAGGAGACGATGGATGTCCCCGAGGCAGAATTCGCCACAGGTACGACAGACGACGGCGAGGCCGAAGAGCAGAAGAACCTGCTGATGCAGTTGCAGGAGAAGATGGCTCAGCGCTCCCGTGAAGAGAACAGGGAGATACCATCAGAAGAACAAGAACCATCCGAACTGTCTGATGCTGTCTGGGAAGGCGACCCTGGCGACGGCACCGACTTCATCACAGTGATCGACATCCCCATCGAGGATCAGGCAGCCATCCCGTCACTCGACATCTTCGACCGTCCCGTCATCAACAATACACAGGATGCACCCGTCAACAACAACCGTTCCAACGAGGAGAAATACGACTTCAACGATTTGATCCCAGGCAACGGTGTCCTCGAAGTATTACAAGACGGCTACGGGTTCCTCCGTTCCAGCGACTACAACTACCTCTCCTCTCCCGACGATATCTACGTGGCTCCAGGCCAGATCAAGCAGTACGGCTTGAAGACGGGTGATGTCGTAGACTGCACCGTGCGTCCTCCCTACGACAATGAGAAGTATTTCGCCCTTTCCACCGTCAAGTCCATCAATGGCCGCAATCCCTCTGAAGTGCGCGACCGAGTGGCCTTCGAGCACCTCACCCCACTCTTCCCTGAAGAGAAATATACGCTCTGCGGTGACAAGGCAACCACCAATCCCAGCGTGCGTATCGTCGACCTCTTCTCGCCGATTGGTAAAGGTCAGCGTGCCCTCATCGTGGCACAACCCAAGACCGGTAAGACCATCCTGATGAAGGATATTGCCAATGCCATCGCCGCCAACCACCCCGAGGCATATATTATGATGCTGCTCATCGACGAGCGTCCTGAGGAGGTGACGGATATGGCCCGTACGGTAGATGCCGAAGTGATTGCCTCTACCTTCGACGAGCCAGCCGACCGCCACGTGAAGATTGCCGGAATCGTGCTGGAGAAGGCTAAGCGCATGGTAGAGTGCGGACACGATGTCGTCATCTTCCTCGACTCCATCACCCGTCTGGCACGTGCCTACAACACGGTGGCTCCCGCCTCTGGCAAGGTGCTCACCGGTGGTGTCGATGCCAATGCTCTCCAGAAGCCGAAGCGTTTCTTCGGTGCTGCCCGTAACATCGAGGGCGGCGGTTCGCTGACCATCATCGCTACGGCGCTTGTGGATACCGGTTCTAAGATGGACGAGGTGATCTTTGAGGAGTTCAAGGGTACGGGTAACTCTGAGATCCAACTCAACCGTTCGCTCTCCAACAAGCGTATCTTCCCGGCTATCGACCTGGTGCTGTCTTCTACCCGTCGCGACGACCTGCTGCATGATCAGACCACGCTCAACCGCATGTGGATCATCCGTAAGTTCATTGCCGAGATGAACCCCGTAGAGGCCATGAACACCATCCGCGACCGTCTGGTCAATACCCACGACAACGAGGAGTTCCTCATGTCGATGAACGGATAAACAAATACCCTTAAAAGTCTGCCCGGAATCCGAGGGAAGGTTCTGCACACCGTGCATAAACATGCCCAGGATTCCGGGCAAACTATTTTGGAATCTCATTTATATGCCCCAGATCTGGGGGAAGATTATGCACACCGGGCATAAACATGCCTTAGATTTCAGGCAGACTTCTGCACACCGTGCATGAACATGCCCCAGATTTCGAGCAGACCACTGCACACCGTGCATAGACATGCCCCAGATTTCAGGCAGACTTCTGCACACCGGGCATAGACATGCCCCAGATTTCAGGCAGACTTCTGCACACCGTGCATAGACATGCCCCAGGTTTCAGGCAGACTTTTGCACGCCAGAAGCGATATGTATGAGATTTCAGACATACTTCTCCACTTCTGGAGCACGATGTTATAAAATCCACTCAGACCATCAAGACGCAAAAATGACATATTCCATTATCCTATCATATCATCCCATCTTCAAAATGGTTCCTCGTATTTTTCAGTCAGTTCATCCTCACTTCGAAACGACCTCTTTCCTTACACATTCAGAATGCCATATAACATAAATCCACATACCTATTTTTAACCATAAAAAAAATAAGAATTCGGATGCTTTTTGGTCAATTTTGCATAAAAAAGAGGGTAAAACACAAAAAAGTTGCCTTAAAAGATAATTATTCCAAATGTTTTTGTATCTTTGCATCGACAGAACAACATTATTATGGCAAAAGCAACAATATTATCAGTAGAGCAGACAGAGAAAGCAGGACTGTTTACCATCATCTTTGAAGGTGAGGCAATGTCAGAGTTCGACAACTTCTATTCTAAGTTCATCAATGACGCAGAACGAAGCAACGACCTCTATCAAATCCTTACCCAGATAGACTTGATGATGACTGAGCGTGGCTTCACTGAGCGTAATTTCCGATATGAGGGAAAAGCCAGTGATAACGTGGTGGCCCTGCCTGTCTATAAAAACTCTCTGCGTTTGTATTGTCTGCGTTTGTCTGACAGCGTATTGATTGTGGGCAATGGTGGCGTAAAGACCACTCGCACCCATGAAGAGGACAACACGCTAAATGGCTACGTAATCAGCCTACAGAAACTCGACGCGCTGCTCAAAGCAGACATCAAGAAGGGCCTTGTGCGTATTGAGAAGACGGAGATTATTGGTGTTGATGATAAAGAGTATGACCTATGAGACAAGATGTAACTGGAGCAAAGCATTTCCGCGAGGCGCTGGCAGCCACCCCGCAGGAGATAAGGCAGCAGATGGAATGGTCTTTCCATATTGCTGACCAGATTGATGATGCGCTGAAGGCAAATGGCATGACCCAGAAGGAACTTGCCGAGCGTATTGGCACGTCTGCCGCCGCCGTATCTCGCTGGCTTGGCGGTGGCCATAACTTCACACTCTCCACACTGGCGAAGATTTCCGCTGTGCTGGGTGTCCCTCTTATCTCAGTTGCGAAATAGCATTATTATAGATTTTTACCACACAAATAAATTAAACTATGACGATTATGAAAAAAGATTTTTTTAAAGAACGTTACAACGAAACACATCCATTTGACCGTATAGTTAGGGAAGTGTATTCAAATGCCATGGCAAGTGTCTATATCTTGCAAAGTGGAAAAGATTTGCGTGTGTTTGCTGATGACAGGACATATCTTTTCTTAAAAGACAAGTTGATGCCAGAAAATTTCAAACACGTAGCAAGAATCCTTGAATGTTTTAAAATGGTTAAAGGATGTGAGTATTGTGTAATCAGCGAACCCCTGAATCGAGACCTTCTTGGTCCAGAAACTACCCAATCAGGTATTAACTTATTCAGAGACGCGTGGATGCAGTATCTTCATGGTACAGAAATAGACATCTATAACCATATCATCAGATCCTATGAAACCAAAGATACGACAGGAGAGGAAGCAGTAGTCAGATATGTTGAGGCTTCTGAGAGAAGTCAAGAAGAGAAATCAATTGCACTCGCCCTAAATGAAGCATATAGAGACGTTATGACACTGGGTACAGCAATGATATGGCCTTTACCCATGAATGTTGGTATAACTCTTGATACCATAGTAAAGATAACGAATATTGGAATAAGGTGATTATACCACCAGTAGGTGACATTGTCACCTACTGGTAAAAAGTAACCTTTATCTCTTTTTCCAAAAGGATGTCCCTGCATGATTACAATAAACCAAGGCAATTAGAAACAGCAAGCCCCATATCTTGGGGAAAAAACATGTCAATCCTCCCATTACGAGACCAACAATGATGCCCATGATTATATCCTTCCTGATTTCTCTTCTGCTTATTGAATATTTTCTGCAACCTCTTTGTCTGTGATGCAAAAGTACGAATTTTCATTCATATTCCGTCCAAGATGATGAAAAAACTCGCTTTTGAGCCACATTTTACCTGATTCTTATGGTTATATTGACAAAAAATTGTATATTTGCAGTGTGTTTAATAAAATATGTACGCCAATGGACAGATAAAAGATAAAACGACATAGGGAATTGCATCCGCTTTTCTATCTTGTTTTCCGAAATCGCCAAATAGAAGAAAACTGCAAGAGTAAAGATGGATGCTCACGCTCAGCGTGGGCACATTACTCGTTCAAAGCAGTTTGGGTGTTTGGCGATACCCGGAAAACGTAGACGAAGTGATTGTCCACGTTTTTGTATTATGACAAATTTAACATAGAAGAAATATGAAGAGAATTTTTACATCATTAGCTGTATGCATGTCTGCTGTTTTGGCTCTTGCGTCCGTAGAAGTAGATGGTATCAACTACAATATTAACACATCCAATAATACTGCCACTGTCATTCAGAGTGAATTTTCTGGTGATTTGGTTATTCCTGAAAGTATAAGCGTTGATGGAAACGAGTACACCGTAATAGAAATAGCAAAGTATGCCTTTCAAGCAAATAATAACTTGACCTCTGTAAAAATACCAAAAACTATACAGAAAATAGGTGCAAAAGCATTTGAAACCGTGAATGAGATAAAAATTTATATAGACGACCTAAGTTCATGGTGTTCTATTGAATTTGGCTATGCACGTTCTATTGTTGGAGGTAAATATCAATATGAGCCAATTGCTCAATATCGACTGTTTGTGAATAATGTTGAAGTTTCTAATCTTGAGATACCCAGTGACATATTGTATGTTCGTGTTAATAACTTCTCAGGCTGTTCAAGCATTTCTAAATTAACCCTTCATGACAATGTTACAACCATTGGGGATTATGCTTTTTATAAATGTCCAAATTTAAAAACGATAGACTTTGGTAACAATATAAGCACCATAGGCGAATATTGTTTTTGTATGTGTAGTTCGATAGAAGAATTAGCACTTCCTAAGTCACTAAATACTCTAAAAATAGGAGCGCTTCAATCGTTAGATAAGTTGACAAAGATAACTATACCAGAGAATGTTGAGACCATAGAGTCTGGATGCTTTATTAATGACACCAATCTTTCAACTGTTATATTTGAGGATTCTGATAAAGATATTTTTATTGGTTCCGGCAAATACAATTATGATCCAATGTTTAAGGGGTGTCCCTTGCAAAATGTTTATTTAGGAAGGAACCTCAAGGAAAAAACTATTAGTTCAAATATTGGATATTCAGTTTCTCCATTTAAAAATCAGACTGGACTTACTTCTATTCAAATTGGCGAAGGTGTTAGAATATTAGGTCCTTATCTCTTCGATGGTTGTAGTTCACTAACAGATATTAATACACCAAATTCACTTGAAGAAATTGGAAGCGGTGTCTTTGAAAACTGTACGAATCTACCAATTATTAGCAATATAAGATATGCAGATAAATGTGCAATAAGCGTGATAGACAAAGAAGCAGATAATTTTGTTTTATCCTCAGACACAAGGCTTATTTCTAATTATTGTTTCTCGGACTGTAAAAAAATGAAGTCTATAACTTTGCCAAGTAATCTTGTGTTTTTGGGTGATGGGGTATTCTATGGCTGCTCAAACCTTTCCGAGATAATCATACCTGAAAATGTCAAAAGAATAGGTGAAAGTTTGTTTTCAGAATGTGAAAATCTTAATGAGATCATCATCCCATCAAATGTACAATTAATAGGTAGTTATGCATTTAATGGATGCAAATCGATTAAAGAATTGGTAATACCTGAAAGTGTTTCTGGTATTTATGATAATGCATTTAACGGATGTGAGTCTTTAGCAAAGATTAAGTTTGATGATTCAGAAAACAGTATAGGCCTTGGAGCAAGTGGATATTCATATAATAGTCTTTTTAAAGACTGCCCTCTTGAAGAGGTTTATATGGGAAGAAACATTGGCTTATATTATGCAAGTGGTCAAGGACATGACTATCTTCCATTCTACAATAAGAATACCATTAAGATATTAACTATTGGCCCTGAGGTTACAAACATTTGGAACTATTTTTTTTATGGTTGTATAGCACTAGAGAATATATTTGCTTTACAAGAACAACCTATTTCTCTTGGGAGTAACACATTTAGTTCCATTTATTCTACATGCACATTAAATGTTCTTCCAAATTCTATTCCCTTATATTCGTCTGCGAATATATGGAAGAACTTCATAAATATAGTTGGGATAGCCCCCCAATCAATAGGTGTTGATGATATTGGCGATGCTAATGGTGATGGTACGGTAAATGCGGCCGACATTGTGGAGATTGTGAATTACATCATGGGAAGTCCGTCTAGAGAGTTTAAGATGGGTGGAGCCGATGCAAATGTTGATGGCGTAGTTAATGCCGCTGACATAGTACTGATTGTGAATATCATTATGGGACAATAGTATCGTTTCCACCTTATTAAGTTAGGGTTTGTAGAACTACTTTTCTCCCTTACCCAAGCAACGGTCGGTCTCTGGCTGATAGCGCATTTCGTATGTCTTGCGCTCGATGCGTAGATGGTACTGGCGGAAGCGTTTGGTGATCTCCATCACGCGTCGGCGGTAGGTCGCGTCGTTGGCAGGATAGCCAGTGGACACGATGGCCCCGATGACATTCAAGTTCTGCTTGTCGTGGAAAAACTATTGACACATAGAAGGACCGTCCTTCTGTGATCACAGATCCTTTTCCATAAACAGTTTTCAAATCATAGAGTCTGAGGATACCTTTCTTTTAAAAATGAAATCGGCTGTACGACAACTTCTCGGATTAGGCAGTATATAGACACGATAGCCATGTTCTACATCCTTCCGTGCTGCATTGACCAGATTGTGTTATTATGGTTGGTTTCATACTATGTGCAAAAGTACAAAAAAGTTTGGAAAGAAATGCTTTTTGATGCGAAAAACTAAAAAATATCCCAATAAAAACTTGGAAGATTAAGATATTTGGACTATCTTTGCACCAAATTAGAAATAAAAGGATGAGCAATGACAACACTCAACAATTACCACTACAAGGTGACAATGGAGAAAATAAAGTCGGTGGCCTATTGGCAGCAGCATCCGATTTCGCACGAAGCATGCTTGAATCAATTCAGGCGCTTGCGGGAACAACGTCTTGCAAGGGAGTCCAAATTGCAAGACTAAAAGACTGGGCTATTTCCAACAATTGTTGGATCAGCAAAGATTTTATTGGCACTTACTCCGACCGAGGTTCCGAAAATGAAGTCTATGCTTCATTGGATAGCAGGTATGTGTACAAACTGAATGATTTCAGATATTCAGACGATAATCTCACTCCATTCTTTGAGCGTATCCATGAACACAACCAGTTATTTCCAGATTGTGCTTATGAATTTCTCGGTTTTGCTGAGAATCGTGACGGAAAAGTGTGTGCCGTTCTCCGCCAGCCATTTATCCTTTCCCAGCGTGAGGCCACTCAACAGGAAATAGATAAAGAATTAGAAAACCTTGGTTTTAGCAAAGAACTTGACGGAGGTTATTATACTAATGGCAACTATGACATCTTCGATGCCGTCCCAAACAATGTGTTAATGGGTGACGACGGTCATCTGTACTTTATCGACACCATCATCTTCAAATCAGGGACAGGAGGATATGATACTTATCACAGCCTCTCGCCCCGTGCTAATTCTTTAATTATTCGGACGCCCCAAAGGTGAAGTCCACTTTCTCCACACCAGGGCCGTAGATAGTCTTGAAGTCGTCACGCATAGATATGACATAGTAGCCGGCTTCGCGCCATTTCTCCCCCAACGTGAGGGCCTTCTCGCGGTTGGCATGGTCGCGGGCATCATCGTCGGCTATGAGCATGAAGGCTGCGGTACGGTACTTTTTGTTGCCCAGACAATAGTTATGCATGGCACTGTCGCCACCGCTGTTACCGAACGACAGCACGGGCACCTTTCCGATCTCCTGGGTGATCTGCAGAACCTTGTTTGTCTTCAGGTTCTTGATAAGAAGACTGTCCGTACGGACAATATCCTCCTCACGTCCCATGGTGTAGTTGACACCGGCCTCTTCGCCCTGACTGCTCGACACGAGTCGTACATCCATGCCAATCACCCTATTTGGTTCAATGCCGATAGACTCGACCAAAGCGCGACAGATGAAGCGGTCGGAACCAGAGACGACATAATAGGTGAAGCCGTTGGCTTTCAGATAGTCGAACACCTCCAGCATGGGGCGGTAGAAACTCTGTCCGTAGGTCATGCCTGTGAACCCGTTGGCTGGAAAGGCTGCGTAGGCTTTCACGTAGGCATCGAACTCGGCGATGGTCATCCCCGCGTAGGCCTTTGCTGCCGCCCGGGCATGGATCATGTCGAAATGGTCGGGCAGGGCTTTCCCGTTGCGCACGAAATCCCGAATGTTCTGTGCTGCCTCGCGCACATCCTCCGGTGCCTTGTCACGATAGGTGGCATCGTCGAGTACGCGGTATTCCAGCAGATTATATTCAAAATAGGTGGGATAGAGTTCGCCGACGAAAGTGCCGTCCATGTCGAAGGTGGCAATACGGTCTTCCACACTGATAAAGTTGGGCGACTGCGGGTTGGTCACATCTGCGACGTATTGCTGCAGGGCCGTCAGTGCCTCACACTTATTCCAGGAAGGGAAATAATCCTTCGTGATCGGAGTGACTATTGGATTGTCGGCTTTGTCACACGATGTCAGTACACTTGCGCCGCAAAAAAAGGTGAGGATGGCGGTGAACATCCATTGTCTGGTCTGTTTCATTATTTTATTATAAATTTAATATGTGTCGAGACTATTTCTTGTATCTTTCGCCCCAGTAGTTGATCATACGCTCCAGGAGTTTCTCTTCTGCCGGGGAGTGCTGGCCGTGCCAGATGCGCTCACCTATCAAAGCATCAGGCAGATACTGCTGCTGGGTGAAATGACCGGGGAAATCATGGGGATATTTATAGCCGTCGTGATAGCCCAGTTCTTTCATCAACTGCGTGGGGGCGTTGCGGATGGGCAGTGGTACGGGCAGGTTTCCCGTACGGCGCACCAGGTCGAGGGCAGCATCGATACCGAGATAGGCAGAGTTGCTCTTTGGCGAGGTGGCGAGATAGACGGTGGCCTCTGCCAAGGGGATGCGACCCTCCGGCCAGCCAATCTTATTAACGGCATCGAAGGCGGCATTCGCTAAAAGCAGGGCATTGGGATTAGCCAGACCGATATCCTCCGAAGCAGAGATGACCAGTCGGCGGGCAATAAACTTGGGGTCTTCCCCACCCTCTATCATCCTTGCCAACCAGTAGAGGGCAGCATCGGGATCACTGCCACGGATGCTCTTGATAAAGGCGGAGATGATGTCGTAGTGCATCTCGCCGTCTTTGTCGTAGGCCAGCGGATTCTGCTGGAGGCGCAGGTTCACCAGTTCGTCGGTAATGATAATCTTATCGCCACTCTCTGCCTCAACCACAAGTTCCAGAATATTAAGCAGTTTCCGCGCATCGCCTCCACTAAACCTTAGAAGAGCGCCCGTCTCTTTCAGTTCGATGTCTTTCTCTTTGAGAACGGCATCCTGCGTCAAAGCCCGATCGAGCAGTTTCAGCAGGTCGTCTTTCTCCAACGACTTCAAGACATAGAGTTGACAACGGCTTAGCAACGGACGGATAACCTCAAACGACGGATTCTCCGTAGTGGCACCAATCAGTGTGACGACACCCTTCTCCACAGCCCCCAACAAGGAGTCCTGCTGTGACTTGGAGAAACGGTGGATCTCGTCGATGAACAGGATGGGCGAAGCCTCATTGAAGAACCTTCCCTTCTGCGCCTTCTCAATCACATCACGCACATCCTTCACACCACTGGTCACGGCAGAGAGCGTATAGAAGGGCGTTTCCAGTTTGTGGGCGATGATCTGCGCCAGCGTCGTCTTACCGACACCAGGAGGGCCCCAGAGGATGAACGAGGAGATGCGTCCTGCGTCGATCATCTTCCGCAGCACGGCTCCCTCGCCCACCAGATGTTCCTGTCCGATATAGTCGTCGAGGGTGCGAGGACGCAGTCTTTCAGCCAGTGGTTGTAACATATCCTGTGCAAAGATACAAAGAAAACCACAGATTACACAGATTTCACAGATTTTTTTGCAAATTTGCAATAAAATCACATTTAACATAAAGAAATCCTTGATTATACTTTTCACTTTTCACTTTTTTTATTATCTTTGCACGCAAATATCTAATTTTATATGGCAAGACAAAAACAACAACCCGAGGACAGCAACGCTCTGTCGCTCAAATCACTTACAAAGAGTTCCGTTTGGGACATTCAGGAAAACGACATCTTCCGTATGCTTGAAGCAGGTCTGAAAGATGCAGATATCAAGGAGAATTTCCGTCACTATGTTGACATCATCCGCTGTGCGTTTGAGATTGTGGAGATTCAGGAAGTCACACCTGCCATCAAGAAAGCCTATACCAAACAAGGCTATAAGGTGGGCGAACTCAAGATGGATGAAGAGAATAAGGTGACGTGGGGTATGCGCAAGAAACCCATCATGCGCGTCACAGACCTCACATACGAGAACATCCGCCACATCTCTGCCGCCAAACTCATCGAGGTGTTAGACCGTAACTTCGGCGGCGGATGGGACTCCCTGTCGCAGTCTATCCAGGACATCATCCTCAGCGGCTTCGACATCTCCACCACCACTCTGCCCAAAGACCGTCTGCACAAGAAGGGCGGCATGTACGAGAAGAAGGTGGAAGACGGCTACGAGGTGCTCGAAGTGGCAAAAGGCAACTGGGTGGAGGCGATCTTCGCCAAACTCAAGCCCCAGCAGGAGAAACTCCGGATGAAGTTCAACGACGAGGACGAACGCGATAATGAGGAAGATGACGAGGATGCCGACGTAGAGGTAAAGGACGACTACAAGAATCACGATGACGACGATTCGATGGTCGAAGACCCCAACGACGACGAGATCACCGAAGAGAACTACTCGACGATGATGGACCTTGGCAGCGACGATCCTGACGACGAAGCCGCCCAGTTGATTGAATTCGTTGACGAATAAAAGACAAATCATATAAATCCAACAAACTTAATAAAACCATTATGAACATCCCCTCAGTATTCTGGCTCGTGCCCATCGCATCGATCGTGGCACTGAGCATGGCGTACTACTTCTTCCGCAGCATGATGAAGGCTGACGAAGGTACGCCCCGTATGAAAGAGATTGCACTCTACGTGCGCAAAGGTGCAATGGCCTATCTGTGGCAACAGTACAAGGTCGTGCTCATCGTCTTCGTTGTGCTCTGTGCGCTCTTTACCTTCATGGCCTTTGGCCTGAACGTACAGAACCGTTGGGTGCCGTTTGCCTTCCTCACCGGTGGTTTCTTCTCCGGACTGGCAGGCTTCTTCGGCATGAAGACAGCCACCTATGCCTCTGCCCGCACCGCCAATGCGGCCCGTGAGAGTCTGGATGCAGGCCTGAAGATTGCCTTCCGCTCAGGTGCCGTGATGGGTCTCACCGTCGTGGGTCTCGGACTGCTCGACATCGCCGTGTGGTTCGTGGTGCTGAACCGCTTCGATCCCGACGGACTTATCTCCATCACCACCACGATGCTGACCTTCGGTATGGGTGCATCGACACAGGCTCTGTTTGCACGTGTCGGTGGTGGTATCTATACGAAGGCTGCTGACGTGGGTGCTGACATCGTAGGTAAGGTGGAAGCAGACATCCCTGAAGACGACCCGCGCAACCCCGCTACCATTGCCGACAACGTAGGTGACAATGTGGGTGACGTGGCCGGTATGGGTGCCGACCTCTATGAGAGTTATTGCGGTTCGGTGCTGTCGACAGCCGCCCTGGGTGCTGCCGCCTTTGCCGTCGCAGGCACCGAAATCCAACTCAAAGCCGTCATCGCCCCCATGCTGATTGCCGCTGTGGGTGTGTTCCTCTCGCTCTTGGGAATATTCCTCGTCCGCACGAAGGAAGGTGCCACGATGAAAGATCTGCTCCGTTCGCTGTCGCTCGGCACGAACGTGTCTGCCGTTCTCATCGCCATCGCCACCTTCGCCATCCTCTACCTCTTAGGTATCGAGAACTGGCTCGGTCTTTCCTTCTCCGTCATCAGCGGTCTGGCTGCCGGTGTCATCATCGGACAGGCGACGGAATACTACACCTCGCATAGTTACAAGCCCACCCAGAAGATCTCTGAGGCTGGT
>Ga0247610_10001497_pt1 | contig 29002 bp, 23 predicted proteins | sample 174DNAGHGhighgp2_FD_193483 | JGI IMG/M metagenome (GOLD analysis project Ga0247610, IMG submission 193483) | Sheep rumen microbial communities from Palmerston North, Manawatu-Wanganui, New Zealand - 1742 DNA GHGhigh gp2 | ecosystem: Host-associated > Mammals > Digestive system > Stomach > Rumen...
TAATTCTATCCCTCCCGATTTTACATAGCGGATATTCAGTTTTCATTGTTGACCGATAATCAGTTTGTTAAAATATTTTTACGAATAAGGGAGGTATTTTATATGATCCGTTGTGCTAATTGCGGAGCATCTGTAAGTGATGATTCCGTTTTCTGTTGTGTATGCGGTAAGGAAACAGGTAAGAATGCAGGTCTCTCGTCCGCAGAAAGCATTGCGCTGGCTAAGGATCTTGCTCAAAAATACGAGAGCCGTGATTTGCTCATGGCTCAGATCTCAAATTGTGAAACTGCTATTGCACGTAATAAAGCCTGTATTACAGGAGCCAGATATTCCACATTCAGGTTTTTCTGGCCGTCTCTTTTAGTGGCCCAGGGTGTTGTTGTCGTTGTGGCTTTTATGCTTGGCATTTTAGCCGGTGCAACAGGGAATGAAAAATTAGTTGATTATGCCAAATACATATGTCTTCTGGCTGAGGCTGTTACCCTTCTTATCGGATATTTTATTGCCTGCGGCAGAAGAGACCGGGCTAACGGTAAGATCTACCGGGAAGAAGATAATGTCCGAAGCGAATGCAAAAAGATTGAGAATGAACTTGACGGTTATAAAACTGAGCTTAATAAACTTAACAAAGATTTGAAGGAGTATGACCGTCTGATCCCTGCGACAATGCGCCGGAAAGAGATAATGGCAAAGGTCATAGGAATACTTGAATCCGGTGAGGCTTCAGATTTTAACCAGGCTATATCATTGTGTTCCAGAAGATGAGCCGTCGTAACTGACAAATTGTAGGAGAGCGGAAATGAATTGCATTAAATGTGGTGAACCTGTCGGAGAAGACTTTAAGTTCTGCATGAAGTGCGGAACACCTGTAGGCTCACAGCCTGCACCCGGTCCGGAAGTATCTGCCCCTTCTGTGACGCCTGTGGAGATCAATCCAACAGTCCCTGAGAAGCCTTCGATGCCTTACTATCAGCCCGTAATGCAGGGCGGCAATATTATGCTTCCTGTGGGAAGGAAGTTCAGGGTGCGCTGTCCAGACTGCGGATGCGTCCAAGATGACATCAAAAGGGATACTACAGCAGGTTTTCCGTGTCCTTCATGCAAGAAAGCCTATGCATACGGCGGTCAGCTTCTAATATACAGAATGGGATGTTTTTATCCTCTTTATGCCGCTGTGCCCATGAGCATCGTCATAGACGGCCTTGATTACGGCAGGATCACGAACCAGGAGTCTGTCAGGATAATGCTGGCTTCAGGCCCTCACACGGTCTGCTGCGGCAATATAGGCAACAAGCTCTCGAACCAGTTCCAGATCGTCGTAAGCCCTGAATACTACAACTTTGCTTTTAAGTTCAATCTCGTATACCACGGTCCATGGACTTATCCTGGCAGAGGGATCCCCATGGAGTTTACCCAGTGCGCTCCTGAGGAGATTCCTGACATTTGATCAAACTCTTTTTAGTTTATTGTGACAAGGTTGTCCGTTTTTGGGACAACCTTGTTTTTTGCCTCCTTTAGGCTTGAAGGATATCGAAATCTTTGTGATATAATCGAAAAGTCAAATACATATATATTATTTATTTTAAGGAGTTGGGAACAATATGCCGGGTAAGAAAGATTACGGCAATGAGAGTATTTCGATGCTCAAGGGCGAAGATCGTGTAAGGCTTCGTCCGGCTGTTATTTTCGGTTCAGACAATCTCGAGGGATGCATACATTCCTTCTTTGAGATTCTTTCGAACTCTATCGACGAAGCCAGAGAGGGGCACGGCGATAAGATCATCATCACCAGATTTGCTGACGGTACGATCGAAGTCGAGGACTTCGGACGCGGAATCCCTATGGATTACAATGCCAAAGAGGGAAGATATAACTGGGAACTTGTTTACTGCGAGCTTTATGCCGGCGGTAAGTATAACAATAACTCATCAGGCGACTATGAATTCTCTTTAGGCCTTAACGGTCTTGGTGCATGTGCTACACAGTATGCATCTGAATTCTTCCATGTAACTGTTTTCAGAGACCATACGAAGTATGAGATGGGCTTTAAGAAGGGTGTTCCTGTTACAGAGCTCATGCAGGAGCCATACAGATTTAAGAGAACAGGTACTATCCAGCGCTGGAAGCCTGATACGGAAGTATTTACAGAGATAATCATTCCTCTTGAGACATTTAAGGAGATCATCAAGCGCCAGTCCGTTATCAACAGCGGAATCGAATTCATCCTTAAGGATGCCGAGTCAGGCGAAGAGTTCTCCTTCATGTATCCTGAGGGCATCAAGGGCTATGTCGATGAATTAAGCGACATGAAGGGCTTTACCGAGACATATACTTTCTCCGGTGAAGGCAGAGGCAGGGATAAGGAAGACCGCGATGAGTACAAGGTAAGAGCCGAGGTCGCATTCTGCTTCAATAACGAAGTAAATGCTCTTGAATATTTCCACAATTCCAGCTTCCTTGAGCACGGCGGATCCCCTGACAAGGCCGTAAGGAATGCTTTTGTTGCGGAGATCGACAAGCAGATCAAGCTTAAAGAGAAGTATAAGGCCAATGAATCCAAGATAACATTCCAGGATATTGCAGATTCCCTGATTCTTGTTACCAATACATTCTCCACTCAGACTTCTTATGAGAACCAGACAAAGAAGGCTATCAACAACAAGTTCATCCAGGACTTCATGACCCAGCTCATCAGGGATAATCTTGAGATCTGGTTTATCGAGAACAAGGATTTTGCTGCCAAGACTATAGAGCAGATCCTTATAAATAAGCGTGCGCGTGAGAATGCTGAGAAGGCTAAGGTCAACATCAAGAAGACACTCATGGGCAAGGTCGACATCAACAACAGGATCAAGAAGTTTGTTGACTGCAGGACCAAGGATGTTTCCAAGCGTGAGCTCTACATCGTAGAGGGTGACTCGGCTTTGGGTTCCGTTAAGCTCGGAAGAGATGCCGAATTCCAGGCTGTTATGCCTGTAAGAGGCAAGATCTTAAACTGCCTTAAGGCTGATTACGCAACGATCTTTAAGAGTGAGATCATTACAGATCTTCTTAAGGTTTTAGGCTGTGGCGTTGAGATCAAGAACAAGCATACCAAGGATATGAGTGCATTTAATCTCGACGACTTAAGATGGAACAAGATAATAATCTGTACCGATGCCGACGTCGACGGATTCCAGATCAGGACACTGATCCTTGCCATGCTCTACAGACTTACACCTACTCTTATCGAGAAGGGTTATGTCTATGTAGCTGAATCTCCGCTTTTCGAGATCACATACAGACCCAAGGGCAAGAATGCCAAGGAAGAGACTTATTTTGCTTTCAACGAGAAGGAGAAGGCTGAGATCCTTGCAAAGGTCGATCCCAAGCTCTGCACGATCCAGCGTTCAAAAGGTCTTGGTGAGAACGAGCCTGAAATGATGTGGCAGACCACAATGAATCCGAAGAGCAGAAGACTTATCAAGGCTTGCCCTGAAGACGCTCAGAAGACAGCAGAGGTCTTCGATCTGCTCTTAGGCGATAATCTTGCAGGAAGAAAACTCCATATCGAGATGGATGGTAAGAAGTACCTCGATATGCTTGATTTAGGGTGATGTAAATGGCACGTAAGAAGAAAGAAGATATTAATTCAGATTCATTGAAGAGCAGGCTTACAGACAGTAATGCCAAGGATATGCCGGCTGTAGACCAGCCTATTACCGATATGCTCGAGATCAACTATATGCCGTATGCAATGAGCGTCATTGTATCGCGTGCTATTCCTGAGATCGACGGCTTCAAGCCTTCACACAGAAAGCTCCTCTATACGATGTATAAGATGGGACTTTTAGGCGGCAACAGGACTAAGTCTGCAAACGTAGTCGGCCAGACCATGAAGCTCAATCCTCACGGCGACCAGGCTATCTACGACACGATGGTAAGACTTACCAGAGGCAATGGTTCTTTGCTGCATCCTTTCGTTGATTCAAAGGGTAACTTCGGTAAGCAGTATTCCAGGGACATGCAGTGCGCTGCACCGCGTTATACGGAAGTAAGGCTTGAGAAGATCTGCGAAGAGATCTTCAAGGGCATCGACAGGAATGCCGTCGATATGGTTGATAACTACGACGGTACACTTAAGGAACCCACATTGCTTCCTACTACATTTCCGGCAGTCCTCGTTAATGCGAATCAGGGTATCGCCGTAGGTATGGCATCCAATATCTGCTCTTTTAATCTTGCAGAGGTTTGCGCTGCCACTGAAGCTTACATGAAGGATCCTTCATGTGATCTTTTAGAGATCATGCCCGCGCCGGACTTTTCGGGCGGCGGCAAGATCCTTTACAGCAAAGAGCAGATGAAGGCTATCTATGACACAGGCAAGGGTACTTTCTCGGTAAGGGCAAAGTACAGAGTCGACAAAGCCAATAACCTTATCGAGATCACGGAGATCCCTTATTCCACAAGCGTTGAGGCGATCATCGATAATATTGCCGATCTAGTTAAGAGCGGCAAGGCAAAAGAGATCGCCGATATCAGAGACGAGACAGACTTGGACGGTCTCAAGATCACTATCGACTGCAAGCGTGGAACAGATCACGAACAGCTGATGACCAAGCTCTTCAGATTTACAAAGCTTGAAGATACTTTCTCATGCAATTTCAACATTCTTATCGACGGCACGCCAAGAGTAATGGGCATTCCGCAAATAATCGACGAATGGCTCAATTGGAGAAGGAACTGCGTATCAAGAGAACTCCAGTTCAACCTCGATAAGATGAAGAAGAGACTTCATTTGCTCGACGGTCTTGCTGTTATTCTCCTTGATATCGACAAGGCGATCAAGATCATCAGAGAGACAGAGCTTGAAGCAGACGTAATCCCTAACCTCATGAAGGGCTTTGGAATCGACGAAGAACAGGCTGAGTTCGTTGCTGAGATCAAGCTCCGTAACATCAACAAGCAGTATATCCTCAACCGGATCGCTGACAGGGATAAGCTCAAGGCTGATATCGCAGATACTGAAGATATTCTTGGAAGCCCCAGAAGGATCAACAACCTTATCATTAAGACATTAAAGGAAGTTGCAGAGAAGTACGGACAGCCCAGAAAGTCTGAGCTTGTAGGCATGGAAGAGACAGAGACATTTGTAGAGTCCGCAGTTATTCCTGATTACAGACTCCACCTGATGCTTACACGTCACGGCTATCTTAAGAAGCACACTATGAAGTCTTTGCAGAGTGCAGGCGAGCTTAAGACCAAGGACGATGACGAGATCTTCATGGGATTTGAGTGTGAGAACAAGTCTGACCTTCTTATCTTTACTGATAAGTGCAATCTCTATAAGACTCATGTATACGACTTCTCCGACACGAAGCCTGGTGATCTCGGACATTACCTGTCCAGTGAGCTCGAAATGGAAGACGGCGAGAGACCGATATTCATGATCTCCACGACTGACTACAAGGGAATCCTCTTTATTGCTTTCGAGAACGGCAAGGCGGCAAGATTCCCGATCTCTTCCTATGAGACGAAGCAGAACAGAAAGAAGCTTATTAACGCATACTTTGACGGAAGCAAGGCTATAGGATTCATGCTTCTCGATGAGACTGAGGATCCGGATCTTATTGTTACAAACAGTCTTGATAAGGCTGCTGTATTCAAGGCATCCCTGATCCCGCTTAAGACAACAAGAACTACACAGGGCGTCCAGCTCCTTGTATCGAAGAAGGGCTCAGTATTGAGGTCTCTTGCAAGGCTTGCTGAAGTAGACGTTCAGGATCCCGAGTACTACAGGATCCGTAAGGTGCCGGCAATCGGCTACTACATCAGAGAACATTCATTGGAGGCGAAGCAGGTTAGCTTTGACGATCTGAAGTGACGGTATTTTCTTCCGAGTATTACGTCGGTGATGACGAGATAAAGAACACTAAAGGCTACAACATTGCAGCTGTTCTTTGTGCTGTCATGATCATTGCCTTATTGATCACGACCGTCGTTCTCGGAAGTAAGAATGCTTATGAACTTGAGACGGTTCCGAGCTTTGAACTTGCGATAGATGAGGGCAGGTATTCTGACGCACTTGAGCTCTACCGCGGCATTCAGGATGAGGTGCTGAAGTCTTCGCCTGATGACCAGGCTTCGAATGCTGCAAGAGTCCAGATGTTAAATGAGATGCAGAGCATAGTAAGGGAGCGTGTTGATACGATATGCAACCGTATTGTCAGCAACCGATATGTGCTTACTCCGAGTGATATCAATTTCCTTGATTCTATGAAGGAACTTACGAGCTCTGTCGTATCTGAGAGGCTTAACAGCATTTGTGAGGATTTCCTTTTAGGTAAGGTCGAGAAGCCTGTCGTTATGTACTTTTTCGAGCAGGTGCAGCCGATCGGTAATTTCTCCGCGACTGCAAATCCTCTTTTAAGAGAGCTGGATTTTATTGAGTCCGCTACAGGTGACGTTCAGACGGCTGAAGTTAAATACAGCGAGGGCGATTATATCGCTGCTGTCCAGAAGTATACCCAGGTGGATAACAGCTATGACGGATTCGTAGGCGAATACTGCGGCAAGAGGATCGCTGACATAAAAGGAACGATGTATGAACCCATGATGGCTGAAGGAGAACATTTGCTCCAGACGTTAAAGTTCTATTCCGCAGAAAAGCTTTTCTCGGACCTCGCAGTTATTTTCCCTGAAGACGAACTTATCAAGAGCAGTCTTCTTGAAGCTACGTCACATACAAGCGAGGTAAAGGAATACAGGGGCAAGATCGAATGTATCTGCGTAAGATCCCTTATTGCAGATAACGAAGTTGCTTTCAGGGGAAGGGTACATTCACCCAATACCAATCTTTACCTTACAAACAGGGAATTTGAGAAGATCCTTGAGAATCTCTATCAGAGAGGCTATGTTCTGGTCGACGTTGAGAATCTGATCGATCAGAGTGACCCGTCATTCCTTCTTGAGCGCAACTTGAAGGTTCCTAAGGGCAAGAAGCCTTTGATCGTTGTTATCGAAGACCTCCAGTACAGCGCTTCGGCATACAACTGCGGAACATGCAGAAGACTCGTTTTAAACGATGAGAATCAGGTGTGCGGTGAGTATAAGAACCGGGCAGGCGAGAATGTTGTCAGCAGAACGGCTGAAGCTATCGGACTTCTTGATGTATTCGTTGAAAAGCACCCGGATTTCACTTATGACGGTGCGAAGGGAATCATCTCGGTAAGCGGTCACGAAGCTGTTTTCGGATATGTCGTTGCAGCAGGTGAGATCGAGGATCGAAATGCCGCTCTGTCAGCTGCAAACCTTCCCCAGATCAACCCTACAAATGATGACATCGATAATGCGAGAGAGCAGGTAACTGCTATCAAGAACGTGCTTGCAGATAACGGCTGGAAGTTCGCTTCATGCACATACAATTATATTGCGGACTGCAGAAATACCGAGAAACAGGTGCTGATGGATGACCATACCAAATGGATGGATCAGATCGGAAGCCTGTTTGGTGAGGTCCATATACTTGTTTATCCGAACGGTAATTATATCTACGGTACAGATGACAGGGCTGTCTACTACAAGAACAGAGGATTCAGAATTTTCTTTGGAGGCGGAGCAACACCTTATCACATCTACGGTGATAACTATCTGTTTGTTGACCGTGCCATGATGAGCTATAAGACATTGAACAGAAAAGCTTATAAGGAGCTGTTTGATTATAACGAGATCATCGATCCTGTAAGAACTCAGAACTCTGACAAGAAGCAGGGGTAATATTAATATTACATTTCATTTTCAAATTCTTTGTTCACATAAAGTGTTTTTTATTATAATGTAAGTTGTGAAGAGCATTATTGTCTTCCCGAAGGGAGCTATATTTATGGGCAGAATCGACAGACTTACTAACCTTACCGAGAAGGAAGAGGTTCTCTGGCAGGACAGGAAGAGATATTTTGGCATGCCCATCTCTTTTACTATTTACAGCTTCACACAGAATAAGCTCTATTATAAGAAAGGTATCTTCAACATCAGTTCTGAAGAGATCCTCTTATACAGGATTTTGGATATCACATTCAAGCAGTCTATCTGGCAGAAGATATTCGGTGTAGGTTCGGTCATTCTTACGACCGCTGACAAGACTTCACCGGTTCTTGAGCTTAAGAATATCAAGACACCTGACAGGATCAGAAAAGCTCTGAGCACATTGGTTGAGCAGAGACGTGACGAGAAGCGTGTTACCGGCAAAGAGATGTTCGGTGCAGCAGGAATGTTCCACGATCACGGTGATCTTGAAGGCGTTGATCTTGACGGCGACGGAATTCCTGATGTTCATTGATCGAGGTTTAAGTAGTGGAAACTAGGATTGACAGATTCGGCAGTGTAAGAGAAGACAAGATAAAACAGCTTAAAGAGCTGATCAATGAGTCTAAATATATCGTGTTCCTTGGAGGAGCAGGTGTATCTACCGAGAGCGGAATCCCTGATTTCAGAAGCGGTGCCGGTATCTACAATACTGAGAGCGGCACAAAGTACAGACCGATCGACATAATTGCTCATGACTTCTTTATGGAGCATCCGGAAGAGTTCTATGATTTCTATAAGCGTAAGCTCATCTATCCTGATGCAAGGCCTAATAAGGCTCACAAGGCTCTCGTAAGACTTGAGAGACAGGGAAAGCTTAAGGCGATTATCACTCAGAATATCGATAACCTTCACCAGGAAGCAGGAAGCAAGTGTGTAATCGAGCTTCACGGTTCTGTTTACAGAAACTACTGCATGAACTGCGGAAAGAAGTTCAATATCGAATATATCGCATCCCAGGAAGGTGTTCCTCACTGTGACAAGTGCGGCGGTATCGTAAGACCTGACATCGTTCTCTATGAAGAGAACTTAGAGCATGAGAACGTCGATAACGCTATTAAAGCGGTTAAGAAGTGCGACCTCATGATCATTGCAGGTACGTCACTTACAGTTTATCCGGCTGCTACTTTCGCACAGTTCTTAAAGCATGACAGGATCGTAATTATCAATAAGAGTTCCACATACATGGATCTTAAGGCTCTGCTTACTATCCACGATAACGTTGGTGAAGTATTAGATAAGGTCGTTCCCAAGCGCATTTCAAGGAAGACAACTGCTTCCAAGACCGGTGCAAAGAAGACAACCGCGAAGAAGACTACTTCAAAGAAGACAACCACAAAGACAGCATCCAAGACAACAACAAAGTCAGCTGCTTCAAAGAAAGAAACGGAAAAGAAACCTTCGGCCAAGAAACCAGCTGCTTCAAAGGCGAAGAAGAATGAAAGCTGATCTTAAATATTACGAAGATAAAGAGAAGGAAATAATTGCCGGTCTTGCCAAATACGGAAGGCAGAGCGGCATTTTATCATTTTTAAGATTGATTGCTTTTCTGGGTGCTGTGGCACTTTTTGTCAGTGCATATGCAGCCGGTATTCCGCTTTTGTATTTGGCAGGTGCTGTTGTATTTATCGCTTTTATCGTTCTCTGCATTGTTCATGGCGGCATACAGGACAAGGTTAATTATCTGACAGAACTGTCCAAGGTCAACGCATCTTATATCGCAAGGATCAGGGGAGATTTCAATGAGCTCCGCAATATTGCAGTTAAGGGCTTAAAGAGAGCAGAGGATATAGGGTTTGCCAAGAGCAGGCTTTACGGCAAGGACTTTGAAGAGCCCTCACATGATTACTGTCTTGATCTCGATGTTTTCGGAAAGAAATCATTATTCTCGTTATTTAATGTTTCTGAGACTGCATTCGGCAGAAGAAGGTTTGCTGACAGCCTTTTAAAGCCCCATGTATCTGATATTTCAGTCGATGAGCTTAAGGCAAGACAGTCTGCAGTAAAGGAGCTTATCAGCAAGCCTGATGTGCTTATGGACTATCAGGCTACTGCAAGAATGGGGCACATGACCAAAGATCCCAAGGCTCTTATGGATTTTGCTTCCTCAGGCTCGAAAACAAAGACAATAGCAAATGTCATTGCCATATTTGGCTGTGTAATCTGGCTTTCAGTTCCGGTAGCTTATTTAGCATTTCCTGAACAAGCATCTGCAGCGATCCCGGCCTGCCTTATCGTTAATCTGATCATCTTTATGATCGGACGCACCTTCAACGATTCTTACCTTAAGGCATGTGAAGGAATGCCCAATCAGGTTAAGACGATGTTAAAGCTCTATAAGATCCTTGGTGATGCAGGCTTTGAGGATGAACTTATTAAGTCGCTTATTAAGGGAAAAGAAGACTCGGACGGAGCTTATGAATCTCTCAAAAAGCTTGATAATGCATTGAGGTTTGCAGGCATACGTACACAGCCTTTGTTTGCGCTGATCTTTAACCTCATCGCGCCTTTGGATTATCTGATATCTTTCTTGCTTGGCAACTGGGCAGTTAACCATGGTAAGGATCTTCCTTTCTATATCGACGGTTTGTCTGAGATCGAATCACTTATGTGTGCGGCCCAGACAGGACTTGTATTGGAAGAGAGCACATTCCCTGAATTTGTTGAATCGGATAAGGCTTCTGATAATGCATTTTTCGAAGGGACAGGCCTTGCTCATCCGCTTCTGGAACATGAGACAGTTGTCAGGAATTCAGTAACCATAGATAAGGATATAGCGATAATTACAGGATCTAATATGTCCGGTAAGACGACAATGATAAGAACAGTCGGCGTTTGCACGATACTTGCATTGACAGGAGGCCTTGTTCCTGCTGCAAGCTTAAAACTTGGCAGAATGAGAGTTATGAGCTCAATGAGGATCGTTGACAGCATCGAAGAGAATATGAGCACTTTCAAAGCAGAGCTTATAAGGATCTCAGGGATCGTTAATGCGGCAGGTGAGGAGAAGCCTTTGCTGTTCCTTATCGACGAGATCTTCAGAGGTACCAATTCCGATGACAGGACAGAGGGTGCTCTTACTGTATTGAAGAAGTTATCCAAACCCTATATCTGCGGCCTTATGACGACACATGATTATGCGATGATCGACAAGACTGAGAAGGGGTTCGATAATATCAGATACTACCATTTTTCAGAATCGTACACCGATACCGGAATCGAATTCGATTACAGGCTTTCGTCCGGTATAAGCAGGCAGTCTAACGCAAAATATCTGATGAGACTGGTCGGAATCGAGTGAGAAAAAGGGACTATTACCTCAGTTTTTCGTCATTTATGTCAAATTTATCGCCTAAATATCAAATTCTTTGGCGTGATTTCTTGATTTCTTATTTTTCATTTATTAGAATTATTTTGGAGAGAAGGTGTTTAAGAAAGCTATGTTCGAAGGTCTTAGTAAGTATTTGTCGATTGTTTTAGATTACTCTGTTGTTTGGGAATGCTCCAACGGAGTATGGTTTGATGAACTTCTAAACCTTTTTAACGACTATGGTATCGACTGTTATGTCAATGATACTTTTAAGGTTCTGCACAAGTGTGTAACTGCCCAGCAGGATCCGAAGGATAAGTATGTCCAGCCTTCAATGCGTTCTCTGATGCAGAGCCTTCTTCCTACAAATAAGCTTCATCTTATCAACACCTGCAATACGGAAAGATTTATCGAGCTGGTTAATGAGCTCGACTTTTCTGTTCTACTTACGACCAAAAACAGCATTCTCTTTAAGAGACTTATAGAGAAGAAGCCTGTATATAATCACGATGTTGCTATTCTTTTCCCGAGCGGACTTAAGATCTATTCCTCCATGCAGGAGATGATCGATGACAATCCGCCGCCTAAGCTCAGCAACCTCGCTAAGATAGATTCTTTCCTTGATACAGACGCCAGAGCCAATATCGGTGATATCGTCAATTACAACGGCGGTGAGAGGCTTACTCTTGAGAAAAGGCTTTCCGGCGGTGCAGAAGGAATGGTATTCCTTACTGATAATTCGAAATTAGTAGCAAAGATCTATCACAAAGGGGTTATTACGCCTCTCAGATGGGCCAAGCTGAAGAAGCTAACAGAACTTAATATCACTTCTCCCCATTTCTGTGCGCCTCAGCATTTGCTTTATTTCCGCAACGTTCCTGTCGGTTATACGATGTTTATCGGAAAGGGAACGACCTTAAGCAATGTTTTCGACGGTCCTGATGCGATCCTCGAGCAGTATCCTGACTGGACAAGACTTGATGTATGCGAGACCTTGCTGTCTTTGATCGGCAAGTATATCTATCTGCATATGCATGACGTTGTAGCAGGTGATATCCAGCTTAAGAATGCCTTGATCGAGTCATCCAATTCCCAGTATCTTATCGATATGGACAGCGTCCAGGTCGGCAATCTCCCTTGCCCTGTAGGTACAGAGGAGTTTACTGATCCTAAGCTCTGGGGCAGGGATTTCGCAGGCTTTGTCAGAACACTTGAAGATGAAGACTATTCTATTGCAATGCTTGTTTTCTCAGTGTTGTTCTGCGGTCTCCATCCTTATGCCACAAGAAACGGTGCCGAGACTTTAAGAGAAGAGATCCTGAATAAGAACTTCCCTTATACACTTGATAACTCTGAGACTGAGCATATTCCGCTCGGCGGTTATGTTCATATCTGGGAATATCTTCCTGATTATCTCAGAAAGATGCTCTACAGGACTTTCAAGGAGGGCAAGTCTTACGAAGCTGTATGTTGGAGAGATGCGGTTCAGCAGTATATGACCGAGCTCGAGAATTTCAAATATGATGATCCTGAAGCCTATAAGCTTTTCCCTTGCGAGGATTATAAGCAGATCAGTATCAATGTTGAAGAATACAGAGCAAAGCTTGCAGAGGCTAAGGAGCAGACCAACAAAGCACCTGAGCCGAAGCCTAAGTTTGAGAAGAAGACATTTAATAATGTGCCTTCCGGCAGATTTGTTTCTTCAAGTGTAGGAGAGTCGAGCAGCTTCAGACCGGTTAAGTATGATGATGATGCACCGGCTAAGAATGATGCGGCAGCTGCAATGCCGACACCGGCTCCTAAAAAGAAATTCTTCGGTTTATTCTGAGGTCTCTTTTGATATAATTTTTATTGTGCATAGCTTTTAACTTCGAATGTGCGGAGGAATTTTATGGCGGACGGTTTTTCTAGTTCAGATTTTGGTACAAGTACGAAGCGAAGACTTCCTATCTGTTTTGCTCTTGATACATCAGGTTCCATGATGGGCAACCCGATCAAGCAGCTCAATATGGGTCTTCAGAATTTCGTAACTTCGATCAAATCAAATGATGATACAAGATCTTCAACAGATATCGCTATCATTACTTTCGGATCAAAGGTAGAGATCGTAATGCCTTTCGGTAAGATCTCAAAGGAAAAGGGTTTACCTGAGATCACGGCTTCTACTACGCTTACTCCTATCGGTGAGGGCGTTCTTACTGCATTAGAGCTTCTTAATGCGCGAAAAGAGGGCTACAAGGAAATGGGTATCAAGTATTTCCAGCCCTGGCTCGTTGTTATCACAGACGGTGCCCCTCAGGGTCCTAATGCTATGCAGAACATGGAACGTGCTATCGAAGCATGTAATGAACTTGAGAGAGAAGATAAACTCGTAGTATTTAATATCGGCGTTGGTTCGGGCGTAGACTTCGATATTTTGAAGAGACTTTCAATTAAGCGCGCTGAGCCTATTTCAGTAAATTCCGCTGACTTTGGAAAACTTTTTGAATTCCTGGGATCTTCTTCATCTTCGATCGTATCCTCGGGTATGAACGACGATGCACTTTATCATATAGATACAGAGCCGCAGGGCAAAGCTGTTGATATTGATGATTTCATGAAATTCATTAATGAGGACGAATGATGTATAAGGGAATTACTGTCGGTGCAATTACGACGATCGGCAATAAACATGTAAACAGGGGTACTCCATGTGAGGATGCCTCTTTTGCAGTTACCAAAAATGACGTTTCGGTTGTTTGTATTGCGGACGGTGCCGGCGGAAAGCAGTATACCGATGCAAGATTCGGCTCAGACTGCGCAGTTCATGTAATAACAGATACATTGTGCGAGCATTTCGATGCTTTGTATGCTGAGAACAGGGAAGCTGCTGTAAGAGGATATCTTATGGCTAAGCTCCGTGTCGCTTTTGCAGGCATTATGGAAGAACGCACGATCGATGTGATCGACAGGCTGTCCTGCACATTGCTCTTTGTAGCTGTAAAAGACAGAAGGATGATGATCGGTCACATAGGTGACGGTCTTATCGTAAGGATCTCTCCTTCAGGCGTGAGCCCTATCTCAATGCCTCAGAACGATAAAGACGGTAAGACATACTTTGTCACCGCAGCACATGCTGATAACTATATGCGTCTTTTAAAGACGACAGTAGACGATGTCCATGCCATTGCTCTGATGACAGACGGTGTTCAGGACAGCGTATATAACGAGGAGGCAGGACTCGTAAAGCCTGTCGTTGCCAAGATGGCTGAGACTTTTGCTGAAGGCAGGGAAGAGGGCGAGAAGTCCATTCTCGAGACGGTGCAGAAATATATTGTCGGAGCATCCAATGCGAGTGACGACGCAAGCTTCGGCGTAATGTATTTCGAGGGCACCAAAGCTCCTTCTCCGGATAATCTGGAGAGTACCGCAGCAAAGTTTGCTTCATCCACGGAGACTTTCAAGGAGCTGTCACTGGCTATCAAGCCTGAACTCGTAAATGCGCACGAGATCATATTAAAGTGTGCAGGACAGGAGGTACCGGCTTCAGAGGAACAGCCTGAGACTGAGAACGTGAAATCAGCAGAGCCTGAGGCAGAAGAGAAGAAGGAAGATGTTAAGAAGGAACCCTCCAGAGTCAGCAAGCTATCAATTATCATTCTTGTTGCAGGAATTATTCTTTGTGCAATCGGTGCCATTGAACTGGTGCTTTCGCTTAAAGGGTGAGTGATCTATGAGAGACGAGAAGAAATACGAGATTTTACCCGGTGTTGAGATTCCGGATATGAAGAAGATACAGGAAGCCGCTTCGGATTTCAGCATTTCCGAGGTCGGTGATGTTGAAATCAAAACTGTTAGTTATGAGCCTGTTTTCGAAGCAGCTGCGCCCGGTGTATCACCTGAAGAGCTTGCAAGACTCCAGCAGCTCGGTGTTAAGGTTGCTGAAGATGAAGAGAGGGCCAAGCTTGTAAGCCAGGCTAAGATGGCCAAGATCATGAACCAGGCTGTACAGGCGCCGTCATCTATTGGTGACCTTAAGGCTTCCCATATTGCCCAGCTCGATGAAGAGCAGCGTAAGCAGTTAGAAGAGAGCCAGAAGGAAGCAGATAAGCTGAAGGCTGAAGAAGAGGCAAAGAATAAAGCGCGTGAAGAGCGCCGTATCCTCCAGCAGAGGCTTTTGGAAGAATCCAGAGAAAAGGCTGCCAAGGAAGCAGAAGCGAAAGCAGCCAGAGAGGCCGAAGAGGCTGCCAGAAAAGAGGCTGAAGAAAAAGCTGCCAGGGAAGCTGCTGAGAAGGCTGCTGAAGAGGCTGCAAAGGAAGCCGCAGAGAAGGCTGCCAAAGAAGCTGAAGAACAGGCTGCAAAGGAAGCTGCTGCCAAGGCTGCTGCTATCGCTGAAAGAGAAGCCAAGGTTCAGGCTGCCAGGGAAGCTGCACAGAAGGCTGCCAGAGAAGCCCTGGGCCTTGCTGCAAACAAAGCGGAAGTCAAAGCTCACGAAGACATCGAAAATAAAGCGCCCGCAAAACCGGTCTGGGAAGTTAAGAGGACAACAACCACGCTTTCTTCCGAAGAGACTTCCGAAGCATTCAAGGAATTCCTTGAAGACGAATAGTTCCGGTAAAAAGATATTAGAATATATTAAGCAAGGGGCAGTCTCTGAAAAGAAACGGCCCCTTTTGTTATATGGTGCATATTTTGAAATAAAAGGAAAATAAAAAACGGTATCTTTATAAGATACCGTCTTCTTTGTTCTGGTGCACCTCCAGGGACTCGAACCCTGGGCCCACTGATTAAGAGTCAGTTGCTCTACCATCTGAGCTAGAGGTGCGTCAAGCAACGTGAGTTATTATAGCCATATGGTATTTTAAAGTCAACAGGTTTTTTAATCAAAGAATCCTGTCATATCAACAGAATTGAAATTTTCTTCCAAAGGAAGCTTAACAGGACGTCCTTCTTTAGCTGATTTATATATACCTAAGAGCGTATCTACAGAGGAAAAACCCGCATAAGCATCGGCTATAGGGCTCTTATCAGAGATTATGGACTCTGCGAGATCCTTATAGATGCCGAGGTGAGGATTAAGCGCACACTTATAGGAAAATAAACCGCCCTCTTTAAACTGCCTGCGGATATAATAGCCGTTCATCTTCTTTGTCTTGCCGTTTGGCTTAACTCCGTAGACGGAAATATGAGGCTTGCCGGAATCCAGACCCATCGACAGCTGGCCGTTCTCACAGAAAACGGAGAATTCAGCCGTGTGCTTTGAAGGAATCGTAGCTGTTGTGCCTTCGATCTGGGCAAGTGCGCCGTTCTCAAGCCTTAAGACAGCCATGCCGAGATCTTCGGCTTCGATATTTCTTAATCTTCTGGCGATCATGGCGGAAGCTTCCTCGGGTTCGGAGCCCATAAGCCATACAAGAAGGTCAATTGCGTGGATCGTCTGGTTCATGAGAGCACCGCCGTCACTTTTCCATGTTCCGCGCCAGGCTGCGCTCTGATAGTAATCTTCACCGTGGCCCCAGCGCACATAGATAGTTCCATGTGTGACCTTGCCGTATTTGCCTTCGGCGATATCCTGTCTTACAAGGCCGACGATAGGGAGATAGCGGTAGATATGGCCCATCGCGATCTTAAGGCCGGTCTTCTGTGAGAGTTCATAGATCTCACGGGCTTCAGATACGGACATTGTCATAGGCTTTTCAAGAAGAAGGTTGGAGCCGTGCTCCATAGCATATTTCGCGATCTGGAAATGAAGGCCTGAAGGAACGGTAACTGATACTATTGCAGGCTTGATCTCATCAATGGCCTGTTTGTAATCGCTGTAGCTCTTAACGTCTGCAAAACCCTTAACGGAACCTAAAAGCCTCTTGCAGGATTCAGGATTTACATCTACGACGGCTTTAAGCTCAAGATTCTTGAGCTTGGAAATAGCCTTTAAATGCTTTTCGGCGACTCTGCCGCATCCGATAAGAACAACGGGAAGCGGTGTGGAAAAAGATGATGTATTTGAATTACCGGCCATTTATAGCCTCCATAAGGTGTTTTGCTTGAATTAGTTTAGCACAATAAGGATATTTATCACGCAATAATGATTATAATATCTTTTATAGGACCTTGTACCGGAGGTGATCTTCCATGAACATGAGAGACATTATTATCGCCAAGAGAGATAAGCAGAGCCTTACTGATGAGCAGATCAGGTTCTTTGTATCAGGTGTAACGGATGGCAGTATTCCGGATTACCAGATATCAGCTCTCCTTATGGCTATCGTCTTAAACGGCATGGACGAGCGTGAGATGACAACTCTTACATTGGAGATGGCAGCATCCGGAAGCCAGATGGATCTCTCATATCTTGAAGGAGTTCCTGTAGACAAGCACAGTACCGGCGGTGTAGGCGATAAGATCACACCTGTTCTGCTGCCCCTTATAGCGACATTTGGTGTTGAGACGGTTAAGCTCAGCGGCAGGGGGCTTGGCTTTACAGGCGGTACAGTTGATAAATTCGAATCCATTAAGGGTTTTAATGTCGAAGTCGATTCCAAAGAGTTCCCAAGGCTCGTAAAAGAGACCGGTATGGTCATCTCAGGTCAGACTCCTGACCTTGCACCTGCAGATAAGATCCTTTATTCATTAAGAGATGTTACGGGTACTGTTGATTCCATCCCGCTTATCGCATCGTCCATCATGAGCAAGAAGATCGCAGGAGGCGCCAAGGTCATTGTCCTTGATGTTACATGCGGCTCAGGCGCCTTCATGAAGGATTTTAAGATGGCAAAAGAACTCGCCGAGGCCATGATCAAGATCGGTAAACTTGCAGGACGGAAGACCGTTGCCGTTATTACTGATATGGACCAGCCTCTCGGAAGATTCTGCGGTAATATCCTGGAGATGCAGGAAGTATTCGATACCGTAACCGGGAAGGGCGAAGAAGATGTGATAGAAGTGGTAACTGAACTTGCGTTCCATCTTATAACCCTTGCGGGCAAGGATGCGGGCATGAGCCCTGAGGTCTTAAGGAAAGAGATACGCGCAAGACTTAAGGACGGAAGCTGCTATGAGAAGTTTAAATCTCTCATCAGATCACAGGGCGGCGAATTAAGCCCTTCAGGCAATCCTGTATATGTAGACAAACCTTTTGACTGTATGCATGTTAATTCACCCGATGCCGGTTATGTACAGGGCATGAGAGCAGATCTGATAGGCCAGGCATCAGTTCTTCTTGGCGCAGGCAGACTTGCGAAAACTGACAAGATAGATTACGGCGCAGGAATCGGTTTCTTCGTAAAGACAGGTGACCGCGTAGAACGCGGAGATTCTCTCTGTGCGCTTTACCAGGGCGAGAACAGTAACTTGCCCGAAGAAAGGCTTTTCGACGCCATGGACCTCATTTTAGAGGCTTATGAGATAGGTCCGGAGAAGCCTGAGAAGAAACCTGCCATATTGGATGTCATAACTTGATTTGTTATGCCGTTATTGTATAATACGAACAAATGTTTATATAAGACAGGAGTACTATGACCAAAGAGCCCGTTAAGAAGAGAATAATCGGTATCGACCCGGGTTATGCGATTACGGGTTACGGCATAATCGATAAAGCAGGATCCAAATTCGAAGTGGTCGATTATGGTGTCATAGAGACTAAGGCGGGCGTGGATTTCCCGTTAAGGCTTCTTGCGATAAATGACAAGATAAGATTTATCCTTGAGCAGTATAAGCCTGACTTTATGTCTATCGAAGAGCTTTTCATGGGTCATAACCATACGACCGTAATAGGTACCGCACAGGCCAGAGGAGCAGTCCTCGTTGAGGCAGGCAGAGCCGGAGTCGAAGTATTCGAATTTACACCAGGTCAGGTAAAGCTCGCTATTACGGGCTATGGCAAGGCAGAGAAGAAGCAGGTCCAGCTTATGACCAAGTCTATCTTAGGCCTTAAGGAAGTTCCCAAGCCCGACGATGCTGCCGACGCACTGGCTCTGGCGATCACTCTTGCCAATACGGGAACAGCTTATGCAGGCAAGGCAGTATCCGGTTACCAGTACGGAAGATACGGATACTCAGGCCGTAATCAGGGATTTATCTGATTTATTGATAGAATAGTCCTATATGTCTTAAGGAGAACTTGAATGTACGCATATATCAAAGGTGTTATAACTGAACGTAATGACCAGCAGATCGTAATCGAGAATAACGGTATCGGTTATCTTATTAACTGTCCTCTGGGGATCTCGGCTGAGATCGGAGGCATCGGCGATCAGGCTACTGTTTATCTCTACCAGAGCGTAAAAGAAGACGATATCTCGCTATATGGCTTTAGTTCCAGAGACCAGAAGGAGATGTTCTTAAAGCTCATTACGGTAAGCGGCATCGGACCTAAGGTCGCGCATTCCATCTGTGCTGCATTATCCGCAGAGCAGATTGCTGCAGCAGTTATGAGCAATAACGTGGCGCTTCTTACAGGCGTTAAGGGCCTTGGCAAGAAGACTGCCGAGAGGATCATTCTGGAGCTTAAGGATAAGCTTAAGGCGCAGCTCGGAGGTTCTGCTTCTGTAAGCGCCACACCTGTAGCTATGGCTGTATCCGCAGGCGGAGACACAGGTGTCATGCAGGATGCTGTCGGTGCTCTCGTTGTGTTAGGATATAAAGATCAGGAAGCAGCAGAAGCAGTAGCAGCAGGCTACGAAGAGGGAATAGGTCTCGAAGACCTTATCCGCAAGGCTTTGAAGCTCGCTTCAGGAAAGAAATTCTCTTAAGGAATTAACAGTCGATGATGAATTTTAACGAACATGAGAATGAGGAAGAGCGCGTTCTGGGAAGGCTCAGACAGCCGGGCGACAACGAGGAGAAGGCCTTAAGGCCGGTAACCTTCGAAGAGTATTCCGGCCAGACTAAGGTCAAGACGAACCTCAAGATCTTTATAGATGCTGCCAGGAAGCGCGGCGAAGCTCTTGATCACGTTCTTTTATATGGTCCTCCGGGACTTGGTAAGACGACTCTTGCCGGTATCATCGCATCCGAGATGGGTGTTGCTATGCATATCACGACAGGTCCTTCCATTGAGAAGGCCGGTGACCTTGCAGCTCTCCTTACGAACCTTAACGAGAATGAGGTTCTCTTTATCGATGAGATCCACAGACTTAATAAGAACGTAGAGGAAGTCCTTTACCCCGCGATGGAGGATTACTGCCTTGATCTCATGATCGGCAAAGGCCCTGCGGCAAGATCTGTAAGACTTGATCTGCCGCGCTTTACACTTGTCGGTGCTACGACCAGGGCGGGCATGCTGTCAGCGCCTCTAAGAGACCGTTTCGGCATGATCCACCGCCTCGAATTGTATGAGACGGAAGATCTGATGGAGATCTTAAAGCGCGATGCTGATCTTCTTGGAATTGCGATCAATGATGAAGGTCTCAGGAATATCGCTTCCAGATCACGCGGCACTCCGAGAATCGCAATAAGACTTCTTAAACGTATGAGAGACTTTGCTTCATATCTCGAAAAGGATACGATCGACAAAGAAGTCTCCGACTATGGTCTTAAGGCTCTTGATATAGATGAGCTGGGCCTTGATGCTGTGGACAGAAGACTGCTTACATCTATTGCTGACATCTTCAAGGGAGGTCCCGTAGGACTTGAGACTTTGGCTGCCTGCACAGGAGAAGACCCTATAACGATAGAGGACGTATATGAGCCTTTCTTATTGCAGAACGGCTTCCTTCATAAGACTCCAAGGGGAAGAATGCTTACTTTAAGAGCTTTCGAGCACTTGGGGCTTACTCCTCCGCCGTCATTTATTACCGGCATGAAGAATGCTGAGACAGTGCCTCCGCGTTACGAGAATATCTCTATCGAGGACTGGCAGAATTCTGAAAGGAACGGTGATAACAACTGATGGGGAAGATGCTCCTTCATTGTTGCTGTGGCCCTTGTGCCATGTATCCTTTGGATCTTTTGCTGACTAATGCAAAGGATATTGATTGCTTCTGGTATAACCCCAATATCCAGCCGCAGTTTGAGTTCGACAGAAGACATGAGAACCTTCAGAAAGCATGTGACCACTATGGCGTTAAGCTTATTTCTGTCGGTACAGAATGCATGCAGGATTACTGGCTCTCAAAAAGCTATCTTGAAGAGTTCGCTGCGCGATGTGATATGTGTTATGACATCCGTATGGACCAGGTAGCCAGGTTTGCTTCTGATAACGGCTATGAGTCTTTCTGCACTACGCTTCTGGTGAGCCCTTACCAGCAGCACGACAAGATCGCTGAGATAAGTGACAGGAAGGCTTCGCAATATGGTGTGAAGTTCGAATATATGGATTTCAGGCCCGGTTTCAGACAGGGTCAGGATATGGCAAGAGAGATCGGCCTTTACAGACAGAAATTCTGCGGATGCATCTTCTCTTTAGAGGAATCCAAGTTCAGGGATAAGATTTATAAGGAAATACAGGATCATACCGGATAATCCTGTATTTCCTTAGTCCTTTGAATGAGGCTCTTTTGCTTCTACAAGAACTGAATAATAACCTTCGTAGATTACCATTCCGGGCTTTGCTCCCGGAATCTTTTTTACATGTGAGACAGGGCAGTAATCGACCTCGGCTTTGAGCTGGCCAGGCTTTGAATCTCCTGAAGTCATATGCTCTTCAAGGATGATGGCTTTAGAGAAGAATGCCGCAAGGCTTGCTGCTTCGAGGACTGCATTATCTGAAGGCATCTCTTCGTTCGGCTTTGTCTTAAGGATTACATGTGTTCCGGGAAGTCCTTTTACATGGAACCACCAGTCGCGTCTGGAAGCCACGTGGAAGGTGAGCTGGTCGTTCTGGATATTGTTTCTTCCAGCAAGGATCTCATAACCGTCGGAAGTCATGTATCTTCTTAAGGCAAGAGGCTTTTCCTTGCCTTGGTTCCTGCCTGATTTGCCCTGGTTTGCTCTCTTGGCAGCCTCTCTTAATGCTCTGGAAGATGCCTTTCCTGACTTGGCAACACCTACCATCTTGTTAGGATCTCCCTGGTTTGTGTTAGCTTTCTTGCCTGAAGAGGGGCCTTTCTTAAATCCGGAATCACCGGCGATCTCAGCTCTGATCTCTTCATTAATAGCATCGAGATCTTCAAGGCTTGATGCCGCATTTACGGCAGCCATCAGTGATCTTAAGTACTGGGCAGCGAGCTCGTCTTCCTTAAGATATTTCTCGGCAAGTTCCATTTTCCGCTTAGCTTTATGGAATCTCTTATAGTAATCCTGGGCATTTCCAGAAGCGTCGAGGGTAGGGTCAAGCGCTATGACAATATCTTTCTGTCCCTCATCGGTATAATCAGTAAGGGTAACGCTTGTCTGGCCCTGGCTGATCATGTACTTGTAAGTGAGGATCATGTCGCCGGAATGCTTATAGAAATCAGCCTTTTTGCCTTCCTCAAGATCCTGTTCGTGAAGCTCGCGCTTCTTTATCACTCTTGCGAGGGCAGAACTAATAATCTGCCTTAATCTGTCGCTGCCCATATCGAGAACGAGTCTGGAATCCCTGGCTATGTAGCTTAAGTTGATTGCATCGGAGATAGAGGACAGTTCCTTTGTCTTTTCGTAGCCTTTAAGCTCGACTATTGAACAGTCTGCAGGTTCGCCGCTCTCATCGAAATAGACGCGGGCCTTGTATGTGCCTTCTACGATAGAAGATAAGAAGTCTTTTACGGCTGAGTTAAGTCTTTTGAGCTCTTCTTCTGAGAGCATTGACACAGTTTTCCTGTCATCTATTTCAGCCTTATCGGTAATATAAGCAGCCAGGATAGGGGAAAGGCCTTTGATGGAGCCGACTAGAGCCTTTTCGACAGGTCTGGAGAGCTCTGATTCCATTATGGGAAGATTGCCTTCCTTAGCCATATTGAAGGCATCATCCGGTATGAGCTTATCCTGTGCCGGCGGATAGATGTAGACCCTTGCGGGCATGACTTCTCTGACACGTGATACGGAGAAATCGACATGCACTGCTGAATCCAATATCTTGCCGTTCTCGTTTATAAGGATAAGATTTGAGAACCTTCCCATCAACTCAACGGTGAGGGTATAGGTCTTGCGGTCCTTAAGCTCGTCGAACTTGCTTACCGTTATCTCGATGATCCTCTCATATCCGGGATTGGTAACGCTCTCGATGCGGGAGCCTGCAAGATACTTTCTAAGAAGCATGCAGAATGACGGCGGCATGGAAGGGTTCTCGATCGTATTCTCGCTGAAGCAGATCCTTGGAGCGCCCGGATCTATTGAGATCAGGAGCTTCTTATATCCGCCGGTAAATCTTATATGGAGAACTACCGTGTGTTTATCCGGCATGTAGATCTTATCTACACGCTTTCCTTCGAGTTCGGTATTAAGCTCGTTTGAAAGAAGCTGACAGGTAATGCCGTCTAAGGTCAAGGTTTATACCTCGTCTTCGTACTCGTCTTCAGAATCTGTATTTTTCTTCCTCGAAAATACAAGCGTAAGGATGACCCAAACGACAACTGCGATGAGGACTTCGATGCCTAAGATCTTGAAGAAAAGGTCATATTTGTTCCAGCTTACGAGAAGGTCTATGCCGACTATCAGCAATACTGCAGCGATAAAGATGATTGGAGAAGCGACCTTGGATGCGGCAAACTTCTTAACAACTTCTGCAAATCCGGTGTCTTCGCGGACGGGGGCATTCTTTCTGGAATTAGAGCGCGAAGAAGAACTGCGGGAAGACTGGCTTCTCGTAGTCTTTTTCGAAGTGCTTCTGGTGTTCCTTGAAGAACTGCCTGATCCGGATCTGCGCGAAGTAGCCATTATCAGCCGATGTTCTCTTTCTCTTTGAGGAGCTTCTTGATCTTCTCGGTAGGATTGATGAGGCTTGAGAGGGAAGCATCGTGGTTAATAGCGTCGATAAGGAGAGCTACGAACTTGCAGAGGTTAACATCTGCAAACCAGGGAGCCTGTAAGAGCTCAGGTCTTCTGTAGATGAGGTTTGTAGCGAAAACCTTACTGATGATGCCGTCTTCATAAGCCTTATTGAAGTTGTCGATGCCTTCTGTGAAGAGACCGAAAGAAACAGCGCAGTAAACGTTCCTTGCGCCCTTATCCTTCATCTTCTGGGCGATGTCGATCATGGAATCACCTGAGGAGATCATGTCGTCTACGATAAGGATATCCATACCGTCAACGGAATCACCCAAGAATTCGTGAGCGATGATCGGGTTCTTGCCGTCTACGATCCTTGTGTAGTCTCTTCTCTTATAGAATGTTCCCAAAGGTACACCGAGGATGGATGCATAGTACATAGCTCTGCCGATACCGCCTTCATCAGGGGAGATGATCATGAACTTACCGTTTGAGAACTTGAGATCAGGGATCTGACGGTACATTTCCTTGATGATCTGATAAGCGGTAGGGAGGCTCTCAAAGCCTGCAAGAGGAATTGCGTTCGCAACTCTCTCGTCGTGAGCGTCGAAAGTGATGATGTTTGCAACACCGAGATCATAGAGCTCTTCAAGTGCAAAAGCGCAGTCCAGAGACTCTCTTGCGTTTCTCTTGTGCTGGCGGCTCTCATAAAGGAAAGGCATGATTACATTGATTCTTCTTGATTTGCCGGAGCAGGCGAGGATAACACGCTTGAGATCCTGATAGTGATCGTCGGGGCTCATTCTGTTGTCCTGACCAAACATCTTATATGTGCAGGAGCAGTTCATTACGTCGCTGATGAGATAGAGGTCATGGCCTCTTACTGTATTCTTAACGACAGCTTTACCTTCGCCGGATGAGAATCTTGCATTCTCAACGGGGATCGTATAATCCTCTCTGAAGAATCCCGGGTAGGTGTTAACGATCTGCTCTTTCTGGTACTCGTTACGTCTCTTGTTGAGGTAGAAGTTAACCTTCTGTGTGAAGTCTTCGCTTCCTCTAAGAGCAATAAGTCCAATAGGTCCTACGGGCGCCATCGGGTTGTCGCCGTATTGGTCGTAGCGGGAATAAGCTCTCTCGTCAGATGCTGATGTCATAATTGCAGCCTGCCTTTCATGCCTTAAATAGTTTTTGTGTCGTCTTCATCTATAAGATCACTGATCTTCATCTGGCTTGCAAGATCCTGTAATCTCGAAGTGGAATTGATCAGATCGTAAATAGATTCGTCTGTGTTAAGTGCGTCAATGATCCTGCCGATATAAGGTACCATATTTGCCTGCAGGTACCATTCACGGGTCTTAAGTTCTTTAGGTGCATGAATAAGATTTGTCGTACAGATGCACTTGAAGATTCCTTCCTGATACTTTTTGTCAAATTCTTCCAGTCCGTTTGTGAAAAGGGCAAACGGAGCGAGGCAGTAGATGTCCTTGGCGCCTGCAGCCTTGAGCTGTTCAGCGGTCCTGAACATTGTATTGCCTGAATTGATCATGTCATCGATAAGGAGAATATCCATTCCTTCGACATTCTCGCCAAGGTATTCGAAAATCTTGCCGTTCTGGCCGGGCTTGCCGGTATATTTCCTGTAGAACAGGCTCAAAGGAAGGTTTAAGTGTGATGCGTAAAAAATAGCCCGCGATACACCTGTCTCATCAGGGCTTACCACGAGCGTATGATCCTTATCTAGTTTGATAGAATCGAAGCAGTTCAAGAGGGTAGAAGTCATCTTAAACTGGCAGCGCGGCATTTCGATCGACATAAGAGGTACCGCATTCTCGATTCTCGCATCGTGAGGATCGAAAACAATGAGATTGGATACACCGAGCTTGTAAAGCTTCTTGAGCATATCCGCGCAGTCATAGGATTCCCTGTGGGAATCAAGCTTCTCTCGTCTGCCTTCGTAAACGAAAGGCATGATGACATTTATCCTCTTAGCCTTGCCCTTAAGTACGGAAAGGATCCTCAAAAGGTCAATATACTGGTCATCAGGGGAGATAACATGTGAACCTTCAAGGAGCTCTATGTCCATATTGTGGGAAAGGACGTCTGTAATTACGAAAATATCGTGACCTCTGACACTCTCTCCGATAGAGAATTTACCCTCACCGGTCTGGAATCTTGTGAGTTCAGTGTCGAAAATATAATTGTCACGTGCGTAGCCGGGGTCGTTGGCATAAATGTTCTCGGGTCTCTTTGCACGGCGCTTTCTCCTGGCGGAAAGATCGTCAGAAACCGCTTTTACCAGATCATAATTGGAAGTGTGTGCAATAATGCCGATAGGGCCGAAAGGTGCCAATGTTATCGGCTTATAGTCTTTACTGACTTCCAAGTCACTCATGGCAACGAAAATTCCCCCTGATGAAGTTGAAAAATGAAGCTATTTAAATGATATCTAAGTAACAAAATATTTCAAAGCACGGTAATACAAAAAATTGCACGAAAAGTGATGAAAAGATTGTTCATTATTTGCATACCTCATCAGAGAGGGCCTGCTTTAAATCATTTATTCCTGATTTCTGCGGATTGGTCTCACTCGAAGAAACCGCGAAAACACGGGCATCTTCGGCAAAATCAAGGATGTTTGACATCATTTGAAGCTGCTTTCTTACCTGTTGTGCAGAAAGCTTGTCACACTTGGTGAAGATCAGGAAGTAGGGAAGTCCCGCACTGTTAAGGAAATTAAGCATTCCGATATCATCATTTGAGGGTTCGTGTCTGATATCTATCAGCAAAAGCACCAGATCGATTCCTTTTCTTACCCTGAAATAGTTGTCGCAAAGCTCGGAAAAGCCTCTGGATTTGTCTTTCGAAGCTTTTGAATAGCCATAACCCGGGAGGTCAGCAAGTATTGCCTGACTGTCCATATCAAAATAGATGATCTGCTGTGTCTTTCCGGGTGTCTGGGATACTCTTGCAAGCTTTTTGTTCCCGCCAAGTGCATTTACCAGAGAAGACTTGCCGACATTGGATCTTCCGGCAAGAACGATCTCCGGAAGTGTCTCGTCAGGAAGGTCCTTGATAGAACCGCAGGTCTTAAGGTGTCTGATCTTTCCAAAATTAATAGCCATTGTTTATAACTCTGTCCATATTGTAGAAGTTGTCGGTTTTGTCGGCTTTTCTGTCGGTTTTTAGCAAAAGTTGAGACTAAAACCGACAAGCGGCCGCATTAGAATTTTAACATGAACAACTTTTATGGCAAAACAACTGGAAAGATAAGACGCATGAGCCTTAAGGAACGGCTTGCTCTGTGGGCAGGAAAACATCTTAATGAGGCCGGGCAGCTTGGTATGGCTTTTTCAAAAAGGCCATTGCTGCTTCCTGCAATCCTGCTCCTGACATGCTGTTTTTTGAGTTACCTTACGGTAACCATTATCCCGGCTGTTTGCCTGTGTATTACGGCCGCAGCAGTTTGCTGTTTCCAAGCCAAAAGAACCAGGTCTTTTAATGTGGTCTTAACGGGTCTGATGCTCTGTTCGATCTTGTTATACGGCGGTTTTGTGATCGCGTCGGCGCTTAATGCGTATCAGGACCTGAATCAGGATGAATTCTGCTGCCGGATAACTTATCTGTCACGGGATCTTTCAGGAGATACGAACATAGTTGTCAAACTTAACGGAGGCACTTATGCGGTGCTGAAATACTATGGAAATGACAGCAGGTATTCAGCTCTTAATACAGGTAATGTCCTTATCGTCAGCGGTAGCATCAGAGAGCCGGAGAAAGCCGGCAATCCGGGCGAATTCGATTACCGCGGATACCTAAGAAAACAGGGGATACTGTATGTCATTAAGTGTGACAGCTTTGAGATAGCAGAAGAACCGGATTTCCCGGCCAATATAACGGGACAAATCCTGAATCTGTTTTTCAGATTGAGGAAAAATGCGATAGAAGCAGTGACCGGAGGTTTTGATAAGTCATCGAAGGCTTTGGCGGCTGCTGTCTGTTTAGGAGACAAATCTCTTATTTCAGAAAAGGTAAGAAGAGACTTCAAGATGTCCTGCTGTTCGCATCTTCTGGCTGTTTCAGGTACTCATTTTTCCGGCTTTCTCGTGTGTCTTCCGGTGATCCTTAAAAGCCTTAGACTTAAGCGAAAACGTGCTTTTTTCGTACATGCACTGTTCTGTATTCTGATCGGCTGCATGACAGGCTGGAGCGATTCGGTTACAAGGGCTGCAATTATGAGCATTTGCGTATTTGCAGAGAGGGACTGGCTGTCGGCTTTAAGCCTTGCTTCGCTTGTAATGACACTGGCTGACCCGTTTTGCCCTTTATCGTCAGGATTTCAGATGAGCTTTTGTGCTGTGCTGGGAATAAAGATCTTCAGCAAAAGGATCTCGGAACTGCTTATGCGCTTGTATTTTAGTGAGAATCTGTCGGCAGTACTGGCTTCTGCGATTAGCGCTTCCCTTGGCATGATACCGTTCTGGTCAGATATTGCTATGAGACCTGATATTGAGCATTTGCTGATCCAGATGGGCGGCTCATTCGTTGCTGGCCTGACATGCACATTTTTTGTCCCATGTGTCTTTCTTTGCGTGCTTTTCCCGGCATTATCGCAATTCTTATCTGCACCTTTTCTGGTCTGCCTTAAGTGCCTTCTTGGGATCGTTGATCTCGGCTCTGGCTTAAGCGAGAGGGGAGGAGCTCCTGTTCATCTGTCAGGAGGCTTCCTGCTGCTCCTCGGAGCCTTTGTCTTTCTGATGTTCCTGCCGCCCTGCACGATAAGACGTGTGTTTTTGAAGCCTTCCTGTCTGGTGTTGGCCGTATTTACCGGATTTTCGATCGTCCAGGCTGTGAAAAAACCTGACGTAAGGATAGTTTTCGCGGACGTCGGACAGGGGGACTGCTGCCTAATTATGGCTCCGACCGTGACCTGTCTTATAGATGCCGGGACCTATGAGGAAGGGGCTTCCACTGTAAGTGATCTTCTTGATTATTACGGAATATATCAGGTCGATGTCTGTATCA